>Ga0307930_1000368_pt1 | contig 35763 bp, 34 predicted proteins | sample OrgLakmetageno46_FD_203161 | JGI IMG/M metagenome (GOLD analysis project Ga0307930, IMG submission 203161) | Saline water microbial communities from Organic Lake, Antarctica - #46 | ecosystem: Environmental > Aquatic > Non-marine Saline and Alkaline > Saline | place: Antarctica: Organic Lake...
GGAGGTAAATGAAGCCGCGTCGGGTGGTCGAGGCTTCAGACAATTGGCATGGGTCTCAGAGACTGTCTAGTATAAAATTGGGCACGGTTCGAGCTTTAAATAACTATAAGCAAAAGACCCAAGTTTTCGTGAAGACAGCGTCCACGGCGGCTGTGTTATCGGGCTTAAGCGCGCAGACGATGCTAGCACCATTTTACGTAAAAAAGTGAACAGGAATCAGGAATCGTCTCACGAGACATTTTTGTCCGTTGGGGTTTCACGTATATATACGTAGCCTATTCTTTCCGTCATTACCTCCGTTATAATTACGGTTAGAACAGCTCCCTCTAAGTTAGTAGCTAAGTAGGTAATTGATGAGCACCAGTGTTGTCAAGAATTCGCAAGCTATTTTCCATCCGGCATGTCATACTTATGCTCGCTGTAACCAGTTCATCAACACTCAATGTGCGTGCCCATCTTTTTATGATTTATGGACACTCATGCGCGCGCACGCTCGAATAAGAGGTCGGACTTGTCTAGTGCCATCGCTTCCACACCAAATGTCTTTTTTTTGTTGAACAATTCTGACAGATGATGGGTGGTTAGTTATGCCGGTCTTTGTGAACAAGACATACAAGCCAAAAGCTTAATAAGAGATTCTTGCTCGACACCAAGGTAGAGGATTAAGGATTTGGTATCGTGCGTATCATCAATGGCAAGCGACGAAAAGGTGGCGCCTTTCATCACCAAGCTGTATAAGATGCTTACGAATTCGGCATTCGATTCGATTTGCAGATTCGATGCATCGGGAACAACCTTGCAAATCTTTGATACACCCGCTTTCGAAGCAGAAGTACTACCGCAGGTATCACGTGAACACGCGTTCGTGCGCACAGTTCCCAAAGCGCGACAAAGTGCAAATGAGAATACAACAGGGTGTGCTGGGTAGAGGAGATTGGGGATATTGGGGATTGAAGATTGGGGATTGGTACAATTGGGGATTGGGCATTGGGGATAGCGCGCAGCAAAAGGGTTAAGGCGTTGTAAGTGATTAATGGTTGACTGAGTTTGCTACCGTATTAATCAAATCGTTAGCACTAAAAGTTTAATTTCTCAAATTTCACTTCCCTCTTACCTCTTGTATGATATTACCGTTCCACAGTTCTACAAGCACAGCCGTATGCGGTCCTTTACTCGGCAATTGAACCAGTACAGCTTCTGGAAAGGCCACAGTGTCGACTACAAAGAAGGCAAAGTTGTTGCTGCGATCGTGTATAATCACCCAAACTTTCTGAGCGGCCGCCCCGATCTCTTAGCCCACATCATGCGTCGCCCCGTTGGAGAGTCACCGGCCCCTCCACCTGTAAAACAATTGCACGGCCGACTTGGAGTTGTTTCACACCGGCATGTCGATGCCAGAGTTGACTTTAGAGTTGCTGATGGTACGAGCAAAAATAAAATCAGAGAGGTTGGTAGCATTGGCATCCGAAAAAGACGAAGTAAGTGTACTCGGCAATCCGAAGTTGCGAGCCAAAAGATAGGAGAACATCACACATCATCGAGGGCATACGCCCAAGATTCGACGGGCTCGGATGATGAAGTGACATGGGCAGCGCCACACAAATTGTTGAAAGGAAACTCACCTTCTGAATGCAATTTGAATGATACTCCCATAAAAACTTCTAGCGATCTGGCTTGCTGGTATGAGGTGGCCGCGGACCTAGAGTGGACAGCCTTTTCAAACGGTAATGGCGGATCGCTAATTACGCTCGACGAGGGTAGCAATGAAAATGATACGGATTCACAGTACGCTTCGACTGAAGACGAAGACCCCGCCATGGCAGAAATGTGCAAGGCAGTCTCAAAATCCGATGTCGCGTACGTATTAGTAAATGAAACTGTCACGCACGTTCCCCTTAAGAGGTCGCAATATGCATAGTTGAGGGTGCGCTTTGTGATCAATTCTTTATACGTTCAGCGTCTTGATATCTAGTTCTTATCATACTACTGTATCTATTGTGGCTCTCTCGAATGGTTCCGTGCAGGAATACTTTGGGTGCACTCTTTCCAGAAGTATACTTGCGGGATGTGCTTGGCTGCAATCTTGATTTAGATGGCTTCCTGGAGCGCGTACCGCGCTGTGTTTTGAGTGGTAATATGCCAAGCACAACCACCATGACAGCTTCATATGATCTTTCGCCAAATACAGCTGATGCGACAGCAATTTCTGTGAAATCGTTTGCTGTACCGCCGTCGTGCCAAACAGGCATGTATTCTTGCAGTCATGGTACTCAGCGCGCGGGAAGTGGAAAGTCTTCAGTCTACTCACCATCTCCTCTATCCACAATGCTTCAAAGCAACATAACCAACTGCGGCGTGCTCAGCAGCAGCTCGAGTCGTAGCAGCTACAGCAACAGCGATGATGGTAGTGTTGACAGCACTACATAGGCAGTTCGAAATCTGGGAAGCATGTGGCGAGCTCGAACACGACGTATCAGCGGAATTACTAAATGCAGGCCCCGATCAGCGAGAAGCTGGGTGTGGCTTTTTGGCTCTCTGCTGGACATGACAAAGTGGCCGCAGCTTTTGCGGCAGATACAAAATTATATCAGGAATTTCTTATAATTCTTCAAAACTCGAACTCGAACTAGTACAAATCCAAATGACGCAGAAGCCAATGCCGCGGGCAGAAGTGTATGCGCGTGCGTTGCGCGCAAGTCAAAATCGTAAGGAGTATCGTGTGGAGAGGGCAGGAGACATAATACTTCTACCCCCCCCTCTAAAGTGGAATCTGTTCATGAAATAATTTTGAAACCAGACCTAAGTAAGTCGTAAGTCGTTTCTGCATCTATTTCTGCATAGCTAGAGCTCTTGACATGGCAGTGGTTATAGAAAATACTGACTTTTTAAGCCTGGTCGTCAGTTATTTATTATCCATCGTTTCACTTATGACAAGCGATACTCTCCGGAGCGTGGCGCGTAGGTCACAGACTTGCTTGTTTACAATTTATGGCTTCGATAATTGGCCTACCTGCCCGCATGCCACACCTTACAACTTACAAATCCGCCTACTATGACTATGACTGGACTCCTGTACCCTGCACGGTAGTAGGCGAGCCAGCTTATAAGTATGAGAAGATAGGCGTGGATCTCGTCTTCAGAAGCAACAAAATGGAAGCTTCGTTCACCTCAGCTTCACATAGGCATGTTCCTGTTAATCAATAACAAAGTACGAGTTCCTGCTCTGAATTGGCATTTTGTATACTATATTAACTTTTAAAAAACTTTGATTGGAAGCGAATTGTTTTTCGGAGCACCCCTGAGATGGGATTGGATTTAATGAGCAACGGGAGCTTGCCATCAAGTCGGCACATACAGAGTTTTCCGGGCAAGTGACTGAAACCAGGCCCGGAGTTCATATAACGATATAAGTTCCTATCGAACGCGTTTCTTCGCCGTAGCCGCTGAGAGCACGGGGATGTTGGCTTACTTTTGACACAGGCCCCGAGGGGCCGAAATTAGGCTAACACGTAGAAGAGCAAAGCAAAGCAGCTCATAATAGAAGGAGAGACAACACTAAGTAGAAGAGTAGCTAATCAGTTGCACATTCCCGAGACCCCGAGAGGCCATGGAAGTGGTGGAAAAGTATCTCAGAATTTTGGCTTAGCTACCTCGTACTGCTGGGCTATTGGGTCGGGTGGGGCATTTCAGTATTGCACGTAACTACTACTTACGTATCTGTTCAGTTAGGTTTTAAAAGCGCATGGCAGCTACATGAACCCCGAATCACCAGGGGATTCCTATGATGCCGCCTAAATGGCACCCTTCCCCTGTATAGATACTAACACCAATCCTCCCCTCCGGGGAGGCGCGAAAAAATGGCTCCACAGCTTCGCAGCAAGGCAGCTTCTTCTTATATTTAGCACGAGATAGGAGATCTACTTTACGTCCTTGCTCTAGCTAGCGTTTGACAGATTGCGTGTTGAGCAATGCTAACCCTGCAAGATTCAACTCCCATTGATATGATTCTATCCGTAGCACGTATCAATGCTGAAATTGCGATATACTCGCCGCACCTACTAATCACCGAGTTGCCCGAAGCTAAGAAAGATAGACTTGCTCTTTTGCAGTCCTTGGTCACCAATCACTTGGGTAATTTGGGAGAGTGGGGCGCTTTACCGGATTGGCGACCCATTCATGCGCTCTCTGAAACGACGCTAAGGGAAGAGATTGAGAAGCGCAAGTGGGCGCATCTTGGGAACAAGAATGAACTTTGCAACGAACTGGAAAGGCTCAACCGTATGGACCTTGGTCTAAGAGACAAATCAAATCATGTTTCTCTCCAGTCAGCACTGACGAGGGCGTCATTAAGTACTAACGGAAGCAGCGTAAATCTTGAGCGTGTTGAGAGTACCAAGCGTAAGCGTGACGAGGGTCCTAGCCCATACAACTCCCTTACGTTTGTCCCGCTTCACGAGAGCAACGCAACAGAATTACGGTCAACTATCGACACGCTTGCACACGCGCGTGCGCGAACAGGCATCGGAGCAGTATCAGAATCGGTCCCAGCGTCGGCTTTGACGGTATGCCGCAAAGCCTTGGTGAAAAGCCCAGCTGCAGCCCGCGCCGCCTTGAAGAAGCACAGGACATCCATTAACCAAGCACTTTCGAATATACTCAAAATCGTCGGTAGTTACACAGACGAGGTGCCTAAAAATTTGCATACTTGATCACACTTATCCCCTCCAATGATTGTCTCGAATCCTGCACTCTTAATATGCTGTCAATAGTAACATGCTTCTCCTTCAATTTATTTACTCGTAACTCTACAGTTTGAGCCCCCCTTCTTTCTACTCGTAGAACCAGTCCCACCCAAACGGGCTTGCGTTATGATAATGCAACAAATAAATGCTTACGGTCAGCATTCTCTTTTCTCTTCGCTCGCAGGATGGGCAGTCCCCTCTTCACGAAGCCGTGAGGCAAGGAGACACCAACACGGCACAATTACTCATCGCAGCTGGTGCAGACTTTTGCGCAAGAAACTCGGTAAAATTGGTTTGAAATGTTCTTATAAGCACATGATCATGCATACTTGTGATGTGATGCATCCACTCTTCTCTAAACTTGGCATGATATGACTTCCTCTTACCTCATCATGATACCCGCGCGTGCAAGGCTGGTGCGACACCTCGCAGTATAACCGCCAACGACGCTTGCTCTGATCTCCTCGAACACCACCAAACCGTCTACGATGTCCTTGGATTTCGCCCTACCACGCTCATTTGCTCTGCGGTTGCCCATTGCGCCTCCCTGTCTGGTTCCAACGAGTTTGCGTCGCCAGCGGCGCTGTCCCTGCATTCTTATCACTTCGACCCTTCCTTCCTTTGGGCCACAGCCACCGCACGTGCTTCCCTTTTCTTGTGGGCACGAGACGCTGCTACCGTTCAACTCGCAGCCAAGAACCAACTTTTTGTTGATTTATCAGATGATTTAGCTGGCGACGTTTTGGAGTTTCTTGAGATGACGATGACTCGCAGTAAAGCGCTGCAATTTGCAAGCCATTGCTCGTCGCACGAAGCAATTACTTGGGTGCGCGCAGTAAATGAAGCAGCAGTTGTGGTGAGTTTAAGAGTTGCGCCTTCATGAATTAGCATAGATACCGCGCTTTCCGCGCTCTGTCGCGTATCATAACTTTCTGTGGATTCCTTTGGATTCAGGAGAAGGCGACAGCTGAGCTGGTGCGCGCAGCCGAAGATGGCGAATTGGCGGTCGTTCAGGACTGCATCACGAAAGGCGCTTTCGTTGACGCACGAAATGAGGTGCTTAACCACATGTGCATGCGCCTGAATTCATTTCTTCTTTTCAATTTTTGATGTTTCGATCACTTCATTTTCTTTTATGCTCATAACAAATGCCGTTTCTTCTAAGACAAGTGCCGTATGAATGAAGTACACCCTACCTCTGGACATCAGGATCGCCTTTGGTCTATTTGATATTGTGGTATTTTGGCCATCATCCGAGATTTTTTCTATCTACTTTCGCATTTATCTCTCTTCGCTCGCCGCTTTGTTACGAAAATCGATTGAATCTGTTCTAATGAGCTACCTTGACCTTTTTGTATAATCTTAATGCTCCTTTTTGGCACAGAGAGGCTATACAGCGCTCATCAAAGCCTCGGGCTACGGCCATTCCTCTATTGTGGAGCTTCTTCTCGGAGCCGGTGCTGATGTGGAGGCGAAGACTGATCAGGTTTGTCATGCATTTACTGCAGGTATGAAGTTTGAGCATGCATAGAGATAGTCAAAAGGACAAGTGAGGCAAATAATTGGAGCACAAAAAACAGAAGAATTCGTTCAACCTGATATATTTACCTTTGGAGAGCGTATCTGAAAGACATCCATACTTGATTTAAGTAGTCCTTCCTGAAGCCCTTGAACATATTGTTTTTGCCTCGACACCACTTTCTCAGCGAATCCCTGAACTTTAAATAAACTTTCTGACTTTCTACTAGTCGCAGTACACGGCTCTCATCAAAGCCTCGTATTACGGCCACACCGCTGTCGTTGAACTTCTCATCAGCGCAGGTGCTGACGTGGACGTGAAAGACAGCGCGGTAATCACATATATTTTTACGCGCTGTTATTCTCCTTTTCTTAATTCTCGTTTTTTTTTTTAATACTTCACCTTGATCGTAACCCCCTTCTTGCACTTCTTACGGCTTCTGCGCAACAATAGCTTGGACATACGCCACTCACTGGTGCTGCCTCAAACGGCTGCATTGACATCGTGAAGCTACTCCTTGAAGCAGGCGCCGACATAGAAGCCACGCGTGAGGTAAAAAGTTAAATACTTGCACCAAAACAGTACTTTACTAAAAGCGTAGATTTTCCAGCAATCTGTCTATTACGCAACACCTTTTCTTCATCTATTTCCTTTGCTTTTCATTGACACTTCTGATTTTCTCATTCCTTTATATAGGATGGCGCCACTGCACTTTTTGAAGCCTCAGCTAACAATTGTCCTGACGTTTTAGAGCTTCTTCTTCAAGCGGGCGCCAATGTAAATGTGATAGATGACGTAAGTTACACTGATATTTGTACAGAAGAAGTAGTATTTGTATCAATTGTAACTATAACAGTAATGAAATTTGTAAACAAGTGCACTCAAATGGAAGAGGAGGTATACGAAAGTTTCTCCTGATTACTCCTTAAAATATGCTACCATCTTTTTTGTCTGTACTTCTCCCCCATTTGTCTGCATATCTGCATATCTGCGCTTGCTATTTATGAATGCTTCCTATGCACTGTGCAGCTTTTCTTTCCTTAAAATTAGCTCACATAGGAATTTTATGCCTTCGAGTGAGCCATGATTGATTTTTGATGCTGCAATCTCCCAAGCCCTAGTGAAGCACAGCTGCTTTCATCTCCGCTCTCACCTACGTTCTTATGGCAACGGTAGGATGGCGAGACTCCTCTCTCATGGGCGTCGGGACGCGACTATTTCGAGGTCACGAGGCTCCTGATTCAAGCTGGCGCCGATGCATAGGCCAATTATGAAGTGAGTAAATGAAGTAGAACAACATTCGAAGATAATGTGGAAATTGTGTTGTAAATTGTTGGATTTGTGCATATTTCTCTCTATTCTTCACCTCTCAGCCCCACTTTACCATCCTTCATTTCTATTTTTCCGCCGACGTGAAATTCCTCTTTGAAGCAGGTGCCAAAAGGATTCTCGAGACAATGTAAATGAAAGATTATTCAGGAAAATTTAAGATTTATTCCACATGTGTGGACAACTACTACAATTGAGCAATAATGTGTCGCAAAGTTATGCATTTCAAAGGAGCACTCATTGATAAAATATTGAATATTTTGGGTTAAAGCGCTTCAAAGTTGTCTCATGTCTCTTTACCTTCAGTTTCTCAATTCAATTGCGAATTCTCTCAGTATCAAATTAAATATTCTTACTCTTTACCCATGTTCGATCGCTTGCCTTGTCTCCTCAAGTTCAACTTACACCTCATTACATTCCTCATTTTATTGCTTACTTTCTCGTCTCCTTTGGCTGATAAGTGCCTTTTGTTGTTTGTATGGCTCTACTGCTGCTCCCACAGGACGGCACGACGGCGTTAGATTATACTCGTGAAAGATGTTACACCAAAATTGATGCCATCTTTACGAACTGGTTTATCAAATACAATGGTGCTTGGATAATCAGGTTGGATTAAATTTTACACCCCAATAGCAAAGAAACGTCAACAAGGAGTATAACTTTGCGTATAGATAGTCCGGAACAACTGTGATTGGGCTGGATAATCAGATAGGGATAGTATCAGATAAAAAGCCAAACGCAGCTCAGTACGCAGATCGTAATTTCTCCGTAATATCCCATTGCTCATTGCACCTATATTTTGATTAGACTAGAAGCGATAATCCTTGTCTTGGCAGTCTTATATGTCACGGAAAGTTTCTACGTGTATGAAATGTATCGGAGTCCAGACGTCCAGACGTATGGAGTTATGAAATCGGGCTTCTTCCATTCTAGACTCTAAAAAATAGAGATTAACTTCCAGTGTCTCTTGCCCTCCAGACAAAAGGATCTTCAAGCTTCAAGCCGTGAGCTGCATAGAAAGCCATGCTACAGGGGTATTTAACTGGTGTGTCTATGAGAACCAATTCAATACTCATCAAATTGCTGTTACGCAGCTCCGTGCTGGATACTGGTGTTTCTTTGCAATTCAGACTATAATCTAACCTAGTCCACAACTTAACTGTGAAGGTCATCGTGCTTGATGTGTTTCGTCTGTAGCGTAGAATCGGTTCTAGTGGGAATTGTACCTATAAGTCGTGGAGTCGCGGATCCTTGAGGCTTGAGGCTTGGGTTCAGACAAAAGGAAGAGGGAGAGGGAGAGCTGCAAGTTGTTGTGTTCCTGCAAGTAGACTGGATTTTTTCCCCTCTCTTCTGTACTGTAGTACTACTTCGTACATACAGGGGCCAGTTTAAACTAACCAGGGGCTAGGGCCATGGGCCATAACTCGTGCGTATCCGGGCGGATTTGTCTGAAACTTCGCATGAGCCTCAAGTAATACCTCATTTAACTCCCATTCGCATGAAAGGCACATGAAATTTTGTCTTCACGTTCATTTTTTTGATCAAGCGCAAATAAATGCCCCCCCGAAACAAAATTTGGCTGCACGTCCGTTTTTGTTGCCAACACGAATATGGTCACTAAGAGGGCCAAATGGCACCTAGAGAGGCCCGTAGGCTCGCATTACTTAGGAAATCAGATGCATTAAACAGCGCGGCAAGAATATTTGGGTTAAAAGTTGATACTTTTGTGCTATATGGCATTTTCCTGTGTCTGGATCCTAAAAAAACACAGTGACTGCAGCGGCGTGCGCGCCGCCACGCCACGATCAACGTAGTTGATTTCAGTGACGTGACAAGGTGTCACGTTGTCAGAACATACGTAAGGTGTCAGAACATATGTACCCAGATAAAAATGTGATGTGACAGAGTGACAGAGTCACAGACACATCTTCTTGGGAGGCAGTTTTTGGTCGTGGTCGCATAAAACATCAACTCTACGTTGATCTATTGCATTTGAATTAGGGATTTCAACTTTTCTTAGGCACAATCGAGGCTGAGCTCTCTGAAATTTCGCGTGTGCGTTAAGACCCACTTTATCTAACTTGCATTCGCATGAAAGGCACATGAAAGGGGCTCTTGGTATTTTTTTTCCCGGACGGGTGACGACAATTTTGGTATAAAAATAGCAACCAATAATGAGCAACTTTCCATTCCCTGTACAGAGTCAAAAATTGGTGACTCCAGAGAGAGCACCGACAGGTGCGCTGCCTTGGGAGCTAGCTAGAGCGGCGCGTTTTAGGCATTGTGTTGTGATTTTTTTTCCAATTTTAGTGACTCTGGAGTCAAAAAGTCCCTAATTTAGAATTTCGCTCAATGGTTAGTTTAAACTGGCCCCTGTACATCTGTATACAGGACAACCAACATGCCAAAAGATTCATGCATCAAGGTCAAGATGTCAAGATAAAATTGCAGTGCAAACAGCGTCCGATCATTAGCTCAACTCGACAATGAAGGCAGCCGCGCTACTTATGCGCGGCGTTGTCTTTGCAACATTTCTATGGCAACCAGTGCATACATTCTTATTGCCAATCTCGCGTCCATCACGGCTGCTAGCTATCCAACACAGCGCTGTAGCTGAAGCCTTGGGGCCGACACTTACCTCTGACATAATTGATACTGCCGCCAACCGTAGCCGCCAGCGGCATGTCCTAGTTCTTGGGGCGACAGGCTATATTGGCAGTGCTGCCACGCAAGAGCTCGTGCGGCGTGGCCATCAAGTTTCCGCAGTTGTTCGGCCCGGCACTAGTTATGCCAAGGCCCTGGCGGCGGGCGTGCCGGTAGATGCGCACAATTGCCGGCTTCTCGAGGGCGACCCAGCAAGCGTTGATAGCTTACGAGAGTGCTTTCTGTCGGATGCAGACGGCGCCCTTGGCTATGGCCTTGTGGATGGAGTAGTATCGTGCATTGCTAGCCGGACTGGCGCTGTGCAGGAATGCTGGGATATCGACTACGGCGGGTATGGCATTACAGATGAAGCAAATTTGTGCACTTAGATCGTTTCAATTGGTTTCAGTCTTTACCCTAGAGGGAAGTGTTATACTGCAACGAATATCAATTTTGCTGACGTATAGCATTTCCGCTTCTTTCCTAGTAGGAACATTTATCACTCTTGGCTCGGATACTATGTGCTACCCAGGCCTTGCCTTCCTCACACTGGGCTCGTATCTTACACTATTGCGTTTGGCGCCCTTTTTGTACCTTTAGATCAAAGAATGCCCTGGATCTTCTTCGTGAAGTAGGGAAGCCTAGTCCAGAGCCATTGCACTCGCCAGCAGACACAGCTTCACCTGGCGGTGATGGCTCGCCTCGCCCCCATTTCGTGCTCTTGTCGGCAGTGTGCGTGAAGAACCCCAAGCTCGAACTGCAGCGCGCTAAACGCGGTAATGAGCGGACAAGCTGCAAGTGTTATAAGTATGATAATTCCAACTTTACTTCCTCATCCTACCGTGGACCCTCATTTTTGTTTCATTTGGCTCCCTTGTTGTTGTTGTTGTGGTTGTCGTTGTCGGGTACTTGGCATGTGCATACAAATAAACAAAAAGCGATGGAGCGTGCTCTCCGAAACCAGCGCCGCCCACCTCGCCCCACTCTTGCTGCTCCTTGTGAGGCTACCCCTTTGCTAGAGCCAGACCCGCAAGGAATTCCGGGCGTCAGCCGCAGGCCCATTCCACCTCATGTGGCGTCGCTTCGCCCGGTCGACTATTCCATCGTCCGACCCACTGCTTTCTTCAAGAGCCTGGCGGGGCAGGTATAAAAAAGCACTCCTTTTGCTGTGATCCCTTCACCATGCTCATATTTACTGCACTTTTCTGCGCTCTGCATGCTCCCACACCAGTGAATCTTATTCTTTACTGATTGACAACTATCACAGGCTAATTCCCATATAACCCAAGCAGACTCACAAAAAGATCTCATTTGTTTATCTACTGTGCGTATTTTTTTCGGATACTATACTAGGTTGGCCGGGTCTGCGGCGGCGAGCCGTATGTTACCTTCGGGGACGGCACGCACACTAGGGCGAACCCCATCAGCGCGCGCGATTTGGGGACCATTCTCGCAGACTGCCTCGAGACCAGTGACGTCAATAGCAGCAGCAATGTCGCCTCCACCACCAGTAGTTCTGAGAGTAGTAGCATTCGCGGCCACGGCAGTAATCGCCAAAGTAGTAGTAGCAGCAGCAGCAGCAGCAGTTCATCGAGCGACGGCAACCATGACAGCACAGTGGGTTCACCGTATTTGAATCGGGCAGTAGACGTTGGAGGTCCCGGCCCAGCACTCTCACCCGCCGAACAAGCCTCACTGCTGTTCGACTTACTGGGCCGCGACGTGACGACCGTGTCGGTGCCGCTTGGGTTACTGGGGCAAGTGATTGAGTCGCTTGAGAAATTTCACCGGTAAGGGAATGTGTACCTTCCAATGCGCTCATCTACTTTGCCGACATACTTGCTTGGATATGACAATTTGTTGGCCCTTGGTGCAGAGGAGAGAGAAGTAGGTTTGCATGCCCATTCACTGACTTTGAGTCAAACAAAAGCGCGTGAGTTTTGATCATGTGCGAATGAGCACTTACAATACTTGAGCATTGTAAATGTTTTCATCTAATGCAAACGTGTATATGTTCGCGAGCTTAACTCTGTGGTGGTACCTTACAGGTGGGTTGGTGACGCGCCGGGCTTTTTGAGAATACCCGCAGTGGTGTCTCAAGTCGGGGACTGGGTGGAGCTAGCGCGCATTGGCCAATACTACGCCACCGAAGACATGCTCGGACCATCCTATGGGCAGGACACCTTGAAAGGCTACTACGCAGACCTAGTGCATGCTTACCGTCTCGAGGAGGAAGCCGCTGCGAAAGACGCGTTGCAAGAAGGTCGCAGTGGCACTGGCAGCGACGACGGCACTGTTTCCGTGGAAGGTGCGCCAGGTAGTAGTGGTCGTCGCAGTAGCCAAGGCGCTCAGCCCGACAAGAAGAGCAAGAGTGGGCTCTTTTACAGGGGGCTTGGCATGCCACCTACCACGGTGCTCGCGGCCAAGGCCATCAAGGCTGCAGACGCTTTCACGGCTGCGCGTGGGGCTTTCTCCCGAACAGTTCCTTGGCTGCCGTCAGAACCGGTATCCTCAACGCAAAATTCACAGCCACCTAAACGCTGAGTTCATGGCCGGATCCGTGTGCGAAGGCCAACTGTGACCATTATAATGAATTATAGGCGTTAATTTCTACACCTGAAATTAATAAATGAGTATAAATTGCAAAGAAAAAAACCGAATTTCTTATGATTTGGGGAATTGCCTTAGAACTTAAAACTTAGAACCCAAGCCTGGCAATGTCGCCAACCAACGCATTCTGGCAGTAAAATCGCATGGCCGGTACATTAGTAGCGCCGTAGTTTACAAGAATTCCCTCTTTGCTCTTTGACTTCGCAATGGCGTTGTTGGTTGCCGCCAACCGACCATTTACCAATGACATAAATATCGAGAACCTCATACAATAGATTACAAATAAGAAAAGGAGTTGGCTACGAGCTCTGCATTGCACTTGGTTTCCACAACCCAGCTCTAGCACTTCGCAGAGGGATACAGGCAACCAGAAAAGAAAAAGGTAGCGCGAGTGATAAAGGTTCAAGGGGCTTGTTGTCAAGAGATCAAGACTTCAAACTCTTTCACCGCACGAGCGCGCGCGCTATGCACATACAGCAAAACTCAAAACTTCCAGTACTTCCCGCCATCGATGTGCGCAATGTTCCCTTCGTCAGGGTGTTCTGCTACTGGCACTAGTTTCTTCTTGTTGGCGTCCTTGTCGCTGAGCCCTAACTGCCTGGTTTTTACTCCAAACATCTGGTAGGTTTCGGACCCAATGTACAGGAGGTTTCTGGTGTCTCCATACTTCTTTCGGAGGAGATTCATGATTGGAGGGCCCCAAGCTCCACACCCAAGAACAGCTGTGTCGAAATTGCTGTATTTGCTGTCAATGTAGTTTACAATGTCTGAAACCACGTCGATCATGCTGGAGTTTGGCTGGGGCATCCCGCGAGTCGACTGCGGCACGTATACGGTGTGGAAGGTAAAATTCGACACAGGGAATTTCCAAACATTCTGCAGATTCTTGTAGCCTGCTTGCATAGATTCCGTAGCTTGGCCCAAGTAGAGCACCATTTTTGAGTCAGACTCTTTGAGAATGATCTTGAACAGGTCGTGGTTTCCCCAGTTGTAATAACGCCCCGTGACTCCAACGTGCGCCCAGACCAAGAGGTCAAGGTGCAAAAAGGCTAAGCACGATGTCAGCACCGAGTGCCTGATAATGTCAGTTGTTTCTGACAGCCACCAAGACATTACTTTCTTTTGGTCAGTTTGGTTTTTGAAGTACATCCCAGCGTTTGTTTGCATGCCTTCGCTGCCGTGCTCGTCCTGGCCACACCAAGGCGACCCATAGCCTACACCGGCAACAAATTTACCTTCGATGCTTCCTAACCTTGTTGTTATGAGTTTGTTGGCTCGGTAGAGCGGAATGAGCTCTGAAAAGTTGAAGCTTTCGTGCAAGTCTGGGTTTTGCTTTTCAGTAATATTTCCTGTAGATGCACGGAACTCGTTCCACAATTGCAACGACGTTTTCTTATTTCGGTTGCAGTCTGCCAACAGTTCCCGGTATTTCATTAAATAAGTGGCCGATGAATCTTGGGCGTTGAAAAAACTCGCTGCTACTTTCCATGACTTTAGCCTCCTAAGTTCGCTCCCGGAGATAGCATGGGGATCTGGCGCTGCTTTCACAACAGGTTTAGGCTCTACTGGAGCATTCGCATTTTTTGAGCGCTTGCGATTAAAATTGAAGAATGCGCTAACGCTAGTGAAGGCAGTTATTATAGTAATGAAGAATAATATTGAACGCAATTCCGGCATCTTGGAAGCAAGCTCTAACTAAAGACCTCACTTCATGCAGGCATGGGACACGCAAACTTTCTTCTTCCTCACCACTCACCACCTTCTTGCTCACCTCCTCCATTTCTGATGTCGTGATGAATGTTGTTTTTGGAAATACCATATTAGGACAGGAAGACGAGCATACCGGCGGAATCGTCAAAAGATTTTTGGAAACAACTTTTCATTTTTGGTGTACGCACGGCGGGCTAGCGGGCCAAAACATCCCGGTCCTAAGCTTCTTCCGAGATACCTGATCATCATTGATCATCGTATTTTGTAACGGTGACATTAATCCTTTACAATTTTTCTATCGCCGACGCTGGGAAGGCCCCTTGAAGCCACGCATCGGCATTTTTCGCTGAAAAACGAGGATGAAAGAGGGGAAGGTAGAGCCAGCTGCACAAGCTAGCCGTGGTCCAGGCCCCCTGGCTATGGTTGCTGCTGGCTTATGGCGAGTGCTCTTTTTATTCATGTCTATCCTGGTCATGCTCTTCATCACCACTTTCGAAGCCATCGTGATATTGTTTGGCCGGCGCGAAAGCACAATTCCCGGGATGCCGCCTGCAGTGGAAACGAGCAAAGCAGAAGGCGGCGGGTTGCGTTTTGAACCAATTCGCTTAAGCGCGGCAGCTTTAAAACCCGAAACGCTTCGCGAATACGTCGCCAGGTCAGAACCGGTTATTATCGAAGGCGTGGACCCAACACTCTTCGAGTCGCTCGACCGCTACGCCCCCGAAGTGCCTGCGAGCTTCCCCACTGACAAGCTCCTCATCGACGCCTACATTTTCCCGCTCTTGGGGACCCCTCTGTTTGCGTGGATCAAAGCGCACATTGGCCGGCCCATTTTGTACATGGCGCGCTTTTCGGGCGGGTACAAAGGTGGGTTTGCTCACATCGACACGTTTCCGAGCTACAACTACTACTACGTGCGCAGGGGCCGCAAAAAAGTTCGCATCGTGCCGCGGCAGTACAACCCTCTGATTGAGTTTGGAGCCGGGTATGACTCCATGTACGTCAAAGCGGACGCGGGCGACGACAGCAAAATCGGCTGGCTAGACAAAATCCCGTAAGTACATTGGCCTCGTAATGATGACGTATACCTCGTACCCAAGGGAACCTGAACAAAGGTTTAGGGTGGCTTCGAGGATTAGGCATTACCACTGCCCTACTCTAATTGGACATTCACCATCCAATTTTCCTCCTGCCTGCTTCTTGAAAAAGAAGAAAATGCTTTCAAAGAATGAATTCCGCCTCTTTCGAGAGAAGCTCTCACCATTCTGTCCATTTTGGTTTCACTCTGCTTTGCCTTTATTAATTTCCTTCTACAGGGCCTACTATGAATTTGAAGTGGGCGAAGGCGACGTGCTCCTTTTCAACAACAGCGCGTGCATTCACAAGTTCATGAACTTAACGGAGAACCCTGAAATTTTTACGATGAGGTTGTTCACTACGGACGCGTCGCCGTTGACGTTAAGGAACGACTTGTTCAACTGGACTGGCGCCAAGTACTTCACCGGCATCTTAATGGACGGGGGAACCCATGCCCGAAATACAGACTCGGTGTAAAGCAAAAGGAAGCCACTGTCGTGCGGAAGCTCCATTCTCACACGAACCTACTTGAGAGTTGAGAGAACCGACGAGCTCCGCACTCCGAGTCGCTTTATAATTCCATGCACTTCATTTGGGTTTTGTTCTGGAGGTGACGTTTGTTTTGTTCGTCCTGGTTTCGCAAACGCAAGTTTCTCAAGTAACTCCCAAGCTCGATTCATGTAAGCCGCTATATCGAATTAGTATCCGCATCAACTTTCGTGGAAATGGAGTTGGCCCAGTCTGATGCCATAAATATGTATAGTATATAGTATATACATCTATCATCCACGGACTAATGTTTCTAATTCTAATTGGCGCCTTCTGTTCTGTAATGGCCACATCTGGCACTTCGGACTTGAGATAGAGAGGCAAATAAAACCAAAGACCAAAGCAGTTTCCTCTCGGATATTCCATGGGTTATAGGTTTATAGAATTATAGAAAGATAAGATATACTTTCGTCTCACGCAAAGAGAAGGCCGCCATGCCGCTATGACTATCTGCGAAAAATATACCGTTTGCACTTCAGTGATGAGGCAAAGGTGAAGGAACCAGAGATATTTATAGCGACACAACGCCGGTGAAATTCCGGGGAAGTCCACAGCTGGAACGATCGGTATTTCTATTACGCCCACTTCACTCCTAGACGTCCAACTCCTTCTTTGCCTCCACCTCTAACTTCTATTGCACGCCACTAAGTAGTTGGCGGCAGGGTGTGATTTAAATCAGTGCGAGCGCGCACTCGCCACGTTGTTGCCGCTTTCTGGCAGCGATTCTTCGCGTCGCCACGAGAGTTGATAGCCGAGCCGTCTGAGCTATCCGAGGCTTCAAGTGTTGTTCCTACGTCCACCTCTACTTCTACCACCATTACCACACTCCGAAAATGCCGCAACAATTTCTTCAAGCTCAAGCCTTTGCGCAAGCCCAAAAGCTCAGGATTCGGCACGGGGGCATTCCACACCTGCACCGAGTTTGCAAGATTGTGCATGAGCATCACTCATACAAAGAGCACTAATATTTACGATTGCGCACACCTAAATACTGTACTCTAAACTGCCCACCCCTCTCGGACATCGGTAATGGCAGCTGACGAACCTGTTTGAATTTTTTGGGCAAAAGCGCGAGGGGTAAGCCTTGAGGGCCGTATTCGCGCACCGCCGCCGCAAGCTGAGCAGCAAACACCTGTTTGGCTTCGGTGAAGTGGTCGTTGACGGGTGCGTTATTAGCAATGAATTTAGGTGGCGCGCTTCCCTTAGCTGCACCATCAAGAGGAAAAATGGCCGAGGTAGCAACAGCAGCAGCGTCTACTGAGTCCTCAACGATCCTATCGCCAGTCCCCTCCTCGTCCGTAGCACTACCGCCATGCACACCGACACTGCTGTGGTTTCCTCCTTTGTCCTCCACTTCTTTTCCCTTCACCGAAGTGCCATTCCCAGCACTGCTACCACCAGCCAAATGCATACGCTCAGCGACAGCCCTCAGGAGCGGAGGCAGCGCGTGCCGTTGGTTCCGCTGCGCTGCTGCGGCTTCCACGGCAGAATCCGTTAACAAGCGGTAAGCAGCGGCGATATCCGCAAACACAGGACCAGGCGTAGAAGCCTCACCATCAGCAGCTGCCACACCTCCAGTATCATCGGTAACAGCTGGTAGTGCAGTACCATTCAAAGCGAGGGCCGTGGAAGGATCGTCGCCATGACTTGAGCTGGTGACATGGTTTCGAGGAGGAGCCGTGTTTGCTGCAGGAATGCATACGTCATCGTGGCAGTCAGTGCTGTTACTAGGACAAGTTTGTGAGTGACCGCGGTCCGGGTGGCTAGCCTTGCTCAAGCGTAGGTATGCTGCGCGAAGCCGAGGGTCGTTCGGCCTAATGTAGTACGGCACCCGTAGGAGCGCAGCTGCCCGGGCGCGCGCTGGCGACGCGTGCTGCCGGAGCCAAGCAGCCGTGGCGGTGTGCCCACCCATGTCCGCAATGTCTGCCGCGGAATTGCCGGCACGGTCCAACTGGTCGTCCAAGCGTCGCGGCCCCTCGACTGCTGCTGCTGGTGCAGACCAGCTCAGGTGAGGACTGGCACCTAGTGCCATTATACTAGTACCGCCGCTGCTGCTATTGTTGCCGTTGTCGCCACTGCTTGTGGTGCCATGGGTGCCAGTGGAGCTCCGAGCCAGAAAGTCTGTGTTGCTGCCGCATGCCACCAGCCAGGCGCAAAGTGCGGTGTGCCCACCCCAGGCAGCTTTGTGGAGTGGCGTGTGGCCCTCGGTTTGGGCGACACTGAAGTCAACGCCGCAAGATTCTTGCAGCCATTGGGCGAGGGGCAAGAGCCCTTCGCCGCCCAAGAGCCCAGTGGTGTTGTAAGTGCAGGCCGCTCCGTCTAGTTCAAAGGGAGGCTTCAGTTGTGTTGCAGCAGCATCAGCATAAGTACCAGTACTAGAAGCAATAGCGCGTTTCGCTGGCGCAAGACCTAGCCAATGCTGCAAGCCACAGCCAAAGGCGTTAAATTGCCGAGGATCCGCACCAGCTACTTCCACTAGGTATTGGCACACTGCCAAGTGGTTCTGCCACACGGCGTGCTGCAGAGGGGTCACGCCATCGGAAGCGCGCAGTTCAGCGCAAGCGCCGGCACCGCCCTCGGAAGTAGGCGTGCACAAGTACTTGACCACTTCCAAATGACCGTTTCGCGCTGCAAAGTGTAAAGGTGCACGGCCTGAAATGCCGCGACTCTTTTTCAAGGGCCGTTTGATAGGGTCATGGCTAGAAGCTGCTAGGCTGCTGCTAGCTGATGACTGTCCCTCGATGAGGTCTGGAGGCATGGCTAGCTGCTCCACTAAGTAGCGCACGGCGCCAAGGTGACCATTACCTGCTGCCCAATGCAGACACGACGAGCCACGGTCATCTCGTTCTGAGAGCACCTTTTCGCTAGGAAAGTCCTTAAGGCCATCCACGCTGCCCGCTTGAGCCGCTTTAATGGCAGTCTCGAAGCAGATCATAACACTTAAAGCTATACTATGGCACTCTGTAGCTAAGTTAGCTAGATAATGGACATAATTCAGATTATTGCACCATGAAGTAAGTTGATAATAGAAGCGGTGTGCGGTGATTGCTTTGCAGTTAAACACTCTGAGTAATGGCTACTAGCAGGACACAAATAGCCAGGTCTGCTCCCCGCAGTACCTTCTGCACACTCCACTGCTCTAGCGCTCCTCTACTGTATCTCTGTTCCTCGCCTCGGCTTATCTTCATTCTCAGAGCAGCTCAGAGGTGAGCGAGAGCGTTTTTTCTCTCGTTCCTCAACAGCTCCCCTAATATGAAAACCTGAAGTATACACGGAACGTTCTTTTGACCCAGTGTTTCTGAGGAGTGTTCTCCAGGAGCTCTCGAACCCAAAAAATAGTACCAATTTGGGAACAGCGTTCCTTTGGTTTTAGTCTTAGCCACGCATTGAAAGAGAAAGACGCTCCAGACTTAAAAGTTTGACAATTTTGTGATAAGGTATGCCGCATCATCAGATTGGATTTGCATCAGTGCTCTTAAGGCTTCATCAAATCATGCTTGTTCGGATCATAAAATACCGAATGGGAGAGAGTGAGGGTTCGTTGAGTCTTTGATAATTATAAATCGTGTGACGTATCAATGCTAGTTTGGCAGCTATATGAGGTCAATCTCATATTCGCTGCAATCTTCCAGACTCTTAATTCTATGATTAGCGACATCAGCTGTGAGTGAGGGAGTGAAGAAGCAGTCGTCAACGTTGCGTCTTCACCTCTCTCACCCTCCCCCCTCTCCCCTTTTTAGATGGAAAGGAAGCGTGGTGAAGAGCGGAAAGATAAAGGATCTGAAGCACTTGCGAGCGGAGCAGCGAAAGGGCTTAATGGGAAAGTTTCTGCCCCGGGAATACTTTCTCGGCGATTAAAAAAGAAAAAGAAGAAGACAATGCCTACTAAGAATGATCCAATCCGACGATACTCACAATTGGGGCCGAGGCCAATGCATTCGTCACGTAGCTGGTTCATTACTCCTCCAACTTTTCACCTTCTAGCTTGGGTATCAGGGAAGAAAAAATCGCCAAATGAAGTAGATCGAACGCGGCCCATTGTTGAGCGAAACGCTTATGCTGTGAGCCTCGGTGGAGACCGCAAGATTTACAGGAACAACCACCCATTCAAGACTTGATCAAACATTAGCTCAATGTTTTCTTGGCAGCACTGTAGTCGTAGTAAATTGGCAAATTTATTCCTACAGAATTTAAAGATCCCAATACATTTATCGTACTAGTACATGGCAAGGCATTGTAATAATTTCGATTTCTATGCATGTTGTCTGAGCTTTCGTGTGGTAAATGCTGCCGTGTTGTGTGTAAACCATTGGTAGTGCTGTGGTAGTGCATACCTTCTCGTGCGGAAAGATCATATTATCACATACGTAAACGGCTTCATTCCGCTTTTATGAATTATACCACATTCGCTGTTAGTAATAAGGAAAAGTTCTGGCATCGTATTGTTATGAGATATAAGTTATAGTCGATACCATCATAAAGATTTCCCAATCCATTACTTTAAGGGAGCAGACTTCCCAGAATGTATCATTTGATTGGCATAGTGAATCATGGAATCAAATAGAAATTCATGTGCAGAAGCAATCCTCTTAAAGTATGGTCTTAGACCATCGAAACCCCTCGTTCTTCCATCAAGGTAGGCGTCAGTACTTTTTCTTCGTGTTCTTCTTGTTTTAAAGTGCTTGCTGCTAAACGCGCCAGACATCTGGCGCGACGGCGCTCTCTCCGGCGTGCGTCATGCAAGGTCACATCAGCGCGGTCGAGAGTGCCATTTTCGTCGAGATCTAGCTTTTCAAACTGTCGTAAGCACGCGTGCACGTCAGGAGCTCGCACCTTCAAACGACCAACCCATGAAGCAGATAGAAAATAGAGTTAGTTCAAAAAGTTAAAATCAAAGGTAATGCTATGATGATACCATGAATTGGTAGAGATTGAGATTCAGAGCAAGATATACGTACATCTTATGGCCTTCCTTCGTTATCATTCCCAACTGATCATCCCTTCCCTCGTTTTCCTCAACCAGCTAACATAATTTTACTCACTTTGCCTAGCTTGAGAAGCATCATGAGTGTAAACTGTTCTTTCGTGCATATTGGTGTGGCCATAGGCGGCGGCGTCAACGAAGCTGCACTTGCATCAGCATCATCTCCACTACTGCTGTCGCCATTGAGGCCTTTGTTTTCATCAACGCCATGTGTATCATTGACGTCGGCGTCACATCGTTGGCTGTGCACAGCCACCGGCGATGTTGGCAAAGAATCTCTGCGAGGATTACCGAAGAGGTTTTTAGCAGTGTTAGCAAGATCGTCCAAATCTTGAACGCTTAATTCCCGACCGTACTGCCGCAACACCTGGTGTTTAAAGAAATCGATGAGTTATGACCTCGGAAAGAACATGTGAAGAGGGTTGAAGAAATAATAGTTAGCATGTTGTCTGCTCCCTACAAGCACCTTCTGTTCGTGCAATCGCCTTCGCCTCTCCACAGGAAAAGCTGCCACATCAGCAAGCGCGGCAGCCGTCACAACGCAACCCACAGCTAGATAAAGCACATTAAAAGCTTTGCCAACTTGAGAAGTACACAGCTCGTCACCGTAGCCCACAGTGGTTACGCTCACCACAGAAAAGTAAAGAGCTTCGTACCTGACGCAAAGTAGGAAGGAAGGAAGCATTGATCATCTGCATAACGAGATACAAAAAGAGAGAAAATGTCAATCATACCCACAATTATGCCCTCAATCAAGGTAACTTTAACCACCATATTTGAGCTATGCAAGCCCCACCAAGGTTTCTTCTCGAAATAAGCAAAACTTAAAGTGCCGACGCCAATAACAAAAAGAAGATTTGTGATAGAAAACAGTAAGTGTCGTGTCAGCCGTGTATAACCACCACCGCTGCTGCATTTGGTGCTCCTTCCACTGTTACACACACTCCTACAGAGCCTGTTGCAGAAAGAAGCTATTGGTTGCCAGAATTGATCGAAGCAGCTGTCGCTGCTATGGTTCCTAGTACTGTCGCTGAATACTTTCTCTTGTTCAAAAGCTGACGCAATGCTGTCAGCACGCTCCCGAAATGAGACGTCGTAAGAAATGTCACTCTCGCTACGGCTGTAGCGCAAACTTCCGACACCATGTGAGCCTTGCTCAACACACGCATCACGCCGAGCCTAAAGATTATGCCACCATAGTAAGTAGTATGCACACTCAAGAAATTAGACGCAAAAGATTTCTGGTACTTCAACAGCAAAGAATCAGAAAGAAAATTCAGCTGGTGCACCAGACCCTAAAAGTACTCCTTTCTGGCCATTCTTGTATGGACTTCATTCGCGATTGTGGCCGAAGCGGTGTGGCTACCTGATTGTGTACGGGCTGCAAAAAGCCTCGAGCGTAGCTGCTCCATGGCGATGAAGAGACATTTCTGTTGTCGTTGCTGTCGTCAACCAATCCGGTAGAAGCAAGCAATGCGGCTTCCTCCTAGTAGGCCGAGAGAAATATAGGACGAATGAAGATCATGATAAAGAAACCTCTAGCTAGGAGAGATGAGATGATATTTTAACACTCACTATACAGGTCCGAAAGAAGGAATGAACTTCGAAGGAATCGGCCAAAATGATTGCCCTCTGAAAAACATTTAAAGAAGTGTTCAAATGGAGAATGCGTTAAACTACCTGGTCGAGAAAGGAGCTGATTAGAATGCCGAGTAGTGAGCCCACGACTCCAACCCCCACCAGGATGTAGGCCGACGTGAAGATGTATTGCGATGCTTCAAACGGCACGAAGTCACCATATCCTAGTGCGTAGAATGGAGATAAACGAAAAGAGGATTTCGGACTGTCAACGTATAGCATAACCCTATTCTATAGACTCTGCCATTTATTAGCCCTCTTGTGACGCAGTATATTTTTATTGAGCACGTATCTTTTTTGTTCGTGCCAAATGAAGTACAATTTCTAAGACACGTACCGACTGTGGTTACAGTTTGCATCGTAAAGTATACAGAGTCGATCCAACCCCACTGCGTAGAGCTGGCATAGTAAGCACAGCCTAATGCGAAGTACCCACATATTCCCAACCACATGAGAGCAGAATTCGGCGTAAACTCTTCTTCGAGATCGGCGACGCTACCTCGCCAATGTGGTGAAGGCGGCCCAGACGACACACCCGAGCTGTCGCGCGAAGCGCGATACATGCCCTGTGCCATCAACGTGCCGTCATTGTTATCGTTCTCTTTATCGAGGCTGAGAGTCCCATATTCTGCAATGGGTTCGCTTTCTTCAGGGCTGTTTTGAAAGTAGATGGAGCTCATTTTGAACCACTTGCGTTGTTCTGAAGCACATTTGAATTATACATTAGGTAGAGCTCACCATATAGCGCGTCTAAGTAATGTGTTAAACTTACAACGTGTGTTCTGTCTCTCTTCCTAGCTACAGTAGTACGGATGCAGTGCACTTCAGAATCTACTCGGTGGAGTCGTGAAAAGTCGTAGGTTCTGAACGTGAGCAATGCATGTTGCCATGTTGCGTCTTCAATCACTGAGGTTCAGGATTATTTGTCACAACTTTTTTTTGTTGGAGTGGGATTTCTGGTCACTGCAGACGACTGCAGACCTCCCCCAGTTCTTGGAGGGTCCGAAAATGTGATCTACTTTTCACCGCTCTCAAATCGTTATAATCGTTCAGCAGCCAGCAGCACCATGGCGGACAATGAGCTTGTTTTAAAGATAACATCAAGGGTATTTCCACCTCGATAATAATCTGAAAGGTGCTTCGCTATGGAGAATTTTCCAAACACTTCCGTCGACTCTCATAACATTTTATACTTTGATTCGACAATTTCCTATGACGAGCGTTATGCTCCGGGAACGTACGAGAGCATAACAAAACCCACTTCTCTAACCTCGAAGTTCGCACTGTATCCCTGGGTAAAGAAAAGCAAGAAGGGTTCGTCTCCTGTTGGAAGGATTTGTGGCAACTGCTCTGCAATCGAAGGACTGCCAACGGGCTCATTGGAAGGTCAACCACAAACAACACTGTGTCGCGAAGGCTGAACGGACTCCCGAAGATCAGATTATTTTGGGACCTTTCAATAATGATGCGGTTGACGCGGCCTCCATGATGTGTGAATGCAGCATTTGTCTGGATCCATTGTCTAGCTAGTGCATTTGCCCGCACCCTATCATGTTCCTACATGTTTCACGTCACAAGTGTGGCTGAGTTGCGGAAATTTCGGGGTGACCGAAATATGCCCACTGTGCCAAACTCCGCTTCCTTCTGGGCCTGATAAATTTCGAGGAGGCCACTCAGAATTTCGTAACTGCTAATTGTCAAACAGACTTACAGTACGTAGGCAATGCGTCCTGTGGTACCCTTTCAGCCTCGGCGAATCGACATCATTTAGATGCAGCGATCATCGGATGGCGGACTGCAGCCAAAGAAGAGTATGCACCTGCGCAAAATACCCTTGGATCTCTATTCGAGATTGGTCGTGGTATAAAGCAAAGCGACGTGCAAGCAGCACGGTGGAACGGAATGGCCGCTGACCAAGGGAATGCGGAGGCATAATGCAACCTGGCGCTGCAATTGCTGAAAGCTGAAAGGCCGCGGTGTAGCTTAGAGTGAGGTGGAGGCGGGCCGATGGCCCATTTTTCATTTTAGCAGCTGAACCGAGGCACGTTAATGCGCAGTATTGGCTGGGTAGCATGTATAAAGGAAGCACAACTGCATCATACTAATTTTTTGTTTTTATTGAATGGCGCATTACACATGCATCGACTATCGCCTATCGATATAGTGGAGAGTCTTCGTAGTTCATACTTCAAAGGCAATATATAAATTCCGGATTAGGATACCAAACTCATCGAGCTCTCGTATCCACATCTATGTAATTACTTATTAGAATTTGGACGTCTACTCGTAATCGTCGTCCTCCGACTCCTCGCCCCATTCGCCAGCGCCCTCGTCGCAGCCGCCGCCGTGCTGGCCGTACTTGGCACGGTTTTTGGCGTCCTCCCGGTCCCAACGCAGGCCGAGGGCCGATGCGCGGCCGCTCCGGAAGTCAATGGTGGTGGAGCTCACCTGATCGAAATTGAAAAGAAGGAAAAGTAAGTGTGATGTCGGGTGACTGGGGCTGGATAGGTGAATGTTTTTGGATGTGAAATCGATTAAACACAAGAGATTGCACGAGGTGTTATTAACATTTTGAACTCTTGGTTGTTCAACCAATAGTTTTGTTGAGCTATGCAATCATCAAGAGAAAGCGATGGTTTGTGCATGCCTGTACAACCAATTGGTTTGATCATCACAAGAGCATTTATTCTTATAATCTTTTACCTCTCGGAGCACTTCCTTTTGGTCCGTGGCAGCGATCTCCACGCCTTTCACTAGTGCGTGCACCAAATCCCCCGTTTGTTCGGGTGGGAGCACCCCTTCGCTCGAGCGAGCCGCCACGTTCACCACACGCGCTGCAGCGTTGTAAGCCTTCGCGTTGGCTGCGAGCCTCTCGTACGCCTGGTCTTTCTCTTCCAACGTGATGAGGCCCTTGCGGTAGTCGTCAGTGAGTGCCTGGGATTGATGGTGTGTCAAAAAATCAACATTGCAATCAGCGAGCTAGTAACGAGGGCACAACGATATAGACAATATTTTGAATGATGAAAAGCTACGAAGATAGACCAAAAAGACGCAAACTTAGTTCGAGGCCGCAGGTAGTTACCATTGAAAAAAAAAAGGGAAAAATGAAGACACACCTGAACCAAGTTTACAGGGTGGGTCGCCAGCTTCCTTCCCGGTCGTTTTGGGTCGTGCATGGGCGCCGTGGCTTCAAACGCTTTCAAACTCAGCCTCAGCTCTTCAGCGCCACCGCCACCAAAACCCAATGGCGGTGGCGGTTGCCCCGCGGCGACGGCCGCAGCAGCGGCTTGCGCAGCTCGCACCGCTTGCGCTCTCAGGGGGCTGAGCTTGCGGATCGCTTCGCTGGCTGCGTTGCGCACCGACTCATCCAAATCCCCCGAAGCTTTCCGAAGCGCCGGCAAGAGTTTGGGCACATGTGGCAACAGCATCTGCCCTGGCAACGCATTGATTAAGTTGGCTGCGACCAGCCGTACGGAAGGAGGCTGTTTGACGTCGGTTAAGATCGCGCTCACACTCAACACCTGCGCGGACGCTCCCATCTAAAAAGAGTGAAGAGAAGAAAGAATGATAAGTATAAACAGTGACGATCCAGCAACAGACAAGGCGGAAAACACTTATCTAGGGTCATAAAGGAGAGAGTTAAAAGGCGCTGTTCCGATACAACACACGTTCATAACGAGGAACAGGGAAATCAATTTACGACGAGGTTAAATTGGTACTAATTCTAAAAATATAGTGAAATACAGGTCAAAAATACACTACCGTAGTTGAATTAAATTTAAAAGGGTGAAGCAAGTGCAAGAAAGCGTGAACAACTTACCGGATTCAAGAGAAGGGTGCTGCTGGCTGCGTTTTGAACTCCTTCGGCGTCGTCTTTCAGCGCTGAAATGAGAGAAGCTAGTAAGCCTTTCAAGGTGTCCGGAGGAATGGGAGGCAGGCCATGGGGATGCATGTGCTGGTACCTGCGACCAAACGAAGGACACGCAAGGGGAAATTGAAGAAGAAATTCGTTTCTCAAGCATACATAGCGATTGATTTATGGCAATTTAACATATTGCACCAGTGTTATGCTCACTTCATTTCTATTTGTGATGTGTGTATGAATCCTCGTATATTGCATACCGTATTCATTTATGTGTACGTGCAGTAGTACCATAGTACTGATACTATTATGCTAATATAGTACTCACAAGGCATCCGAGCGCTCGTTGATGAGGTTGCCTAGCCCACTGGCTGCCACGGCACGGACGTCATCGTCTGGATCGTGCAGTAAGCTCGCTACTTCACTCGCCATGCCTGGAGTGCGCGCAGCGAAAGCACCACCGTTCCCGACGCACCCTAAAGCAGCCATTTTAGCCTACGAGACGAGTGGATGAATGAAGAAAGGAAAAAAGAAAGATAAAGTGAAAAGAGAAGAGAGAATGAAAGCGTGAAGCGCACGTGCACACGCAAAATAGAACGCTTACCCTGATTACTTTCCTTGAGTGCAATTCACGGCCCTTTCCCTCCTTCCAATCCGTGAATTTCTTCTTCTTTATTGCATGCTCTTCTTGCCCATGAAGGCCAACAGTGTAAAGTAGTACTAGTCATTCACTACACCCACCTCAGCGGATTCGTCGTGCAACAACTTCGCTACTCTTGCCAAGTGAGGCTCCGCGGCTTCCGCTCCCAATTTGTGCAAATTTGCAGCCGCCGCCGCTCTCACTGGCCAATCGCTGTCTTCCAGAGCTCTCGCCAAGCCGCGAGCAAACTCTGCCGCCTGAGCGCGCGCAGAACTGCTGATGTTAGCGGCAGCTGCTGCCCCATGATTACCATCGCCGGACGGGTCCCCACCCATGCTGCCGCCAATGGTGCCTGTGGAACCACATGTAAGTACATGTAGTAAACAGTCAAGAGACGTTCGTGAAAAGCCATGGCGACGGTAGGATTGGATGAGAATATCGGTACTCTACCTTAAAGGAAAGAAATAGCTCGAGAGACAGAAAGCGAGGAAAGTACAAAAACATTTTCAGCACTATTCACCGATACTGTCTGCCGCTTGAACCCGATCGTCAGGCAGCTCGCCAGTGGCTAACTGCTTCAAAATGGCGGGGGCAAACAAGGGTGCGTGCCCTAGTCGCCATAAAGCTTCACGCGCGGCTACATTGACCTGTTGATTCAAAAGAGGTTCTAGTCGGTTGGTTGGTTGGTTTGTCATAATTTTTTTGTTTGTTCGCAGTCTATTATCTTTTGTTCTAATTCGTAGTTCTATGGATACGTATGCAGGGAGCATAAAACTCAAAATATAATCTTCCATCATGCAACACTTCAGAATGCAGCATCACTTTTTTACCTCTGGAGAAGGGTCCATTCGGGCAAGGTCCAGCAATCGAGAAGCCAAATCGGGGCAGGCAAGGTCGAGAGCTCGTCCTGACACAGACTCGCCATCCGCAGTCATGTGTGGAAGCACAGCCGAAGAAGGAGCTTCAGAGACTTGGGCAGTAGTATTTGCTCCCGGACTCATGATGCTGCTACTGCTTCCACCTCCACCACCTCCGGCTGTTGTCAATGAGGCCGTGGTTGAGCTTACTTCAGCGGACAAAGAAGCAGCCGACGTCGACGACAAAGCTTCAGCACGCTTTTTGAGAGCATTGCGAGCCACTAAGTCCTTGTCGAAAGTCCACTTCGGCTGCACGTTCACTAGGCCGGTTTGCGCGTCCGGTGGTGGCGGCGGCGGCATAAACCCGCCTCCTAGCATCCCTAAAGCAGAGCACCCGGCTGCCCGCACCTGAGAGCAGCACCACTCCATCAGACTCGACACACGTGTGCGTGAAAAAAACATGTGGGAGTAACAGAAAGAGAGCAAGAAAAGAAAAGAAATATTCGTAGTATTGATAGAATAAACTTGGTTGACAGTGCCTGGAAGCATCCGTATATGAGGGAGCATGGTTCTTTGATCCACTGACACGAAAGTATCACCTCAGCTCGCATGTCGATTAAAAGAGATTCGCCCAAGCGCACCATTTCAATTTCTTCTTCTTTCTCCTCTTCTTCCTGGGACCCCTCTTCTTGGGACCCTTCGTCATCTCGAGACAAAGAGTCGCACTCAAAATCGTTCTCGTCGTCATCGATGGTGCCACTGCCTACGCTGCTGTTGCCGTGCCCTGAGTAAGCGTGCTTCAGGCGAGACGCTGCAATCACCGATGACGCCCCCGCTTTCCACAGCGATTTTGCTCCCATGCCACCGCCCCCGCCCAGGAGGGAAGATGCTTTCTTCGTCTTGGTCCGTTGCGCGCGGAGGCCACGCACGCTCCTCAGTTTACGGGCGGTGGTGGACGCAATCGAGCGCAACGCGTCGGCCGGGCATTCCCCCCGGGTGAGGAGGGGAGCCGCCACGCGGGCGGCGCGCTCCCCGCGCAAGTTGCCGAGGGCAGTGATGCACGCCTCGCGCACTTCAATGCGCTCATCACGGAGTCCGTGGCAGAGCGCAATCACATAGGGGGCCAAGTGCGGCTCTTCTGGCCGCGGGCCCAACTCATCGGCATCCACCAAAAACAGCGAGTTGCCACCGCCGCTGCCTGGGCTACCAGCACCAGCACTAGCAGCAGCACTGCCATTGTCAGCATTCGCAGGTTTCTTCTTTCGGCGGCCGCGGCGGCGAACTTTGCTGGTGCGGCGGCGAAGTTCATCGGCAACGTCCCATGCTTGGGCTGCCTCCACCCATTGGTCGTGCAAGCTGCGCGTGACCTTGCCCAGGAAAGCAGCGGCAGCCGCGCGGAGCAAGTGGTGGTTGCTGCTTTCTTCGGCCTGAGAGGCTTTGGCCATCAGCACCGTGGCTAAGTCCGGCAAATGGGGCGCCTGGTGCGACGCCGCCACGCCAATCGCGCGCCCCAAGGCGTGCACCGCCGCCGTGCGCACTTCAGCGCGTGGTTCTTGGCTCGACGCCCTCAGCTGCAAGGCTGGGAGCCGCCAGTGGCCACCGGTAGACGCACCCCCGTCGGGTTTGCCCGTTGACAAGTCGATTAAACTGGCGGGCCCCATGGCGTCCTCGAGCGCGTTCAATGCGAGCAAGCGCACCTGCCAGTCGGAATCCACCAAGCAACGCTTCACCACGGCCTGGACCTGCGCGGCCGTCAGAGCAGGCTCCCCGTGCGCCACGCCCGTTAAGCGCCCCGAATCGATGGTGAGCCTCCGCTTGGGTTTCTTCTTTTTGGCTTTGCCATTGTGCCCGTTCTTGCGAATTTCCGCGCTGGAAAGCCCAGCTGTGTTGGCGTCAAACATGGCTTCTGCAGCTCGCGCAGTATCGACCAAGGCCAGAGTGTCAAATGCCTCCATTTGTGCCTCGTCTTCAGCGCTCCACTCCTGCGCAATGTCGTTGCCAGTACTGTCTTTCTTGTCCACTCCGTTTTTGCGATCATTGGAGGAGCTTGCTTCTGTCGGAACTGGTGCGCTCTTGTCGGGTTCCTTGACCTCTTCGCCTTCGTCGTCCTCGTCGCCCTCGACAATCGTAGGGCTTCGCACGTCTCGGCTTGACGAGTACGTGCTCGGCGATGACGGTTCGCTCGTCGCTTCAGAGCCAACAGGCGAAGATGATTTTGAGGGCGACCCATGGCGGTTGGAACCGAGGGGGGAAACGGCGCCTCCTCCACTCGCAGCAGCAGCAGCAGCAGCAGCAGTCGCAGCTTCTTTCTGTCGAGCTGCCAGAAATGCCAGTCGTTTCGCTCTCGCAGCTTCGGCTTCAGCTGCTGCTTCTGCTTCCGCGGCTTCTTTCACTAAGTCCCGCATGCAAAAGTCAATCTTCGCTTCTACTTCGGCTTCCGGTGGGGGTTGGTCGACATTAAACTCTTCTTCGGTGTTGGCGGCAGGCACCTCCACGGGAATCTGCACGGGTGCGTCGCCTTTCCCCATCACCATGTCGTGCTTCGGCTTCATCGGGTCGCCGTCTTCGATTTCTTTGGGCCTTGCCACGCCATTTTTCACGCCATCGAGCACCGTCAGGGTGCGGAGAGACGCTTCGCGCACGGCTGCGGGGCTCTGGGGGTGCTGAAGCAGGGCAACCACTTCTGCTCCATGCGCCATGGCTTCAGCACGAGCCGCTGCCACCGTGCCCTCGAGCTCGCGCACCGTGTCGCGCGTGACCATGCGCTCTAAGCTCAACGCTAGGGTCCCCTCGCAAATGTGGAAGATGTCTTCTGCCGTGTGCTTTTCAATTCGCCGCGCGTTGAGCGCCAGACGAGATTGCCCAGCGACGAACTCTTCGACGGCAATTTCGTGATCCGTCTTGTGTTTCGTCTGAGCGTCCACGGAGTTGTCGCCGTCCGACTTGGCTAGTGGAGGCAGCTTGGTGCTCGAAGCGCTTGATTTGTTACTGATTTGGTCGTTGCCAGGCCTTGCTGCGGCGGCCGTGGCGGCTGAAGGAGATCCGCGTCGTACTGATGCTTGTGCTACTCTGCCCCCACGTGAGGCTGATTTGGGTGACCCAAGGCTGAAAGCATTGCTCGCTGGAGCCTTGCTGCCAGAAGTCCCAAAGAGGCTAGCCAGAGGCTTTGTCGGTGCAGCCACAGGTTCCGGTTCAGGCTCTTCGTCTGATTCTTCTTCGACTGAAATTCCTTCGGGCAACGGGTAACCGAGCCCAAGCAATTTGAAACCAATCAAAATGCGCTCCTCTCGCCGCTGCGCTTTCTTACGATGCAGCCGGTTGTAGCGTTGCCGTGAAGCAGAAATTTCGGCGTTGATGACTCTTAAGCGCCCGAGAGCTTGTGATAGCCGGTCACGGGTAGGCTCCGAGGCAGCAATGCTGCCAAGAGCTTCGACGCCCGTCAAACGCTGAGTCCAATGGTCGTGCTCCATCAGCGCGCATACCTTGGTGAGGTACGGAAGCGCACATATGCCCGCCCGAATTAAACCTTCCACTGCTACTTCCCGGTCGGGCAAATTCTCGGAATAGAGGAGATGAATTAAGTGCTCGCATTGTTCTACTTCTTGAACACGCTTAGCGGCACGATCGAAAGCAGCTAAACGAGCTAACGACGTCTTTTTCTTGCGCACTACGCTCCACTTACTGCGCCCCCCTTTCTTGTCAGCAAGGGAAAATTTGGCATTGCCTAGCATATTTTAGGGTGGGTGTGGAGGCCTCAGCAAACTAATTGATTGATGATTGAGGGTCAAGAAATAACGCTATGATTCCTTGTTTGAGTGCATACGGTATCCGCCCAAATGCTAGTAACACTGGCGTGCGATACGAGAGCTTCTGCAAGTGCGAGAGAGACGTCGTTCAATCCTTATCGTCCTCGTGCTGGCGTTAGCGTTCCTAGCCTACTTGCTTAGCTTCTATATTGCAATCCCACGCCTCATTGCCCATTGCATGACGAACAAATGACCACCTTACTTCGACCAACGACCGACCGATGATCTGGAGCAAGAATTTCAAATTCTCCCCTGTACTGTACTGAAGCGGTCTCTCCTCGCCGGTTAAGGTCACGATCACCACAATCACATCTCAGAGTTTGATTGCTCTCTATTCACCTGCTTCATGAATAGTACATCCATAGTACCAGGAAGGTATCTGGGATGCGATATATTCAATTCTCAAAGGCACAATCCGTACTCCGACTCGGACTCCGACCTCCGATTTGAGATTTGATACATACGGGCATACAGGCCGGAATTAGAGCTATAGTTTGAAGCCAAACAGGCACAACAGGCCAAAGTGAAGAATTGGGCCCCAGATGCACATCTCTTTCGCATCAAAAGCAATCAAAATGAACTCATATATAGACAGCTGCGATCTTAATATTTAATATAGAAGTGGGCTAGACAAAACAAAGACAACACAGCAACCGCTTTTCGCACGAATTTCATGTTACTCATGCATGCGGCGCAAAATAATTTCCGACGCAGCGCCAGCCCAGTGGAGCACGCGACCGTTGACACCCGCGTGCACCGTTGAGCACTTGAAAAGCTCGTCTGCAGCCCGAACGCCTTTGAGCTCGTTACGCAAGAGGTTGCCTCTCGGGCCGCAAGCTACTATGAAGTACAGCACGCGGCAGAGAGCTTCCGCGACGTGAGGGTCGTACAAATTGACGGCGAGGCACTGCGCTAGGGTGGAGCAGCCGTGCAGCGACATGAGCGCAGACTGAATGTTGCCCTGAACCAGCTCAGTGGACCCCGACATCAAAGTCGCTATATTCGTAGCCGCCAGCCACACGATGGGCGAAAAGTCGCTGCACTCCTTGAGCGCATCCAGCAGCATCGCCAAGTGCACTTTCGAGCCGCCGCCGCAGTGCCGCAAGTGCCACGCGTGCGCTGAGGCACTGGCGCCACCGCCGCTCTCAAACGCAAACCCTAAACTGAAGCCACCCTGCGCTGCAGTCATGCCGCCGCCACGTGTAACACCAGCACCAGCACCAGCGCCCACAGCAGCTCCATTGTAAGAGGATGCGTTTGGAGGTGGGCCTGGCGCTAAAGCAGCCATGAGCGCTTGTAATAATTGCAGTACTGCTGTAGCTACTTTTGGGTCTTGGTGGTGCACTTTGACGGCTTCAACCATGCGGCACACTCCGCCAGCAGCCACTACCTCAGAGGCCACCTCAAACGCCACCTTCGACGAAGGGGCGTCGGCACTAGGAGTCCATAACAGCGCGCGTATAACCTCCATGGTCTGAGTGCAAAGTGCCGCTGCAGCTGCGCGCGGTAACAAAATCCGGTCGATGTGGCCGGCCGCGCGAAGTAAGGCGAGCAAGAGTGGTAACGCTCCACACCGCAACACGTCAGCCTTGTTTTCGTCTAAATTCGTTGCGAACGCCTGAAGCGCTAATAGCGCGGCTTGCAACGCGGGAACGTCGGCAGGGCGGCGGCGCTGTTGGGCTTCCATCAGGGCTACCATCGACTCCTCCCCGCGGTCCCAAGGAATGCGGGTGGTGCCCACGCCTGGCTGCGCCACTGCTGCTTGCGCTGGCGACAAAGCCGTGCCCAGAGGTGGGCGGCCGAGCCTCACTTCAATGGCCTTCTCAGGCTTGGCAGCCAGGTATTCCTTGGCGCCCTGGCGAAGCACTTTTGCCTGTTGGCGCAAGCAGCTTAGCGGCAAGCCTAAGTGAAGCGCCAGCACGCGCACGAGTATGGACAAGGGTGACGGTATATTACTGCCCGTGCTGGGGTCTACCCAAGTGCCCAGTTCAAAGTCCATTTGGTTGTAGTAGTCGGCTTCGCTGCGCCCACTCACGCTTGTGGCAAGCGACGGCTGATGGAGGGTTGCTGTGGACCCTACATGTGGTAAGCGCTCCAACAAAGTTGTCACAGTACCCAGGCTGCTTCCGTCGTCGTCGTCGGAGTCATCGCCGCCGTCATTCTGAGCAGCACCTTCTCTTACAGAGTTCCCGTGATATCCGTTGATGTCTCCCGTCGCTGAACCTGCTACCGTGCGGCCGGTGTCGTCTCCGCAGCGCACGCGAATCAAATGGCACGCGTGCCGCTGAATGGACTCGTCGAGGGGAAAGCGCCCAATCGTAGCAGCCGCCAGTTCGTACCCAGACAGGGCGTCCATTTGCATACCCGCGATTTCGTCCGAGAGCACGAGGGTGGCCATGAGGCCCATGATCGGGCGGCAAAGCGCCAAGGCCTCTTCATCGCTTTCGGGTCTACATTTCGGTGGCTCTTTGTCTCTCTTGCGGTGTGCTGTGCCCGGAGCCGACGACGAAGACGACGAAGTCGAGCTGTGAGTGCTCGAGTTATCTCCTTGGTGCGATCCCTCGAGACTTGGGACGTGCACGCCTAGAGCATGAAGAGCGTCGGCGAGTAATTGGCAAGCTTTGGCTAACACGCCGAAGTGAAGGCAGTCGTGCGCGCATTTGGGCTGCCAAGCGGCGAGAGCGAGCAACCGCTCGTAGGATCGCGCTTGAAACGCAAGGTCTTCAGGGTGGCGACTCATGCGCAGTAGCACCAGCCGGACCTCACTGCCCCTTAAATTCTTGCCATCAATTCGCCGCACTGGCGCCCGCCGCGGCGGCCCCGCAACGGGCTGCGCTGACGGCTGCGTGGCGAGATCCTCTTGCTGGACGCTGTGGCTTATTGAGCTGCGGCTGCCGCGCCTGCTGTTCGCAGCGCTCGGCTTTCCTCCATGTGCACTCGGAGAGGCATTCGCCACATGAGCTGCCCAAGTCTGTCTGTAACGAAGCACTATCTGCTCGCGGCAGTGCTCCTCTTTTAACCACAGTCGATTGGCATAGTCGGACTCCTCTTCTGCACATTCCATGTCGAAACGCTCAAGCAAGGCTAGGAAGGGGTCCATCTCCACAGCTAACGCATCAAGTGCGTGCTTTCGAGCAATATCACGCCCCTTCATTCGCTTGTTAATCTCCTCGGTGCGCGTCTTTAATTCTTTCACCTTTTCTGCGAGTTTGCTTCGTCGCAATGCTACCGACTCTGCCTGCCGACGAGGACCCCATGCTGCGTCGGCCTTCAGACTAGCCTTGGACCACAATCCCCGAGTACCGCGTGCAAAGTCATCCATTGCTCTGGTAGTATAGCTGTCCAATTTGAAAGCTTAAGCTAGTGCATTAACGGACGCTTCTCATCTTCGAAGTTACTAACGCTCTAAAGCAATACATTACTGCTCACATTTTGCCAAGACCGAGACGCGACCGACGTCAACACAGAAGAAGACACGCTGTTGTGTCAAAGAAATAGCAAGATAGCCTCCCCTGTAAAGTAAATGCTGCTGAATGCCGAATGCCGAACTGCTGAAGGCTACTTGGCGAGGATAATTCGAAAGGCCTCAAGTACCGATTCGTTAATTCGAAAGGCCTTAATTTTCTCTTTGACTAGTACCTCCCTGTAATGCACAACAGTTTTTCGCGGCAAATGCTTCGTACTGTACGAGTACTGTATTCAGTATTCAGCATGATGTGACATGACGACATGACCATGAGATCATGAGGAATGATCGTTAAGTACCGCGAAGACCTCTTCGTCTCCGGAAGCCCTGA
>Ga0307930_1000371_pt1 | contig 35669 bp, 29 predicted proteins | sample OrgLakmetageno46_FD_203161 | JGI IMG/M metagenome (GOLD analysis project Ga0307930, IMG submission 203161) | Saline water microbial communities from Organic Lake, Antarctica - #46 | ecosystem: Environmental > Aquatic > Non-marine Saline and Alkaline > Saline | place: Antarctica: Organic Lake...
ATTGGCACTGCCCATTGTTCTGCGGCAGCTTGTTCTAATATTGTTCTTGCAGTTGCGCCCATTTCACGCATTTTTGCATAAAAGTTTCTTATTGAACGCGATCCATCTGTGTTTTGACTGCCATAAGCTTCATTGGCTAAGCCTTGCACAACGTGCACATCCTTCCAAGCAACGCAAAGTTCATCGGCAACAATTTGAGGAATACTGGTGCGAATACCTTGGCCCATTTCACTGCGGTGACAGACAATATTAACGCGGCCATTAGTTTCAATCGTAACAAATAAATTGAGTGTGTTATCGCCTACATGAGAAGCATTTCCATGTGCCCACGCTGGTAAGCTAACAGATAACATAGATCCCAAAACAAAGCCGCTAGTGGTCATGCCGGTTAACTTCAAAAAATCACGTCGGCTAACAGATTTTGTCTGCTTAATTGATGCGTTATTAGCGGCCTGTTGAAATAATTCAATCATGCTTTTTCTCCTGCATTTTTAGCTAGACTAAAATCGACATTAGTTATCGACACATTTCTTGCAGCATCTTTAATGGCAGCCTTAATACGAGGGTAGGTGCCACAACGACAAATATTGCCTTGCATTGCATTATCAATAGCGGCGTCATCAGGATTAGGGTTACTCTCAAGCAAAGCAACAGCACTCATTATTTGACCTGATTGGCAATAGCCACATTGCGGAACATTATGCTCCAGCCAAGCTTGTTGAATAGGATGGCTGGCATCACTGGATAAGCCCTCTATTGTGGTGATATTTTTACCCGCAATAGTGGACAGTGGCATAACACACGAGCGAATTGGTGTACCGTCCATATGTACCGTACAAGCACCACATTGAGCAATACCACAACCGTACTTGGTTCCTGTCATATCAAGCAAATCACGCAATGCCCAAAGTAACGGCATTTTTGGATCCGCATCAACTTTAATGGGTTTGTCATTTAAGGTAAAACTAATCATCCCTTTGTCCTCTATGTGTCTCAATGTTGGGGGTTTCAACCCGTGCTTTGTTACGTTTGCGTCTTCGATTGATACGTCAATAAATCTTTCTTAGTATCGATGTCCCGCGCTGCCTCTGGCATATCAATACTGATGATGCGTGTTGTATTGGCACGCAATATATTTCTTGCCCCTTTATCGTTTTCTAGTAAAGCGAGCTCGGCAAAATATGCTTTGGGGAAAATGGCCGGTGCACCTAGCTTACCATTATAGAAAGCGGCAATAATCTTGTTAGGATTTTTGCGCGATTCTATAACCATAAGATTACACTGCTCTGACCGAATTTCCACCTGATCAGTTAATCCAATAAAAACATGGGTGATTTCCTTCGCTAAATTCTCTATACCAGCTGCTATTGAAGCACCCATTCCTTGTTGCCATTTATGGGCAATGATGGCGGTCACGCTTGGAAATCTGTTAACGCCTATAGCCGGTTCTAAACTAAGCTGCTGTAAAACGTTTTTAACGTTACTCGCATTTGCGCCTAAAACAACGGTAATTGAGTTAAATTTTGCGTGTTTCAGCATCTCTACAGTGCCAACCAGCATCGGCTTCTTATCAACAAAAGCAAGCTGTTTAGTATCGTTGAAGCGTCTGCTCTCGCCAGCCGCAAGCAATATTGCTTCGATGCAGTAATGCTTATCTTCGGTGGTCATACTGCGTCTTTAGCTTTCGTAGAGTATGCTCAATCATATTAGACCCCTAGAGCTTGGATTCGATTAGTTCGAGCGCCTCAACGAGGATGGTTGAAACTGCTGCACGAGCAGCTTTGTCATCCTTTGATTTTATAGTATTAAAAATGTCAGCATGTTTTTGCACATCAGCGCCGGGAACACCTTTTATTTTATTTGTATAGCGAATGCTTACTCGCAATGCGGTGCCTATAAAGTCGGAAAGTTGAGCGAAAAACCGATTGCCACTGGCATTTAATATACTGGTGTGAAATTCGATATCAGCTTCTAAGGGATCGTCTAAGCCATTGTCTGCATCCGCCATTCTGCTGAGAGCAAACTCTATCTGTGCAAGCTGTTCATCAGTTGCATTCTGAGCTGCCAGCGCAGCCGCTTCGGGCTCAATCGCGAAGCGTACCTGTGTAAATTCTTTAAGTAGAGAAAGTGAGGGTTTACTGCTTAAAATCCAAGTTAGCACATCGGTATCAAACATATTCCAGCTGCTTTCAGGTAACACCCTAATGCCTTGTTTTGGGCGAGAAGAAATAAGTCCTTTGGCGGAAAGCATTTTCACCGCTTCTCTTGTAGAGCTTCGACTCACATCATATTCTACACATAAGTCAGCTTCTGATGGCATTCCTTTGCCAACAGGATATTTCCCATTTACTATAGCAATACCTAGATCGTGTGTAAGCTGATGAGTTAGATTGTGCCGTTGCGGTGTTTGCATGTTAAAATTTCCAAATCTACAATAAATCAGTTATATCATACTTAATTTTATTGCTGAATTATCGTATTTGTTTTTAGTTAGTATAATATGATAATAACCTAAAAGGCGAAAACTGATTACCTTAATAATATTTAAGTGTTCAGCGCTTGATTAATATTCTTCAACACCTCGACAAATGGAGGATTGGGTGACCGATTCTATTGACAAAAACGCGACACAGTATTCGAGTCTCATTGGTAAGGTTGTATTTATAACTGGAGGCGCAACTGGCATCGGCGCTGCAATGGTTAAGGCATTTGTCGGGCAAAAAGCTAAAGTTGCTTTTATCGATATCGATGAGCAAGCCTCAGCAGCATTAATTACTGGGATTGTATCTAAAAATCATGGCGCTCAACTTTGGTATCGAAAAGTCGATGTGACCGATCCTGAAACACTACAACTTGCTATTCTAGAAGCATCAAAAGCATTGGGTAACTTGGATGTGCTAGTCAACAATGTGGGCAATGATGCTCGTCAAAACGTTGAAAATATCTCGGCCTATGATTGGCATAAGTGTATGCAGGTTAACTTGGACCCTGCTTTCTTTGCGTCACAAGCGGCTTTCAAAATTATGCGAGAGCATGCCTCTGGTAGCATTATTAATTTCAGTTCCATCAATGCGCTTATTGGCCCACAGCGGATGACGGGTTACGTGACTGCAAAAGCAGGATTAATGGGCATGACGAAGTCACTTTCTCGTGATTTTGGGGTCGACAATATTCGAGTTAACGCTATTTTACCAGGGTGGGTAGCCACCGATCGGCAACTAGCCAGTTGGTTAACCAAAGAAGAAGAGCAAAAATGGACTGAAGCGATGGCGCTTAAAAAACGCATAGAACCTCATGACGTCGCCAATTTAGCGCTATTTCTGGCTTCAGATAATTCTTCCATGATTACGGGACAAGCCATTAATATTGATGGTGGGAGAACTTAATGCAAAGGTCTTCCTATTTTATTGCTGTAGATTGGGGGACGAGTCGCCTTCGAGCTTTTCTTTGTAAAGTCAAAGCCGATGGCAGCCTAAAACTAGTCACCCGCAGCGCAGGCTTAGGAGTGAGTAAGTCAGCCTTGAGTTTTGACGAAACCTTAATGCAATGTATTTCGCCGTGGGAATCTGAATACGGCAAACTACCCGTCTTAATGGCAGGACAAATTGGCTCAAGTATTGGTTGGAAAGAGACACCCTATTTGTCTAGCCCCATTTCTCCCCAAGAACTGGCTAAATCTTGCGTAAATTTTCAGTGCAACGGTTACAATATTAATGTTATTCCGGGCTTGAGTTGTAAACTTGAAAATAACAATTACGACTGCATGCGCGGAGAAGAATTACAAATTTTAGGTTGGCTGCAATTAGCCGTTGAAAACCAAGTCGGTCGACACTTAGTTTGTTTGCCGGGCACGCATACTAAATGGGTGTTGGTTGAAGATGGCAAAATTAAGCTCTTTAAAACAGCGTTAACTGGCGAGTTATTTGACCTTATTGCAAATCACAGTGTGTTAATCCAAGAAAAAGTGACCGTGTTTAATCAGGGAGTGTTTAATCAGAAAGTGTTTAATCAAGAAGCATTTGATTCCGGCGCTGCTTTTACCCTAAATAGTGAAATGGGTAGTTTAATTCATGGGCTATTTAGTGTGCGTTCGAGGCAGTTATTTGGGCAATTGAGTGCCCATGAAGCAACCTCTTATCTTTCAGGTTTGCTCATAGGGAGCGATGTTCGTGCTTCTATGAATGCCACCGAATGGAGTCTCGCTAAAATGGATAAAGTCAGTATTGTTGGCGCTTCTCACTTAAGTTCTTGTTTTGCTAGCGTGCTAGAGTCACAATCAATTTCAACCGAAATTTGTCAGGTAACAACGACCACTTTATTGGGCTTTAATTCGGTTTTCCAAAGTATAAATGAATTAAATCAAGAAACGGCTTAAGCAGATTTTGTACACTTGAAAAAGAGGATGTAAGCGTGAATAAAACTCAACTGCCGAAAAAAGTGGGCAAGTTACTTTTCAGTATTAACTCACAATGTATTTTAGCCGAATGCGCGCTGTGGAATGAGTTTGAGCAAGTCATTTATTGGGTCGATATCATTGGCGCCAAAATTCAACGCTATTGCCCTAGAACTCATGGTGTTGAAACTTTTGATATGCCGTATCGGATTGGCTGTTTTTCTTTTACGCCAATTAAGAATGAAATTATTGCTGCATTCGATGTTGGGATTGCGCGCTATAATCTTGTTACCGAACAACTTGAGTGGTTGGCCCAACCTGAAAAGAATATAAAAACGAATCGCTTTAATGATGGCAGAACTGACCGACAAGGGCGTTTTTGGGCTGGCACTATGAATGAATCTGTTGCGGCCGATGATGACAGCAATTTGAATAACATTGTTTTGGGCAATCTATATTGTATAAACGCGAATAAACAATGTGATGCAAAAGTAGTCAATGTGTCAATTTCTAATGGTTTATGTTGGAGTAAGGACGGCAAAACGCTGTATCACGCCGATTCACCAAAGCGCACGATTAGCGCTTACGATTTTGACACAAGAACGGCACAACTATCCAATAAAAGAGTGTTTGCAACAACGCAAGGACATCGGTTTCCTGATGGCTCAATAGTGGATTCAGAGGATTACCTCTGGAGTGCACATTGGGGAGCTTCACAAGTTGTTCGATACAACCCAAAGGGCAAGATTGATTTAGTGCTCGATATGCCCGTCAGTCAGCCTTCCAGTGTGGCCATAGGGGGGCCACAAATGGATTGGCTGATTGTGACCACAGCCAAGCATTCACTGGCACCCGAACGTTTAATGATAGAACCACAATCGGGTAATATTTTTATCTATCAATTGCATGGAATTGAAGGTGTTGTAGAACCCGTTTGTGTGATCTGAAGCAGCGGTTAAATGTCACGCCGACGATTTTTAATAGTCGATTGATTAAACTGCCTTTAATTCAAAAATAAGCGTGGTTTGCGGGAAGCTAATCGGCAGTTGCATACCCAGTTGGATTAAAGCTTGCCCACTGATTTTCTGACCGTCTATTTTTGCTAAAATAGACGGTGAATACTCTTTCAGATTCGTTGGCCAAATCTTATTAAACTGATAGGTTTTAGAGGCATCTAAACCGTTAAATCTATATTTTTTAGGGACTGTACGTTTAGTTTCAGTAACGCTGTTATAAGCATACAAAGCGTGCGATTTGTCGCTACTCACAATACCAAAATCGACCGAGTTACCATCCGTATCTAAGCGAATGAGTTGTCCTGAATGAATTAGCGCGCGGTGTTTTTTGTGCAGCGCAATTATATCACTAAGTGTCTGCATTTCATGTTCGCTCAATTCTCTAGGGTCCATTTCTAAACCTAAGTGACCAAAGAAAGAAACCCCTGCGCGCATTTCTATGCTCACACGACGCCCCGTAATGTGACAATCTCGGGGTCCAACGTGTGCCCCCATAACTTCTGATGGAAAGAAGTATGAGCAACCACGTTGAATATCGAGACGGTCAATGGCGTCATTTGAATCTGAGGTCCAAACCCGGTCGGTATGACTTAAAACGCCATAATCAACGCGTGCACCGCCGGATGAGCAACTTTCAATTTCCACCTCAGGATGGGCTTCGCGCAAGTCATCGATGAGTTTATATAAGGCATGAGTTTGTTTACTGACGGCTGGTTTTCCGTGAGCATTACCGGCATGATTAATGTCGCGATTCATGTCCCACTTTATATAACGAATACTTGAATATTCGCTTAGGATGTCGTCAATACACTTAAACAGATAATCCACCACCTGTGGGCGTGTTAAATCCAGCACCAGCTGATTTCTAAAACGTAGTTGCTCATTGCCTTCAGTGTGCAATACCCAATCTGGATGCGCGCGGTATAAATCACTGTCGGAGTTAACCATTTCAGGTTCGAACCAAATACCAAACTCCATGCCTAAGCTATTAACATGATCAATGATCGGAGACAGACCATCGGGATAAATAGCATAATCCACGGTCCAGTCACCTAAACCAGCATAGTCACCGCGACGCCCTTTAAACCAGCCGTCGTCTAATACAAAACGTTCAACCCCTAAGCTGGCAACGCGATCGGCTAAGGATTTTAAGGTATCTACATTGTGTTCAAAATAAATACCTTCCCATGTGTTGTAATGCACAGGTCTGGGCTTTGCTCGCTGTTTTGCAGTCAGAATTTGAGTACGTATAAACTGATGGAAGTTGTTCGAAAGCGAGTTAAAACCTGTTTGCGAGTATGCGCAGTAGAGCGTTGGTGAAGTATAAGCCTCACCATGCTGCAATGTCAGTTCGGACGGCATTAACAACTCACCCATTTGAATGTAGGTGCGTTGTTCTGGCAGTAACTCAATACGCGTGCGGTGATTACCGCTCCAACCTAAATGAAAACCATAACATTCACCTTGGTTCTCGTTCGTATATTGCTCATGTAATATAGCACCTGGGAAGTTATCATGTGAGGTTTTGCCTTTGCGATTCTCGCGCAGTACAGATCCCAAAAATAAATCGATGGTATTGCGATGAAATTCATTTGACCAGCGTCCTTCAAAGGACATCAACTTGGTTATATGATCGGGCATAGGAATTGTTGGTGCTGCGCAATAATTAACCCCAATCGGTGTTTTACTGTGGTTAATTAATGTCGTTGATGCGCTTATTACATTGCTGACTTCGTCGAGTTTAATAAAGTGACTGAGTGTTAGTTTGCGTGCCTCATCAAAAGATTCAAATCGCACTTCTTGACTATTAAGCTGCTCAATTTTTTGCAGCTTGGCGCCTATTGACCAAGCGTTGCTGTCGTTGTTTAGCTCAATACCAGGACCGCCCGTGAAACCTTCCCCCATCGATGGTGTCAGTGAAATAGGCGCTTCAACAATTACGGCGCATTTTGCCTCTTGGCGTGTTAACAAGAGCTTGAGCATGTCAAAAGAGGTTTGTTCATTTAAACGTTTGCCAAAATAGGCGATAGCTGGCGTGTTTGATGTGCAATCAATCACCAGACTTGCTTGGCGACTATCTAATTGAACAAAGTCTGATAAAGCAGTCATGTCGAATAATCCTCGTGATACGTATGATGTTAGCGTGTTGATTAATTAAATTGAAACTGAGTCAACGTTAAATATATCATATAAATACGTTTATTTAAAAGTGATGTATTACTACAATCACGATATTTTTGTTATGTGGCGCATCCATATTCAGGTTTTAATTTTTAGCCCTCTATCAGGCAAAACACCCGTCATTTTACCTTCTACAATAACGAGTATGCCATTTACAATAACAAAATCGATCCCTGTGGAGTAGTGATGGATGTGCGCATCGGTGGAATTATCTTGGACCTTATCAGGCTCCCAAATTACGATGTCGGCTTTGTAGTCTTTGGCTAAGAAGCCACGACCACTAAGATCCATCCGTGAAGCGGGTAAGTGCCATAGTTTCCCGGATGCGGGCTGCCCTTTTGCCATTCGACACCTCTACCATCAGAAGCTATTGGTCTTGATCGATTTCTCTTTTCATGAGAACAAAGGTAGGAAACATTTGTGTAGGCAAAGATAATGCCATGCCGATTGCAACGCAGGCTGCAATGATGATGCCATTTACATCCATTTCCTCATCAGCTTTACTTGCAAATTATTTATCCTAATGAAAGATGCTCTATCAGATAGAGCTATTACTTAGGTTTTTCTTGTTCAGGTGCTTCTTGTTCAGGTGCCGTGTCGACGACTTCAGTAACCACTTTTTGTATTACTTTTACGCGTCTACTTTTTACTAGTGCATCTCTTAATACAAATTCAATTTGTGCATTTACGCTACGTAAGTCATCATCAGCCAATCGCTGCATGGCTGCAAGCACTTGAGAATTAATCCGTAAAGGATAGCCTTTTTTGCTACTCAAAATTTCATCCTTACCCGTATCAGATTAGTACAAACTACCAGCATTAACTATTGGTTGTGTATGTTTGTCACTGCATAACACGACCAGCAGATTAGTTACCATCTGCGCTTTACGTTCCTCATCTAAGTCAACTACACCGTCGTTTTTTAAGCGGTTTAGTGCCATTTCAACCATGCCAACGGCACCATCAACAATCTTGGTTCTGGGCGCTATTATTGCAGAGGCTTGTTGGCGCTGTAACATTGCACTTGCAATTTCAGGTGCATAAGCAAGGTGGCTTATTCGCGCTTCTTGAACCGGAATGCCCGCTTTGCCGAGTCGTTCTTGAACTTCATGTTTTAGGCGCTCACCAATTTCAACAGGGTGACTTCTCAGCGCAACTTCAGCTTCAGCATCATCGCTAGGATCATAAGGGAAACTGCTGGCAATAATTCTTAATGCAGACTCGCTTTGGATCGTGACATAGCTTTGATAGTCATCAACTTCAAACACTGCTTCAGCAGTATCTGATACAGACCAAACCACGATAGTGGCAATCTCAATCGGATTACCTTGATTTTCCTTAACTGTGCCGACATAACTGCCAAATAAGGTCATGACTTTACCTTGATTTGGTTGCACCATGAAAAAACCAGCAAACACTAGTATGTTGCTTATTTTTTTGTATGAATTACTCAATAAGCTGATCACTTAAGAAACGGCTACATCCTCTGCAGGTATCATTTTAACTTCAATAATCTGCGCCCGATCAACATTTTCATTGTTAAGCAAAATCAGTTTATTTATTTGTATAATTGATATTAACATTGCATGAATAGGCAATTAAATAACCTTGCTTGTGCAGTGAATCAAGTTCTTGGCTGTTGAGGCTTTTCAAGCGCTCTTCATCAATAGTGTGCAATCCTTTAATATTTTTAGAATTTCCATCTAGCAACTGAACGCTCATATCTAACGGTTTTAACAAGTCCAGCTCCTCTAGTGTTTTACTAAGCTGAGCTGTTTGTATGTCCTTTTGAACATCGGCTTCTAAAAGCTGTACCCGTCTTTTAGTGCCTTCAGTTGGATTATTTTTTTCATCAAATAACGATTCGCCTGTGGTCTTTGAAAAATCACCATTTTGTTCCAAGATACCAACGGTATAGGCATTTTCTTCAACAGGTGCTTTCATTAAGTAGAATGGAAATGTTTGCACGCTCGTGGGACGATAGATAACCTCGAACTTGTCGTTTTTTACATACAAGTTTTCGTTTGGCGCAAAGCTGGTCATAGCCGAAAACGTCCAAAAACCATTGTGCGTATTTTTTGTTGCAAATATAGGAAAACAAGTTGCCGCTTGCCCTAGTTCGGTTGCTCGTAAAGTCATCAAGTGTAGTTTTGCGATATGGTCGATAACCGCGTTATTTTTAATTTTTAAGTCTTTATGCGCTTTGTTATTTAATTCTACTAATGTAAGTTTTTTCATAAATCCATACTAATTATTATCGGTAGGCCTGAATTCTATCGCATTTTTTACAAAAGGGTTATGCTCGATTAATTATGCATCATCTTTGATCTTAAAAGACAGATTCAATATTCATTAATCGTATAAATACGATTAATGTTGATTTGTAAACTCTGCCTAGTTACCATGCAAACAGTAAATAGAGACAGAACTAGCTTAGTTGAAGCACTCAAAAAAGTTGGAAACAGAGTCCAAATTAGAGTCTAAATGCTGTTTAACATGTTTTTTATCGGAAGTTGTTAGATTATGACTAAAAATTATGAATTTACCCATCGTCGTAAAAATTTGCTAAATGGCGAATGGGTTTTGGTATCGCCGCATCGCAATAACCGACCTTGGTTGGGGGCAACTGAAGTGCCAACTGAGTCTCCTAATGGTGACTATGATGCCACTTGCCCATTGTGTCCAGGCAATACTCGAGCTAATAGTGAGACTAACCCAAACTACGATTTTACCCACGTATTTATCAATGACTTTGGTGCATTAACACCGACATTGGCTGACGATGCAATAATTGATGACGATGATTTATTTGAAGCCGAAGCGGCCACAGGTGAGGCAAGAGTGATTTGCTTTTCGCGTGAGCATAATAAAACGCTTCCCGAATTATCTATTAATGAGATTGCTCAAGTGGTGGCGACGTGGAAGTCTCAGTTTATTGATCTCTCAAGTCGCTATTCATGCATCCATATCTTTGAGAACAAAGGTGAGATGATGGGGTGCTCTCAGCCCCATCCACACGGTCAGATATGGGCACATAATCATCGGTCTAGTGAAATTCAAGCCGAAGACGAAAGACAGGCTAATTACTTCGATAAACATCAGCGTGGATTGCTAGAAGTCTATATTGAAAAAGAACGAACTGAAAAGCAACGCATTGTTATTGAAAATAGACATTGGCTGGTGGTTGTACCATATTGGGCAAAATGGCCTTTTGAGACGCTATTGTTGTGTAAAGATGACTTACAAACTATGGCACAACTTAACGATGTTCAAGCACGTTCACTAGCTGAAATTTTACAAAAATTAACCATACGGTATGACAATGTATTCAATTGCAGTTTTCCCTATTCAATGGGATGGCACAATGCACCGCTCGATTTGAGCGATGCAAAACATTGGCGTTTACATGCGCATTTTTATCCACCTCTATTACGCTCATCTTCAGTTAAAAAGCATATGGTGGGTTACGAGATGTTGGCAGAAAGTCAACGTGATTTAACGGCAGAAACGGCGGCGAAAATTCTCCGTGAAGTTCCCTCTGTTCACTATAAAAACTAAGGATCAGAAGAGAGCATGTTAGCGACTATTATGGCAGCAAAAATAAAAGACACACCTTTTCATAACACCTTCGTCGATATCTATGGCGAGGAGCCAACAGCTTTGTCGGATGCACCTGGTAGAGTCAATCTTATTGGTGAGTTTACCGACTATAATGATGGATTTGTATTGCCTTGCGCTTTGCAATATAGCACGCGAATATTATTTAATAAGCGCGATGACTTGTTTGTAAACGTGCACTCGACACAATATGCGGGTGAAAAAGACAGCTTTGATATAAGCGCCGATATTGTTCCTGGTGATTCACAGTGGGGCAACTACATTCGTGCTGTGGCATTCGCTTTTAAACGTGAGGGTCATAACTTGTCAGGTTTCGATCTACTGATTGATAGTGATGTGCCTCAAGGTAGCGGATTATCGTCATCAGCAGCGCTAGAAGTTGCTGTTGGGGGAATGTTTAATCATGCTTGTCAGCTTGGGTTGTCAGAGGCTCAAATTGCTATATTGGGACAGGCTGCAGAAAACGATTTTATAAATTGCCAGTGCGGTGTGATGGATCAAATGATATCAGCATGCGGAGTGGAAGGTCATGCGATGCTTCTTGATTGTGATAGCTTAGAAACAGTTGCGGTTTTAATTCCAGAAGATTTAGCCATTGTTATCGTGAACTCTAATTATCCGCGAAAACTCGTTGACAGTGAATACAATCAGCGTCGAATTGATTGTGAACAAGCGGCCCTAAAAATGGGCGTCAGTTCGTTAAGGCGGGCCGACCTGAGTAAACTTGATTCAAATAAAGGCACCTTGAGTGCAAATGAATACAAACGAGCACATCATGTTATTAGTGAAAATCAACGTGTATTAGATGCTGTTGAGGCGCTCAAAAATAGTGATATAGATACTTTGCGCGATTTAATGACCGCTTCCCATCAATCATTAAAGTATGATTTTGAAGTAACAGTGCCGGCAACTGACGGATTGGTAGAAATTTGTGCTGCAACTTTACAAAATCGAGGTGCTGTTAGAATGACCGGTGGTGGGTTTGGCGGAGCAATAGTTTGTTTGTGCAGGACCGATGACATTGAATCAATTACCCAAGCTGTAGGATCTCAATACGAAAAACGTTTTAATTTACGCGCAAATATATATGTGTGTAGCGCGGGTAAAGGGCTAACGGTTTCAGATATTAAATAAGGAATTATAATGCTAAATTGGGGTGTAATTGGATGCGGTAATATCGCAAATACCTTCGCAGATGGATTGGCTTGTCTAGATTCTGGGAAACTAATTGCTTGTGCTTCTAATTCTATGCAAAGAGCCCATATATGGGCTGAAAATCAAAAGTTTCAACATGATATTCGCAGCGTGTACAACAGTTATGAAGCGCTGGTAAATGACGGTGATGTACAAGCTATTTATGTCGCCAATACCCACAATTTTCACTATCAGTCAATTAAGTTGTGCCTGCAAAATTATAAACACGTTTTGTGTGAAAAACCGATCACGTTAAACGCCTACCAAGCTGCTGAACTGTTCGCACTAGCGCGGAAAAATAAGTGCTTTCTTATGGAAGCAGTATGGACTCGTTTTTTACCTGCTATTCGCAGCCTGCAAAAGATCCTTGCAGATAATGTGATTGGCGATATCTTAAGTGTCAGAGCTGACTTCTGTATCAATCCAAAGCTAGCTGAAAGCCATCGACTTCGTAATAAAAAACTGGCTGGTGGAGCATTACTCGACCTTGGGATTTACCCAATTACATTTTCATCCCTAGTGTTTCGTGGGCCTCCTGAAAAAATCCAAAGTTCAGCGATAATGGACACCACTGGTGTGGATGAACGTTCATTCTATTTATTTGAATATAGTGATGGGCGAATCGCTTCATTATCCTCGGGTTATACTCAAGTAGCACCTTGTGAGGCTATAATTTCTGGCTCTGAGGGCTATATTAGAGTGCCTCAATTCTTCGCTGCACAGGCCTTTTCTGTTCACATACAAGAGCAAGAACCGCAAACTTACAGTTACCCATTTAGTGATAACGAAAACTTCAGTTTTGAAATACAACATATGCAAGATTGCATACAACAAGGGTTGTTGCAAAGTCCAATAATGGCGCATGACGAAAGTTTGCAAATAATGCAGACAATGGACCTCCTGCGCAATCAATGGAGCCTTAAATATGAAGGCTAACAATAAGCAGTTGTAGCGCAAATAATAGAACAGCGAATAACATAATAATAAGGGAAATGTGAGTATTATGAGCAAGTATTTAGACAATACCAAAGGCAAAACTGACAAATGGAAACCGGCTTTACTTGTTGGTTCCTACTTATTACTTGCTGTACTTGTTAGTGGTTGCAATCCAAGCACTGAAGCGGGAGATGTCGCAGCAGTTGTTGATACGAATTCTCAATCGCTTGAAAGCGAAAAACTGCAGCCTCAGCAGTTATATCCTAAAGTACATCCTGATATGCAACCTGAACTAGCTGTGGCCGGCAAGTATAAGGTTGGCGTTAAGACACTTGATATTACTAACCAAAAGTACATCGATTTACTATCAAATCAAATTAAGCCGAGAACACTTAAAATTGAGCTTTGGTATCCCGCCGACTATAACAAAGGAACGTCGTTAACGTCTTATGAAAATGAAACTAGATTAGCCAAAAAATTTAGTATTCAAGCCAATGCCGTAAGAGATGCGGCGCCGTTAGTTTTTGAATCAACATATCCAGTAGTGGTTATATCACATGGTTATACTGGGTATAGACAAATTATGTTTTACCTTGGGGAGCACTTAGCTAGTCACGGCTACATAGTGGCAGCAATTGATCATACAGATTCAACAAACGAAGATGTTGATATGGTTAATGCGCCGTTCAACGGCTTCCCAAGTACCCTGATTAACCGCAGTCGAGATCAGCAATTTACACTGGATTTTATGACCCAAGAAGAACACTTTCTAAGTGCTGTTGTTAATACCAAAGATGCAGGCCTAATTGGTTATTCAATGGGCGCATTTGGCGCATTGAATACGGTAGGTGGGTGTTATGACTTCTCGCTACAACAAGCGGGTATGTTTACCGGAACGCAGGATGAAAAGATGCTGCCCTTGGTGCAAAAAGTCTTGAATAGCTGTGCTGCAGGTCAATACGAAAATCCAAAAGTGGACGACAAATGGAAAGCGGCAATTATGTTTGCTGCATGGGGCGGTCAAAATAATTTATTTACGCAAAAAAGTCTTGCCAACATTCAAGTGCCTAAATTGTTTGTATCAGGGAATCTGGATGATATTTCTGGTTATGCAGGCATACAGTCGTTATACGAAAAAACGCAAGCTTCTAGTAAGTACTTACTAACTATAATAAATGCGCGCCATAACATTGCACCTCATCCTGCGCCAAAAGAAGCTTGGGGAAGTGAAACGGATTTTGGTCACTATTATGAATCTGCATGGTCAAGTTCAGTTTTAAACGATATCAATAAACATTTTGCTTTAGCGATGATGGATTGTCATGTAAAAAAACAAACTGAAACGTGTGATTATTTGAACCTGTCGCAAAGCTCGGATCAAGTGCAGGTGGATGGTAAATTGCCTGAACCATGGAAGGGTTTCGATACCCGTTTCTCAAGTGGATTGCGTTGGGAACAGAAGTAGATAGCGTTGAAAGATGACGAGTCCGATACTCGTCATTTACTACAGACCGAAATCAGTTAAGTAAACGTTTTACCTCTTTCAATGACCATAGGCTATCACTATGCACAATACTAAGGCTTTATTTCTACGTACTTCTATTTTTTTGGTCGCAGCGATATTTAACAATCAACCAGCACAAGCTGGATTTACGAGCGAAAAAAATACCACCTCTACCTTAGAATATTGGCAAGATCCTAGCGTATTTCGTATTAACAAATTACCGGCTCGCGCATTTTATTATCCAGTAACGAACGAGGAAGATGCTTTTACTCAAGAACCTTGGAAACAGACGAACTACCAATTGTTAAATGGGACTTGGAAATTCAAATGGGTGAATGCAGTTAGCAGAGCCCCCCACGATTTTCAGAATGTTGATTACGATGATAGTAAATGGGACGATTTCGCTGTACCCGCCAATTGGGAAGTGAATGGTTATGGCTCACCGTTTTATCATTCTCACTATTGCTTAAAGCCTAACACTGAGCAAATTGAATTGCCGCTGACTTACAATCCAGTAGGGTCGTATCGTAAAATAATTAATATTGATAAATCGTGGGATGACAAGCAGATCATTCTTCATTTAGGCGCGGTAAAGTCGGCATTTTATTTGTATGTTAACGGTCAAAGTGTCGGCTATTCCGAGGACTCAAAAACCGCTGCTGAATTTGATATTACTGACTTTGTTAAGCCAGGTAAAAATACGATTGCTATGCAGGTATACCGATATTCTACAGGGTCCTATTTTGAATGTCAGGATATGTGGCGTGTTAGTGGCATAGAACGTGACGTCTATTTGTACGCAGCGCCTAAGGTGCGCATTGCTGATTTTCATGCGCAAACTACATTGACAGATAATTACCGCACCGGGGTTCTAAATTTCACTGCGCTGATTGGCAATCATAAAACAGAATCAGCTAAAGGGTACAGCTTAGAGATTGAATTACTCGACCATAAAAATGTAAAAATAGCATCTACATCCATCAATATTAATAGCACTGAAAAAAACAATGATAGCGAAGTTGCAACTCAAATTTTAGTTCAAAATGCGTCGATTTGGAGTGCAGAAAATCCCTATTTATATCAACTTAAAATGGCCCTAATTAACGGCGATGGTGAGCAACAAGAATGGGTTGGTCAACACATTGGATTTCGCAGCAGTGAGCTGAAAGAGGGTCAAATATTGATCAATGGAAAAGCGGTGCTGTTTAAAGGTGTCAACCGACACGAACATGACCCCGTGTCTGCGCATGTGATAAGCCGAGAGTCGATGCGTAAAGATGTAGAACTAATGAAAGCCTTTAATATTAATGCCTTGCGCATGGCTCATTATCCACATGACCCTTATATTTATTATTTGGCGGATAAATATGGATTGTATGTTATGGATGAGGCGAACATTGAGTCGCATGGAATTGGGGCGGCGAATCAAGGCGGTCCTTACGACCCAGAGGTTCATTTAGTTAATAAAGTTGAATGGAAAGATGCCTATATTGATCGCGTTTCTAACATGTATCATCGCACTAAAAATCATCCTTCAGTCGTGATGCGCTCACTGGGTAATGAGTCGGGCGATGGTGTGAATTTGGAATTATCATACGACTGGCTTAAACAGCAAGAGCCGAATTTTCCTGTTATTTCCGAACAAGCTCAACTTCGTCGTCATACCGATGCCTACGGACAAATGTATGCGTCGCTTGAACAAGTTGAACGTTTTGCAAAAACAAAACAAGACCTTACGCGGCCAATGATCCTTATCGAATATGAGCACGCTATGGGAAATTCACTGGGTAACTTCAATGAATATTGGCAATTATTTGAACGCTATCCGCAGCTTCAAGGTGGTTTTATTTGGGATTGGGTCGATCAAACGTTCGCTATGAAAACAGCAGATGGTCGGGATTTTTGGGGCTACGGCGGCGATCTTGAGCCACCTTTTGCCATTACCGCAAAGAGCTTTTCTGCTAACGGTTTAGTTTATGCCGACCGGACGCCATATCCCTATTTATGGGAAGTAAAACATGCACAGCAGAATATCGGATTTGCAGTATACACGAGTTCAGATTTAGTTAGTCAACCTGAGCAAGGCAGGGTTCAATCGACTCAAGTAGAGATCCAGAATAAACGTTTTTTCAAAAATTTGAGTGATATTGAATTGACTTGGCAGTTGCTCGTCAATGGTGACGTTGTTGAAAGCGGCGATGGTATAATTCTGAGTGCTGAGCCACAAACCACACAGACCATTAGTATTCCTGTTGTCGCCATACCGCATGAGGGCAAAGAGCAATTATTGAACTTACAAGCTCGTTTAGTCAGCGCACAAAATCTGTTGCCTAGGGGACATATTGTTGCATCCGAACAAATTCCACTGAGCAAGTTGGTTATGCCCATAGCGGCCGCAGGAAAAGGCACAAATCGACTGTCGGTCAGCGACAATGAAGAACGGATCCAATTATCCGGCAAAGATTTTGAGTTGGTCATTAGTAAAACAAGCGGTTTAATTAGCAGCATGATCTTTGCCGGTGATCAGTTGCTGAGCTCAAATGTGAAAAAACCCGTGCATCCTAACTTTTGGAGAGCGCCGACCGATAATGACTTCCCACAAAAAGGTTATGGCGACCAGTTTGGAGTCTGGCAACACGCGGGTAGCCATACTGAACTCACCAGTATAAGCGTGCAAAAAGTATCGAGCCAAAATACCAAAGTACTGATTGAGCAATATTTACCCGCAGTGGAGAGCCGTTATTTCACGACTTATGATGTATATGGCAATGGCACTATAGATGTTGACGTTTATTTCTATGCCGCGCCGCACAAACGCAGGTCCTATTTACCAAGAATTGGGACGCAGTTTGTGTTAAATAAAGATTACCAGCACGTGGCTTGGTATGGGCGGGGGCCCCATGAAAATTACATTGATAGAAAATCCTCTGCTTTTGTCGGCTTATATCAAAGCACGGTTTCAGAACTTGAAGTTCCTTATGTAAGGCCTCAAGAAAACGGACATAGAACCGATATCCGTTTTCTATCCTTCGTTAATAGTAAAGGTAATGGACTTAAGTTTACGGGTTTACCATTGCTCGCTTTCAACGCGTCAAACTTCGATATGCATGAATTTGATTCAAGCGAAATGCAGGTTAGTCGCAGAAATATGCACCCAACGGACTTAATTGAACAAGATCATATTTTTGTGAATATCGATTACGCTCAGCGCGGAGTAGGAGGAACGGATTCTTGGGGATCAAAGCCTCTTTATGAATATACGCTGCCATGGTTAGACTATCGATATCAGTATCGTATTGAGCCTGTGAGAAAGGATTAAACAGCTAAAACACACTACTTAAGCCGTTTTACCAATCAGTAGTTTAGTCGCGCCTTCTGCGTTCAAGGCTGCGCCATGATAAAAGTATTTTATTGTTCGCTGTCTGGTGCTCTCATTTGTAAACGAGCAATTTTAGGTAGCTCGTGATTCTGATTGTTTAGTTTCATCAAGCGATTAAACTGCGTCAATGAACCTAGCATTGCGTATATTGGGATAAATAAATTACGCTTGAAGAAAGACAAAATAGTATCTTTATCTAACTTCGACAACGCTTCTTCATCAATTGTGTAGAGTCCTTTAATTCGCTTTACTTTGCCATCTTGGAAGGCAACCATTAACTCAATTTCTTTGAGCAACTGCTTTTCTAGCATAAGGTTAATGAACTCTTTGGTAAATAACTGATGTTGATAATGATCAGCTAACTTTGCTTGCATCGATTTTAAGAAAGCGGACTCTCCTTCTCTATCAAAAAGGACGCGTCCTTCATTCTCCTGCACTAACTCACTTGTTTCATTGATATGCATAGTTAACGTGTTGTTCTCTCCAACTGCGGGACCGATTGAAAAAGGTTGGCACTGCATTTCATTAGGCAAATGCACTGCATCCCAGTGCTTATTACTGGTATTGAAAAGCAAGTTTTGTCCAGCTTTTATTCCCCATAAGGCGACGCTAACAAACATACCAGAGTGCCCATCTTTGAGCATAACAATAGGATAACTACTTGCTGCTTGAGCAAACTCTTGTGCAGTTAATGCTGAAAATTGTTGTTGCGCTAGTTCGTTGAAGTCAATTTGTTCTTTTACTTTAAGCTTTGAGTGCAGATCTGGATGAACCGGTGTAGTTTTTGGCATGCAGTCCTCTGTTTGTTATTATAATAAGCTATAGCTTTGCAAAGCCTTGCCGTTTAATTTGCTTAATAAGCTCTCGATGTTTAGGTAATTGCAGCGCCATTTGTTGCGCCGTTTTTACTGTTATCTCCAGCTGCCTTTTAGCCCTATCTTTGTGCGTTAAGGTGTGGGATAACAAACTAAAATCTGTTTTGAATCCCCCTCCATATAAAACATACTGGTAGCTGGCTGCATTGAAAGCTTCATAGCTTTGCAAAAAATCGTATTCACTGGGTACTCGATTTTGCCAAAGCATCAGCATCTCTTGTAAGGTTTCAGGAATGCTGGACGACTTTTTATTGTCTTTCCAAAAAGGCTCTTGACGCTCGCTTAACACGTAGTGGAGCTTTAAAAAGTCTATTACACCACGCCATTTTGCGGTGAATACTTGGTTAAAACGTTTTTCCATTGGCTTCATTTCAGCTTTATTCATGGGTAATTGGTCGGCAATGAAGTTTGCTGACGTTTCTACTAGCATTAAAGCTGAGGCCTCGAGTGGTTCCAAAAATCCAGAAGATAAGCCAACGGCAACACAGTTATGTCGCCAAAAACAGGCTCGATGACCTGTTTTAAATTGAATTTTTCGAATTGCTAAATCTTCGGCTTTCGGACCGACGTAATTTTTTAGTATTAGTTCCGCATTCTCTAACGATTGGTGCTTGCTTGAAAATACATAGCCGACGCCTCGTCTATGCTGCAGGCCAATGTCCCAGATCCATCCTGCCGTCTGCGCTGTGGATATCGTATGGCACGCAATTGGGTCATCTTTGTCTTTATATGGAACGTGCATGGCAAGCGCAGTATCATTGAAAAGAATATCGTTTTTTTCAATGAAAGGTACGCCCAATGTTTGTCCGAGTAATAAGGATGAAAAGCCACTGCAATCGATAAAAAAATCTGCCTCTAGCCTACCTGCAGAATCAGTTTCAACACCCGAAATACTGCTATCAGGATGCTGGTTAACCTGCGTGATGTTAGCTACTTTGTGTTTAACATTGAGCTTATTCACACTATGATTTCTCAGTAATACTGCGAATTTTCCTGCATCCAAATGATAGCCATAGTTGGCTACTGTTTCATACTCTTTGTGGGTGATATTTTTTGGTGCCAAACCCATTTTACACATATGTGATTGGAAGGTGACTGAGTCACAAAATGTTGGCGCTACTGATAGTGATTCCCAATAAGGCGCACTATCTACCTTGCCATAACCAGCGGGTTGGGTGAATGGATGAAAATATTCATTTGCAGGTGAAATCCAGTCTACAAATTTACTTGCCTGTTTAAATGTCGCTGAGCATTCTGTGATGAATTGTGATTCTGAAATACCTATTTTTTGTAATGTGGTACGCATTGATGGCCAAGTACCTTCGCCTACGCCGACAGTTGGAATGTCAGACGACTCAACTAAGCAGATTTCGATAGATTGGCCATGTTGCTTGGCTAGCAGAGCAGCAGTTAGCCAACCCGCAGTTCCACCACCAACAATCAATATGCGTTTAGTTACGGTATTCATGTGAAACCTCATTTACCAATATCAATGAAATAAGCCTATTTTAGCTCTCTGTTCGTGGCTTTGCATTATCCATAGATTATCTTAAAAATTTGCTTAATTACACAAAAAATGACGCTATAAGAACAGGGGGATAAACCCCCTTTAGATAACAATGTGTACTTAGTTGTTATTTAGAAAGAACCTCTGACACCAATTGAGTAACGAGTACCCGTTCTGACTTGCTCAGTGAAATGAGACTGTATACGACCGAATTTCTCTGTGTATTCGTCGGTGATGTTGACACCTTCAAACAACACAGAAAAGTGTTCGTTGATATCGTAACTCGCACTAATATCCCATTGGCCATAGTCATCTACGAACTCAGGCTCGCCAGTATCACCATTACTTAAGGTCTGTAAGAAACTGTTGCGATTGTTAAAAGCAACACGTGCTTGGAAACCATCTTTTTCATAGAACAATACAGCATTCTGAGAATCACCTAAGCCTTCAAGTGCAAAAGTTTGCGCGGTGTTAGTAACATCGATTTCAGCGTCACTGTTTACAATAGTTGCATTCAGTTGAAAACCGAATCCGCTTTCATGCACATGGGTCCAAGCTAATTCTAAGCCATCAACTTTAGCCGTTTCACCGTTTCTAGGACGGTTAACTGCGAAAGTGTATGAACCGCTTTGTAAAGAAAACTCCTCATCTGCAGTCACGTTAGTGATAAAGCCGTCAACTTCTTTACTGAATATACCAATAGAAACTGCGCTAGCATCGGCGTAGTACCATTCATAGGACACATCCCAGTTAGTAGATAAGAATGGTTTTAATGCAGGGTTACCACCACTTGCTAATAAAATACCAGGACGCGTGGTACCAATGTTAGTTACCGGACGCATTGATGACATTGTTGGTCTAGTGAGTGTTTCAGAGTAAGCGAAACGCAATAACATGTCGTCTTCAACTTCAAACTTAACGTTCAAGCTTGGCAGCATGTTCGAATAGTTATTCTTAATTGAAATTGGACTCGAAACACGCTGGCCATTCGAATCTTCAGAATACACCTGATCCAATATAGTGCCATCGGTAGGATTATCTCTGACATCCAACAATGTTGCTTGCAAACCAGATGCTGTTGAGTCTGTTTCAGTGTATCTAAAGCCTAGATTAACGGTCCAAGGCACATCGCCTAAATCACCTTGAAATACGAAGTCAGCATAGGCTGCAGTAATTTCTTCGTTAATTTCAAAACTAGTACCAAGTTCAACTGGCGTGTAATAATCCAACGCAGCGAAAGCAGCAATGTTGTCAGCTGGGTTTTCGCCTAAACCAAGAGTATTTCTCAGGTCAGTTTGCGCAGTAATTGCTGCATCAGAACTTAAGTAGTCTAAATATGCGTCTACGTTGTAACCAAAGAATGCACTTGGAATGCCTTCAAACCAGTCATTTGGAGAGATCAAAGTAGCGATGCCATCTGGCACTGGAATACCATAACCGCAATAGAAACAGTTTGGCAAACTAGGTGACTGGAATATTTTGCTAGATTTGGTTCTGTCTTGCGTATATAAACCAAATTTCAGTCTAGTGAAAGTTTCGCTGTCAGGTGTGTAAGTGAAGTCAGCACGTATTTCCGTAACTTCATCAACACGCTCATCGCCACCACGTTCAACATAGTGAGCACGTAATTTATCAGCATCACCTAAACCAAAAGGACCTGAAATTCCATCGCTGGCTAAGCTTGGAATATCGCCGCCTTGAGTGAAGTCATATATATAACCGTTGGGATAACCCATCACCGTGAATACGCGACTTTGATCGCCACTTAAGTCTTCTGCTTCAGATGTTGAAATATCAAAATCTGCATTAAAGGTATCTGTAATATCCCAATCTGCGTTAAAACCGAAGGCCTTAATTTCTACGTTTCTGTCTAGGCCTTGCTGAACAAAATCAGTTGCACCAGCACCACTTCCTGTTGGATCCGTCGCTGAGTTATGCGACCAATAAACAACGGTTTCAGTTTCCGGGTCCACTTCAAAGTCACGGAAATTGCCAGGAGTAAACCAGTTAGCATAGTTACTAACTTGCGAATTAACTTCAAATTTTGAGTATAAACCGTCGAATGTTAATTCTACGTCTTCACTTGCAGCAAACTGCACGACTAAAGTGCCACTTGTACGTTTACGTTCTTCTTCGTTAGATACCAAATCAAGGTTTCTAGGAACGTATACGTTAAAAGCTTCTTTTCCGGTGCCGCTCGCAGCGTCAAAGTCGTTAGTTGCAATGCGGTCTACGCGGTAATAACCGCGCGTGTCGGCTTGGTTAATTTGTGCATCACGCTCTTGCAAGGAGAAGGAAAGTAAAACACCTAAACGGTCGTCCATGAACGTGTTACTGATCAAACCTGAAAAGGATGGTGTGGTGCTTTCTGACAAACTATCGTTTGTTGCTTTGATACTTCCCACCGCTTTAAAACCATCTAGGTCAAATGGTTTTGCTGTATTAAGGTTAATAACTGAACCAATGCCACCGGTTTGATTTTCTGCTAAAGATGTTTTATAAATATCAGCACCAGAAATTAATTCAGCAGCTAGCGTGTCAAAACTGAACTCACGACCTGAACGCTCGGACGCCATTTGACGACCATTTACCGTTACAAGATTAAACTGAGGCCCGAAACCTCTAACGGAGATTAGTTGTCCTTCTCCGCCGTTTCTGTCGATCGAAACACCTGTAATACGCTGCAATGACTCTGCTACGTTTTGATCAGGAAATTTACCTAAGTCTTCAGCCGAAATTCCGTCGGAAACAATGAGCGCTTCTTTTTTATCGGAAAATGACCTTTTGAGACTGCTTATCAGGCCACGTACTTCGATAACTTCAATATTGTCTTCATTCTCGACTGACTCTTGTGCCATAAGTGGCAATGCTGCCAATGTCATGGCTCCTGGAATTAATAGAGCTGCTTTAATCGCAGTTCCCAAATTGCTCCTTTTCATAAGAAGGCCCCTTTAGTTTTGTGTAGTAGGTTGTGTGTGTTTATTTAGTTATATTTGTACATTTTTTCGGAATCATACTTAGGGTTAAAAACGGTAAATATTTATTCCTTATCTTTATTATGCACTATTTGTATGTTAAATAGTATTAATAGCTTATGTCAACATATCATTGACATATAGTTGTAATTAAATAGTTAAAATAAACCGATGTATTCGACGTATAGAGTCCGGAATAACATTTATTAACAGCCCTCTATGTATAAATTAAAATAATAAAAATGTCGGAGAGTTTGTAACATTACGATAACGAAAAGATGTAAATTCAATTTAAAAATAGATAGATGAACAAACTACTGATGTTTATATCCATGAATTTCAGTAAGTTAATAAAACTAACAATAAATTCAATTTGTATTATAAATATGTTTATAATAGTTTGGTGTCAGTTGTTGTGTTAACCAGCGTCAATCACTTTGTTGTTTCGCATTTAATATTTAATCAGTTAGCAAACTAGCGTTGCATAAAAAGAAGAAGAACAGATATGTCAGACAGTAGTATTCAAATTGGCGTTTTTTTAATTGTTACAGTGCTTATCGCATTTGTTACCTATCTGCATTGCAAAAATAAGGGACATAGGGAAACAAATCAAACTAAGGAGTATTTTTTAGCGGGAGGCGGTTTAGCTTGGTATTTCGTGGCTGGTTCAATAACGCTGACCAACCTTAGTACTGACCAGTTGGTTGGCATGAATGGAAATCAAATGGCCTTGCTCTCACTTTGGGAGTTTTCAGCGGTCATTGGTTTAATTGTGTTGGCTAAGGTTTTCTTACCTATTTATTACCGTTTTAATTGCACAACGACTACTGAATTACTCGAAATTCGATATAACAACAAACATATACGTGCAGTCATCAGTATACTGTTCTTTCTTGGTAGTGCCCTTATTTTTTGCCCCGCAGTTATATACAGTGGTGCGCTTTTCATGCAGAAAATGTTTAATATAGAAACTCAGTTTGTCTCTATCACAATCGGTTCGAGTGAGTTTGTTGTCGATATGATGATCATTTACATATCCGCGATATTTGGGATCGTTGGTGCACTATATGCAATTGTTGGTGGCTTGCGCGCAGTTGCTGTTTCTGACACCTATTCAGGGGTGATTTTGCTAATTATGGCTTTAGTGGTTGTATTTTTAGCGTTGGATAAAATTGACTATAGTTTTGCTGGTATTCCTGCTGAGCGTCTTACCTTAATTGGCAATGACGAGTCACCCATTCCATGGCACACATTGTTAACGGGTATGATATTTATTCAGATGTTCTATTGGGGTACTAATCAAGTCATCACCCAAAGAGCGATGGCTGCACCGAACATAAAAGAAGCACAAAAAGGTGTGTTTGCTGCCGCTGGTATTCGTTTATTGATCGTTCCAGCCATCATAGTTATCCCAGGTATTGTCTCTTACAAGTTATACGGTGATATTGGTGACGCTGCTTATGGAACGATTGTTGGCGACCTTTTGCCGACCTATCTAAGTGGTCTGTTTGCCGCAGCAATGGCGGCAGCGGTGTTGACTACATTTAATAGTAACCTAAACTCAGCGACCGCGTTATATGTGTGCGACGTTCATCACGCTTACTTCAATAAGACACCTAACGTTCAAAAGCTTAGCGGTATTGTGACTGCAATTATGACTTTGTTAGCGTTGGCATTAGTCATGGTATATGCTCAGGCTGATAGCATTATCAACCTTATCCAACAACTTTACGGATTGCTAAGTATGCCTATTCTTTCTGTATTTATTTTAGGCTTAGCATTTAAAAATGTGCACGCAACAGCGGGGTTATTTTCGGTTATTTTTGGCGTGATCCTTTACTTCCTATTATCCTTTGAAGTCTCTCCATTCTTCCAACCCTTCGGTCTGCATTTCATTCATTTGATGTTTATTACGTTGGTATCTTGCCTAACACTTGCATTGCTCTTGAATTGGGCATTGTTTGGGCAGAGACCCGAGTTTCATTGGGTCGGTAATGAAACTGAAACTCAAGTGTTTGGATAAGCGACTTAAAGGCTTGGTCCTTACCGTCACTTTTAAAACTTTCATTGAACATTAACTTGCCATAAGACGGTATTGAAGGGCTGTCTTTATAGGGCGTATATTGTGCACCTTGCTATCTTCCATAACTGAATGCACACTAACTACACTATTGAAAATAATCCCATTTTAATTGTTTAACATCGAGAATAAATAGCATGTGTATTTTTAGTTTAAAAAAAGTACTAATTATTAATACCAGGAACAACATTCGAATGAAAAATAAAAATAATAAGATAACTATATTTGGCTGGAAAGCCCTATATATTGCGCTAATTTCACTATTAGCATTTGCTAGTAGTGCACAAAGTGATGCTTTATCAGACGAAGCTTTTATTCAAAAAAATAAGCTAAGAGAGCGTGCAACTGAGGTTTTGTTTTGGACTCAAGACGAACGGGCAGTAGGCTTTAAGAATATAGGTGTCATCGCACCTACAAGAGTCGTCGCTATAGCTAAAAATGCAAAACCGATGACCTTGAACGATATTGGCCTTGCTGATGTAACTTATGAAGTTGAGGGTATAAAATATAGCATTCAAGACTTTATAAAATTGCCTAGTGCTGTTGGATTGGTTGTTTTAAAGGATGGTCAACTGGTGTATGAAGACTACACTGAGGGTAATGATCATAATACTCGTTGGATCTCGTTTTCAGTGACAAAATCAGTCTCTTCCTTATTGATTGGAGCGGCGATTAAAGATGGCTATATTGGAGGCGTTGATGATCAGGTTGTCGACTACTTGCCGCAATTCAAAGGTTCAGCGTACGAAGGTGTGAGTATAAAGAACGTTTTGAATATGAACTCTGGTGTGCAATGGAATGAAGACTATAGCGACCCTAAATCAGATGTTTCAATAGCCGGCGATGCAAACGGCATTATCCTTGTTAATTATATGCAAGCATTACCAAGAGCTCACAGGCCAGGCACGGTTTTTAATTATAATACGGCTGAATCTAACCTGATTGGTGAACTGCTGCGTTCTGCAATAGGTAATAATGCCGCCACGTATTTGCAAGATAAAATTTGGCAACCTTATGCAATGGAGAGTGATGCGCTTTGGCTATTAGATAGACCAAACGGGGTTGAAACCGGCGGCTGCTGCTTGTTGGCAACGTTGCGCGATTTTTCTCGCATAGGTCAATTTGCACTGGAACAGTTAGCCTCCCCCAAAAATTCCCCGTTGGCAGTAAACTGGATGCAAAATTCAGTCGCCCCTTCGGTAACTTATCCCGGTTATGGATACCAGTGGTGGCTTAATTCCGATAATAATAATTTTCAAGCAAGAGGTATTTTTGGTCAGTCTATTTTGGTTATGCCAGAACTTGGACTGATCATTGCTAAACACGGGAATACTCCCAGAGCAAAAGGTCCCAGCGTATTCACAGCTCATTCTGATGCCTTGGATATGGCAATTACAAAGCAATTCAACTGACAAAAAACGGGTCGTAAACGTCACCTTTACCAGTGAAACCGCGGACTTAATTATGTAACTGTCACTATGTGAGAAAGTAAGACTTTATAAATTGCCTGCAAAAGTCCAGCTGCCGGGTCTGCCGCAAGCATGACTGCTGGGCCATGAACGCTACTGTGTAATATGTTGCTTTAAGTACTGAAAAATTTCTCGTGCTGCTTTTGGTGGTTTTTCAGCTTCTTTCTGTTTAACGGCCTGACGTTGCATTTGTCTCAGCTTTTGTCGGTCTAACCCAGGATGTTTATCCAAAAGAGTCTGAATTACGCTATCGCCGTGAGTCACCACGTCGTCTCGAAGTTGCTCAAGCTCATGGAACTTACTATTAGATTTTACGTGATGGGCATGCAATCTATTGATGCCATCTTCAATTAGCTCAAGGTCGCATCCGCGCAATATCTTGCCAATTAATTGAAGTTGACGTCGAAAGCCGTCCTTTTTCTTATTAATGCGATTCGCTAATTGAATAGCATCACGTAACTCCTCATTCATTGGAATTTCGCTTAATTGTGCATTCGAAAACTCAACTAAAGCGACACCTAACTGCTTTATGTCTTCTGCTTCTTGCTTAAGCTGAGTTTTGCTTTTTATTATTTCACCATTTTCGTCAAGAAGTGGTTCGTTGCTGTAATCGGCATTCATATAAAGTTTTTTGATTTCTTTAGTGCTAGAATTATGTTTGATTGTAACCGTCACACTATAGTTTGGACAGTAAAAATAATATATGGAATCTCAAAAGCAGTTAGCAGAAATTCAAAATGTCGTAGATGACGCATTGCGTCTAGCTATTCAAAAGGGCGCAACAGCGGCCGAGGCAAGCATGTCTAAAGTTCAGGGCATTGCCGTATCATCAAGACTAAAAGAAGTTGAAACTGTAGAGTTTACAAATGACGGTGGTCTAGGTATAGCAGTGTTTGTAGGGAAGCGGAAGGGTAGTGCATCAACTACCGATTTAAGTTCTGCAGCGTTAAGACTAGCAGTAGAAAAAGCCGTAGAAATCGCAAAATACACCAACGAAGATGACTGCACAGGCATCGCTGATAAAGAATTTATTGCCACTGAAATACCAGATTTAGACCTGTATCACCCGGTAGAATTAGATACAGAAGTCGGAATTAGAATGGCAATTGAAGCCGAAACTGCCGGAATGGACTATGATCCAAAGATTATTAATTCAGATGGTGCGTCATATAACGCCAATTTAGGTGTGCGAGTATACGGAAATACCCATGGTATCAACGCGGGTTATGCAAGCAGCCGTTATAATTTAAGTTGTGTGCTAATTGCTCAAGACGGCGATGATATGCAACGCAATTACAGCTACACAATGAACCGTGAAGCGCATTTACTCGAATCAGCCTACACAGTAGGCGTGGATGCGGCTAAAGAGACACTGGGCCGTTTAGGTGCGAAAAAAATCAATACTGCAAAAGTACCCGTGCTATTTCATCGTGATGTTGCATCTGGGATTTTCGGTCATTTTGTGAGTGCAATTAGTGGTGGTAGTTTATATAGAGAGTCTTCATTTCTGTTGGATAGCTTAGGAAGCAAGGTATTTCCAGAGTGGCTAACAATCAATGAACAGCCACATATGATGAAAGGCTTGGCAAGTTCACCATTTGATAATGAAGGTGTGCGTACACAAGATATGACCATTGTTGAGTCGGGTATGTTGCAACATTATTTGCTGACGAGTTATTCGGCGCGAAAGCTTAAAATGCAAACTAACGGGCATGCGGGTGGTATCCACAATTGGTTGCTGAGCTCAACAGGTGAGTCTGATAAAGAACTCCTTGAAAAAATGGGTACTGGGCTGATTGTTACTGAACTGATGGGCCAAGGTGTAAATATTGTAAATGGCGATTACTCTCGCGGCGCCGCTGGTTTTTGGGTGGAAAACGGGATTATTCAATATCCAGTACACGAGATTACGATTGCTGGAAACTTAAAAGACATGTTCCAAAACATCGTCGCGATTGGTGCTGAAACCGAACATAAAAGCAGTATTCAAACGGGTTCTATACTCATCGAATCCATGCAAGTGGCCGGCGCTTAAGTTCTAAGGTGACATGATCTAAAAGCAAAAAGCCCGTCGATAAACGGGCTTTTTTATTTTTTATTTTTGTAAAATCCCTGTTTCGCAGTGATTAATCTACTTCACCACAAAAGCGATAACCTTCACCATGAATAGTTACAATCAACTCTTCATCGTCAGGCTGCGACTCAAAGTGTTTCCGAATACGACGGATGGTCACGTCAACCGTTCTATCGTTAGGACGTAATTCACGGCCAGTCATCTCCATAATCAGTTGCTCGCGAGTTAGTATTTTACCTGGGTTGCTCAAAAATAGATGCAATGCTCTAAATTCACTGCGCGGTAATCTAAACTCTTTAGTAATAGGAGAGATCAAGCTACGGCTGTCACCATCAAGAGTCCAACCATTAAAGTTAACTTTGCTTGGCAAGTCATCATCTTCGGATGCGTTACTTGTACGAGATAATAAGTTGCGAGCACGAATAGTCAATTCACGAGGATTAAAAGGCTTAGTCAAATAATCATCTGCACCAATTTCCAAACCAAGAATACGGTCGACATCGTTGTCTCGGCCGGTGAGGAAGATAAGGCCCACATTTTTTCTATCACGAACTTCGCGAGCAAGGAGTAATCCATTTTTGCCTGGTAAGTTAATGTCCATTATCACCAAATTGATCTGGTTGTTCTGGAAAAAATCATGCATTTCGTGGCCGTTTTCAGCCTCAAATACATTGTAGCCTTCGGCTTCGAATAAGCTCTTAAGCGTAGTGCGGGTAACTACTTCGTCTTCAACAATAAGGATATTTGGCGTTTGCATTATTTACACTCTATTAACATTCTAAATTGAGTCTATCAGAATATTGATAAACGTCATTTTTTTTGTACGAAAAATTTCAATTGTTAGCCCACGATATATTCTGCGTTGTCGGATTTATCGCGCTAATAATCTGAATTTCTGAAAATTAACGCGTCTCGAGCTGTAACAAACTTTTATATCTGTAATAAACTTACAGATCAACCTCCAGTATATTCAAAATGTGACTCAATTGAAAACTTGATTTGGGTATACTTTGATCTTAGTTGCAATAATGGCTTTTTCAAGTAAATCTGAAATTTGATTTGCCCACTATTTACAGCTACTTATTTGCGCTGATAAACATCCACATATTTATCAGCAGCTTCTTTCCATGTGAATCTTTTCTGCATGCCGCGCTTAATTACAGCCTGCAATTTTTTATTGTCTTCAAGCCTAACAAGCAACGCCTTCCTTATCACGCTAAGCAATGCTTGCGGTGTTGGTTGCCTGAAAATAAAACCGGTTCCTTGGGGCTCATCAATATCGACTACTGTGTCTTTTAAACCGCCAACGCCACGCACAATAGGTGTTGTTCCATAGGCTAGGCTGTACATTTGATTCAGTCCACAAGGCTCAAATTCAGATGGCATTAAGAAAAAGTCAGCGCCAGCTTCTACCTTATGCGCATAATCCGGCTTAAAGTCCTCGATAAACACAAATTGCTTGGGATTCGCATTTGCAATTCGATGAAGCTCTTCCGTTATGTCTTTTTGACCCGTTCCCACCAATGCAATTTGCACATTATGCTTAAGAATATCTTCAATGATGGGTATTAAGTAGCCAAAACCTTTTTGCAGGGTTGTTCTGCAAACCATGCCTAATATAGGCACTTTTGGGTTGACCCTTAAACCGAAGGTCTTTTGTAAGTCTTTTTTACAAGTCGCTTTGCCTGACATATCATCAACACAATAATGCGCGGCAATAAATTCGTCAGTACTTGGGTGCCATTGTTCGTAATCGCAACCATTGAGTACACCTTCGACAACGTTTATGCGTTGGCGAATAACGTCGTCAATTCCATGACTGCCTAGGGGCGTGGCGATTTCTTGCGCATAAGTAGTGCTGACAGGACAAATGTTGTCGGCATATAAGAGACCGGTTTTCAGCATATTCAAATGATTGTTTTCAACATACATACCAGTTGCTGTTGGCGCAACACTTGGTATGTTGACCAAGTTCTCGGTGCCTTGAAATGCCGCGTTGTGAATAGTCAATACAGATTTGGTGTGCGCAAAATACTCATAGGTAAGGGGTGAATGCTTGGCAAAGTAACAGGCCATTGAAGTATGCCAGTCGTTGGTGTGTAAAATATCAGGCTTAAAACCCAAAGCTTCAGCGGTTTTAAGTGCTGCTAGCGAGAAAAAGGTAAATTTTTCCGCATTGCTAACCTTGGAATCTTCATTGTAGAGTTTATCGTTATTAAAATATTGAGGATAATCAACAAAATAGACAGAAATACCGTTAAAGCTTAGTTCTTTTATATCAAATGCGTAACTTTGACCGTTGGTATAAATAATTTGTTTTGGCGTTGCATTCGATAACCTTAAAGAATCAGCTATGGCTTTATAATAAGGAAGGACAATATTGACTTCATGTCCAAGTTCAGACAACGCCACGGGCAGTGCTTTGCCAACATCGGCTAGGCCTCCGGTTTTAACTATGTCTTCTACTTCAGATATCAAAAAGAGTATTTTCATAATGTACTGAGTCTTCTTATCTAATTTTTTTATGTCACTTGTTACAATATAAGGCGTAAAGCTGACAATATTGGCTCTAGTTGTGCTGATGAAAGTCGCTTAATGGGCTACTTTGCTGCTTCGTAAATATTATATTTATTCGTACTTACTAGTGTTTTAGAGCGAAAATACAAACCACTCATAACCTCACTGTAGGGTAAAAATTTATTTGCTACAATATCCAGTGTGCCACGCGGGCGGGTTTGTTTATGCGCCTGGGCTATAAATTGCTGCGTTATACTGTAGTCGTTACGAATACCATTATGAAATGGCGGGTTACTAACGATGTGATCAAAGTAACCTTCGACATGTTTCATTCCGTCACTCGCAATTACTTTTCCTTCCACCGCATTGAGCTCAAGTGTTTGTTTGCTGCAGTAAATAGCAAGTGCTGATACATCACTCATAGTGACCTTTACCTTGGCATTAAGTTTGGCAAAATAAGTACCAATGATGCCAGTGCCACAAGCGAAGTCTAATACTTGACCTTTCATGTTGACTAGTTTGACGCAACGCGGCTCAAATTGTGCTAACAATAATTGAGTGCCTGGATCGAATTGTTTGTGACCAAATACGCCAGGAAGTGAAAATACTTTTAGTTCTTGGTCATTCACCAAATACTTTCTGATAACCCCAAATTGCCTTATTTCAAAAGCTGATTTGTTCGGTGTTTCAATTTCAACGCTAATTAAACCACAATGTTTGGCGCCATCAATTTTGTTAACTGTTGAGCCTAAACGCTCCAACAATTTGCCAACACTTTTAATGCCTGCTTTGTTTTCGCCAACAATCAATAATTTACCGCCTACTTTGACCAAGTCGGTCATGTTGGCAATGAGCATTTCAAGATGCTGTTTTGCTTTTGGTAGAAAAATAACAGCCCCATCTAGTTGCTGTTTCTCTTTGAGATCGTCAACAGCAAAACTGGCGGCGAAAACTTGTGGAAATTTACTGGTATTCTCGCTCTGAAAATAAATATCATGAAACTGATGTAGACCAGTAATATCCATACTTGAGGCGCGCAGTTCGTCAAAAATAGCAGCATCAGAGGGATTGACAATCGCCCATTTGCCATTTTCAAAAATATCGGTGTTGCGTAATAACAACTGACTAGGTAATGACAGCATTTAGCTTACTCTCTTAAAAATGAGATCCCAAACGCCGTGACCGAGTTTCTGGCCACGAACTTCAAATTTGGTAATAGGGCGATAATCTGGGCGAGCAACATAACCATTAGTTCCTTCGCTTGAGGTGTTTTCAAAGCCATCTGCCTGTGTCATCACATCCATCATGTGCTGTGCATACTGCTGCCAGTCAGTGGCCATGTGAAAAGTGCCACCAATAGCCAGCTTTGTACGTATGTTTTGCACAAAACCGGGCTGTACTATGCGGCGTTTGTGATGACGCGTTTTATGCCATGGGTCAGGAAAATATAGTTGCAAACGGTGCAGTGAATCATCAGCGATAGACTGAGCTAGCACTTCAACGGCATCATGTTCAAATACACGCAGGTTTTCAACGCCAGCCTCTTCAGCGTCGGCTAAACAAGTTCCAATGCCAGGACGATGTACTTCAATGCCAATGAAATTGTGTTGCGGAGCAGTCGCTGTCATTTCAACGAACGACTTACCCATGCCAAAACCAATTTCAAGCACGGTTGGTGCGGCTCGACCAAAAACTTGATCAAAGTTGAGCATGCCTTGCTTGATACTTAGACCTTTGCTTGGCCAGTTTCCTTCAATTGCTTTCGCTTGAGCATCAGTGAGGCGGCCCTCGCGTTTTACAAAGCTTCTTATTTTGCTTATATATACGCCAGCTGCGCGGGCTTCTTCTTGGCTTTTGAATGACTTCATGTATATCGAGATCTTTATTAAAATAGATGTTTGGTAAATGAACCGACCAGTCAAAATATGACGACAGATTGGTCTTATACTACAAAAGTCCGGTATTATAATTCATTCTTTGGCAGATGTGCGGTTAATGTGACTTACAGTAGCTTTTCTTTTTCAAATGCGCTTTTAGCTTGGTTTGACCAACATGGACGTAAAAATTTGCCATGGCAAAAAAACAAATCTCCTTATTCAGTTTGGATCTCAGAAATAATGTTGCAGCAAACTCAAGTAGCAACTGTTATCCCATATTACGATACCTTCATGCAACGCTTTCCAAGCGTTACCGATTTAGCCAATGCACCGGTTGATGAAGTACTGCACTTATGGACAGGATTGGGTTATTACGCCAGAGCGAGAAACCTGCACAAGGCTGCCCAGCAAGTTCAAGATTTGCATGCAGGTAAATTTCCGACGACCTTCGAGGAGGTTATTGCATTGCCAGGTATAGGGCGCTCTACTGCAGCCGCCGTTTTGTCACTATCTTTGAATCAAGCCTTTGCAATTATGGATGGAAACGTAAAGCGAGTGCTCACTCGCTATATGGCAATTGAGGGTTGGACTGGCACTAAAAAAATACAAGATAGGTTGTGGCTTGAGGCTGAAGCACTGAAGCCTATTGCTAGTGATTTAGATGAAAGCTTAGAAAATAAATTAACTGATCAAGAATACAAGGCTAAAAGTCACGCGCCTAGATACGGCGATTACACGCAAGCAATTATGGATTTAGGCGCAACAATATGCACTCGTTCAAAACCTAAATGCGATGATTGTCCGATGCAGTCGCATTGCTTAGCTTTCGCGCAAGGAAAGCAGGCTGAGTTTCCATTTAAGAAGCCTAAGAAACAAATTCCGACAAAATACACGACAATGTTAATTCCGTCATATAATGGTCAAGTGTTGATGCAGCAAAGACCGCCTAGCGGAATTTGGGGCGGACTTTGGGGTTTTTTAGAAACGGGTTTCGATAAAGAATCAGAAAAAACCACTGACCAAGCGTTATTGATGCTTGAAGAAAGCCTACTACAAGTCAATTTGCAGGATGCGAGAGTGCGAGAACTCGGCACTTTTAAACATACTTTCAGCCACTTTCATTTGTTGATTTCTCCTGTGCTTATCGAGTTGAAAGAGCCGCCTGTGCAAACCGTTAATGAAAGTAATGCTGCATTTGATGCCGCGTTTGATGCTGCGTTTGATAAGAACACCACAAATCAACTTTGGTTTGATTCATACAAGCCAAGTAAAATTGGCTTGTCGGCACCTACAATGAAAATACTAGAGATGTTGAAAAGTGACTACTAAACGCAGGCATGGTAGTTAACTGGGCCTAGTTGACTGGTTTTAAGCAATCATTGCTGAAGTTCAGTGGTTTATTGAGCTATACTCTACAAAAGTAATATTTATTCTAAGGTACATGACATGGCAAGAACAGTAAGTTGCGCGTATTTGAACAAAGAAGCTGATGGTTTGGATTTCCAGTTATATCCAGGTGATGTTGGTAAGCGTATATTCGACACGATCTCTAAAGAAGCGTTCAGCCTTTGGCAGAAAAAACAGACCATGTTGATTAATGAGAACAAGTTGAGCATGATGGAAGTGAACGATAGAAAGTTTCTTGAAAAAAAAATGGTCGCCTATCTGTTTGAAGGTATTGAACCAACCATAGAAGGTTACGTTCCGCCTACAAAATAACCGTTTGAGTCCTTTTACTCATATAAAGCCACAAAACATTAGAAATGAGTTGACTTGGAAGGGCAAAATCCGTTTAATACGCCCCCAAAGCGAATTGCAGCGTCAAGACGCAGTCGTAAATGCCTCGATAGCTCAGTCGGTAGAGCAGCGGATTGAAAATCCGCGTGTCCCTGGTTCGATCCCGGGTCGAGGCACCATTATTCTAAAGCCCTGCATGAAAATGCGGGGCTTTTTTTGTTTGCCCAGCGAAGCTGGCAAACCCGTCAGGTTGAAAGAAACCTGAGTCACCCTGATTAAGGGGAAGACAATCCGAATGGCAAGTGCGTCACTGGCTAACGGTGGGGTGTGAAGGAAG
>Ga0307930_1000372_pt1 | contig 35658 bp, 31 predicted proteins | sample OrgLakmetageno46_FD_203161 | JGI IMG/M metagenome (GOLD analysis project Ga0307930, IMG submission 203161) | Saline water microbial communities from Organic Lake, Antarctica - #46 | ecosystem: Environmental > Aquatic > Non-marine Saline and Alkaline > Saline | place: Antarctica: Organic Lake...
CAGGGGAAATCGTAGTGGATTTTTTTCTTCGCAAGTCATGCATAAGTTCAGTGGCTGCGCGGGTGACGGGAAACTCACCGTCAGCACCCGCGAGCCCCACCGAGACCACGAACCCCCCTGTTCACACATGAACACTTCTTTCTTTGTCTGTTCCCGTTTCCTGCGGAGTCACTATTCTGCCTAACCCCGACCATTGTTGTCTTCATCGAAAGTTCGACAGATCTCTCAGAAATCCAAGCGCAGCGCAGGAATCCCCGTTATCTTGTGCTGTTCCCTATCCATTCTACTGTATTTTCCACGCCGATTATGATATGATTATCTTAACTGGACTTCGGCGTAGACGGCCTAATAAGAAAAGGCAGGGCCACAAAGCTAGTACACAAACAGCACAGAGGAGGCTAGGAGTCCCAACTCTTTCCAACTAGAAGGCGGGGCGCCGCACTGGCGCTCTCCCTGGAACGTTCACTGTTTAAGGGCCAGCCATCTGTAGTACAAAATAAGTAGCACAACAATGGTGAGTACAGCGGATGCCACAGCTATGTATGGATACAAGTGGCAAGGTTCATACCTTGGCAGCGTTGGAGTTCGGGCCAAGGGTCTTGCCGCCCGCGCCTGAGGCAGCGTTCACGACGCGGCGGTTGAATTGCATGCGCTTCTTCGCGCGGCCGCGAGGCTGCTTCTTCTTCTCCTGCGCCTCTACCTTAGGGGTTTGCCCCTTAACCTTACCGGCACGCGCCAGCGAACCGTGCACCTTGCCGCCTCCGCGCAGCCGCAACACCAAGTGCAAAGTCGACTCCTTTTGAATGTTGTAGTCGCTGCAAGCACCAACCAACACAGATAGAGAGGTGAAATACGGGGCACGAAAACTTCACGCCAGCAATAAAACAGCCATTATCAGAACTACGCTAGCAAGCTGACGTCCAAAGTACACACCTACATCAACAAGACTGTTCATGACTCAAAAGGCTTATCAAATACGAAAGCTGTAATTTACGCTAGCCCAGACTTCTTCACCTCAGAGTGCGGCCATCCTCGAGCTGCTTGCCAGCAAAGATGAGGCGCTGCTGATCAGGAGGAATGCCTTCCTTGTCCTGGATCTTTTGCTTCACGTTCTCAATAGTGTCGGAAGGCTCCACATCAAGAGTGATAGTCTTGCCCGTGAGGGTCTTCACGAAAATTTGCATGTTTCAAGTCTACAGGAAACACCAAGGGAGCCAAAGAAGAAGGAAAAAGATGGGGTAAGACTCACTCAGTCGGACGAACAAGAGCCTCTGTATGTATGCGCGAGAACTACACAACAAGTATAGGACGGCGTGTTGGCGGTGTGCCCACTATTCTAACCGAGCTGTGTCTGAGGCAATGGGTAAGTTGGGTGCAGCGACAGCGTCGTGAACCACTCGAGAAATTTGCTGCACAAATGCGGCGATTTTGTTGGTTACACGAATTAGAAAGTGCGAATATTTTACAGAAATAACAAATTAGAGATTTTACAGAGGTTTCGTCGGTGGTCGTCAAGTCATCAGTCAAACAAAAATGATGATACCATTGATACCTGCAGGAAAAGCTACCGTAGGTATAGAAGCTCGGATGATTCTGATCTGTGCCCTTCATCATTCTAAAATGCCATTCACCAAGGTACAACTGCTTCTACATGAGGTTGTAAAACGCTAGAGTTAACGAAGTTTGCGTTTTCTGACACTTCTAACCACTAGCAGTAAGAAGTACTCAGTGATATAGTTGTTCAAGAAGTGTACAGCCTAGAGCGCTGGAGGCCGATTTCCGGCAGTGTCGAGATAAGTTACGGACTGCTTACCATGGAACCAGACTTGATGCTTACGCGAAGCCTCATTGATAGCCTAGCCGAAGTGTTAGCAGCATGCCAAGAGCAGCAAGCGAAGGCAAAGCTCACTGCTTCGAAGGCCACAAGCTCAGAGGTTGCTCAATGGTTTCAAAAATTAACATCTTCACAGTGGTTGACAGTCATGACCTCAGAAGAGCCTGAGTGGTTACGGCTCATCAATGAAATGGCTACAGAATGCCGCCGCTCGTCGCGAGGAAATGGTATACTCTTCTCAGTGGATCAGCCCGAAATGAAGCCAGCAGGACAGCGTGCAGGAAGAGTTGCTTATCACCGAAGGCCGCGGAAAAACACACCATGGGGCGACCCAGTTTTTCCCTTCACTGCATGCGAGGAGGAACTAGCTGCGGGCCTATCTTTGCAGCGAATTGTGGGTGCGTCTGCAGTTGAGCCTTCCGTATTGACTGCTCGACCGGGCTCTGCAGCGCAGCTTGAGAAGTCACTCCAGGTGCTCTCCCATGGACGATTCTTGACCGAGCCACCAACTGGACCCCCCGAGGCTGCCTGGGCTGAGGTTCCCTGGTTCGCATCCCGCAGCTACTCAACGCTGGGGCACATTATTGCGAACAAAGTAGAAACGCTGGTGTGGGCGCATTGGCTGCAAAAACACGGAAATAAAGGGCAACCCAAGGAATCCTCAGCTCTTGAAGCCAACAATGCACTGGTGTCATTTTGGACCGATGTCCCCACCCTTGAGCGCTCGGCTATCGCGCAACGGTGCTCTATGGTTTCACTTCGTCGCACTGCACCTTGTCCACTGGCGTCGAAATCGTTCGTACAATTGCGGGACAACTTAGAAGCACTTGTGAATTTATCGACACCATTGAGTAAACCCCGAGAAGATACATTACCATTGCTTAACCCAGCTGCTGCCCTAGTCTCTCCGATTGGATGGCCTTCTCTCTTGCCTCTACGAAAAGCATTTGTGGCTGCCTTGTTTGGTGAGCGTGCAGCGGCAGCAGAGCGTTCATTGATTGAAAGCGAGGATGTGCCAAAAAAGCCATCGGACAAAGCTAAGAAGAGCAAAGGGAACAAGAAAAAACAGAGGCGGAAGAAGGGGGCGAAAGAATTAGATGGGACATCTAGCCGCACCGCTCACGACAGAAGTAATAGCGTCAACGAAGATCCCTGCTCTTCTGAAGAGGACTCTGGGAGCAATTTAGTTGTCGCCTCATCAGCTCCTCCTCCTTTGCGTGGGCCTCAAGTGCCACAAACGAGAAGCGAAGCGCGCATCTTCGTCATGGCCCTCTCAGTGGTGTGCGACATTGTTGACCTTGCCTTAGCAAGCATTGCATCGGAGCCGCCTCAAGTCTTCAAAGAAGTTGACCCGTGGGCATCTCAACACCCCACTGTTTGGGGCGCAGACGGACCGTTTCGGGGTTTTATGAGTTTATTTGGGCCTGGCCCTCAATTCACACTAGCCGTTGACCAAATGCCAAGTCAATTTGGAACGTCAGGTGCTGCACCAGACCTGGCTCCTCTGCCTGAACCAAATAGTGCAGAGGAGTTGGCCAGGGTAAAGAGCACGGAATCATCGATTGGTGGCGTATCAACAACCACGCCTACTTCCAAAGAGCCAATGGTGAAGAAGGAAGCAACCACTGAAGCAGCGGCACCATCGAAGGAGATAGAGGAGCCTGCCACTACAAAGGAAGCCAGAGAGACACCAAAACCAGAGGTGCCTTCTAAAGAGACGGCAAATGTACAGCAGCAGCGCCAGTCGCCTCCTCCCCAAAGGCCGCCGCAGGTATTAGCAGCGTCACCTGGGCCTCGACCTACGATGCTCGTACGCGCCAAGAGCTTGCGCGTTGAATCTGCGGCACAGTCTCCGCCTCCTCCTTCAATGCGAGTGCCTTCACCGCAAGCTCGACGGAGTCCTCAGCCGAAACCGAAGTCTACGTCTCAAAGTATCCCTCAGCAGGCCAATCCTCAGCCCTCAAACCTGCATTCAAACCCCCGAGGGTGGGAGACGAGGCATTTCCCTAACCGCTCGAGAGGTCGCGCCATCAGCGATGGAGACGAGCGCGCATCTTATGGCCAAAAGACCATCAGCAGTAACCCTAACCCTAACCCTCGCCGGCGATGGGAGAGGGTGCCGAGCGGCGGCAGCTGCGGCGGCGGCGGCGGCGGAAGAAGAGGAGCCAACGGTAGCAGAGGGAATGGCGGTGGTAGCAGTGGTGGCGGTGAAGAGACTGACGAAGTTGCGGTGGGGTGCGACGCCGACGAGTCACTGCTGAGCGAGGACTGCGGGCGCACGATTTCGATGGACGACTTGAACGACACGTACTTTCAACCAGCGTCCCGCGACGGTGGCCTCGAAGATAACGAAGAGGGGAGTGGCGAGCCCCTGCCACTCAAAGCAACGCGCCTGGAGGAAGAAAACGCGGTACTAAAAGACGTAGCTTTACGGCTGGAGAGCGAAGTGAGCAAGCTTCGGAACGTGATTGCTGCCACCCAAGGAATGGCGCTCAACACCGTGCAGGCGACGGCATACAGTAGTGTGCCTAACAATTTTCTGTTGCCCATGGGCGTGCATCCGCAGATGGGAGTATCCTCAGGAGGAGGGGGCCTTCTGGAGACCCACTCGGAAGTGATGAGTGACGATGGCAGTGGGTTAGTCTGGCCAGCAGGCAACACGGCTGATCGCTTCGCTCTGCCACACTTGAGCCACTCTAACGGTCATCCTCTGAAGCGCCACCGCCGCCTCTCAATGGAGGGTCCCCCTGTCAGCAGCCTTTTGTCGTCTGCCGGAGGAAGCAAGCGAGCCTCGCCCGTGTCGGTGCCACCGCTGATCCCCGAAAGGTCTACGGTGGCGCCGCTGGGAGCTCGCATGCGCCTGCAGCACTCAAGCTTCGCGTCGCGCCTCAGTGTGGACTTGACCCTACATGTAGCGTGGATCGACGAGGAAGAGCGGCGCTTGCGGAGCGTCAAGGAGGCCTCGTTCTTGGCGCTTCGCAAGGAGGTGCAAAGTTTGTGGCCCCGCGCTCAAGTCTCCCTGTACGGCAGTTTCATCACGGCCCTCGGCCTGCCCTCGTCCGACCTCGACCTGGTGATCTCCTTGCCCAAAGTGCAAAGCCTTCCGTTAGCCGTCGGACCGGGCGATCTGGAAGGGCGTAATGCCATCAAAGAAACTTGGCAACAAAACCTGTCGCGCACTTTGAGGAGCTCCTCGTGGGTTGATCCTTCGTCGGTGAAAAACATCACAAGGTAATTAAAAAGACAGACTGGCAGGCAATGTTAGAGAGGTGCTGTATAATAGCACAGTGGAGTAGAAACATGTGCTTGAATGAAGTTGTCTTTTTTTAAATATGCAATAGAAAGGACTGCTCATGACAATTGATACACCCATCACAACTTCTGTGCCTGTGTGCTTTATCTTTGTTACAGAACGGCAATTCCAATCATGAAACTCACCACCAACGAAAACGTCATTGAGCGAGCGTACGGCCCAGAAGTGAAGCACAAATCGCACGGAAAAAACTCATCCTCTTTATCTCCCTCTTCGGCTGCGGCCGCGGCCACGGATGGGGCTACAACCAGTCCTTCCACAGCTGGCTGGTCCTCAACTGCAATGGCCCCCGTAAGTTTGGACGTGAGTTTCGAGGGACCTTGCCACAATGGCGTCGCCTCGAGCCGCTATGTGATTGGACGGCTGGCGGAGCTTCCTGCGATTCGACCGTTGGTGCTCGCCTTGAAGCAGTGCTTGAGCGAAAGGAACTTGAGTGACGCTTACATTGGCGGCCTGTCCTCGTATGCCCTTTTCCTCATGGTGACGCGATATGTCGAGGAAGCAGCTCCCAACGCAGGTGCGCGATGGATGCGCTAATTTCTTTTTGCTGAAGGGGCTTCTTATTTCTAGAAAAAAATCCTCTTATTCATCCATAATTTCCCCACATTTTATCTCGGTCGCTCTTGATGTGCTCTGCCTTTACAATGTACCGCTTCACCTCCTCTGTCCAGACGTAGGGTCGCTTCTCTTGGGCTTTTTGGACTTTTACGGCAATAATTTCGACCCGCGGTCGTGTGGGATCTCGCTTCGGCGGCGCTGCTACTTCAATCGCACTTCCTCCGACACGTCCTTCTTCCCACCGCAATTCGATCCCCTTTATATCGAGGACCCCCTTCAACCGGGCAACAACGTGGGCCGCAACTGCTTTCGAATTTATTTGATCCAGCGCATTTGGAGCGATGCGCTGCGGGCGCTTACGTCTACGCTGGACCAGGATGATTTGCGAGGCCGATCGCTCTTAGACGCCATCATCACTGAGGGCCCCTCGAGAACTGAACCAACACCAAACACGGACACTTGCGAAGTGGAATGAAAGAAGTACCAACGGCCAGCGGCCTTGCCATTTGCCATGTCAATACTTTAGATGATTAGATGACAGCCCGCCGGATTCCCATACCTATGGCCTCCAAGTCGCAACTTATAACTGTTTTTTTTTGTAAGGAGTAAGGAGGTGCGAGGTACCAACACGGCATTCGGTTTTGGTTGTATAAATTAAGTATGCTACAAGGACTTCAAGAACCGGGCTCGGGGTTTTTATTCCACTGGCTTTTTTTTTGTCATTCCACATACCACCCGCATTTCGATTCCTGATTCCCCATTCCATTATCATTAATTATAGTTTCCTGTACTAGTATTTCAGACCACAGACTCATACAGAAGCATTGACAGTTATAAGAACCAAGCACCCCCCCTACTCCAAAATTTACAAGCAGTTCGGGAATCAACGCCGGCGCGCGGACATGGCCGCAGGTTGGGCTTTCTTTACCGGCACAGGCCGGTCAAAGATTTCTTCGTCTTCCGCGTAGAGCGCGCTCCAGAGGTCGAAGTGCTCCACTTTTAAGCGGGCAATGCGGGCGGCCTCGGCGTCGTCTTCAGAGACACTGGCGGCGGCAACCTTGTCGGCTTCGTTTTGAGCGCGTATCACGTTGTTGTAACCCGTTGTCGTAGGTTTGATGCCTTCATTGCTCATCGAAGGCACCGGTCTCGCTGTCCCTGAACGCTCCACGATAGAGGAACGCGGTTTAGCTGCAGCTTTCAACTTCGGCTTCCCTGCAGGAGCAGAGGGCACCTTTTTAGCCACTCCCAAAGGCTTTGCGGCGGCTGAAAGCTCGTCGCTGCCTTCTTTCAGCATTGAAGGTGGCGCCACTTCCCGCTTAACGTCACCTGAAGGTGCACTTGAAGCTGAGGAGCTGCTCACGCCTGCAGCGGCTGACTTCTCGCTAGCTGCCGCTGCACGCTTTGATGAGATTCCAGCTTCTGCTTCCCTGGCTTTTGAAGAAGAAAGTTTGGCCTTTTTTTCGGCTCGAGCTCCTGATTGGGCGGCCCACCTTGCCTTGGCAGCCTCGCTCAAGCGCTGCCTTGACTCCAGCGAGTGTGGTGCTCGAGCCACGTTCCGATTGGAGCTCATTGCACTCTGCCGATAAACTGGGTCCAGCCACTTTTGCTGACAAATTTGAAGCAAGCACATGCACAAAAAATTAGTAGATGTTGAGCTTCAAGGAGCTCTTTCGCTATGAGACAAGCACCCGAACATTCAACAACTTTTCTCACCTTAATGGCTTCGGAGATTTTGCGGCGATGCTCATCCGGCATGTTTCCTCGGACACGCTCGGTCATCGTTGCCCGAAACTCAGGGTCACGCCAGCGCTCGCGCAGCGAGGCGGATATTTTCTTCCGGGTTTCTACGGAAATGGCCGTGTTCATAACTTTCTCTCGGTACTCTGGATCTTCGGCCCATTTTTTCTTCAAAGATTCGCTGATACGTTTCCTCGTTTCAGGCGAATGCGAGCGAACACCTCCAGTGTTGTTTAAATTAGCCCGAACTTTGTTTTTGTTTGCTTCTCTGTACTCCGGGTTGTTCCACCTCGCTTTAAGGGCCAAGCTAATCTTAGCACGAGTCTCGTCGGATACCGTCCGCGGTTCACTTTTTCGCTTCTGCCGCTCTTCCTCGATGCTCGCGTTCCACTCGTCTAGAGTCATGCCCATGGCTGCTGCTTTGGCCTCCAATTTCTTACGAGCATTTCGAGCAGAAGTTGCAGCAATCTTTGCTCGAGTCTCAGGCGAATGCTTGCCGCCTTTATTCCAAGGTGTCTTCCCTTTGTTAGCAACTGAGATCTTTGATCTACTCTCGTCCGATTGTGGATGTCCTTGAGCAGCAACTACAGTTGCACTCGGAGCACTCACAGTACTCTTCAATTGGCACCTTGGCCATGGGCTCCCTGGAGCTAAATGGACTGCTCCAGGCTGAAAAGCGTGAGATTCGGAGCATATAATGCCCGTGACAACCACAAGAAACGTCCACTTTGGCATTACTGGGTATATTTTCGAACTTTTCGAGCAATTGAGAAAAGAAAAAGTACACCCTTCAATGTGTATGCCTGCAGGTAATAGTGAGCTCCAAAAGTCAATCCTAGCACGCCCTAAACCAACCGTATCTTGCCATCTGTTAGGGCATATGTTGGCGATGTCTTGATGTCTTGATGATGTCTCTCCGAGCGGAAGAGAGGCTGAAAAATAAATTGAAAAGTCAACCGCGCCCGTCTGAGAGGAGGGAATTCGGATTATCTTGGCATCCAGCATCCAGCACCATCCTTCCTGTCGAAGAAAGAAAGTTCTCGCGACGTGCGGTGCCACTATAGATAGCTAATTAGGGTAGCTAGACTAACTGCTTTTGAAATTGATAGTGCCTCGCAGCACTGCCTAGGGCACTCACATGATATGAGACGCAACCACCAAGTTCGTTCAACATCGCGCATGAGCTGGAGTTGCACGATTGTGACTACTTCGGAACATATTTAGTGATTGGTAGCCAGCTACAGTAGTTATCATGAACGCCTTTTTCGCGCCTCGGCGCCCAGGTGGAGGGGGTGGCAGTAGCAATGCCCCAACCATTGCAAGTATGGGTAGCAGCAGCAGCAGCAATCAACATTATGGTAGCGGTGGGAGTAGCTTTGCTCAGGCATTGGGTGCACCAACTTCGCGCCATGCTCCGGAAGAAGACGAAGAAACACCCAGCGTTCTCATTGACCCTGTGCTGTGCAAGGAGTGGGTTTACCCCGTGAACAAAGAAGTCCGGGAGTATCAAGTGTCCATTTCCAAAAACTGTCTCTTGCACAACACGCTTGTGGTGCTGCCGACTGGTCTGGGCAAGACGCTCATTGCTGCGGTAGTTATGTTTAACTTCTACCGGTGGTATCCCCACGGGAAGGTCGTCTTCTTGGCGCCCACAAAGCCCCTCGTTGCGCAGCAGATCGAAGCATGCCACCACTCAGTAGGGATACCCCAGGAAGACACGGCGGAGCTACAGGGTAGCGTGAGCCCGGCAGAGCGGCAGCGGCTGTGGCGCGACCGGCGGGTGTTCTTTTGCACGCCCCAGACCATGGCGAATGACTTGCAGCGCGGCGCTTGCGACCCTACTCGCGTGGTCTGCGTGGTTATCGACGAAGCGCACAAAGCTACGGGCAACTTTGCTTACTGCACGGTGGTGCGCGATATCATGCGAGCTACGCGGCATTTTCGGGTGCTGGCTCTGTCCGCGACTCCCGGCGCAGACAACGCTAAGATTAACGAAGTGATTTCAAACTTGTACATTTCTAACCTCGAAACTCGAACTGAAGACGACCCGGAGTTAAAACAGTACCAGCACGCGCGGCTAGAAGAGCTTATCTTGTGCAACCCCAGTGAAGCATCTCGAGATGTGGAGCGTCGCTTGATTGCCCTTCTGGAGCCAGTGTGCCACAACCTTCGCCGCGCTGGCTTGCTCTACAGCAACTTTGACCCCACCAACAGTTCGCCGTTCAGCGTGCGGAACATGTCTGAGGACTGGCGGCAAAAAGGGAGCCGAGCGCCACAAGGATGGAGTGAGCACCAGATCGCGTCGGACTTTGCCATTTTAGCCACCCTCGTTGGGTTTGTAGAGACGTGCAAAAATTACGGTCACGGGAGCCTGCTGGAAAAGCTTCAAGACTTTGAAACGTCCAACTCCAATGCCAAGAAGCACCTTGCGAAAGGGCCCGTGTTTAAAGAGCTTGTCGCATTGTTGAGCTCTGGTGCGGTAGCCCACCCGAAGCTTGCGATGCTGATGGACATTTTGCTGGAGCATTTTACACGACACGCCTGCACGGGTGAACTTGAAACAAAAATTCAGACACGAGAAACAAAAGTAGAAGTAGAGTGACTGACTCTTGGTGTTCTTGAACATTTGTCCTCGGTATCTTTACCTTTATCTGGCTTGCACGCTTTGTTGCTTTCTCCACTTATGTTCTGGCCTTGTACATGTACGAACACTCACAGGCAAGTCTACACGCGCCATCGTCTTTTCGCACTTCCGGGACTCCGTACAAGAAATCGTGAAAAGCGTGAACTCGGTGGAAGGCATCCAAGCGCGATGCTTCATTGGGCAAGGAGGCGGGAAAGCGGACAAGACCACGGGCGCCAAAACCAAAGGCATGACGCAGCAGGAGCAGAAGCGGCTGGTGCAGGATTTCTTCAACGGTCACTTCAACGTGTTGGTGGCTACGTGTATTGCCGAAGAAGGGCTGGACATCGGAGAAGTGGACTTGATTGTCAATTACGACACCCACAAGTCGCCGATTCGCATGGTGCAGCGGATGGGGCGCACGGCGCGAAAGCGGTCGGGAGTGGTGAAGACTCTCCTGTCGTCGAGCGAGCAAGCCAAGTTAAAACATTCGCTCAAGCAGGTGGGGAAGGAAACGTTGTGCATGCTATTGCCAAATTTAGACTAATAATTTTACAAAGCGAGAAGGTAAAATTATAGTTATCTCATTCTGTTTGGACTTCTCGTTTGTGCCTTTAAATCAGGCAAAAGCGGTTCAAAACTCGCTCAAGACCTGCCGAGCTTTCAAATTGTACGATCAGAATCCTCGAATGGTGCCACGTGGCATCAACCCTACGCGAGTCAACAAAGTGATGGCGATTCCCGAGTACCACCTCTCTCAGGTTCGTTGCGCGTTTACAAATCCCATCCCGTGCCTCTTTAGAAATTATCTCTTGTGAACACGAATATAATATAATAGGTGGGAGGTGCAAAAGTGGCCAAATTACCGAAAGAGAAACTGGAGCGACCATCTCATTCGAAGCATTCCAAGGAGCCGAAAAGAGGAGCTCGTTCGTGGGCCTTAACAGAGGCGCAGGAAGAAGAATTGCAGCAACAATTTAATTATCAAGCTTCGACAGGCGAAAAGGTCCGTTGGTCTATTGCATGTGTTGTATGTATTTATTGATGCACACATTTCGTGTTACTTGTGTTGGGTATTGCCTTCACTAACTTCGCACTAAATGATCTTCAACGCCCTCTTAATGACTGGGCCTCTTTTTCTTTTATTCCAGCTGTATCGCCCAAAAGCAGCAACTGGATGGAAGTTGCAGTGCCGACGCGCGGTGAGCGATGACAACAATGGTGAAAACGACGACGACGAGGTCACTAGGGTTGGCTATGGCCCCTCTTTGCGATCGTCAGCTCTGATTGCAGTGTCAAAATTTGTGGCACAATTATCTCCCAGCGAGGTTGCAGTAAGGGACTCGAGTTGGCGCAAAGAGTATAAATCCCATCGGGATGATGGACGCTATCAGGCATCTGCGTCGCCCGAGCTCACATCCCAAGAGGAGCTCATGTCACGAATCCGGCCCGCTTGCCCTGCCTGTGGCGTGAACCCTGAGGACGAAGACACGAGCTGCACGATTTGTGGCTGTGAGCTCCCTGCAATGACCAGACCACAACACAAAACGCCGCTGCCTAAGCCATCATCATCATCATCATCATCATCATCGTCAATACGATGGGGTATGACTTCCCAATACATTCACCCAGTGTGCATGCTGTGTTTTCTGTTAACCTAATTACATGCTCGCCTGTTACTCCTTCATCTTATTTATCATCAAATAATCATTGCACGTGGCGTGTGCTTCCAGGTGCATCGAATCACGTCCGAATGGAAGAAGCAACAGAGCAAAATGATGGCATGGATGGTGACAGAGGTAATGGTGACGACTGTGGCAAGGGTAGTAATGTTTTAGAAGACGACGGTCGCAAGAGCGACCACAGCAGTGATGTCGAATGGCAGGCTGACGAATGGCGAGACGATGACGATGGCTTCCGTGTTGCCAACACTCAACCTCATGACGAGCACGATAGCAGCAGTAGCAGCGGTCTTCATCGCGAAGTAGAAGTACAAGATCATTCAATAGAAGCCCCCAACTATGCTCTGACTGCTTTTTGTCAAGGCCCACAAGACACTTCAGAGGCGCCCGTCATTGAATCAAGCGGTACGTGTACTATAGCATTGCGATGCGCCTACCACTGTTTAGCTCGCTCACACGATTTATCTCCCTCCTTTCTCTTTCGTGTTTAGGCGGTTCCTTTGGTTTAACCCTGTATGAGCGTCGCCTGCAGATGTTGCAAGGCATATTTCCTGACGAGGCCACCGATCTTGCTGCTTCCACGGTGGACCCGCATCCTCAGCCCTGGTGGTTGAACTTTGGTCGACCGTCTGTGCCCGTGGAATCAGGACCAGCCACCTGTGGCCCTCCCTTTCATCGTATCGATGATTCGATGCTTCAAAATTCGGACGCACATGGCGCCCTAAACATTTCATCTGACTTCGCAAGAAGTTTTGCTCTTCCAGATAGTAGTGTATCAAAGCCATTACTTTCACCAGAAGTACCCTCACACCCTTTACCCTCTCCAGCGGTGGCATCACAACGACTACCGTCACGAGAAGAACCCTCACAGCATGTAAATTTACCAGCAATGCCCTCACATCCTTTACCTGCTCCAGCAGTGGCATCACAACGATTACCTTCACGAGAAGTATCCTCACAACGTACATCTTCTCCAGCAATGCCCTCGCATCCTTTACCTTCACCAGAAGTATTCTCGCAACATGTGCCTTCTCCAGCAATGCCCTCACAACGAGTATCGTCTCCGCCAATGCCATCGCAAAACAATCACTCGCATCAGTTGAGTGCACGAATGGAATCTCCAGTTGACGCTGCGCATCAGTCCCCTCATGCTCCTACGCAGCGAACATCAATGAGTATAAAGTCCTTAACAAAAGGTGATGCGTTAGGCCCACAGGATAGGCATCAATGTATTCCCCTAGAGACCATCAAATCACCGCCAGCTGTCTTATTTGCTCCAGACATGACAGCTGCTCGCTTCGACAATGAAACTGCCGCGGACGGTATTGAGGACACATTACTTGAAGTAGAGAGTGCTCTCTCAGCAGATGAAACAATGTTGGAAGGGGCAGGTGAGGCAGACAGCACTCTTTTGGAAGCTTCAGTGGAAGACGAGCGACAGTCTTCGGTGGTGCCACAACCCGCCTCTCAAGAATTACCACCGGTAGCGACGCCTGCGCCTGCTGAAACAAGCACCGCCAGTACCAAGCGCAAACGCCCTGGTGCAATCACATTAGTGGCCGAATCATCCTCGGAGAGCAGTAGCGATGACGATGACGATACTTCGGACAATGACACCACGACAAAACCAGGAAGTCGGCGTGGCCGTTCGCGGTCCACTTTCAACCAAAAGCTTCGGGCAGCCAATACCTCAACCAACGATATGGACAACGATGACTTTGGCGATGAGAATGCTGGCTTTTCGCAGCCATTAACGCAAATGCAGCCTTTTTCACAGACAGGAGTCAATCTGAATATTGCTCCGGCAACACCTGTGAATCGCCCAGATTGGCCCGAGGACGAAGAAGATCTGAACGGAGATGCTGTATCAACTGCAAAACCTTCAAGCCCTGCTGAGGAAGACAAAAGTCAGCTGACGAGCCCAGTAGCTCCAGTGCAAAATGAAACTAGAAAAGTCGAGGTATCAGAGCCAGCGGATAAAGAGGCTAGAGACAGGAGTGCGTTGATGCTCGAAGATGGCGAATCAGAGGCAGAATTTGATACTGAAAGCCCGCACAAAACAGTGCTTGTATCGCGCAACACGAGCACTGCAGTAAGCAGTAGCTTAGTGGTTACTTCCCGAAAGTGTGAAGTTTGTGAAGAAGAAGAGGGCGACTCTTCTGCTTCACAAGATCCAGTGCTCAAGTGCAGCACATGTGAAGTATCTGTGCACTGTTCCTGCTACGGCGTGGCCCTCCCTGTTCAAGGTGATGTATGGAATTGTGACGCATGTCTAGCACGTCAATCGAGCGCTGAAATAGAGCGGCCTCGTTGTGCACTCTGCCGTGTTCGAGGTGGAGCCATCAAGCGAGCTCTGCCTTCTGACAAAGATGATGCTGATGGCATCACTCCAAGCAGCAGTAGCGGCAGTAAGAGCAGCAAATGGGCTCACGTGGTGTGCGTACTTTGGACACCCGAATTGACCATCGACAGCTCCAGCATGCGAGCAAGCAATGATTTCCACCAATTAGACACCGCGAGAGCTGACCTCGTGTGCAGTGTGTGCAATGGCCGCGGTGGAGCCGTATTGCAGTGCGCAGAGCCAACTTGCGTAGTCGGAGCCCACCCGTATTGTGCTCGAAATAGGGGCTGGTCCTTGCTAGATGACCCCCTTCATCTCTGCGCGGCGGCAGGAGACTTTCCAATGCTTTGTTCGAGCCACCAGCACCTCTGCCCAGACTCACCACTGTCATCTCTGCCACAGTCACTGCCACCACCTGCGCAGCCGCCGAGCACGCCATTGGAGCATATACTGCCGCGCAATGCTCGTTCAAGCTTCTCAGATGGCTTGATGGACACTCCTATGGAGAAAGATGCAGGTGCTGTCGATTTAGTGAACACACAAAATGATGCAGATGCTGATTGTTTGGTGAACACACCAATTGAAAAACCTGTTCAGCGCTCGGTTGCCTCCCTTGTTGACACTCCAGCATCTTCTATCAACTCCTCTGCTGCTGGCAAGTCACGATGGTCTTGTGACGCGTGCACGTTCATGAATTCGTCACTTTTGAGTGCGTGCGAGATGTGTGGAGCGACCAACGCTACGAGAGGTGGTGTTGCTGTTGGTGGGCGCATGAAGAAGAAAAAGAAAGTACCTGGGAAAGAGTCGAGTAGATCACGTGATGAAGTTTCGTCATCGAGCTACGATGGCCATGAAGACGAGCGCGCGCTGAAAGAAAAGCGAAAAGACTTGGCAAGAGCCAAGAAGGCCAAGCGCGCTCGCAGTCGTATGGCAGTGCAAGGCTTAGTGTGCGTTGAGGCCGATGTAGATGACGATGGCGGTTCGATGGGATCTGGCGATGAGAATGTAACAGACAGTGAAGAAGAGCCCGACAGCCAAAACAGCTTTTTGGATGATGAGTCGCAGAGCCAGGACACCAATCACCGGTACTTTGCTTTCCTGATACGCACGTCTCACTTAATTTATCCACGTCTCACTTAATTGTTAGGTGCCCTTCTAGCGTTTCTCCTTCTCAACAATCATCATGTTTGTATCTCCCACTCTTCTTTGTTCTCAAAATGTTGCCTCATAAAAACAGGCAATTGGATGCCATCGAAGCTGTACACCAGAGCCGCAACCCCCTCGAGCACCGAGGGCAGCGGCTCTCCTTTCTGGGCAAGGTGATGGATCTCGCGAACGCTGGCGTGACCAACTCTCAGATTGAAGAAACTTGCGGTGGCCGACCGCATGACTCCAACAGCGAAGTCGACAGCCAGTCGAGTTGGTACAGCGACTCCCCCGGCACGAGCCCCAGCAAAACTCCCAAGTCGTCGAAGAATCAAGTGGCAGCGTGGCGCTCGCAAATAGCAAAAGGAAGCGAAGCACGCGTGGAGGACTATGGCGAATGGGCGTCGGTGGTGGTTGCGAGGGTGCTGCGGTCAGGCGCAGTGATGGTGGAGGGCGTGGACGAATACGGGCGAGAGTATGAAATGGAAGTAAAGCCTCACAAGCTGCACCCACCTCCGAATATCACAACGAAGCCAACTCCTCATAAGAGTGCCTCAAAAAGGCACAGTCATGGCGTAAACAATGCACACGTGCATCATCATCTACCACCTCAAACCAGCAACCAGACCCCTTCAAATCTCATCGCTTGCAACGACGGTGTCGGTGGTGGCAGCGATGATGATGACGATTTTGTGAGCCAAGTTGTTTCAAAGGCACGCCAGCCGAAGGTAGCTGCTACAACGGCTACTGATCAAGTAAAGCAGCCTACGCCACCCTCAACTGCAAGCACTGTGACAGCACCTTTTCGTGCTCCTCCAGTTCCTCCAGCTCAGCCTAATTTAGTGATGGACGATGCTAAACGCGCACTCATTGCTGCTAAGAAGCAGGCAGCGCTCGAGAAACTTCAGAAAAAGAAAGAACAACAAAGTGAGGTGCAGGACCACATGCAAGCTTCACAGAGGCCACCGCCGCCGCTACCATCGCCGCTGCCATCACCACAATTGTTGCCGCAGCCTAGAAGCTCTCCGGTTTTAGGACGACCTCTCGGGTCAAGACAAGGAAATGGTGCACAATCGGATGTAGAGGATGCACCGACCCACGTGTCATCCCCAATACCAGTACCCACATCAAAACCGTCCTTTACGCTCACGCTCGCCGATGATGATGACGATGATTCAGATGATGATGCCAGCGATGACAATTCTAACGACAGCGATGAACTGCAAATCATTGCTTCGTTCAAGGCACCAGCTTCTCATTCTACTGCATCATCATCATCATTGTTGTTGTCGTCGTCTTCTTTTTCTTCTGCACCACGAACCACCTCTCAACTACATGTGCCCGTGTCGAGCAGTAAGCTGGCGTCATCATGGGTCAGCAGCCTCAGAGCTCTCTTGCCCAATCACTCGCTGAGTTTTGGTAAACTTGATGGCATCGCCGACGTACTTGCCGGTCATTCCACTGCGGGTATTAAATATACACCCTCTTAACTTACTTCTCCTACTGAATATCTCATATTCCTAGGAGCCTATACATTTTACGTTCACCATCCTTGATACCATTTCGTACTTATTCTTTCAATTTTCCTATCTCTAGTGGTCGTGCGCGATCTGGCTTCGATACTGAAAAGCACAAGCCACAAAGATCTACCACCTGAGCTCTCTGAGCTCCATCGCATTTATGCTCATGTGGTGGTCTTTGTGACTGCACCTTTCGACGATCCAATGGGCTTACTTGCCAAGAAATGGAAAGATTTCCAACACCACCTCCTCACGATGCCCGGTGTTGAGCTCATGCTCTGCCAAAATAATGAGGTTTGATTTGCTTACCCCCTCTCTACATGACATCTATCGAAAGCCTATTTTTGGCTTCTGACTTTTGCTCCTCTTTCCGCTCATAGTCGCCTTTCTTTGGAAACTCAATACTTTGAACGTCATTTTTCCAAAAATATTTGTTAGGACGTTGGATCTCATCTCGCAGCTTTAGTTGCCTCTGAGAAGGCAGCTGGTCGAGGCGTTGCTTGCCAACTGTCAACTGATGACATGAAACTAGTGAACTTCGTCCGTGCTGCGCCTCATCTCACTTACCCTGCAACCCTTGCCCTCTTGTCGCATTTTCGGGGGCGACAACTGCACCAGCTCGTGTGCGTAACCGCTGATGACCTTGCTACGGCAGTGCCCTGGCTTACAGTGCAGCAGCGACGCAACGTACTGCACTACTTTTCACGTGCATTTGAGAGCGGCTGAAAAGAATTAGCATTGCACCGTCACGTTTTTTTTCGTTTGTGTCTGCGTTTATTTTTAGATGGGCCTCAAAATAACCTGTGGCTCTGATTCTTCAGTGCTTCGTATTAAAAGGGAGAAGAAAGGAGTTCTGTCCGTCTTAAACTCGAACGCGTGTTTGGTATATACATGTAGCACGTAGCACAGCCCATGATACAAGTACAGAAACGAGGAACAATGTTCGGTTGTTGGTCGTGGTTGTAGTTCATTGACCTCAACGACGAACGAGACGCCCCCCCCGCCCCCCCCCCAACACACATTTGAATTTGCTCCTGCTTAGTCCTGTGTCCTGGAACCCGTTCATGAAAGGCGAAGCTATTTTCTTAGTAATTATTCCCTTGATCATAAAGGCGAGGACCATAGTCTTCCTTCCCTTCTTGCGCATCTCAGATCTCAGATCTCATTGGGGTAATTAAAGTCATCTTGGACATAAATAATAGGCGCGGGGTGCGCCTTTTCTCGTGGTATGTGTGAAGCGCATTAATTGAAGCATATGCATAATTCGAGCGTCAAACGTTAGGTAGCGACAGCGGCAAACGAGGCACGTCGTGGTGGGCCGCTATGTTTGGACGTCTTCAGAGCTGACTTGGCTGGTGTGGCGCTCGCCGGAAGTGGTTTCTTTGTCCCCGAATTTTCCCAAAACGCTTGTGTCTCACGTTCTTCCGCCTCTTCTTGGGCTTGTCGCAATCGCCGGCTCAACTCATCGTCTCCCAAGTTGCTCGGGTCAGTTGACACCGGTGACTTATTAGCATCAAGACCAGCAATCGATTCATGCACAAGACCAGGGGGGAGTTTCTTTTTCCCAAAAGCTCCTTTTACAGAGCCCCAGATTTGGGCAAAATTTGATTTTTGAACAGGAGGAATAAAGGGTTTACGTTCGACCATCACCAGAAGACGAGTGAGCAAATAGTCAGCAGACACTTTGTCCGAAAAAGCTTCAGGCGAGTACAATTGGGTCCACCTCAGACCGCTGCGCATACGGTGCACTGGTACCACCGTTTGCGCAATCGCCACGCCCTTGCGAAGCACCACAAACTTGAGCAGTGCCAGCCTGGGCTCGGCAATATTGACCACGATCGCTTGGTCAAAGATGTGCTTCGTGCCTTCGTTTCCAGCAGCTCTCGAGTTCGTCCACTTTTTGTTGTCACACGGGGCTCCCAGAAGCTCAACCTCAAGAGATGCCTCGCCTTGGGAGGTCATAAATTCATCTTCCTCTTTCGATTCGTCTTTCTCTTCGCTGTCTAGATCAACTGTTTTCGACCTCTCACGTTGCCCGCTGTCGGCTATGGCTGGCATCGGCAAGTGTGACGCGCTAATCACTCGAACACACAATGTCATAGCCTCGGTAGCCCACTCGCTGTGTGCAATGTACTCCTTGAACTTCCGTGGCGGGGTCCACCTTTCGTCTTCATTTTCAGAATCATTCTGCTCATCATCAGGCATGCCGTCTGAACCATCACTCTCTGATCCTCCATTGTCATCATCAGAGTCTTCGTTTGTGGCCACCAAACCATTCATAGCAGGACGCCCCATCCAGCTTTTTTCTTGGGACCATGTTTTCATTGCGGCTCCTTCTCCCAAGTGCGACATCTTCGACGGACCTTCCGAACCGATCGCTTGGCGCACTAAATTCAAACGGTGCGATGAAAAGGTAAATTCTTTTTGCTCATTGTGCGCTTCAGGAAAGAACACTTCGACGTCTCCGTCTCCGTAGACGATCGTTACCCTCCCAACTGTGCCTGGAGACAAGTCTTCATCGGAACTCATCCACGTTACTTCGTCGCCTACAGCTAGCTGAACTTCTTCGCTGGAAAACTTTTTCAGCCCCGACCTAAAAGATAAAGATAGAGACTTGAATATGTGTGCACTTAATGCGTCAGCCAGCGAATGTACTAAAGAAGAGATACGCAAGGAAAGCAGCATTATTGGCATCGTCGTTCAGCTGCTCACCGTTCTTCGATTTTTAGAAGTCGCCGCTGTTGAGTTGCTGTAAGCATTGTAGACGTGCGCCGCTGTTGTCGCAAAGCAGCTTTGAATTCACTCTTTTGCTGAAAGAAAGGGGGGCGCAGTAAATAACCGCAGCCACCGTTATCGCGAAACTTCCCCCGGTACACCCACATGGGCACATCTGGCGTCTGGTAATTCAAGGCTACCAATTGACTTCCGTGAAGCCATGAAGGCATGGGGTTGTAATTCGAAGAGTCAACGCGCAAGTTGTCAGGGTACACGCGCATCAGCTTGTTCTCTGTGTACTTCAACAAATTCACGCCCGACTTTCGGATAACTTTATCCATTTTAGACTCCTTCAACGAGTGAATCATTTCCACCTGAGGCGACTCCAACGAGGTCACAAGACTTTTCAATTTCGATCCTTTGATTGCAACCAAATCATCCAGTTCATTGATGGTTTCTTCCTCTTGATCTTCCAAATCCCTGTTTCGATCCAAGCCTTTCAAATCATCATCAACCTCATCTTCGCCATCATTCTCAGAGGGCTTTTTATCAATACCCCCTGAAGGAGCATTTTCAGCGTCACCACCAGAGCTTTCAGCAGCCGACGACACCGTGTTGCCCCTCGACCTTTTCTTGTCCTTAAAGCGCTTCACTTTGGCTTTGACGAGCACGAAATTCTTCGCTTCTTTCGGGCTTGGAAGTCGTGTCGCGGGCAACCCAGCCCCATCAGGATGCAAGGTGGACTCGGGAGGAAGCCACAACAGACCACGCTCGTGAAGGCTCTTCTTGATGTACTCGGCCATTTTGAGCTGATACGGCTTGCTGCAATGATCTTCAAACGATAGAATGATCGGGAACGGATTATTGACAAATCCATAATCGCCAATTGCTTGAATCACATCTCGAAACAGGACCTTGGAGGTTAGAGTTCCACCATGGTAGACAATGGGTTCTCCTGAACCATCTCTGCTGTCCCACGTGTCAATTTCGACGCAGCGGCAGCCTTCCATGAGGTCATCGATGTAGCGATCTACAGATGATGCCGAAGCAAGCTGATCGCCCGTCAAGTACGTATTGTGCGAAGATGCAATCCAGTATTCGCTCAAAGGCCGGTCCATGTCCTGGTACACTGATTTGAGGTGCACAGGGCCCAGCAAAGTGTTGTCTGGATCGTTGACCAAAGCAGAAAACACTTCACTGCCACACTTCGGCGATGCCCGGCTCGAAGATGAGAGCCCTCCAAAAGTAACGCCGCTTCGTTTGGGCTCATCTTCTTGCTCCTGTGGACTTTCAGCCACGGTCTCAGCTTGCGAAAAGAGAGCTTGAGATGCAGCACTGAGCATTCCTAGCATGTCGGATGCACCTGAGTCGCCACCTTCCAACGACACGAAGGACCTCCGCGCTGTCTTCTGGGAACGGTGGTTCACGATACTTGTCTCAGTCTCTCCACCTTCTTTTGGGTTCTCATTGCTGCTTGAACCACCACTGCCGTGATTCTCGTCAGTGCGAGCACTGCTAGAAGTCGCGAGAGCAGCAGCAGTGACAGCATTGAAGGCCAATAGCTGCGAAGCTCGCCGGAGCGCCGCTGGTTTGTTTGATTCTTGAGCATCGCTCGCTTTTTGCCGCTCGTACGACGGCGACGTGGCATTTGATGGCGCGGCAGTTGGTGGAAGATTAGCCTTCACAGCATCAGTATCGCTATCGCTACCAGAGTCGCTGCCATCGGTTGCATTCGAGGTCACTGCAGAACGTCCTCCAGCTGCCGATTCCCTAGCACGCCGTCGCGCATTTTTCGCAGCCTCACGCAAGCTTCGGGGCACTTGTAGCTGACGATTACGCAAGAAAGCCACTGCCGCCTGAGGGGATTCTCCTTGAATCTAGAGAAAAATGGAAGGAATGTGATTAACTTCGGAAAATAGCAAATACAAGACACTTTTTATCTCACCTTTAGTAGGACGTTCACGATAGACGTGATATCGATCTTCGTTTCGGCAAAATCAACCGTGGAGCCTTTGGCGCATCCTTTTAGGAACTCGTGTAATGTATCTGAGGGAGATATCAATTTCCTGCTGTTTGATTTCGCGAAATTTTTGGCCGAAATCTGGAAGTATCAATATTTGGTTTTTGAGTAATTCATTGTGCGAGGAATAGGTGGCACAAATACGAATTTGTTCATAAATAGGTTATAGTAATATAGGAGGAAGTTTATTAATTCATATACTCTCCAACCTGTGCGATCTCGAGGTGCTGGAGATGCATTGTTGCCCACAAGGAAGCTTCGTCATGGTTGCCACCAAGCTCCATGAGCAGTGCCTCAAAACCTTCCAAGTTCAGTTCGCCCACCTAATCATGAGATAAACATGCAATGTTGCAATCGGTGCTCTGGCAAAAGAGCCAAATGAAATAGGAAGGTGAACACCAAGGCGTGCGCAATTACGAGTACCTTCTTCTTTGAAGAGCCAGGCCATGCTTCCACTGATGCGAGAGCTTCAAACGCAAGCGTCACTACTTTGGCAGACTGCCCGAGTTGAATCTTTTTGCACAAGGCCAAAGCTTCCTTCAAGTTTACCTGCGAATCGAAAGATGCAAGATACAATTGATTTGATTTGTAGGGGTGTAATATTAGCTTCGACCCATGTTCGAGCTGGTATTACCGTGCCCTTCTTCGTCAGGTCCGCTTCTTCGAAGAGTTTCTTTACATAGCGCTGGTGCACGGGTTCTGCTTGAAGAATGGCTGCACGACGCTCTACTTCATTCCGGATCGTCTCAACAACGAGGGCCATCTCGTCTTCTTTCTCCATGATGAGCCCTTTCTTGCGGAGCTCCAACACTGTTCGAAGCAGTAGTTTCGAAGGCTGTACCACAACATCCAAGGATTTTTTCGTCGTGTTGTCGTACATGGACAAACTTCGGGGATCAAATACAGGACTGCTTGTGTGCCGGAATATGCTCGACCGGTTGATGCGCGAAAAGTTACGCGAGACTTGTTTCACTGTGACACGGCGAACATTGGCGAGAACGATGCCATCTTCCTTGCGTGTGCGCTTGCTCTTCCACACCAGCCGCCCTCCGTCCTTGCTGAGAAGCAACTGAGCGCGGCGTGACGGCCCCTTCCGACCCACTTTCAGAACTCTAACACCTGAACGTCGGACCAGCTCTAAAATGGCCTCAGATACTTTCGCTTCGGCGGCGTCGGCTGCTGACAATGGACTTGGCGCCGCGTCTTCATCAACTTCGCTTTCATTCGATTTCCTCGAGGGCTTGGATCCTGACGGTTGCACGTCGATATCACTGGTTCGTGATGCGTTCGCGGCAGTGTTTGCAGCTAAAGAGGTTCTGGCTACAGGCGAACGTGCAAGCTTGTCTGAAGAAACGATTGGATCCGGGCTCGCAGGAGCTGACGCAGAGGCCGCATGAGGAGGGGCAACCTCGTCAAGCTTCAAACTAGGACTTGGAAAAGCAGCGTCTAGCGACGTCCCAGAAGTGCGAGGTGGTGACTTGGCTTTTGCAAGACGCGCGCTGAGGCGCCTTTCTTTCAAAGACATTTTAAAGTCAGTAATTCAATTGGATGTTGTCAACTGACAGCTGACCAAACAAGCACGATGACGGAAGCAGACAGAGACATGGACACGAAGGGCGTTAGAAATCATCATAGCCAAAATTAAGCTAGAGGAAAGGGGTGCTAGAGATAAAGAAGCTAACCAAGGATACATCAAAAGACGTTTATGTTCAATATTGTTAGTTAAGAAGGTAGAGATGTGAAGATCCATATTTTTTGCATATGCAGAGAATCTGTATCTAACGCAAAACTAGTTCAAGAGGCCAAGTGACACCATGCTCCCATGTTCCACGCCTTCGTCATTTCACAAAGAATGAAGATGCGGCTACGAGCAAGCAGAAAACATGCCATTGCTTTCGCTTAAGCCAAGAGGCCAAGAACAAACGCCAACGCACCCCCTCGTCTCATTTGCACAGCCCTTCTTGCGACTACCGACCGTCGATCGTTGCGACTCATCAACCAACCAACCAACCAGCCAACCACAAGGCAATGTTTCGTGTTTCGTGGCAGCCGCGTTGTGATTGGTTGATCGTTATATTTTAGTTCTAAACTGTTCCCGCAAGCGTAACGAGCGTAAGTACAAGTGAGGAAGTGAGGAAGTCAGTGTTCGGAACTCGTTCAGTGGGGTCCGGGTAAGTCCTGCGAGTTGCGAGCGAATCCCGAGTTTGTCCTCGCTCACTCGGGACTCGGCTGATTGCGGCTTGGGCCTCTCGGGGCTCACTCGGGACTCGGGCGCAGCACGAGGAGGCCACTCGGAATGTTTCTGTGTGCGCCAGTGTGTACTAAGCGAGCAAGCAAACCCAAATGTAGGGAAATAGCCGACCGGCGCGGAACGCCGCTCCATATCTAACTGGCATCTCGAATTTCTTCTGCTCTGCCATCGCAGCCGGACTTGGTATTAACCGCCATCAAGCAAGCAAAAGAACAAAAGAACTCTGTTCGTTCATTTGTTCCCCGGTGAGTCCTCCGAGTTGCGAGCGGGTTCCGAGTTATTTTCTCGCTCACTCGGGACTCGGGCGCAGTAGGATGAGGCCACTCGGAGCTCACTCGGGACTCGGGCCGTAAATTTTTGGCCGCTCGGACTCGAATTCTCACTCGGACTTTCAAGACGTCCGAGTTTCGGCCCCTCGAGGAAGCCAAGTAACTGGACGGAAGTGCCCCCCACCCCCCCCTCTGATTGGATTCGATTAGATTATACTCCCCCAGTGTAAAGAAAGACAAGGGCAGAAATAACACACTCTCAGAGGTGATCTGTATTTGCACTTGTGGCATGTATCTGCGCGTTCCAGAAGGCTCTATCTGGCGTCTTCCCTCCGAACAACTGTACCCACACTTACAAAAGATTATAATCCCCAATTGATAAGTTGTTTAATGGAAATAAAAGAAGGTTCTTATTATTCCAGCGATTTGTATTGTGCCATTGTACCAGTAGTCCCGTGGAATTAAAGGAGCCGAGAAGCGGGGAGATAGAAGAGCCCGAAATATTGCCCCTCTACCTGCTCTCAAAATCACATTGAGAGTTAAGTCCTGAGGACCTTAGAGGCACCTAAGCAATACAATAGCCGGCTTTCCTCTGGCAGTCTCAAGGCCTGTGCCATCCATTGCCTTTCTCGAAACAAACTATTCAGCGTATGCTGCATCAAAATCCTGCATCAACCAGCATAGACATGGTTCTTTCAACATCCTCAATCGTGTTGTAGTGCGCGAGAGAAAAGCGCAACACCCCATCTCCTAAGGGATCCGACACTCCTAAAGCCTCCAATAATCGTGGCGCCAGAAAAGAGCCATGCCGGCAAACAATCTGGAGAATGGAACAAGGGTACACGAAAGCAGACAAACAGTGGGCCACTTCAGAATTGAAGTGCGCACCTTATTTCGAAAGTGGTAATTATTGGGTTATTTGACATTGCTGTTTGTTAGTCACCTCGTGTTCTTACCTTGGATTCTCGAGCGAAGTCACACAAGTCGCTTGCCTTGAGCTTAGAGTGGATCAGCGATACAGTGGGCACTCGCCCCTATGTGAGGCAGAAGAATTGTCCAAAACTGGTTTTAAGAAAGTACAAGACTAGCATTGAGATGAACTTTGCGATGAAGAAATCAATTACTCTCCACAGAAAGAAAAAAATGAAACATGTATCATCTCTACATTGACTGACCTGCATGTCTGGTCTCCCTAAAATTCGCACGTGAGGCCGTGACGCGAGAAATTGCAGCAGTAGGGATGCAGGAGCTCCTTCACACGCTGAAATGCGCTTGTACGCAGCTTCCACCTATGAAGTAAGGGCATAGATAATTTTAAAATTCACTACACCAGGTTATTGAATAAGAAAATGAAAAGCCTCTGCAAGAACGATACGTAAGCAATACAATACCGTGGCCCGAGTGAGAGGAGGCTGGGAAGAGGGCTGCAAGGTCGCACAGTCAGCTACATGTGAAGCCTTTACCGCTGCCACCGCCATTTTAGTCGAAACTGCCTCCTTAGTTGCGGTGCATAACCCTCCATTGCCACTTAATCTGGCTTCACTCCGCGCGCACAACGCAGATGAATACCCCCTTGATTCTGAAGGCAGCGGTAAAGTTATTGCCGAAGGAGGGCGCCAATTGGCCAATTCTATGAAATAATTGCCGAGGCCTGCCAGACCTGCGGCGGCTTCCTATAATATACATGTGTAATCGTTGAGGCACTCGTATGAATGCACAATACAGCGATCGAAGACCTTCCGCTTTCATTCTCTGAAACATGTTGAGACAAACGGAATCAGACAAGAACCTACGGGGCTACGCTAGATAACCACTGACCTGATTCATGGTGCCAAGTTCCCAGCGCACGTTGCCTTTGTTCTCAGAGTCCACGAAAGGGTGGTTTGGGGCATAGTCCTGCATGGACTCGAAAGCTCTCCTTGTCCCGTAAAGCACAGCACAATGCGGGCCAAATGCCTTATAGCAACTGAATGCATACCTTTTGAAATCACAAGCAATCAGGCAAACAAATCCTGTCACCAACATAGCACTCAAAGACAGTGGTTAACACAATCCACTACTAATGCCGACCCTAAAATCTCCTAAGATGCATCTCCCTCTTTCTAGCTCACCAGTCGCAGCCAATAGCTTGAACATTTGGTGCTTTGTGAGGCACGTAAGCCACACCGTCTACTGCAACGTGAGCAGCTCCTCCTGACGCTTCGCGCACGATTGTGGTCGCAGCAGTGACGTCAAACACTGAGCCTAAAATGTTGCTCACGTGCGTCAGAGCCGCCAGGCGAGTTTTGGGTCCCACTAATGCTTTAAGGGTATCAAGGGAAGGTGGGTCACCGCCGCTAGACTGAGACGAGGATACGGAGGAGTCGAAACGCCACCATTTTACTGTGGCTCCACTCGCCTCTGCGGCCCATAGCCACGGCGCAATGTGAGCCTCGTGAGACCTTAAGAGAGAGAAAAAAATCGTTAGAAAAATACGCATGCATTCAGGGATGCTTTAAGAAGATAATTTGGTGCTTATTGTTGGATGAGCGCTCAAACGTGCCATTCGCAAACGATGATTTCATCTCCTGGCTGGAGGGTGTGCGCGTAGGCACCAGCAATCGATCGGAAGAGCTCAGAAGCAGAGGACCCTAATACTATATTAGACGAGTCCTCAGCATTGAGCATGGCTTCTGCTACATTACGGGCAGCTGCTACATGTTTTGGACCGAGCTCGCTCCGCCATCGCACCGCGAGAGCTTCGCTGCACGCGTCGACTACTGCTTGTGGCACCTGAGAGCCGCCGGCATTTTCGAGAAACACCCACTGTTCGCCGCCATACTATTTTGCAAGAGAACACCATATTCAGTGCTTAGTACAGCCAGGTGGCAACGCTGGTAGTTTATCAACCGGAGGGTACAACCTTTCGCACACAAAAAAAACTCACCTCTTTCGGAGCTCGCTGAGCAGCATAAAAAGGAAATTGAGAGCGTGAAAAAGAACGAAAAGCCGCGTCAGTCTCTGTGTCTTCAATCTCACTTCCTTGAGAAGCTTTTCTTGGTTGTATAGTGCCGTGCAGCTGAGAGGAACAAATGTCTAGCGTGGGCGAGTAGAAACCGTCGGTACCAAGGAGAAGCAGGAGGAGAGCATGGAGAGCCGTAGTCATTTGGCTAGTAGAGAAGCCTAGATCAGAGTGATCATGCCTGGACTCTGCATTGACTCAGCAGGTTTGGTGCTCTCTTAAGGGAGATCAGCCGAAACGCAAGCGTAGCCCACGCTAGTGAAACAAGCCCATGCCGGCGGAGACGACTCGGCGCGGCGCTCAAAATGTTTGTATCTATTACTGTATTGTATCTTTTGATCTAATATAATAATACCTGCCAGCTGGTGATGAGAAATGAAAGACTTCTTCCAACAACTAAAACTAAAAAATTGGCTGGAGTCTCGAGTCTCGAGCATTTAGCCACACGGCAGGCAGGCTAGAAGCGAGACAAATAGAGCATGTCGGGCTTGGGGAGCGGATCGCATCTTTCTAGAGATTTCTTTGAGCTTGTGAAAGCTATTGGAGAGTCAAAGTCAAAGCAAGAAGAGGACCGCATCGTGTCGGATGAAGTCGTTCGCCTCAAGAAAAAGATCCCTGAGGCTGGCCTCTCGAAGAAGACCCTCAAGGAGTTGTTGGTGCGCCTTGTGTACGTGGAAATGCTGGGTCATGACGGCAGCTTTGGCTACATTAAGGCGGTAGAACTCTGCGCGTCGACTAACCTAATCCAAAAGCGTGTCGGGTAAGTTGGGAGCAATATGCATATTGTAGCATGCTGGCCTTTCTATCGAGTGTTCCAGAGAACACCCAATAGCTCTTACATTGACAATGCACATGTGTCACAGGTACCTCGCTGCGGCACTAGTGCTATCCCCGCAGCACGACTTTCGGTTCATGCTGGTGAATCAGCTGCAGCGTGACATGGCCTCCGGCAACCAATTGGAAGTGTGGGCAGCCCTCACTGCTTTGCCGAAACTGGTTACCGCTGACATGGTGCCTGCGGTGCTAGGGGAAGTGGTGAAACTACTAGCTCACAAGGCCGAAAACTTGCGCAAGAAAGCCATCATGTGCGTGCACCGCTGCCACCAGCTCAGCCCCGAGTCGGTGAGCCATCTCGTGCCCATGGTCCGGCGGGCCTTGTGCGACCGCGACCCTGCTGTGATGGGCGCCACCGTGTGCTTGCTTCACGACTTCGCCTTGGTGCAGCCGCAGAAGTTCAAAGATTTGGTCCCCTCGTTTGTGTCCATTTTGAAGCAAATCACCGAGCATCGCCTGCCCCGCGAGTTTGACTACCACCGGATGCCGGCGCCCTGGATTCAGCTCCGGCTCTTGCGCGTGCTGGCCCTTCTCGGCCATGGGGACCAATCAGCTTCCGAAGGCATGTACGAAATTCTCATTGACGTGATGCGCCGCGCCGACACGGGCATCAACGTGGGCTATGCAGTGCTTTACGAGTGCGTGCGCACCATCACGCACATTTACCCCAACCCCACCCTGCTAGACGCGGCCGCTGCTGCCATTGCAAGGTTCGTGAAATCGGAAAACCACAACTTGAAGTACCTTGGCATTACTGGGCTCGCCGAGATCGTGAAAGATCACCCGAAGTATGCCGCAGAGCACCAGCTCGTGGTGATTGAATGCTTGGAAGACCCAGATGAAACGCTGAAGCGCAAGACCTTGAACTTGCTGTACCGTATGATCAACCCGGTGAATGTGGAGTTTATCGTGGCGAAGTTGCTGGCCTTTCTGGAGGCTGCCAGCGACGACCACCTGAAAAAGGAACTGGTCTCGAACATTACAACATCAGCAGAGCGCTTTGCTCCTTCGAATGCTTGGTAAATATAAGCACCGTAGCATGATGCCGTCCAATTTGTTTTCATTTTCTCGTGTTTTTCTTCTTCTCCTTTGTGGGTGTAATTTCTTGCGGGCCTATTTCACGCATACCGCCATCGTTCTACACATCCCAGGTACGTGCGCACAGTCACCCGGGTGTTGGAAGTGGCGCCAGCGGGCACGGTGCAGGATGACGTGGCCTCCAACCTGATGGTGCTGATTGCCGAGGGCTCGGGCGACGACGACGACGAGATGGACCGACTCCTGCGCTGCGAGTCGGTCGCGCACCTCACCGAGCTTCTGGTGCTGGAGACCGACAACGACGCCCAATTTAACAGCCACGAGGGTGCAAGCGACGAGGTGGTCGACCAACCGCGGAAGCACGAGCCCATGCCCCCGATGCTCCTGCAAATTGTGGCGTGGGTGCTAGGGGAATACGGCGCACTCATTGTGGACACGGTGCGTGAGTTATTGATTTGGTTATCAACAGAGCACGCAAGGGCGAGTATTTCACATTTTTTCAATGCTGTTGCCTAATTTTACTTCCTGTAGCTCTTTTAGCTGATGGCTCATCTCTTTATTCTTCCCAAATGCTTCCTGCCTCTCCTTGTGCGCATGTATATTGCAGGACATGGCGGAGATTTGCCCTTTGCCCTCGCTCATCGATCGTCTCTGCGCTGTGGCCGAACAAGCCGCGCTAAATGCCGACACGCGCGCCTTCTTCATCTCCGCCCTTCTCAAACTCTGCGCTCAGGTTGATACTAGAATGCGCACACGCACCTCACTGCTCTTATTTCATCCACTAACTGTATCGTTCTTCTTTTGCTGATGCTCCTGTGTAACTCTGCCTTTGCTTTATACTCTAGACGGGCACATGCTCGTCCCGCACTGCAGCGCTGGTGGAGTTGTACAGTTGCTCGTCCGATTTGAACGTCCAGCAGCGGTGCCTTGAGTTTCACGCTCTTTTGTCGCATGCTTCCATGATGCAAACGGTAAGGGTGTTATGGATATTTTTCTTTTTGTTTGTATTCTCAAGGCACCCTTTCTGATCCATCGATGTTTCCTTCCCTTCATTCATTCTCTACTTCACTTAATACTTCTGCGATTTGCTGTGCATCAGGTGCTTCCTGTAGACGCTTCCTGCGAGGACCTCGACGAGGACGGCAGCCTCTCCTTCCTCGACACCTATGTCGCTCAAGCCATCGCGGACGGCGCGCAGCCCTATGTAGCCCCAGAAGACCGCGTCGACTACAGCGAAGATGCCTCATCCAGCGCTAGCAGCAACAGTGGCCTCAAATACGATGCTTATGCGGCTCCCTCAGCGCCTCCTACTGGTGGCGGCACCCTCGCCGCTTCCCTTGGTGGCAGCAGTGGTGGTGGCAGCGGTGGTGGCACTGGGGCCGCTTCGGCCAGTGGTGCTGGAATGAACGCAGGTGGCAATCAACTGGGCGTGAAGAAGGCCAACGCTTTCGGTGGCAAGCCGCTCGGCGCCGCAGCGGGACCCTGGGGAGCTCCGCAACCCCCTCTGCCGACCCCCACGCCGCCTCCAGCAGCAGCAGCAGCGCAAGTGGTCGCTCCCACCGCACCGCCTCCGCCAGTAGCCACAGCCGCACCTGTTGCCGAAGAGCCTCCGAAACCGAAAGAAATGTCCGAGCGTGAGAAGCAAGCGGCGATGTTGTTCGGTGGTATCGGCAGTGGTGCTGGTGCGAGCAGTGACACGGGCCGGCGAGTAGGAGCACGCGCGCGAGGCGCTGCACAGAAACCAGCGGTAGTGGTGCCCTCCACGGCTGCTGCTGCTACATCCTCTGCTACTATCGTCGACTCTGCGCCGGCGGAAGCTTTCACAGTAGCGTCGACGGAGGCAGCGTCGCCTGTTGACCTCTTGAACTTTGACGCCCCGCCGCCAGAAGCATCGCAAAACCACGCAGCCCCCGACCTGTTTGGCCTTTCCGATTTGACCATATCGACGCCCACCCCTGTAGCCGCAACAACTCCGCCTGCTGCACCTCCACCGCAGCCACAACCATCCGTTGACCCTTTTGCCGCTGCAGGTTTGGCCGTGAGCCCTTCTCCTGTCGCTAGTGGTGTAGTATGGCAGGGTGTTTCTGTAGTGCCCCTGCAGCTCACCACCCCCGCTTTTGGGGGGAAATGGACGGGCATGGCGGCCTCGGAGAAGCGCGTGCAAACAAATCTGCCAGGTGCGAGTCTCAAGAGTAATAGCTGGTAGCTGAGCATAGCAGGAAGGCAATTAATTTCTTCCTTTTGATGCCTTATCTCTTTCTCATACATACTCCAGTTATCTATCTTCTACGCTTGATTGTTTCTGACTTCCTTCCTCCGCATTCTCTCTCTTATTTTCCTATGCTACAGCGTCAGCCCGCTCGGCCGAGGACGTTGGGAAGCGAGTGGCCAGTGTGGGGTTGCACACCATCGAGGTCATCGCCAAAACCAATGAAGTCATTCTCGCCGGCCAGCACGGTCCGAATGTCGTGGTTTGCGTGCATGCGAAAGTAGCGCCGGGGGGCACGGCTGCCATCACTGTGCGGAGCTCGGACCCGGACCTCTCGCAAGCAGCATGCTCGTGCATTGCAGCGGCTGTGCAAGCGTCGTGAGTGAGGGTTCTCGGTTCGTGACTTGCCAGTAATCAAGAGCTCTAATACCCGGAGTGCCATTTGCTAGTTGCTAGTTGGACCTTCGTCATTGATTCATGGAACGAAACTGGGTGGCGTATTAAGCCCTTGACTAAGCTCCCCAGTTAGCACGTCCTTAGGCCAAAAAAGGAAGTGGAAGCGCCGGCTGTATAGAGTATAGTAGCGAAATTATTTCCCATGGCATTGGTACTGGTGTTATAAATTATTCGGAATTTTGGGGTTTTAAGGCTATGGGAAATGGAAATGGTTCTTTTGCGCCCTATTTCCCCCCTTTCCTGAGTCAATTCAAAATTTTATTGGGTGTTATCGGATTTTCTTTTTATCCCATAGCTGGGGCCCATCACCCTAAATCCAGCTCTTTGTCTTTCCCGGCACTCCTCTGCTTCTCCTTGTCATGGATTTGCGATACGCCTGAGCCCACGTCAGGGGAGTCGTGCGCTTCGTGGTTTCCGGAGATGGCCCACTGCGAGGCAGCGATAAGCTCACACGGCTGTCGATTGGCTGGAAAGACAAGCCGCTACCTGCCGGGACACCGCTCGGCCGTGACACAGAGCTTCCTCGCTGGGGTCGACCATAAGACGATGCATGGTTCTCCACATTATATTGAGGAAAGTTCCGCACCTGAGGTACCATGTAATAGTCTCGTGTGCTCTCCAATGAAGGCGTGTTCGAATACAGAGAAGGTCCCTCATCAGGCACCACTGAAGCCATCGGTATACCGGGAGGAGTGAGGCGGCCTGAAGGTGCTGCGTTATCATTGTTGGTATTCGTTGTGCTCGAACTACTGGCCTCAGGATAGTTAACGTCAGTAATAGAAGCTGGAGCAGGTGGAGAAGGAGGCGGAGAGTGCACGGCTCGGCGCGTCAATTTCTTCACGGGAGGTGCCAGGGCCTCTGCAGTCGCAAATGCCATGGGAAACAAAGGAGGTGCCGGTGGCATCGATCGACTCCGATTGCGCGGTGGCGAAGGCACTGACAGCAATGGGTGGTGATAGCGCGTCATAGACAACCGTCTGGCTTCCAGTGATTCTGGATCATCATTTTTAAAGGGAATGGTCGGATATGACGATGCCTTCCCGACAGGCGCAGTAGCAGCTGCAGAAGCACTTGCACTTGCAGAGGCCGTATTTTTAGGCGCGCGCAAGTGTTGGGAAGGCTTCTTAGGTGGGATACTGAGAGTGGCCGCAACCTGCATGAGAGCGGCGCCCCACACTGCCAAATGGCGAAAGCGTTTAGGAGCAATCTTAACGGTCTTGTAGCCAGGAACCTTCACGACGAGCGCGAAACCTGTAGAGGCCCCGGAGCACTCCTCGAAGTCCACGTCACAGCCTTTGCCCTTGAAGTCCAGCACTTGAACTACAGGGTGCGGCGACAACTCGTCTTCTGGCGCAGCTTCACCATGAAGCCGCCCCGAGCTAAAGTAGGTCGTGGACCAGAGGGCACCGTCCGTGAGGGATAAGAAAGTATCTGCCCAATCCTTGCTGGTATCGCTTGATAAGACTTGGACGCTCACGAGATGAGCGCAGCAGTTGGCTGAGAGGCCACTTTCAATGCGCTTGAGGCACAATTCTCGAGCTTCGCGCGTTAGTTGTTCCACAGTGACTTGTTTATCAACAGACGAAGCCTCAGAGCCCTCCTGAAGGCTGATGTTTTCGTCTGCGGTGGATGATGCAGATGATCCTGCCGGGGAATGATAAGCATCCTTCTCAGACGACGATGCTACAGATGAGCCTGTCGGCGATGTGTTGGCATTCTCCGCAGTAGCCTCCGCAGTACTCTCTTGAGATTTACCGTTGTTGGCAGTTGACTCAGCGTTCCCGGCTGTGGTTTGAGCAAATCTGAGGATGAGGTCTTTGCCGCGGCTTGCCACCTCAGACCGTTGGGGTTCCACATCTTTGCCACCCTGGGAAAAGAAATTTTCAGTACCATTCGAACCATTTCGAGCATCGCCATACCCAGTGCTGCTTGGTGCACCATCATCGAACGAATTGGCGGCAGATTCTTGTTGCGCGCTTTCTTCGATCTTCATGCCAAGCGTGTCGAAGTAAATCGCACGCTTCATGTCACGCACCTAGGCCCGAGCATTAAACATTATTGAAACGTTAAACTAAAAATTAAGATATGATTAAGGTATTGGGAAAAGTCGGGATAACATAATTGAACGCACCTGAGAGCCTTCGTGCTTGGCGCGTTCGGAGAAAATGAGCTGAAGTTTTCCAAGCGCATCCGTCATTGAATTGGCCTTATGTTCGTATTCTGTTTGCAAGGCTTTGAAATGCGCAAACTGTTCTGCGCATACTTTGGCGCCGCGTCGCGCCAGCAACTGTTGCCGCGCCATTTCTTGCGTCACGTACACGTTGGGCTCCAAAGTAGGGTCCAGAACAAACTCGGGCATGTCTAAGGAATGGCGGAAGGTACTGGGTTCTTGCAGCGGGCGCGGATGCCACGACGATGTAGGCGTCGCACGTGTATTGACTGACGAGTCGGGCGATAAGGTAGTTGTTGCTGAATACGCTGGTGTTACCGAGTTAGTCCCCATCTCAGGAAACCTTACCTCTTCAGGAAATGTATCCACCTCGTCGAACTTCTCCACGTCAGGCTTTTTCACTTCTTGAAGCTTCTCAGGGGTTGCTAAAACATCCTCAGCAATTCCAGGCACCGGTCTGTTGGCTTCAACTTCAGGCACAAATCTTTTCCGGCCCCTGGAATCACCCGTTTGCAGCGGTTGCGGCGAAAAGAAAGGGCGAGCCTGAGCCGCAGCGACCTTGGCAGCTGACGCTTGGAGGCGAGCGGCTGTGCTGTTTGAGAGGCCACTGAGGTGCTTCGGTCCAATGTCCCCGACCCAAGCCCGAGGCGGCGTACCCATCGAATAGGCAGCTTGGCTATTGTCATTGTCATTTGCAGGAGGCGTGTGAATAGCTGCTTCTGAGCCAGCGTCCGAGGAGTTGCTGGGAGCGGCAACAGTAGCAGATGACCCTAGAGCGCCACCACCCTGTGGTAGGGATGTGCTCCTCGTGAGGTCGCCTATAATCTGCGGTGGGGCACTAGGAGGTTCAGACCCGAGCAGCGAAGCACTAGCTGTCTTACGTAACTTTCCCTGAGGAGAACCAAATATCTGTGTGGGCTCGCCTTTCTCAGCAGTGGCTACAGAGTTGCAAGTGCTGCAGAGTCCATTGGGAGCGAGCAAATACTTCGGGCTAGGACAGCCCGGTGTTAAGCACCCGCCAGCAGGCAAAATCACACCTCGAGGGAAAGAGTCACTGCGAGGGGACGATTGCATTGAGTCGCCATTGGCAGATCGAGTTAAGGAGTCTTCGCGTTGCAACATGGCTGGTAATGCTTGAGAAAGAGACCGGGGTTTTGAACCTGACCGCTTTTCTTGAAGCGCGAGCACCTGCCATCGAAGCATAGCCTTATTGTTGCCAGAGCTAGCAGATGCAGGTGATTGCGGTGGCACACCAGCAGCAATATTCGATGGTGGGGGCTCTAGTGGTGGTGGTGGCGGTGGCGGTATAGACTCCTCAAGGTCTTCTGATGAGTTAAAAGGTGACGGCATCTCTTCTGCCTTTTCGAAACGTTTCGGGCTTCGGACGCTGCCAGCAGGGGAAGGCACAGGTGCTGAAGGAGTATCGTCGGCCACTGGAGGTTTCGACTCTGGAGGTGGGAGACTTCGATCAGATTGCTGGGCCGCAACGGCTTTTTTCGCGGCAAGCGCTGCAGCTTTCGCAGCCATGGCGGCCTTGAAACCAACTAATGGCTTCCCAGTGGGCGCACTCTCAGCATTCTCTCTTACCATGTTCGTTCAGCTTGGATCGAGAAGAGAATCAAGCCAATCTGCAAAACATCGGTGGAGTACTTTGGTCGATAGGTTCGACGTGTGGGGTTTAATTACCGTGGCCTCTTGAGTTGACAACAACTTTTGAGCTTCACACAACATACAGATCTGTACACACAACCAGCAGGCAATTCCTTTCTCATTTTTTTCTCACCTCCGTTGGTGATATGTTTGCTCTAATTTAGTAATTTCCGGCTGTGACTTTGAGTTGTGAGAAGTAGGGAAGAAGTTGAAACACGGAAAATAGGAAGAAACGAAACATGGACTTTTCAGGGATTGTTTCCCAGGTGCACCGAAGTGGACGAGAAACCG
>Ga0307930_1000379_pt1 | contig 35604 bp, 34 predicted proteins | sample OrgLakmetageno46_FD_203161 | JGI IMG/M metagenome (GOLD analysis project Ga0307930, IMG submission 203161) | Saline water microbial communities from Organic Lake, Antarctica - #46 | ecosystem: Environmental > Aquatic > Non-marine Saline and Alkaline > Saline | place: Antarctica: Organic Lake...
CGGCCATGATCCCCCGCCTGACCTGGGCCAGCGTCCGAACCCCGCCGATGCCCTACCACCTGCTGAAATTGGCTGAGGTTCATGCGTAATCAGGAATCCTTTTGGAGTATTAATGGCGGAGGGAACGCGACTGCCGTCCAACCTTCTCCACCTTAAGTCCTTGTTTTCTTGCTATCATGTGAGTGCCGACAAGCCGACGGCGACATCCTCATGCGAGGTTTCTCAGTCACGGTCAGACTTGCGCCCCACACGTTTCGACGCCGCCTTCGCGCAGTGCATCATACTGCCATTAGGAAACCTTTGCGGTCCATTCCATATCCGGATCGAGTGGAAAGATCGGGCGGGGCACACGATCCAGACCCAGATTGTTCAGAACAGGAGTTGTCAGACCGGGGGCATCGACCTCGAAAATCTGCTCGGGGGTATGGTGCTCGTCAAAGCCTGCGCGAAAATGGCCTCGGGACTTGACGACAAGCACACGCAAATCTGCAATATTCAGCCCAAGCCGTTCAAGAAACACGGGATCGGCAAGTTGCTGGCGGGCCGTAGCCACGGCGACCTGAATGCCGTCAAGGTCCAAGAGCGCGCATCGGCCAAGATTGAGCTGCCGTTGCTCAAACAGGCCCCGTCGCCCCACGCAGTCTCCATCTGCCAGACGCAATACGCGCGCATCGGCTTCAAATGGCTCAGAAAACCGGGTCGTTTCGCTGCGGTTAAAGCAGGCGCGAAACCGGGCGCCTGCGCCTAGCTTATGCGCCTCGGCGGCAAGCTCGGGGTCGACGATCATACCGACAACAACATCCCGAAGTCCCTCGTTGAGCAGGCACTTGAGGATGTACATGGTGTTGCCGCGCCCGCCAGCGCCCGGATTGTCGGCAACGTCGGCCAAGATGATGGCCGGGCTGGTCAGGTCCTCTGTTGCCCTTCGTGCAAGCACGACGGCCTCGTCCAGTGCGGTCAGCTGAGGCTCATACCGATACCGATCTGCCCAGGCCCGCTCCGCCAACGTCACCGCGACCTGCGAGGCGGCTGTGGACGCGTCTGGGGCATCCGCATCGGCGGTGACAACGATCGACATCCCGTTGGTCGATGCATTGGCCGGAGCAAAGCCCGGAAGGATCGAAACATTCAGGATCGGAGCCTCTACCAGCGTTTGGCCGAAATCCACGAGCTCGGCAAAGGGCCCACTTGCCGTCAGCAAGCTGACGGCGGGGCTGATCAACGGAACCTTGATCAGCGTGCTTGTCGTCCTGAGCCCCGTCAGCATGGCTGAGGTGATCTGCGCGGCCTCAATCCCGCGTTCCCTCTGATCAACGTGCGGGTTGGTCAGATAGGCCACCATCGCATCCACCGAACGCTGCATACGCGGCGTTACGTGCCCATGTAAGTCTAGCGTCGCGATGATCGGTACATCTGGCCCCACCGCCTCGCGGACCATCGAGAACACCGCGCCATCAGCGTCATCTTCTTCAGTACTCAGACCGGCGCCATGTTCCGAAATGTAGACGGCGTCGATGTGTCCGGCCGCGGCGAGCTCGTCGCGCATAACTTTCAGCATCTCCAAAAAAAAGCCGTGATCGGCCGGCCCGCCCGGAGGCGCCTCAGCCAGAAGGATCGGGACGGGTGTCCAGTTTCCTACCCGGTCCATCTCGGCGCAAAACCCTTGCACCGTGCCAGGCAGGCGCGACCGAGCGCCGTCCAACTCGGTTTGTATCGTGGCCGCGTCCAGATAGAAGGCATCAACAAAGGCCTGCCGGTCACTGACCGGCGCACTCCGGTTGGACTCGAGCGCAAAACCAAGGATCGCAATTCTCGGATTTGTAGGCGGTGTCATGTGCATCTCCTTTGTTTTGTTGGGATCGATAGCAGCGTGTCATCTCTCGGACCGCCGCCTCGACCTTGGGTCGCACGACGCCGGGGTAGAATACGCAGGTCAAGCGCTAGGGCCCTTGCCGTTTCTCCAGGGGTGGCAGGCCCGCTGTCGCCTAGAAAACAGAACGTCTGGCCGCCCACGGTTCCGTGGCTCGATTCTGCGAAGTGCAAGCGGTCGCGGGTCAAACCCTGCACCAGGACCAGTTGTCCATCATCGAAACCGACCGAGATGTTCGAGGTTTCCAGCGAGCCATAGTCGCCGCAGAAGCGCGCGGGCCGTTCCGTTTGGGTGTCAATGGCCTGCGGCGGCCATCGACATGACCGAGGATTCAGTTCGCCGCGTAGGGCCTCGGCAATGATCTGGTGCCCGATGGCAGCTGCCGGCGCATCCGAGATGTTCGTGACGACGGCCACGGACAGCGCTTTCTCTGGCACATAGCCGACAAAGCTCGAGATACCGGGACGCTGGCCCGTGTGCCATGCCAAGCTGTGACCGGCATCCAGCCGTGTAATTTCCAGACCCAGCCCATAGCGGGATGTGGACGTCGGTCGCGATGCCACGGGCAAGCTAATTGAGATCATTTCGCGCGCCTCGTCCCGGCCAAGGATGCCGGTGTTACCGCCCAAAATCGAGATCAGCCGACTCATATCACGCGCAGACGCGACCAGGCCGCCAGCGGGATCAAAGAGCGGAGCGTCCCAGAAACCGCAGCTCTGGAAACCGGAGCCCGTGTATCGCAAGGGCATCGCCAGATCGTCAATCGCAGCTGTCGCCGAAGCTCCAATCACGCTTCCGTTCATCTGTAACGGGCGGAAGACGAGCTTTTCGGCAGCTTCCGCGAACGAGCATCCGAATACTTTTTCAAGGATACCGCCCAGCAGGCAGAAACCTTCGTTGCTGTAGCTGGGTCGTTCCCCAGGTGCGCCGAGGAAATCGAATTTCAGACAATTGATGGCCTTAACAAGTTCGTCAGGTGTCACGATCGGTTTTGACGTGATATCGCTGGCCGAACGGGTCGCCATGTGACGGAATGGAAGTCCGGGAAACCCGGCCGAATGTGACATCAGGTGCTGGATGCGCATCTTACCGCCGCGTGCGCAGTCAAGCGTGGGATAGAATTTTGACACTGGATCCGACAGCCGCAGCAGGTTGTCCTTGCGGGCCTGCATGACCATGACGGCTGTCAAAACCTTCGTCACCGAAGCAACGCCGAAAAGCGTGTCGCTGGAGGCCGGAAGAGAAAGGCGCGCGTCGCGCGCTCCGTAACCTCTCGCAAACGCCTCGCAGTCGTCCCTCAACACCGAAACGGCTAGACCAGGCAGAGCATACCGAGAGGCAATAGTCTGGAGTTCGCTTTCAAGACGCTCTTCCAATTCTGTCAATTCACGCGACACGAAACGCCTCCCGAATGGTGCAACAGCAGTTTTCTGGTGTGTCGGGCCACAGTATGGATAAAGGCAAATGCATCCGGTACCGGGCGCAAGGTGAATTGAAACGTTCGGGACAACATCGTCAGGAGGGCGGACAGCCGTTTGTTATCGATAAAGAAAGGGAAGGCCACCCTCACTAGCCGATCAAATACACTCACGGCGACTTGGCCAATAAGACCGGGGACCACGACCGGCCCGGCACGGCATCGAGCAATTCCTGCGTGTAGGGATGAGTTGGGTTTGCGAAGATCTGGCCGGTCTCGCCATACTCGACCACTGCCCCCTTCGACATGACCGCGATATGGTCGCATACCTGTGCTGCCACACGCAGGTCATGGGTGATGAACAGCATCGAGAGTTTGAGTCGCTCGCGAATTTCGTCGAGTAAATCCAGCACCTGTGCCTGAACAGAAACATCAAGTGCCGAGACGGGTTCATCAGCAACCAGAATGTCGGGGTCGAGCGCGAGTGCACGGGCCAGGCCAATACGCTGACGCTGGCCACCCGAGAATTCGTGTGGAAAACGGTTCGCTGCGGTGGCCTGTAGACCCACCAGGTCAAGAAGCTCGTCCGCGCGCCGATAGGCCTCTTTCGATGGCGTTCCGTGGACGATCATGCCTTCGGCAATAAGACGACCGACGCGATAGCGTGGGTTCAGAGAACCGAAAGGATCTTGAAACACCATCTGCACGCGGCGGCGCATTTGTCGCAAGTTCGCGCCACGCAGCGACGTGATCTCGGTGTTGTCGATGTTTATGGTCCCGCTGTCGGAGTCGATGATGCGCACCACCAGCCGAGCAAGCGTCGATTTGCCAGAACCGGATTCACCCACGATACCTAACGTCTCGCCCTGCCGCAGGCGAATTGAGACATCTCGCACCGCATCGACAGTCCGCCCGCCAATGCCGAACAGACCACCACCAGAGCGGTATGTCTTGCAAAGCGCGTGCGTCTCCAACACGACGGGCGCATTGACGCGCAAGGGGCGATGGGCGGGTATAAGGCTGGGCACGGCGCTGATCAGGCTGCGTGTATAGGCGTCCTGCGGACGGTTGAGGACCTGTTCGGCGGGGCCGCTTTCGACCTGTATGCCCCGATGCATCACCTCAACGCGGTCAGCGATGTCAGCGACGACGCCGAAATCATGGGTGATGTAGAGCACGCCTGTATGGTGCTCGGCCTGCAAGTCCTTCAGCAGCTTCAAGATCTGCGCCTGAGTTGTGACGTCGAGCGCCGTCGTCGGCTCGTCAGCGACGATCAACTCTGGTTCGAGGATCAGCGCCATGGCGATCATGGCGCGCTGACGCTGACCACCCGATAGCTCGTGGGGATAGGCACCAAGCATTCCGGCTGGGTCTGGCAGGCCAACATCGTCAAGGATCGCCCGCGCCCGTGCGCGGCGCTCCGGTTTTGGCAGGCGGGTATGCATCCGCACCAGTTCGTCGATCTGTTCTCCTATGGTCATCAGCGGGTTGAGCGCGGTCATTGGTTCCTGGAAGATCATCGCAATCCGGTCACCACGGATCTGGCGCATCCGCGCCTCGCTGACCTTCAACAGATCCTCGCCGCCAAAATCGATCCGCCCGCCGACGGCTTTTACATAGGGTCCTGGCAACAGCCGCATCACAGCGCGGCCGGTCAGCGTTTTGCCCGATCCTGATTCGCCAACCACGCAGACGATCTGATCGCGCTCGATGCTGATGTTTAGCCCCTCAACGGCGTAGGGGCGGTCGGCGTTCTGGGGCAGGCTGACATGCAGGTCGTGAATATCGAGAACAGTACTGGTCATTTGTCTCTCAGCCTTGGATTGGAAGCGTCATTCAGCCCTTCGCCAACAAGGTTGATCGCCAGCACGGTAAGAAGAATGGCGATACCGGGGAAGGTGCAGACCCACCATGCCGTGCGCAGCGCGGTGCGCCCCGCACCGACGAGATAACCCCAACTCATGACGTTGGGATCGCCCAAACCAAGGAAAGAGAGGCCGGACTCCACAAGAATGGCTGTGGCCACCATCAGCGAGCCGATGACGCTGATCGCGGCGAGGCAGTTGGGCAAGATGTGCAAGGCTAGGATCCGCGCGTCACTCATCCCGATGCCAATGCAGGCCTGCACGAATTCGCGATTGCGCAGAGCCATGAATTCTCCGCGTACCAACCGCGCTACGGCAGGCCATGTGACGACGGCAATGGCGATAATGATGCTGTAGATCGAGGGCGTCATGACAGCGACCAGCACGATGGCGAACAGAAAATTCGGGATCGTCTGGAAGAATTCGGTCAGCCGCATCAGCACATTGTCCGTGGTGCCGCCGTAGTATCCCGCGATACCACCGACGATGACGCCGATGATCAACGACACAACCGTTGCAGTCAGCCCGATCATCAACGAGGTGCGAGCGCCATGGAAGATCCCGGCCATCACGTCGCGGCCCAAGGTGTCGGTGCCGAGCCAGAACTCGGCGTTGGGTGCCGTCCGTGGCTCGCCGACAAGGGCGAACGGCGAACCGGGGTAAATGAGCGGAGCGAGCACTGACATCAGGATCGTAACACTGAGGATCGCAAGTCCGAACATTGCCGACCGGTTGCGCTGATAGCGCTGCCAGAAGCTCGAGGATGTCGAAGGAGTCATGAGTGTTCCCCTAGCTGAGTTCGATACGGGGATCGAGGAAGGTGTAGAGGATGTCGATTATCAGGTTGGTTGCCAAAACCAGTATCGCTGCGAACAAGAAGATGCCTAGTAACAGGTTGAGGTCGCGGGCAAACAGCGCCTCGAAGGCCAACAATCCCATCCCTGGCCACCCGAAGACGGACTCGATGATGACCGAGCCGCCAAGCAAATTGGCGACCTGCACCCCGCCCATCGTTAACACCGGAAGCAGCGCATTGCGCAGAACGTGTACCCACGCGATGCGCCGTTCGGTCAAACCCTTGGCGCGCGCCGTGGTAACATAGTCCATGTTCGATTGCTCTAACATCGACGCCCGCATCAGCCGGGTGAAAGCCGCCATGTAGAACAATGACAACGCGGTGACCGGCATGACCATGTGCCTCGCGATGTCGAGAACCCTGTCCCAGCCCTCATAGAAGGCGGCAATGGTTTCCATCCCGCTGGTCGGAAGCCAGCCAAGCCGCACCGAGAACAGCAACACCAACATAAGCCCGACCCAGAATAGCGGGGTTGCATAGGAGACGAGCGCAAGGACCGAGATGATCGTATCCCGCCAACGGTTCAGGCCCGTCGCCGCGAGCAGGCCGAGGATAATACCAACGGTTATTGCGATAAACAGCGTCGTTGTCATCAACAGCATCGTCGGCCAGAATCTGGTCATGATAAGGTCCACGACCGGCATGTCGTAGCGGAACGAATAGCCAAGGTCGAGCACGATGACATTGCTGACATAGGCCCAGAGTTGGACATGGAACGGCCGGTCTAGCCCGAATTTCTCGCGCAGCTGAGCCATGTATTCCGGTGTTGCCGAAGCGGCCTCGCCGGCCAGCACGTCAACGGCATCACCCTCCATCAATTGCAACAGTAGGAAGTTGACAACGACGATGCCGAATATCACTGGCACAGCCTGCAACAGTCTCTTGGCAATGAACAGGACCCGTTTGCGGCTCTGCGTCATTACGCGCCGCGCCCGTGTGTATTGTTACGAGCGCGGCTGCTATGGTCTGAGTTGACGTCGATCATTGCTCGATCCAAACCGTGTCCATCCCCCAGAATGAGCCGAATGGGCTTTCGAGCAGTCCGTTCACTTTGGAGTTGTAGACTGAGATCTGCGCCGGCTCCTGTACGAAGACATGCGGTGCGGCATCAACCACCAAGCGCTGTAGCTCGGCATATAGCCCCATGCGCCGATCAAAATCGATCTCGACTGCCGCCTCGTTCATGATCTGGTCCGTCTCGGGCGACGACCAGCGCGACGCGTTCACGAACACGGTGCCTTGCTGGATCTGGTTGGAGTGATACCCGCGATGCACACCGATGACCGGATCGGAGAAGTTGAAGTACCCCGTCGAGGTCATCGCGAAATCGTAGTCGGTGAAGACACGGTTCAGCCAAGTTGGTGTGTCCTCATAGCGGATTGTCACGTCGATACCGACGTCGGCCAGCTGTTGGACGACGACCTCACCGAAGCGCTGCCAGACCTCGCCATAAGGCTGCACGTCATGGGTGATCTCGAAGCGGATACCGCTTTCATCGCGCGGATAGCCAGCCTCGTCGAGCAGCTGGTTGGCGATGTCGAGACGGTCGGCCACGGTGTAGTCGCGCACGTCGTCGGAATACCAGATCATCTTAGAGTCCATCGGGCCGGTAGCGGGCTTGCCATAGCCGTTCCAAACCGCATCGGTGATGAATTGCCGATCGATTGCATAGGACACCGCCTGCCGCACGCGGACATCGTCGAAGGGCGGTTCGGTGGTGTCGAAGATCAGGAAGGTTACACCCGGCATCATCTCGTAGCCATCCTGGGTCACCTCAAGGTGATCCTGCTCAGCGAGAAAGCCCAGATCTTCAGTCGGAATGTGGCTGTAGGCGGTCAGGTGAACCTCGCCGGTCTCCATCGCTGCGGTGCGGGTGCCGGGGTCGGGGATGAAGCGGGCAAGTATCCGGTCGAGATAGGGCAGACCGTCCTTCCAGTAGTCCTCGTTACGGTCAAAGCGCATATACTGGCCGCGCTGCCACTCGACAAACTTGAACGGCCCGGTGCCGATCGGCATGTTGGCTTTGTCGTATTCGCGCACATCCTGCTCTCCAAAGGCGTGCTTCGGCACAATCGGCGATTCATAGGACGATAGGATGCGCAGGATATAGGGGGCCGGGCCGGTTAGGCGAAAGATCGCAGTGTGCTCGTCGGGCGTGTCGACGGCGAGCAGTTCCCGGAAGTTGTTCACGCCACGGGGGTGAAATTTCTTCAGCACCTCCATGAAGGTGAATTGCACGTCCGCGCTGGTGAACGGCTCGCCATCATGCCACGTTACACCCTGTCGCAGGTTGAAGGTGATCGACTTGCCGTCCTCGCTCACCTCCCACGACTCTGCGAGCGCCGGCTGCGCCATCGTCTCGCTGTCATAAGATAGCAGCCCGTCATAAACCTTTGTAGCGACCTGGCCAATCGGCTGCGAGGTGCTGTTATAGGACGCAAGCGAGGGCGGCTCCGGCACCACCGTCATAACTAACGTTCCGCCTGATTGCTGTGCAACGGCGGCAATTGGCATGCACGCGATGACGGCGGCGCCAGCCAGCGACCTTGCTTCATACAGTATATTCAGTGGTTTCATAGAAGTGACTCCCTGTTGTCGATAAGTCCAGTATGTACCGTAGTCTTTTGGTCAGATGAGGTGGTCCTTGTAGGCAAAAAGGGCCGCGCTGCCGCCAGTGTGCAGAAAAACGACATTCTCCATGCCGTCGAAATAGCCTTTTCGTACAAGGTCGATCAGACCGTCCAGCCCCTTTCCAGAATAGACCGGATCGAACAGAAGGCCTTCCGTTCTGGCCAGCATTTGCAGCGCCTTGACCATCCCTTCGGTCGGATGTCCGTAGCCCGCGCCAACGTAATCGCAATTGGCTCTGACGTCCTCGCGCGCTATCAGAAGTCCGTTCCCAAGTTGGTTTGCAGTGCGCACAGCAAGGTCAAAGACCATGCCCTCCTGTTTGTCCTGAGGCGCCCGCACGCCGATCCCCAAAAGGTGTATATTGCTCTGGATGGAGGCGAGACCGGCCACCAGTCCGGCCTGTGTCCCGGCGCTGCCGGTGGCATGAACCAGAGCATCGATCTTCAACCCGGTACGCGCAGCCTGCTCAACCAACTCGCGAGCACAGTTTACATAACCCAGCGCACCAATGGGATTTGATCCACCACCGGGAATGATGTAGGGGCGTTTGCCTTCCGCGATCAGGCCTTCGGACAACTTCTCCATCTCCGCGTTCATGTCGGCACCTCCCGGGCGCGTCGAGACGGTGGCGCCATAAAGGCGATCCAGAAGTACATTGCCGTTAAACTTGTAGTCCGGGTCGTTCGATCCGGTTCGATCCTCAAGTAGAATGTGACATGTCATGCCGAGCTTTGCCGCGGCTGCCGCCGTTTGGCGGGCATGGTTGGACTGCGTGGCGCCCTGCGTGATGATCGTGTCGGCATCCAATTGCCGCGCATCGGCCATCAAGAATTCCAGCTTGCGCGTCTTGTTCCCGCCAGAAGAAAGTCCGGTGCAGTCGTCGCGCTTTACCCAAAGACGGGGACCGCCCAGAATCTCGCTCAGCCGGTCCATCGGCTCCAAGGGTGTCGGAAGATGCCCCAGAGATACATGAGGGAATTTTGCCAAGGCGACAGACAGGTCCTTGCACAGGCTTAATGTCACTTGCGATTGGACCAAAGTTTCATTTTCAGCAGCTTGCATTGTTTTTGCCACAGGGCCTCTCCTTTGCGTCTAGCCAAACCGTTGCAAAGTATTTTGGAGAAACACAGTGCTTTTTCCTTGGCCCACCCATACATATTGTTTGGGCAAGGGGAGTATTGTCATGGATATGCAATGGTTGGACGACGTGCTTGTACTCTTGGAAGAGGGAAACATGACCCGAGCCGCGGCCCGGCGAAACATCACACAGCCTGCATTTTCAAGGCGAATTCGCAGCTTCGAAGACTGGTTGGGTGTTGATGTTCTGGAAAGAAAAACCAACCGGATCAAGGTTAGCCAGGCGCTGGCGACGAACGAGGGCGAAATCCGTGCCCTCGTCGCGCGCCTAAAGGAACTGCGTACAAAAATTGCACATCATGATCCGGCCGCATCTGTGGTGACGATCGCAGCCCAACATTCGCCGGTGTTCTCGACCTTTCCTGACATGGGGCTGAGGGCCAGAGCAGCATTTCCGGGCATCCGTTTTCGAATGCGTGCAGGCAATCTCAACGACTGCGCTTCCCTGTTTTTGCGCGGCGATACGAGCATGCTCTTGTGTTATGAGGCGCAGGGCGTCGGCCCCATATCGTTCGGCTCCGGGGTTCTTCGCGAGCTTTGGGGACAAGACTACCTGATCCCGGTCGTTGGGGGCATACTGCGCTATTCCGTAAGGGATAATCGAGAAATTCCAGAGGATACGCCAGCCATTGTCTACCCCGAAAACAGCTACTTCGGTCAGGTCCTCAGCAAGAATGCGCGGGTGTTTGGAACAGCGGGTTGCAGTATCAATCCCTTCTGTCAGACGGCGTTTTCTAGCGGCGCCCGAGAGATGGTGCTCAAGGGGCTCGGCGTCGGCTGGGTGCCTTTCAGCATGGCGCACCGGGAGATCGAGAGCGGAGACCTGATTTCGCTTAGCAATCAGTACGGTCAAGAACCCTTGGACGTGGTCATCTACGCCCACAAAGAGGTGGAAATGGCTACCAAGTTGATTGAATTTTGGGCAAAAAAGGTTTGATATCCTTCAGTCAACCGTAAGAGGCGGTTGCGCAGTCGCCAGTAGGACACCGTGATGACCAGTTTCTCAATGGTGGTCTTTAATCGTCGCGCCCTTGATGGGGCTCCCAGAATCAGGCTCATGGGGCGAATGCTCGGTGCCGAGATGACGCGCCTCACCTTCTTGCCCCTTCAACCGCTTGACGGATGTACCGTTGCGACGATTGGCTTGATCGAGCGGCGCGTCCTTGCCGTCCTTGCAGCCCAGATGCGCAGTTAGCATAACCACAAGAGCCGCCTGATCATGGACTCAGGCCATCTGAGAATTTACACTATCTTGATGGACGGCACCGAAATCACGGTGTTTGGGGATCGCCCTGGTGTTCAACCAGACGTGAAACGGCTTCAGGACTCCTTGAAAAGGCTCTTCAAGTCGCGCGGCTGACAGCGGAGGTATTGCACCGGGGCATTGACCTGCGCGCCCAGCTTGGCCGCCGCGTGCCAAGGCCAGCGCGGATCGTACAGAATACCCCGCGCGAGGGCGATCGCATCGGCCTGTCCTTTTTGAAGAATATCCTCAGCATGTTTGGGTTCGACAATCAGTCCGACTGCGATCGTGGGCAATCCGATCTCTGCCTTCACCCGCTCTGCAAAAGGAACCTGAAACCCTTGCGAAAGTTTTATTTCCTGATTGACCGAAACACCCCCCGACGTGATGTGGATCGCTGCACAGCCGCGTTTTTTCAAGGCCTTTGACAGCGCCAAGGTGCCCTCGATATCCCAACCGCCCGGCACCCAGTCCGTTGCGGAAATTCGGACCCAAACGGGTAAATCGGCCGAAACGGCAGCTTTTACTGCTTCAAAAACATCGATCGGGAACCGCATACGATTTTCAAGGTTGCCGCCGTATTCGTCCGTTCGGTGGTTGGAAAGCGGCGACAGAAATTCGTGCAGCAGGTAGCCGTGCGCCATATGGATCTCGATACCGTCTAGCCCCAGTCTTTCCGAGCGTCTGGCAGCAAGCACAAAATCGCTTCTGACCCGCGCCAGCCCCTCAGCATCCAGCGCTGTCGGTATGTCATCCCCTACCGAATGCGGCACCGCCGATGGAGCTTCGGTTTTCCAGCCACCCTTGGTATCGGGACTAATTTTAGCACTACCTTGCCAAGGTGCAGAGCTTGATCCTTTGCGACCGGCATGAGACAGCTGAATGGCCAAGGGCATATCGGAATGCGTCCGGATTGCGTGAAGAACACGCCCGAGGGCAAGTTCGTTATCATCAGAATACAGACCAAGATCTTGTGGCGAGATCCGCCCTTCCGGCGACACTGCGGTTGCTTCAAGGATCAGAAGTCCGGCACCGGAAAGTGCCAGATTGCCCAAATGGATCATGTGCCAGTCCTGAGCGTTCCCGTCGACGGCTGAGTACTGGCACATCGGCGCGATTATGATCCGATTTTGCAGTTGAAGCCTGCCAAGGGCAAGGCCATCAAAAAGCATACTCATGAACACGGTTCCTTTTGGATCATTTGGACAAGTTGCACTCTCTCAGAAATATCAAGCCTTGTCAGCCTGCTTGCACAGGGTATTGTGTGCCTTAGGTCGGGACCTCTTGATCATACACTTGCAGCCTGACCTTGCCCCCGGATCCCGGGCCAGGGGCCTGTTTGATTAGGCCGCCATTTTCATCAACATTTCTATCCTTGCCTGTGCTGGCGTACGATATCCGATGCTCGAATGCCGCCGCTGTCGGTTGTAGAAGATCTCAATGTACTCGAAGAGTGCGGCCCTTGCCTCCCGCCGTGTGCGGAATTTTGTGCGATGCACCATTTCTGTTTTCAGCGAACTGAAGAAGCTCTCCATCGGGGCGTTGTCGAGGCAGTTCCCCTTACGACTCATCGAAGGCGTGATGTGATGAAGTTTGAGTAATTTCCGATAACTGTCACAGGCATATTGCACGCCCCTGTCGGTATGGACGATCAGGCCTCGTGCGGGGCGTCGGTTGCGGATCGCCATTTTCAGCGCGTCTTTACACAGAGTGCTTTTGAGTCGCTCTGACATCGACCACCCGACGATCTCCATGGTGGCCAAGTCCTTGACCGCCGCGAGATAGAGCCAGCCCTCGTCCACTGCCCGGCAGTCGTTTGCACAGCAAACGATGAGAGGGGGGCGGGATATACGAGATATCGGCCAGCCAGACGGTATCGGGCGCCATGATCTTGAAGTTGCGGTTCAGCAGGTTCGGGGCGATTGCAAACGAATGCCGGCTGTCCGTGGTCACGGGCATGCGCCGCTTGCGTCGAGGCGGGTGAATACCTCTCAAGTTCACCAGCTTGGCAACCGTCTTGCGCGATACGTGATGGCCCTGGGCCTGGGCCTGTAATTCGGCGTGGATGCGAGGCGCACCATAGCGCTGCTTGCTATCTTCAAAGATCGCTCGGATCTCGCCGACCAACACCTCGAAACGGGCCGCCCGTTCGGCGCGATCAACTGCAGTGCGCTGCCATGCATGGAACCAACTTCGGGAAACATCCAAAACCCGGCACAGCAAGCGAATGGCGTGATCGTGGGCATGGGCTGCAATGAACGTGAGCTTGGTGTTCATGTCTTCGCCGCCCACTGAGCAAAAAAATGGATGCTTTTCGCATCACCTCATTCTCTTCCTTCAAGCGCTTCACGTCGCGCCGCAGTTGCGCCAATTCGGCCGCCTCGGCTTTCGTCTGAGCGATCGCCGTTGCCGATCCCGCGACCAGCAACTCAAGATGCCAGGCCTTCAACTGCCCCGACGTGATCCCAAGCTCTGCCGACAGGCTCGCGTAGGTCACTCCCGGCTCGGAAAGCCGCGCCACAGCCTGCTCTTTGTATTCCGGCGCAAATCGCCGCCTCGTCTTCTTGGTCATGTGTGTCTCCCGGTTCAGAGGTTACTTTAGCCCCTGGTCCGGGATCCGGGGGCAAGGTCATCGGCGCTGCGATCCATAACTGGATACCGACCGAAATCATCACGGCGCTGCTGGGGCAGGATAACTGGTGATCTGTTCCATTGGCCACAGTGGTCGGGATTCCGATGTATGCCGACATTTTCGGAACCCTGCCCATCGCCGAGGCTCTGATTGGCAAGGATGTGGGTCTGGGCACCGTTCTGGCCTTCATGATGGCTGTTACTGCGCTGTCCTTGCCCTCGATCATCATGCTCAAGCGCGTGGTCAAGACGCCGCTGTTGGTGCTGTTCCTCACCGTCGTCACTGGTGGGATTCTTGGAATCGGCATCCTGTTCAACGCTATCACTCACTGGTTCATCTGAAAGGAATAACGCCATGATCATCAAAATTCTTGGTTCGGGCTGCAAGAAATGCGTTGCCCTCGGCGAAAACGCAAAACGCGCGGCCATTGATGCAGGCAAGCAGGCCGAATTGGTCAAGGCAACAGACTTCGCCGAGATCGCAGCCTATGACGTGATGTCGACACCCGGTTTGGTAATCGACGAGAAACTGGTTTCCAGCGGCAAGGTGCTGACCGCTCAGAAGATCGAAAAGCTGCTATGATCGAACATCGCTTCACTGGCACTTGAGCGACAGCCGAAACAGCTTAACCATAAGCACAGTGGCGCCAACCGTCAGGGCGGTACAGGCCAATGAAATAACGACGATGCCCTCAGCAAGGCGGAAATCATCGCTGCCCCCGGCGCCAGTCGTCGAGCCTAGCGTAGATCGTGACAGCGATCCCAACTATCGCCACGGCAATGAACACCCGCCGGAGCGTGTCGAGGTATGGTAACAGTGGCAGGTCGGCGGACTGGGTCTCGCGGCGAGCACGCCCTGCGCCACTTCGACCCCGGCCACGCCCAGCGTCGCCACTCCAGCCGCTCCCCCGCCTTTCCTAGCGCGGCTATCGGCCACAATGGACGGCGCGCGCATCGAACTGACCGGGGTCGGCCTCGACGTGCCCGACGAGACGCTGGGCGTGTTGCAGGATGTGCATTGGTCGCATGGCTATGTCGGGTCGTTTCCGACCTACACACTGGGCAACATTATGTCGTCACCGTTCTTTGCCAGAGCGCAGCAGACGCCAACGGTCGCCAACGGTCTGGACTCGGGCGACTACGCGGCACTGCATGGCTGGCTGGTCGAAAACATCGATCGCCATGGCCGCGCGTCGTTGCCGACCGAGACGCTGCAAGGGGTAACCGGCAAGAGGCTGGACCCCGCGCCCTATATCGGCGAACTCACCGCCAAGGACGACGCGCTGTGCGTGTGACGCTGGACCGATCAATGCGATTCGTGCCCTTGCAACCCGCCCTCGGACAAGGCTGACGGCGGCGCCTGAAGTGGGGCGTCGCCGATATCCCAGAACAGCCCGGCCATGATCCCCAGCGCGTCGCGGCACACCGGCTTCAGGACATGCTCGTTCGGCGCATGCTGCGAACAACCGCGATAGGAATGCGGGATCCACACCGTTGGCAGGCCCAGCACATCGGCAAAGCTGTCGTTGGGCAACGACCCGGCCAGATTCGGCAGGATATGGGGCGGTTTGCCTGCGGTCCGGCTCAGGGAAGCCGCCACAAATTTCACCCAGGGCGCGTCCGGGCTCAGACGTGTGGCGGCAAAGACGCCGCCCTGGTGCGGCGTGATGGTGACCATCTGGAAATCGTGCCGGTCCAGATGCCGGCGCAGCGCGGGCAGGATGTCGGGCTGGTCGGTTCCCACGACAAAGCGCAACTGGCAAGTCGCCCGGGCCCTGCCGGAGATGGCATTGACCGGCGCATCGGGCACACCGCTTGTCATCGCCAGGATGGCAAAGGAATTCCAACCAAAGGTCCGCTCGGCGGGGGTCAGGCGTTCCTCGCCCCAGTCCGGGTCGATGGCGGGGCCGGTTTCGCCTTCGATCGGCAATCCGCGAAGGGCCGCGCGCACGGCATCGGTCAGGCTGTCAGGCCGCCATTCGGGCACCAGAATCTGGCCGCGCCGGTCAGAGATCGTGGCAAGCGCATGGGCAAGGATCATCGCCGGATCGGCCAACAGGCCGCCCCAGTTGCCGGAATGATGCGCGCCCTCACGCAGGTTTACCTCAAGATCGAACCTCACCCCGCCGCGCGACCCCATGAACATCGTGGGTGTGTCAGGCTGCAATCGCGGCCCGTCGGACGCGACAAGAACATCGGCGCGCAGCCGTTCCTTCTGTGCCCCGATAAATTCCGACAATCCGGCCGAACCGTTTTCTTCGGACATCTCGATGATGATCTTGATGTTGAATCCGAGGCGCCCCCGTTCGGCCAGAACCGCCTCAAGTGCTGCAAGGTTGATCAGATGCTGCGCCTTATTGTCCGCCGTCCCGCGGCCATAAAGCCGCTCGCCCTGCTCGACCAGGGTGAAGGGGGCCAGCCCATCGCGCCATTGATCGGTCTGCGCCTGAATCACGTCTCCATGGCCATAGGTCAGTACGGTGGTCAGCCCGGGGTCTTCGATCCGCTCACCGATCAGAAACGGCCCGCCACGCGGATCGGGATTGTCGAAAATCCGGCAGGTGAACCCAATGCCCTCAAGCCGGGGTGTCATGGCTTCGGCAAGATAGCGCATAAGGTCCGGCGCACGGACCGCAGACTGGCTCTCGGTCGGATAGGACACCAGCACCGACAGGTCCGCCTGAAAGCGCCCCTCGTCGAAATAGCGGCTGGACCGGTCGATGGCACCCGCCCGGCTGGCGTCAGAGAGGTCAGTCATGCGCATCGTCCTTTCACATCCTGTACTCGGCCACCCTGGGCGCGGTCGGCCGTGCCCTGATCAGTTTCTTGATTCAATTGAAGGATCGCGGAATTCAGCGCCATCCGAATATAGCGGCGGATCTCGATCTCGGCGTTTTCCGCGTCGCCAGACTCGATCTTCTGGCGGATGAGGTCAAGCTGGGCATACCCGGCCTCGGCCTGCCCCGGCCACGAGATCGCCAGGGCGCGCACCAGCTCGATCCGCGCGTTCAAATGCGCCAGAATCTCGCCAACGATCTGGTTGTCGGCCACCTCGTTCATATAGCTGATGAAACGAATCGAATGTTCAACGATCTTCTCGGGCACTTTTGCGGCGATCGCCTTTTTCAGTCGTCCGAGGATCACGCCCAGATGATTGATCTGCCGTTTAGCAGACTGCTGAAAAAGTCGGAGGCCGCTTGTGTTCGCGCCCGTTCGGGTCGTTTTTCGCGCTCTCTCGTGGAACTGATGAAAATGGCTCGCGACAGGCATCAAGCAGCTCAACGAAACCGGCGCCTCAAGGACGTTTTTCAGCGGCCTGTTAGTGGCCTTGGCGATGAATGCGCGGACAATGAGAGCCTCCAGATCGGCGCGCAACTCGTAGATCTCGCACACCATCTTTCTGGTCAGACGGACGATGCGCAGCCCCTGATGCGGCAACGCCTCTCCCAGGTGCTCGGCGTCAAGCTGCCGGATGACTTCGCGGGCCGCGGTACGGCTGATGTTGTGGGTTTCGCACAGTTCCCGTTCCGTCAGCCGCGATCCCGGCCTGAGTTCCCCAGTCGCGATGGAGTGGCGCACCTTTCGCAGCACGTTCAGCCGCACCAGACCGCCACCGGACGTGCTGTCAGCGCCCTTGTCCTGCCGCCCAACCCGCGCCATCTCCACTACACCCTACCGTGCCGCCCAGTGGCGCCCCGGCAGGCAGAGACCAACTGCGATGCCTTCCGGGATGCAATAACCCGTCTATTCGGCCGCGACCGGCGGACGGGTGTCGGCCGGAATGGGGCAGGTATAGGGGAATTCGGCGAGGTACTCTTTATGCGCCTTTTTGGCGTTGGACCGAAGCACGTCATTAGCGATGACCGCCCGCGCCGTTGCCGCCATCACCTTGGCCGCATGCACCATACCCTTATGGGCAAAGGGTTTCTTGCCCTGCGCAGTCAGCTGCCAGGTGTGGAAGGGCGTTCCCATCGCGCAGGTCGCGACGCGCGCCTGAACCGTCGGCACCGCCCAACTGACATCCCCCACATCGGTCGAGCCCATGCCACCGGCAAATGGCCGGTCCAGCGGCGCGACGAAATCACAGATCGCCATCTCGAAATCCGGCTTCATGCTGAGCCGCTGAAAGGAATCCGCGATATCGGCTCGGGTCAGCGTTTCGCGGATCTGGCGAGCGAACTCCACGTCGGTATCATCAAACGGCACCGGACCAAGCGCATCGAACTCGGCCTGCATGGCTTCTTCAAGCGGGCGGTTGCCGATCAGGTTGGACACCGCCGTATACACCTTTGACTCGACCTTCGTGCCCGACATAAGTGCCGCACCGTCGGCAATGGCCCGCACCCGCGTCACCAGTTCGGCAAGCCCCTGCAGATCGCGGCTGCGGATCAGTTGGCGGACGGTCGCCTTGGCCTGCACCACGTTTGGCGCGACTCCGCCGGCATCCAGATAGGCATAATGCACCCGCGCATCGTCGGGCATGTGTTCGCGCATGTAGTTCACGCCGATGTTCATCAACTCCACAGAGTCGAGCGCACTGCGCCCCAGTTCCGGCGCGCCCGCAGCATGGGCCGCCTTGCCGGTAAAGAAGAAATCGATCCGCGTGTTGGCCAGCGACCGCGCGTCGTCGACCCCGTTGAAGCTGGCCGGGTGCCACGTGATCGCGATATCGACATCATCGAACAGCCCCTCGCGCACCATATAGGTTTTAGCGGCACCGCCCTCTTCGGCCGGACAGCCATAATACCGCACGCGCCCCGCGATCCCCTCGGCCGCCAGCCAGTCCTTCACCGCCGTCGCCGCCAGCATCGCCGCAGAGCCCAGCAGATTGTGGCCGCAGCCGTGGCCAAAGCCGTTGTCGCTGATGCTCGTGTGCTCGGCCACGCCCGGCGCCTGGCTGAGCCCCGGCAAGGCGTCGTATTCGCCAAGAATGGCGATCACCGGCCCGCCCTCGCCCGCTTCGCCGATCACCGCCGTGGGAATGCCCGCCACGGCCTCGCGCACACGAAACCCCTCGGATTTCAGCATCGCGGTGTGTTCGGCGCAGGAGCGCACTTCGGTATAAGCGATCTCGGGTGTGTCGAACACCCGGTCGGACAGGCCGATAAACTCTTCCCGCTTGGCCTCGACATAGGGCCAGATCGGATTTTCGTTGGATTTCATCTCAACCTCCTTGCAGGGTATTGCATCAATCTGCGGTGACCGCTGCAGGGCTCGCAGCGATCAATGTGCGGGTGTATGGCTGGGTCGCTCGCTGGGCGCGCAGATCCTCGACGGTCAGTTCCTCTACGATGTTGCCCTGGGTCATCACCGCGATCCGGCTGCACATATGCGCGACCACCCGCAAATCGTGGCTGACCATGACATAGCTCAGACCACGCGCACGGCGCAGCGCGTTCAGGACGTTCAGAACACCGGCCTGTACCGACACGTCCAGCGCCGACGTCGGTTCGTCCAGCAGCAGGATTTCCGGCTCAAGCAACAGCGCCCGGGCCACCGCGACCCGCTGACGCTGACCACCCGAAAGCTGGTGTGGATAGCGATAGGCAAATTCAGGCGCCAGCCCCACGTCGACCAGCACCTGCGCGATGCGCGCTTCGCGCCGGTCGAGACGGTATATCTCCAGCGGCTCCATCAGCGTAGCGCGGATCATCCGGCGCGGATGCAGCGAACTGTAGGGGTCCTGAAACACCATCTGCACCGTCTTGAAGAAATCACGGTTGCGCGGCCGCGGCGCGGGCTTGCCGTTGATCATGACCTCGCCGTCATATCCGTCATGCAGCCCTGTGATGGCGCGCAATATGGTGGATTTGCCGCTGCCCGACTCGCCGATGATGCCGAAAGCCTCGCCTCGGGCGACACGAAAGCTGGCCTTGTCCACCGCCTGCACGCTGGCACGGCCATGCCCGAAAGAGACGGAAAGGTTCACGATTTCAAGGCTGGGTGTGGTCATTTGGGCGCCTCAGTCATCCAGCTTGGATCGTATTCCGGCACGATCAGTTCATCCACTGCATGATCAAGCGGCGGTAGGCTTGCGTTCAGGGCAATGGTATAGGGGTGGCTGGCCTGAGAAAGATCATGCGCCGCCAGTTCCTCCATGATCTGCCCGCCATACATGACCAGAACCCGGTCGCAGAAATCGCTGACCAGGGGCAGGTCGTGACTGATCAGGATCAGCCCGGCCCCCTGCGCCTCGACGCGTTCGTTCAGCACATCCAGGATCTGGCCGCGCACCGTCACATCCAGCGCCGAGGTCGGTTCATCCGCGATCACCAGTTCCGGTGAGGGGATCAGCATCATCGCGATCATCACCCGCTGGCCCATGCCACCCGACAACTCATGCGGATAAAGCCCGGTCACCCGACGCGGATCGCGGATCCGGACATCCTCAAGCATGGCCAACATGCGGTCGCGCGCCTCGGCCCTGCTGCCCTTGATGTGGATGCGGTAGGATTCCATGATCTGCGCACCGACCGTCTTAAGCGGGTTAAGCGCATAGCGCGGATCCTGTAGGATCATGGCGATGCGGCCACCGCGAATATCGCGCATTTGCCGTTCACTGGCGCCCAGCAGATCGAACCCCGACAGGCGCAGCGCATCGGCAGTGACCCGCGCCTTCGGGGGCAGCAGCCGCATGATCGCCCGCCCTGCCGTGGATTTGCCCGAGCCGGATTCGCCGACGATGCCCAGCTTTTCCCGCCCGAGGGTGAAGGAAATTCCCCGCAGCGCATCGCTGTAGCCATGGGCCGACGGATAGGCCACGCGCAGGTTTCGCACTTCCAACAGCGGATCAGTCATTTCGAGGGTCCAGTACATCGCGCAGGCCGTCACCCAGCAGGTTGAACGACAGGCTGACCAACATGATCGCAGCGCCCGGCGCAGCGGCAAGCCACCAGCTGGTCAGCATGAATTGCCGTCCCGAGGCCAGCATCGCCCCCCATTCCGGGCTGGGCGGCTGCGCCCCCAGACCAAGAAACCCAAGGCCCGCCGCCGTCAGGATGATACCCGCCATGTTCAACGTCACCCGCACCACGACCGAGGGCAGGCAGATCGGCATCACATGTTTCAGGATCAATCGCATCGGGCTGGCGCCTTGCAGACGTGCCGCCGCGATATAGTCGGATTTCCGCACGGTCAGGGCTTCGGCCCGCGCAAGCCGCGCAATCGGCGGCCAAGCCGAAAGCGAGATGGCGATCACCGCATTCTCGATTCCAGGCCCCAATGCCGCAACGAACGCCAGCGCCAGAATGAGCGAGGGAAACGACAGGAAGACATCGACCAGCCGCATGGCAACGACATCGAACCAGCCCCCCAGATACCCGGCGGTCGCCCCCACAGCCAGGCCGATCGGCCCGGCAATCACCGCCACCAGCGCCGCCATCATCAGCGTGATCCGAGCGCCGTAGAGGATGCGGGTCAGGATATCGCGGCCCAGATCATCGGTGCCCAGCAGATGTTGCGCCGAGGGGGGTTGAAGCCGCACACTCAGATCCTGCCCCATCACCGAATACGGGGTGAGCCAAGGCCCGATCGCCGCCAGCGTCACAAGGATCACCAGCACGATCAGCCCGGCAAAGGCGGCACGATTGGCGATCAACCGTTGCCAGCCACGCCAGACCGCCTGGGCGCGGGCCTGACGGGGCGAGCTTGCGGTTGGCGCCCGCAGCCATGCACGCAGGCTTTCGCGCGGCTGCGTCACGGGGGCATCTGTCATCGGGTCCTCGGATCAAAGACGCGATAGAATACATCGCTGAGCAGGTTCAGGGTGATGAAGATGAACCCGACGATCAGGGTACAACCCAGAACCGCGTTCATGTCGGCGCGCAGCAGCGCGGTGGTAAGGTATCGCCCGAAACCCGGCCAGGCAAAGACGGTTTCGGTCAGCACCGCCCCCTCAAGCAGAAACGCATAGGACAGCGCAACCACAGTGACGAGTTGCACCGCGATGTTGGGAAAGGCATGCCCCCAGACAACGCTCAGGCGCGAGGCCCCCTTGGCCTGTGCCGCGATGATGTATTCCTGGCTGAGTTGCTCAAGCATGAAACTGCGGGTCATGCGGCTGATGTAGGCCATCGCGCCATAGGCCAGGATCGAGGCCGGCAGCACGATGCGCCCGAACACATCGGCAAAGATATCCAACCGCCCCGCCAACAGCGAGTCGATCAGGTAAAGCCCGGTCCGGGTTTCCAGATCGTATTGATAGACGATGTCGATCCGCCCCGGCGCACCGACCCAGCCAAGGCCGGCGTAAAACACCACCAGCCCCAGCAGGCCAAGCCAGAAGATCGGCGCCGAATATCCGATGAGCGAGATCACCCGCACCACCTGATCGATCCAGGTGTCGCGGTTGGCCGCGGCCAGAACGCCCAGCGGAATGCCAAGCCCGGTTCCCAATATCATCGCCACCGTCGCCAGTTCCAGTGTCGCCGGGAACACCCGCAGGATATCTTCGGTGACTGGCTTGCCACTGGTCAGCGACATTCCGAAATCAAAGTGCAGGCTGTTCCAAAGATAGGCGATGAACTGTTCCCACAAAGGTTTGTCGAGGCCCAGCTTGACCACCATCCGGTCATAGGCTTCCTGACTGGCGTCGTCGCCGAGAATGGCCAGCACCGGATCGAGCGGCAGCAAGCGCCCGATAAAAAAGGTCAGCGCCAGCAGGCCGAGGATCGTCACCGACACCGTGGCGACGGTCCTCAGGAACTCCCGGGCCGCGCTGCCCCATCGCATTGATGAGGCAGAACGATTGGACGAGGTCGAGTTGGCAAGGTCACCTGCCGACATGCTCAGCCTTTCTCGATATCGGCGTAATAGACCCGGAACGCATTCCACTTCCATATCGACACCGATTTGCCCAGTGCGGCGGTATCAAGAAGCTGGAACTGATACGCGAAAGGCCCCTTCTGCATGTGATCCCTCTGGATCTGCTTGTACAACTCGATCTGTTTTGCCTCGTCCTTTTCGAACAGGGCTTCGTCGACACGCTTGTTGAAGTCCTCGCTGAACCAGGCTCCACGCCAGCTTGGGAACATCGTCAGCGATGCCTCAAGCGAGTTGTCGGGGTTCACCGCATGGCGTGACAGCATGCCATGGGCATGGGGCACGGCCGTCTGCCAGGACAGCATGACTGTGTCGAATTCGCGACCGCGGAAGGCCGAGAAAAGCTGCGCATTGGCCATCTGTTCGATTTGCAGCTCGATGCCGACCTTAGCTGCATTCTCTTGCAGGTGCTGGGCAACCGCCGATGTATAGGGCAGCGTCCCGATGAACAGACGCGCCGAGAACCCGTCGCCATAGCCCGCCTCGGTCAGCAACTCCTTGGCCTTTTCCAGATCAAGCGAGAACGGCTGACCTTCTTCCTTGTCAAGCGCTCCAAGCGCACCCAAGGGCACGACACTGGCGCGCGGTATCCCCAGAAACGCCATGACAGTGTCGGCCAAAGCATCGTAATCCATAAGATATTTGAAGGCCAGCCGGACACGGTCATCCGCGAACCTAGGATCGCCATTGTTGAAAGCGGTATAGTAAATCTGGTGCTTCGGCGTCGAGACGACCTGAATATCCGGGTTTGCATTCAGATCGCGCAGATCTTCGGCACCCAGATCGCGCGCCACGTCGATATCGCCCTGCTCAACCAGCAGGCGTTGCGCCTGCGCTTCGGCCACATGGCGGATGATGATGCGCTTCATCGCGGGCGCAGGGCCGTAATAATTGTCATTCGCCTCAAGCACCACCACCTCGCCGGCATTCCACTGACGCAGCGCATAGGGCCCGACACAGGCGCTGTTGGTGGTGAGGTACTTGTTGCCAAGATCCCCCTCGACCGCTTCACCGATCAGCGTTTCGCTGTCCAGCACAGCGGCCACGCGGTTCGCTGCTATGGCCTGGAGGATCAACGCAATCGGATAGGGCCGCGACAGGTTCATCTCGAATGTCCGGTCGTCGACGGCAACCAGATCAACCTCGGCGGTGTCGGCGCTGAATCCGTATTCGGTCATCGTGGCCGCATTGCCGAATCCCAGCGTCAGCACACGCTGCAACGACCAGGCGACATCCTTGGCGGTGACCGGATTGCCAGAGGGGAAAACCGCATCCTCGACCAGGTTGAAGGTAATTTTCATGCCGTCTTCGGAAACCGTCCAGTCCTTGGCGATCGAAGGAACGACACCGGCTTCGTCTTCGGGATCAATCCCGACAAGGCTGTCGCAGATATTGAGGATCAGTTCGTCAGTGACCACCTCGCCAATTTGGGCAGGATCGAAGGTGCTGATCGCGTCGATATTGCGCGCCATGACCAATGTGTCGGGCGGCGTCTCCGCATGCGCAGGGATCACGCCGAGTGCGGCAGTGATCGCAACGCATTTGAGCAAGCTTGCGTGTTTTTTCATCTTTGCTTCTTTCCCTGGGTGAGCGTTTCGCTTCTTGATCTGTCCGTACCGAAGATTTTTGCGATGTAATCCTTGCGTCGCACGGATTGTATGACAATCATGCAGTGCAAAAGCGATCATGGCTAGGAAAAATCTCGCCCCTGACAGGCAAGTTTTCGCTTCCGTCCAGGTGGCAATCCAACTCAAAGGCAGAATGATGAATAATGAGGCCCTTTATCCATCGATCAAACCGTTTGCGACCCACATGCTTGGTGTCGAGCCGCCCCACGTTCTATACGTCGAGGAATCGGGCAATCCTGATGGGGTTCCGGTGATCTTTCTGCATGGCGGCCCGGGCGGTGGTGCCAAACCCGCACAGCGGCGTACCTTTGATCCGGCCCGGTATCGCATCATCCTGTTCGATCAGCGCGGCTGCGGGCGCTCGACGCCTTCGGCGCTGCTGGAGGGCAACGAGACCCCGGCGCTGATCTCGGATATCGAACGGATCCGTGAGCACCTGAAAATCGAAGACTGGATGGTCGCGGGCGGTTCGTGGGGCAGTCTGCTGGCGCTGGCCTATGCCATCGCGCATCCTGACCGCTGCCGGGGGCTGCGGGTGCACGGGATATTTCTGGGCCGCCCACACGAGGTGCGGTTCTGGTTCCATGGCATCGGAACCCTGTTTCCCGACGCATTCGAGGATTTCGCGGGTCATGTCGACAAGGGAGAACGCGATGACCTCCTGAAGGCCTATTATACCCGGCTGACTGATCCTGAACCGCGTGTGCACATGGCCGCCGCACAGGCGCTGCGCGGATTTTCCGCCCGCACGCAAACGCTTTTGCACAGCCCCGCCCATGTGAACAACCTGACGCAACCACAGGCGGCGCTGGAAATCTCGCGCATCTTTACCCATTATTGCAGCAACGGGTTCTTCATGCCCGCGAACCACATCCTGGACAACATCGGCCGCATTCGCCATCTGCCCTGTGAAATCGTCCAGGGCCGCTATGATGTCGTCACCCCGGCGCAAAGCGCATGGGATTTGCACCGCGCCTGGCCCGAGGCGCGGTTCACGCTGGTCGAGCTGTCCAACCACGTTGCAACCCCGGAAGCGCCCGATCTCAGCACCGCCCTGCGCTGCGCCTCTGACCGGCTGGCCGACGGGCCCGATCTGCCGCCGATCGAAACCTATCTCGCCCCCCGCGCCCACCATTCGCCGGCCATTTGCGAGGATGGCACCCTGCTGGCCTGGCTGTCGGACGAAACCGGGTTCGATCAGCTTTGGTCGCGCGATCTTGGCAACGCCGACGCGCCTGCCGTTCAGCTTACATCGCTGAATGAAAAGGTCGGCGGATTCGCTTTCCGCCCGGGCAGCCGCGATATCCTGTTCACCACCGACAGCGGTGGCGACGAGCATCACCAGCTGAACCTGCTGCGCGACGGCACCACCACGCCCGAACCGCTGACCGAAGCGCCGGGCGTCGTGCACAACTGGGGCTGTTTCGATGCCACCGGCAAACGCATCGCCTATGCCGCCAACCGCGTCGATGCCACGGCCATGCATATCCATGTCCGCGATCTTGACACTGGCGAGGACCGGGTCATCCTGACCGGCCCCGGCTATCGCACGCCGCGCAACTTTACCCCCGATGGCACTGCCCTGCTGATCGAGGACAATCGCGACGGCATGTATGATGCCGGGTTGCAACTGCTGCCGATCGAGGGCGGCACGCCGCGCGCGCTGTTTGATGGCAGCCAGGGCCAGGGCAAGGGCGCGCATATTTATGCCGCACGCTGGGTCGGCAAGGGCGCCGCGCTGCTGCTGGCCACCGACAAAGGGGCCGCGTTCCACGGGATTGCCCAGATGGACCCGCAAAGCGGCGCCCTGACCTGGCTTGCGCAGCCCGCCGGCGATGTCGAGGCGATGGCCGTCAGCAAGGACGAGACCACGATTGCCTATGCCTGGAACAACCAGGGTTATAGCCGGATCATGCTGCTCGACCGCGCCACGGGATCGGAATCCGAACTTGCCCTGCCAGCCCCCGGCCGGATCACCACACTGACCTTCGCGCCCGACCAGTTGGCGCTGATGGTCGCACTTACCGGGTTTCGCGCACCGTCCCGTGTGCTGCGGATCGCGTTGGACGGCCAGACGAGCAAGGATCTGTGCGTCGGCGCGCCAGTGCTGGCGAACGAAGATACCGTGGAACCCACGATCGAACACTTCAACAGCTTTGACGGCGCAAAGGTGCCCGCCTTCGTGTTCACGCCCCGCACACCGGCCCCGCCCGACGGCTATCCGACGTTCTTCATCGTCCATGGCGGACCCGAGTCGCAATATGCGGCGCACTGGCGGTCAGACGCGCAATATCTGGTGCGGCGCGGCTGGCTGGTCGTTGCCCCGAACGTGCGCGGCTCCACGGGCTATGGGCGCGACTGGCAGGCGGCTGATGATCTGGAACTCAGGATGGACCCGGTGCGCGATCTCAAGGCGATACGCGATGCCATTGCCGCCCGCGACGATGTGAATGCCCGGCGCTTAGTAGTTTCCGGCCAAAGCTATGGCGGTTTCATGGTCCTGGCCGCGATCACCGAATATCCCGACGACTGGTGCGCCGCGGTCGATTTCTATGGCATCGCGGATTTCAACACGCTGCTGGCTGCAACCGGCCCGTGGCGGCGCAAGCTGCGGGCGGTGGAATACGGCGACCCAGACACCGACGCAGGCAGGGCCATGCTGGCGGCGCTGTCGCCCTATCGTAAGGTGGGCGTCATCCGCACACCGCTGTTCCTGGCCCATGGCGGCGACGATCCGCGCGTCACCCCGGCGGAAAGCGAGCTGGTCTATGCATCGTTGTTCGGACGGGGCCACGATTGCCAGTTGATACGCATCGACCACGAAGGCCATGGCTTTGCGCGGCTGAAGAACCGCGAAAAGGTCTATGGCGCCATGGTGCGGTTTGTCGAAACCCGGGCACGGGCCTCATGATGGAACAGCCGAAAATCAAGGCAGAAACCATGGCCGCTGCCGAGCGGCTGGCAGATGTGGACTACACGGCGTCCGAACGCGAGCAGATCGCCGCACTTCTGCCCGAACAGATGGCCGCGACCCGCGCGGTGCGCGACCTTGGCATTGGCAATGGCGTGCCCATGGCCTGCGTTTTCGATCCGCGACTGCCCGGGTTCGAGATGCCCGCCCTGAGCGACACACAAACCTACCGAACGACCGATCCTGGACCGCTGCCCGTGGATGAGGCCGACATCGCCTTTGCCCCGGTGACGAGGCTTGCGGCCTGGCTGGCCAACGGCGCGATGTCCAGCGTCCGGCTGACCGAAATCTACCTCGCGCGGATCGAACGGCTGGCCCCGGCGCTGAGGTGTTTTGCCACCGTCACCGCCGACCTTGCACGGGCGCAGGCGGTCGAGGCCGACGCCTGCCGTGCCAGCGGCGATATCCCCGGTCCCCTTCTGGGCATACCCTATGTGGTGAAAGACCTGTTCGACACCAAAGGCATCATCACCGGCTGGGGGGCCGAGCCTTACCGCGACCGGGTGCCCGACGACGACGCCGAACTGGTCAAACGACTGCGGGCTGCGGGCGCGGTTCTGCTGGGCAAAGCCTCGCTCGGGGCGCTGGCGCGCAACGACGTGTGGTATGGCGGACGCACCAGCAACCCCTGGAACCTGAACGAAGGCTCCAGCGGCTCCAGCGCGGGCTCGGCCTCGGCGACGGCTGCGGGGATGTGCGGGTTTTCCATCGGAACGGAGACCCTGGGTTCGATCGTGTCGCCATCGCAGCGCTGCGGAACCACCGGCCTGCGCCCCACATTCGGGCGGGTGTCGCGAAGCGGCGCCATGGTGCTGGCCGCGACGCTGGACAAGCCGGGGCCGATCTGCCGCGCGGTCGAGGATACGGCCATGGTTCTGGCGGCCCTGAATGGCGCCGATATCAACGATCGCAGCTCGATCGGCGCCCCGTTCCATTTCGACGCGACCCAAGGCGTCGGTGGGTTGCGCATTGGCTATCTGCGGGAAACCTTTGGTGAAAATGCAACCGCTACCGACCGGCACGCGCTGGAAACGGCACGCAGGCTGGGCTGCGAGGTGGTAGAGGCCGCCCTGCCCGACCTGCCATACGATGCGTTGCGCAACATGCTGATGGCCGAATCCGCCGCGAATTTCGAAGAGCTTACCTTCACTGGCCGCGATGAGCTTTTGACCGTGCAGACCAACGAGGCCTGGCCCAACACCTTTCGCCGCGCGCGGTTCCTGTCGGCACCCGATCATGTGCAGCTTGACAAGCTGCGTTACCTGACGATGCAGGCCCTTGATGGGCTGTTCCGCGAAGTTGATGTGCTGATCGGCCCGCTTTCCGGGGGCCCGATGATGGTTGCTTCAAATTTTTCCGGGCATCCCTGCCTGCACCTGCGCGCCGGATTCGAAGAACGCCCCAGTCGCCCCGCGTTCGGCCCCGACCGCGCCGCCCGGCCCGGCGAGCCGCTGTTCACGGTTCCAATGGGTATTTCGCTTTGGTCCGGCCTGTTCCGTGAAGATAAGCTCTTACGCGTCGGTCTTGCGCTTGAAGAGGCGTTTGGCGTGGCTGACCGGCGACCGTCGACCGCTGTCTAGGGTCGGCCAATGTTCGGCATTTCAGATGTTCGGCTTCGGCTGGATTGAGATAATTCTCTTGGTCCCGCGCCCCGGCAGGTAGGCTTCGGCTCGACCTCGCAGCGCGGCATGACGAAGGCAACTGCGCCGCCGTCTCCCACGAATTCAGGCTTTGCCCGCCAGCATTGCCTCGATCAGCCGTTGCACACACAGCGCCTCGCGCGGGGTGGCAAGCGGGTGCGAAATCCCCTTCAAGCACAGCGCCAGTGCGTCCAACTGCGCATTCAGGCCCACCGCCCGCGAGTCGGCTGGCGCATGGGCAAGCGGATCGAAGGCCCCTCCGGTGGAATGCGACAGTTTACTGAAGTCGCTGATGCGGTAACTGGCCCGGCTGCCCTTGATGGTGACCTCCTGGCGGTCGGCCTGAGCGCCTCCAACACTTGCCATGACCGAAACTGGTTTTCCATCCACCGTTTCAAGCCGGGCCTGCATATGGGTTTCGCATAGTGCGGAATCGTCCGGATAGGCCGGTTTCGCCCAGACGAGGGACAGTGGCCCAAGTACGCGTTCTGAAAAGAACAGGAAATGAGACAGGACCTCGCGCGTCAGGCCGCCTTCTGCCCGATCTCGCAGCCAAGCAGCTGATTGCTGCCAGGCACGCGGCCAGACCGAGTAGGTCACTACGATATCCGCGCCGATGATCTCGCCCATTTCGCCGGACCGTGCGGCGGTCGAGACCCTGGCCAGCGCCGCACCTGCCGCCTGGGTGAAATTGACGGCGGCCGGAACGCCGGACCTGTCCAGCTCTGCCACAAGGTCTTCGCTTTCAGTCACGTCTATTCCAAGCGGTTTTTCCAGAAACACCGCCTTTCCCGCAGCGGCAGCCTTCAGAGCATACGCTTTGCGCGGCGCTGGAGGACAGGCAAGGTAGACAAGCTCGGATCGCGCGATGGCAGCTTCGGCATCCATTGCGATCACCGCCCCCGGTGCAAGGGCAAGCGCGGCAGCACAGGCTTTGGGGTCCGGATCCCAGAGAATGACTGGCGCAAAGCCGTCATGCATCCGCATGTGTTCAAGCATCCGCTGCCCCATGATGCCCAGACCGATGATCGCTGTTCTTGTGGCCATGCAATGCCGCCTCTTCATTTCCGCTGTTGAACCCATTGTTTACGGGCCGTGGTCCCCGAATTCTACCAGAAACATGAGCTGGCATGTTCTGGATGATTTGCTCAGACAAATCCGACCTGCGCAAAATGTGATCCTGTGTCGACACGGGGCGGGTCGACAGATGGGTGGACACGGTGCATCCCAAACGTGACGGCAAACAGCAGGATCACAAGAGCCGGGGGACCGGGGGCTGTGACCACAACCAGCTTGAACCCCATCGAGATCAGAGTTTCCACGGGGTGAAAGCGGAGGTCGGTCGCTGCGTCAACGTCGAAATCGCCATGATGCATCCGGTGCAAGCGCCACAGCCACGGCACTGCATTGAATATCATATGTTGCAGGTAAATCAGGAGATCAAGCAGCGGCATCGAGACGACGATGGCGGCCCAGAACAGGGCGTCTAGGCATGGTCCCACGCCATGACGGCCAGGTCAACCGCGAGGATCGGAGAAGACAGGCGAAGGATGACCCGGTCGCCGACGGCATGGGGCGGCGCAGCAGCCTCCCACAGCGCCATGGCTGCGAACACACCCAAAAAGACGGCAAGGCGGATTGTCGGTTCGGCGGCAAGGACGATCTCAGACATGGCAACGAACCTTTGGGTTTCGCAAAGCGTTAAAATGCTACCATTTAACTTATTTTTTGAACATTTGGCCATCGGCGAACATGATGTCACTCGGGGCAAAGGCTGCGCTGCTGGAGGAATACGCAGGCGTCGCGCGGCGCTCGTCACCAGCCGCCGCGACGGCAAGGCAATGATCGACCGGCTGACAGACGCCAAGACACGCGCGCTCATGGACCTGCTCCGCGTCGTCGCCGAGCCAAACCTGACGCAGGGTCGAGCGGATCGTTGCAACGCTGGACCCGGCCATCGAAATCGTGGCCTATTGCTGGGAGCCCTGCTGCATCTATGCGCACCTGGCGGTCGCAGCCCCGCACAGGATCGGCTTCAGCGGACGTCGCCGCGAAGGCGGTCTGCTGGAATGGCGGTAAGACTGACGGGCGGTGCTCAACGGTTTTCATTGAGCCGACGATCTCCGAAAGGACACCAAACTATTTCCGCAAAGTAGCTTGGCCGCACTCACGAAAAAACGGCCACGCGCAGGTCGATACGAGGGGTCACAGACCAGAGGTGAGCATCGCCAAACTCGGTGATGTCATCGGCCCGCCTTGCGACGACGCGAACCAGTACGGGCGCGCCGCCGTCGGCGATATAGACCGCGTCCCGGCCGATGTTCGGATCGCCGAAGAGCGCGCCCAAGGCGGCGGCGAAGGCGCTCATCAGAACGTCGCGTTCAGTCGCACCCGGCCGATGGTGTCGCCCGCGCCGCTCGCCACCGCCTCGACGGCCGCGCCGATCAGCGTGTTGTCGGTCGCGACCGTGGTGCAGCGCTTGTTGGTGTCGTCCCAATAGACCTTCGCGCCGACGGTCCAGGCCTGAGAGCCGACCTTGGTGATGTCGAACACGCCGACGAGCGCGGTCTCGACAGGCGCGCCGATGGCGGCGGCGCCCGCGGCGATGCCGAAGATGGCGCCGACTAGCAGGCCATCGCCGGGGCCGACGGCGTAGGGCGCGGTCAATGTGATGGTGTTGCCGGGCTGGACGTAGTTTTTCATGGGGAGGATCCTCGTGGAAAGACGAAGGGCGGCCCGATTGGACCGCCCGCATGTCAAGGTTCAGGTTGGGTGCGTTACGCGCCCGGGTTCTTGTAGAGACCGCGCCAGTCGATGGCCTTGGCGCCGAAGTCGAGGCGGCACTTGATCTCGACGCCATCGACGTCGAAGCCGTTGCGGGTCTCGATGTAGGCGCCCTGCTGGCCCTCGAGATAGGCGTACTCGATGGTGTCGATCTGGTTCGGGCTGGCCGCCAGATACCAGGCGGTCTCGCTGGCGGCGTCAAGCCGCGGCTCGCTGATCGGCGCGAGGGTCCGGATCGATTGCGGTACGACGTTGGAGGTTGCGGCGGGCACGAGGTTCTGAGCCACCATCTGCTCGGCCTTCAGTTCCAGCGAGGCGGGCACGATCAGGAAGGCGGGACGGACGTTCAGCACAGTCTTCTTGTCGAGCCCGGTCTGCTTGGCCATGGCGGCGCGGGCCGCGCCGACAGCATCCACCGCCAGCGCCGTGCCGGTGCCCGCGAGGTTCTTGTGCGTGGTGTGGAACAGCGCGTTGCCGTCGGCCATCGCCGGGTTGGCGGTGATGATGCCCCAGACCACGTCCGACTCCAGCTGCGCGATGGAGTTGCCGTACATCGCCGGGATGCGGGTGAAGGCGTCGAGATCGTCGTTGATCAGCGTCTGGCGGGTGATGGCGACCACACGGCCATAGGTCTTGACCTTGTAGCTCTCCTTGGACTCGCCGAGCGTCCCGCGCTTGAACTCGCCGCTCTCGCCGACCTCCAGCAACTGCGGGGCTTCGCCGAGCTGAACCCTGTGCATCGCCTTGAAGTCGGTGGCGAGCACCTGGCGGCAGAACAACATGAACGTCCGCGGATAGGCCTCGTAGGCCTGCCGCAGGGTCTTGTTGGTGACGGCCGAGAGGATTTCGGGGAAGTCCGAGGTCGAATGCAGCGACCGGGTCGCCACCTCGTCGCGCGACAGGCCGCGCGTGTTCACACCGGCGTTGCCGAGACTTTCGCGGGCGAGTTCCAGGAGCGACATGCCGCGATACTGGCGGGCGGCGTCCTCCAGCTGGAACAGCGTCGGGCTGTAGCGGTGCAGCAGCGCATTCGCCACGGCATCGCGGCGCGTGATGCGCTCATCCCGTCCGTCGAGCGGGACCGACACTTGGCTGAAGGTCCGGGTCTCGTCGGATTTCGCGGCGACCTGATCGAGGATCAGGCGGCGGGACTCGTCGATGCTGACCCCGCGCTTGACCAGGTCCTCGGCGAAGCCGCGCTCGAGGTTCAGCCGCCCGGCCAGATCGTAGATGGTGGAGACGCGGTCACGCTCGGCCTCGCGGGCGCGGGTGGCGACAGCCTCGGTGTCGGGCGCAGGCGTTGCCTGCGTCTTCGGCTGGCTGCGCGTCTCGCTGGCGGCGACCTTCGGGTCGGGCGCAGCCGTATTCGGTTCGGTCATGGTGGTGTCCTCGGTTTCGACCGGCTCGGTCGGCTGGGTGGTGGCGGGGGTTGCGTCGTCGCTCGCCGGAGTCTGGGTCTGCTCCGTCATCGGGATCGGTCCTTTCGTTGTGGAAGGGGCGTCCCGGCGGTGAAGGACGCAGTCGTGAAGCGGGGAATGTGCGCGGAAGACCGCGGCGGGGTCGGCGCCGACCGCGACGGCGGAGACCTCGAAGGGCGTCCAATCCACCGCCCGCCAAAGCTCGCGGGCGGCCTCGGGCTTCGAGACCTCGAAGCGGTGGACTTGGTAGCCGATGGAGACCGCCCGGATGTGCCCGGCCTGAATGTCGCGCCAGATCGGCTCGACATCGGCACGTTCGCTAATCCGGACCAGCGCGATGCCGCGGCCGTTCTCGATCCGCGCCGAGCCCGGCACGACCGAGCCGATCACGGCGTCGAGCGTGTCGAGCTCGTGCACCTTCAGGAACGGCGCGCCCGCGTTCAGCCGGTCGAGCCGGACATGGGAGGGGTCGAGGCTGAGCTCCTCGTCGTAGGGCTCGCCAAAGAAAGTGGCGCGGCGGACGCGGGCGCCGGCCGACCAGACCACCTCGACGGTGCGGCTGTCGGCATCGGCCGTGTTCGGCGCAAGCTCCGCCGACCGGCGCATGGCCGGCAGTTCGATCATCGTGTCCATGAAGGTCAGTCCTGTTGGTCGGCCTGCGCCGGATCGGTTTCCGCGTCAGCGGAGGGGTCGTCGTCGGCGGGATCGCTCGCCGGATCGCTGGCTGGATCGGTCGATTGCGCGCTGCCGGTCTTGGTGACGCGGCGCGGGTCGCTGTCGAGCACCAGCCCCAGCGCATCGAGCTTGGCGTTGGTGGCAGCGATCTCGGCCAGCACGGCGTCGGGGTTGCGGCCCTGTTTCGCGATCACCTCCGCCAGCGTCATGGTGCCGGAGCGGATCGACAGCAGATTGGCCATCGCGTCCTTCTGCGGATCGACCGCCTCGAATTTGGGCGGCGACCATTCGACCGGCACGATGGGCGACGGGATCTGCCCTGCTGCCCACGCGGCCTCCGTGAACCATCGCCAGACCGGCGCGCAGAACATCGGGATGAACAGCTGCCATTGCACCGCGTCGATCTGGCGGCGGAACTCGACGAGCCCCGCCCGGATCGAGGAATAGTTCACCTGGGAGAGGTCCCCGGTCAGGAGCTCGTAGGGCACCCGAAACCCGGCCGAGATCGTGTGCAGGCTGGCCCGCTTGTATTCGCCATAGCCGCCCGTGGCGGATGGCTGGTTGAAGCGGATGTCCTTGCCGCCGCGCGCATAGGCGATCAGCCCCGGCTCGAACTGCTCGACCCGGTTGCCGTCGGCATCGACCACCGAGGGCGCGATGCCCTGTTGCGCCTCGTCGTCACCGAAGACGATGGCGGTGACGCAGGCCTCGGTCTTCTTGCGGACCAGTTCGGCCACCTCGTAGTCGTCGAGATCGCGCAAGCTGCGGATCACCGGCGCACCCCAGGGAACGCCGCGGGCCTGAGTCCTCTGCTTCTCATAGACATGGGCAATCTCGGTCGCGGGGACCGGGCGGCTCTGCAGGCCGTTCTGCAACGCGCCATAGGCGTCGCCGGGATGTTCGGCATGGAGCCAATAGGCCCGGCGCTTGCCGACCGGGTCGAACTCGATCCCCTGCACCAGACGTCCCGCGCCGAGGGCGCCGGATTTCGTGGCGTCGAGGAAGTCGGCCTCCAGCACCTGCAATTGCAGCGGCACCGGCAGGCCGTCGCTCGCGCGCCGCAGGCGGCGGCGAACCAGAACCTCGCCCGCCTCGACCATCTCGCGGCAGATCAGCGTCTGCAGGCCGTAGAAGTCGAGCTGCCCGTCGGCGTCGCACTCCGCCGTCCAGCGTTCGAACAGAGCATCGACCTTGCGGTCCAGCGTGTCGTCTCCGCTCGCGGCGCGCGGCATGATGCCCGCGCCGATGATGTTGTTGACCAGCACCGCCACGGCCTTGGCCGCATGCGGGTTGTTGCGCACGAGATCGCGCATCCGGTCACGCAGGAGCGCCCCGGCGACGCCGATCTCGGTATCGGCCGACGACCCCGGCGCGCGCCAGCCCTCGGTCCGCCGTCCACGTGCGGCGCCGTCATAGCCCCGTGTCAGGGTCTCGAAGGCCTGACGCGCCATGACGCGCCGGGCCGCCATGCGCGGCGCCACCGTGGCGATGGCGTGATCGAACCAGTTGGCCGACATCACCGGTCCCCGCGCGAGAAGCCAGCGCGCCCGGCCACCGGCAACGGCCGCGTGGTCCCCGCGATGGCGCGCTCGATGGTGCGGATCCGGGCGAGCAGGTCCTCGGCTGTGCCGTAATCCACCGACTTTCCGTCATAGCTGACCCGGGTCGTGCCGCTGGCATAGGCGCGCCGCAGCGCCGAGAGCTCGGTTTCCGTCCAGTCGGTCATCTTCAGAACCATCCTCCGCGCCGTCCGAGCCAGTCGGAGTGGCGCTTGCCCTGCGGGGCCTGTCCCGGCCGGTTGATCTGCCCGGCGGGATCGGTGTCGGTGGGGGCCGCCCCGAGCTGATCCTCGAGGTCGCGCCATTTCTCGTCCGGCCAGCGATCCGCGCCCGCGATCCAGGCGGCGGCGCGGGCATAGACCCGGCAGTCCAGCGCCTCGTTGCGCTCCCGAAGCTTCTGCCATTCGAGCTTCGTGAAGCCGCGCTTGCCCTTCACCGTGACCAGCTGCTCGGCGGCCA
>Ga0307930_1000380_pt1 | contig 35527 bp, 30 predicted proteins | sample OrgLakmetageno46_FD_203161 | JGI IMG/M metagenome (GOLD analysis project Ga0307930, IMG submission 203161) | Saline water microbial communities from Organic Lake, Antarctica - #46 | ecosystem: Environmental > Aquatic > Non-marine Saline and Alkaline > Saline | place: Antarctica: Organic Lake...
CTGGGTGGATGGCCTTTACAGCTCAAGCGAGGCCAGGTTCAGCATGACTCGGTTTTATTGGGGTGCACTGCATGGTTGGAAAGCGAGTTTCAAGCGACGAGGTCGCCACGCAGAGTGTGGGTAACGGCGGCCGGTCGCGCGATCGAGCGCGCCAAGATCACCTCATGCGACGCCTCGGCCAGCTGGAAGCCTCTCTCGAGTCGCGAAACATCGCGCTGGACAAGGCGAGCGAGGAGCTCACGATCCTACGCGCCAGGCTAAACGAGCTGGGCGCCAAGCTCGCAGCGCGAAACAGCGAATACGATTCGCTAGCGCGGTCTAACATCGCGCTTGCGCGCGACGCCGAGAGCGCAAGGGCGCTTCAACGTATCACCGATCTTGTTGAAGCCTTGTCCCTCAGCTCCCGCAATCAGCCGGTTCAGACGCCCGGCGAACCAAGGCGATCGCCGCCTGCTGAGTCAGGAGCGAGGGCCGCCAGATCCTCCGCTGCGCCTTCCTTGCCGCCCCTGGTCGGCCGGGTGCTCGGGCGCGGAGCGGCCCGAAAAGCCTTGGCTCATAGGGCGGAAGCGATCAAGGCGAGCGGTTTGTTTGATGCGGAGTGGTACACCGCGAAAAACCGGGATGTCGCAGAAACAGGCGCCGACCCCGCCGTTCACTATATTTCCAACGGCGCTGGAGAAGGCCGCAATCCTCATCCGCTGTTTGACCACGAATGGTATGTTTCCGCCGTTGGAGGGTACGCCGCGCTTAACGGGCTGACAGCGCTTGAACACTATCTACAATCCGGTCCTGGCGCACCGTCGCCATGCCCGGCCTTCGACCCGGCGCACTATCGCGCTCAGGGCTTCGCCCCCGAGACTGCTGATCTGGCCGATTATGTGACTCGCGGCTGGCGCGCCGGCGCAAGCCCGTCGCCGTTCTTTGACCCGAAAATTTACACTGGCGCGAGCGCGGCGTCTGAGCCTCTGGCCAATTATCTCGAGCATGAGGATGGCTATTCCGGGCCCCTATCCAAGAACTTCGACGCTGGTTGGTATCTGGAACACCATACCGATGTCCGCGAAGCTGGAACCAACCCCTTGCTGCATTTCATCGTCAGCGGGCGCGCCGAGGGGCGGCGGGGAACTCCGGCAAACCAATTCAGAGGACCTGGGGGGCGCCCCATGGCGGCGCAGCCCGGCGCGCCGAGGAGGCGCCGTTCGCTTCCTGACCTCTTTGATGTGCGGGCGACACCGCGAGAGTCCGACACTGCGGTTGTCGTACAGTGGACCCACAGGGGCCAGGCGTCAGCGAACGCAGCCTGGCTTGCGCGCCTTGCCGAGGCGTTTGACCTGTTCGTCATCGCTCCGCCGCACCTTGCTGATCGCGTCCACGAATACACCTGCCAGTCGCGCCGGCGGCGGCTCACTGTAATCGAAGGTGTGGACGCCCCGCACGAAGCGGTGTTGTTCGGGCATATGGCGTCGCAAAGGGTTTTTTCGCGCTATAATCTGATCGGCTGGGTCTGCATTTCGGAAAACGCACCGAGCAGGGGGCCGGCCCTCGCGCTCACCGAGCGCTTCAACGCGGACCCGGATCTGGGGATTCTGGCCGGGCGTACGGCGCCGCTCCAGCAGTTGCAAGCATCCGGAGAGCCCTTCAAGAGATTTTCGATCCTCCGCGCCAGGTTAGGCCGGCCTCGTATCGATCTCGACCTAGACGGGGCCGCGGGTGAGACCCTGTGGATGCGCGGTCTGCTTATGCGGGATCTTGCGGCGTCGCTAACACGCCCTGAAGATCTGGATGTGGAGAGCCCCGGGCCTGAGCGCGGCGAGCGGATCGGTGGGCGCGACATCGTTCAGGCGCTGGTGAGCGCTGCGGCTCATGACGGCGGATTCAGTGTGGAGCGGATTGGTGAATAAGCGACAGAAGATCACGTCTCCACCCCGCGCCCAGTCGCGCCGCGTCAAGTCGATTGCATTCTATCTGCCGCAATATCATCCGATTCCGGAGAACGATTTGTGGTGGGGTCCGGGCTTCACCGAGTGGACCAATGTGACGCGTGGCAGGGCGCTTTTCGAGCAGCACGATCAACCGCGGCGTCCGGGCGCCATGGGATATTACGACCTGCGGGCGCCGGAAGTGCGTAAGGCCCAGGCCGACCTGGCGCGGGAGTACGGCGTTCACGGGTTCGCGTATTATTTCTACTGGTTCGACGGCAAACGCCTGCTCAACCAACCGATTGAAGCCATGCTGAAGAGCGGCGAGCCTGACTTTCCGTTTTGTATTTGCTGGGCGAACGAGCACTGGTCGCGCAACTGGGACGGCCAGAACCGCCACGTTCTGATGGCTCAGAACTATTCGATGGAGAGCTGCAAGGCCTTCATCCAGGACGTCATTCCCTTCATGCAGGACGAGCGGTATATCCGCCATGACGGCAAGCCGGTCCTGATCATCTATCGCACCACCCAGATCCCGAACTGGCGCACCGTTGCGAAGATGTGGCGGGAGGAATGCCGCAAGGCCGGACTTGGCGAGATTCATCTGTGCGCGGTCCGCTTCGGACTGGAGCCGCTCGAGGGGCAGCCTGCAGCCCACGGGCTGGACGCCTATGTGCTGTTTCCGCCCCATGAAACCGTTCGAGAAGACCTGCGTGATCAGGTGCGTGGGTTGCACCCTGAGTTCGGCGGCGAGCTGTTCAGCTACGAGGCCATGGCCGCCGGCGACGTTGAACGGTTTGAAGATGGATATCCCTGGCCCGTCCATCGCGGCGCGACGATGGCCTGGGACAATACCGCGCGGCGCAAGTTCGCCGCACGTATTTTCCATGGCGCCACGCCGAGCCGGTTCCGCCGGTGGTTGCGCGAAATCTTGCGCCAGGAAGACGCCCATAACCCGTCCTCAGAATCCCTGGTCTTCCTGAACGCCTGGAATGAATGGGCTGAAGGAACGGTTCTAGAGCCGGACGAGCGCTGGGGCGAAGGCTATCTCGAAGCGGTGCGCTCGGCGCTGCAGGGCTACTGTATCGACGGTCCGCCCGACACCGAGGAGACTGATAGCGCCGCCGCCCCTGTCACGGGTCCGCACCTGCGCGCCCTGCAGGAAACCATCGCATACGATCCGGGCGTCACACGTCGCTGGATCGAGGGCGCGGTGGAGCCGATGGAGGACGCGCCGACGATCGTGCTGGCCGCTCACATTTCCGGCCACCAGCTCTATGGCGGCGAGCGGAGCCTGATCGACGTCTTGCGGGCGCTTCGGGCCAGCGGGCGCAATGTGATCGTCACTTTGCCCAGCGGCAACAACGCCGATTACATCAAGACCCTGAGCCAGGATGCGGTCGGGCTGTATATCCTGCCTTACCCGCAATGGCGCGACGACCGCGCGCCGGTCGAACGGCTGATCCTGGAATTTGGTGAGATCTTCGCGGCCCACGGGGCGGACGCGCTGCACGCCAATACGATCACCCATCTCGAGGCGCTGGAAGCGGCTCGGCGCAGCGGCGTGGTGCGGGTGGTTCATGCGCGCGAGCTGATCACCATGGACACCGGGCTTTGCGAACAGATCGGCAAGAGTCCTGAAGACATTATCGCGGACGTGCTTCGCACGTGCGATTATGTGATCGCAAATTCGCGCGCCACCGCCTCGATCTTCAGCGCTCCCGGGCGATCCTTCCTGGCGTTTAACGCGATCGACGCGTCGGCGTTCGAGCCCGCCGCCGGTCCCCGGCCCGACGCTCCGCTGCGCTTTGGCGTCGTGAGCAGCAATATGGAGAAAAAGGGGGTCGGCGACGTGGTCGCCCTTGCGCGCCGCCTCGGTGAACGAAGCGATATCGAGCTGATCGTGATCGGCCCGGAGCGCGAGAATACCCGCGCCTGGGCCGCGGAGGTCGAGGCTGGCGTCCTGCCGTCCACCCTGAAATTCCTAGGCTATCGCGACACGCCCCAGGAGGCGATGGCGGAGCTGGATGTACTGCTCAGCTTGTCGCACTTTGCGGAGTCGTTCGGGCGCACCGTGGCCGAGGCGGCCGCCTGCGCCAAGCCCGCGATCGGCTATCACTGGGGCGCTCTGCCCGAAGTGATCGACCATGAAGCCACCGGCTTGCTGGCGCCATACCGCGATATCGGCGCTGTCGCCGAGGCGGTCGAGACGCTGGCCGGCGATCCCGAGCGCGTCGCGCGCTACGGCGCCGCAGCGCGCGAGCGGGTCACGGCGCTGTTCTCCCAGGACGCCCTGCGCGAGGCGCTGGATGACGCCTACGCGGCGATTCTCGCCGACCGGACGCCGCGCGAAGACGCTCGTCTGGCCGATGGCGCCGCCATCGTCGTCCCGATCTACAACGCCTTTGAAGACACCCGCGCCTGCATCGAGTCGCTGAAAGCCCACACGCCGGGCCTGAAGGCGGTGCTCGTCAACGACGCCAGTTCCGACCCCCGCATCGCAGAACTTCTTGAGGGTCTCGCCGGCGATGATCGCTTTGAGGTGATCACCAACGAGGAAAACCTCGGCTATACGCGCTCCATCAATCGGGCCGTCGAGCATGCGGCGGGCCGCGACATCGTTCTGGTCAACAGCGACGCCCGGGTCACTCCGAACTGGCTGGACGGGATGCGCGCCGCCGCACGCTGGTCGCCGGAGGTTGGAACCGTGACCGCCATGGGCGACAACGCCGGCGCCTTCTCCTTCCCCCAGGAGGGCGAGGCGAACCCGCGCCCGCACTGGGTCGACGAGGACGGCTTCGCGCGTCTGGTGGTCCAGGCGGCCGGCGCGTGCACGCCGCCCATGACGCCGACCGGCTCCGGTTTCTGCATGTTCATCAAGCGCGCCCTGCTCGACGCCATCGGGTCGTTTGACGAGGAGGGCTTCCCGCGGGGGTATGGCGAGGAAAACGATCTCTGCCTGCGAGCGATTGAGGCCGGCTGGATCAACCTGATCACGCCATGGACCTATATCTACCACACCCGCTCGGCCAGCTTCGGCGATGAGAAAGCCATGCTCATCAAGTCGGGCGTGGATGAGGTGATCAAGCGCTATCCCGACTATGTGCCGCGGGTGAAGGCGGCGTTTTCGGGAGACGACATGCTGGCGTTGCGCAATACTGTAAGGCAGGTCTACCGGTGAGGCAGGCGGGGCGCCGCGCTCCAGCAGGGGCGGTCGCTTCGGCGGCGAGGGAGTCGGCCTCCCAAGCTTACCGGGCGACTTCTTCAGGTTCAGTCGCCGATTTGGGCGACGCTTCGGTCGATAAGTAGACGATCCGTGGTCTTCTCCGAACCACTTCTCGTGTTCACCTTTCTCCCAATCGCCCTCGCCATCGTTCTAGCGTCACGGGGACTCATTTATGACGCTGCGATATTCTGCTCCAGTATAATACAACTGCATGCTCAATATAGGGCGAAAAACCAACGTTTGAAGGCGCTTCTGAACTGGGACTTAGAGATTCGAAAGTTCCCGTAAGGTAAAGAATAAGAGACTTTTCCTGAGCGCGCCAAGGAGAACTCGTGGGAGCTTGAAACAATGGACATCGACCTTTCGATCATGCGGGACGAGCATCCCTATATCCTCGAGTGGGTCGCCTATCACCGCGTTGTCGGCGTCACGAATCTTACGATCTACGACAATAACAGCAAAGACGGCTCTACCGAGCTGCTTGCCCGCCTTCATGAGCTGAACGTGGTCAACCATGTCCCGTGGCCGGCGTCAGGGCAGGATTCGCCGCAGACTTCAGCGTATCGCCATTATCGCGATAGCCGCGCAAGCGCCGGGTCCAATGACTGGGCCCTTTACATAGACGCGGATGAATTCGCCGTTCCCGTCGAGCACGATACGCTGGTCGAAGCGCTCGACGATATTGTTACATTGGCGCCGGACGCCAAGGCGATCGCAATAAACTGGAAAACTTTCGGAACCTCCGGGCTCCAGAAGGCGAACCCAGGCCTCGTCGTCGAGCGGTTCCAAAGGTGCGCGGAGGGCGGACGGGCGCCGAACAACTGCGTCAAGTCGGCCGTCTGCCTCCAGGCTTTGTCCGACCCGCACATTCACGTGCACCAGATCGCTGACGGTCGATACGTGAACGACCTCGGCGAGGATGTAGAGATCTACGGCAACGGCATGTCAAAGCGGGTTTCCCATGAGCGTGTCCAGATCAACCACTACATGACGAAGTCCGTTGAGGAGTGGCAGGACAAGAAGGCGCGCGGAAACGCCAATTTGAGCGACGGCCACCAACAGAAGTACGCGCGCCTGAACGATGAGCTGTTTCAGCGCGCTGACAGGAATGAAAGCGTGTGCGAGCGCATTCTAAGATTCCTGCCCGCGGTAAAGACGGAGATTGAGTGTTTGGAGCAACGCCTGGAGGCTCTGCCGTCCACAAGCTGATTGTTTTGCGGTCCGGCAAGTGCAGCGCTTTCCCAGCTCATTCAACCTCACCGTTTGATCGGCGGTGATCTATCCCGCGTTGTGCTATCGGGGCCTATGGACACCAGCTTGCGGGTGAGGATAGTGCTTCATCGTGCTGAAATCAGAAGCCGAAGGTGAACCGCATGGACGACACGCAATGGGCGACCGCTCTTCTTGAAACCCCGCCGGCGGATGGTGTGCCGGTCATGCCGCCTGCAAATATCATCAGCGTCACCGGGGGCGGAGAACCGGACCACCTTATTGGGCATGCTTTTGAATTCAAAAACGCTCTGGCTGACCTTCTGTCCACATACTCCCGACCGCTTGGCCAGAAGACGAAAATCCTTGATTTCGGCTGCGGCTGGGGCCGGGCGCTGCGTGCATTCCTCAATGATGTCCCCGCGAGCAACCTCTATGGCGCGGATCCACTGCCTCACTTGATTGATGCGGCGATGGAGACAATGCAGCGCCCAGAGATGAATTTTACTGTCACCCCCCAGCGTCCACCAAGCGACCTGCCTTCTGATACATTCGATCTGATCTACGCCTACTCAGTCTTCTCTCACCTCTCTGAAGACACCTCGACCGCCTGGATCAAGGAATTCCAACGCATTCTGGCGCCCGGCGGCCTGGTCGCGCTGACCACAAGGCCGCGGGCGCATATCGCGCGATGGGCGTCCGTCGATGTGAAGGCTGACCAGAACGCGGCGGAGTACAAGTCCATGTTCGGTGACGGGGAGCGTGATCTCGCCCGCTATGACAATGGGGAATTTGTGTTTCACGCCGGACGCGGCGCCCATGGGCTGACGACGGAAAATTATGGCGAAGCCGTCGTCTCGCCGGAGTTTGTGAAGAAACACTGGACGACGCCGACGTTCAAGTTCTTGGAGTTGCATGAAAACTACTCCGCGAAAATGTATATGCAGCCCATCATCGTAATGAAGAAACTCAGATGATCCGGGAATGGTCTGGCTGTGGTGGGCGCGTCCATCCAGCTGAGCACGGCCAGATCCGAAGCGCCCTTGCGAAACCTAAATCTCCACGGGCTGGTGTCCGTGCAGATCATCCGGCGCTGTTCGGCCTTGGTAGTGAAATCCCAACATAGCTGGGGAATATTTGACGGCGATTGTACTATTCCATGCACTTAAATTGGCCGCTATTCAGAAGCACCGTGAAGCGCTCTAGCCCGAACGTCGTGCCAGCAACGCGCATCATTACAGTTGCCGGCGCTTCCCCGGTGTTCACCCGGATGCACTTGCGGGGGATGGTCAGGCGGCGGCCCTATTCCGGAAGCAAAAAGAAATTCTCGTTCACTTCATACCGTCGAATCGTCTCTACAATTTTATATTCATGGTTTTGCCGCCAATCATGAAACTGGGCGGCATTCTTATCATCGACTTCAATGAAGATTGCTGGTCTGGATCGCTTTATAAGAACCTCTAGTCCCTTCAGAACCTCGATTTCATGACCTTCAACATCGATCTTAATGAAATCAGGGTCGATATCTCCAAACAGTTCATCTCCGGACACGAGCCGGCTATCTTTATTTTCCGCTTCAAAGTCAACCTTGACCAAGCCGCGGTTTTCTTTGAACCGAGCGCTAATCCCGCAATTCTTGGCGGTGGAGCTCAAACCGACACCCAGACCGCGTCCATCAATTTTAATGTCTGGATTGAGTACAAGATTCAATTTCAGCAAACTCAGAACTTCGGGGAATAATTCGACCGGAAAAATAGTGGCGTCCGGAAAACGTGACCCCAGAAAGACGGTGTGGTTGCCGACATTAGCCCCAACGTCGATAATACACTTAGGGTCCGCCATGTGCTTCGAAATTGTATTTAGATCTTCTTCTTCATAAAACCGCCCCGCGAAATGATGGCGCTGTATGCTTTCTTCCGGTTGATCCACAAAAAAACGAATACTTTTATCAAATCGGTCGAATTCTACGACAACACCATTTTTGCTTTTATACATTATATTTGCCTAAGTATTTAGATTTTTTATTTTACAGACCAAATTCATTTTTTATGAACCTGACGCCGAGTAAATGGTATCGCGCATTGCGATTGATGCAAACCAATCCATTGGTGAATCAGCCTGATACCGGCGGTTTCTGAAATCGAGCTGGTTCACTTTTTGATCCGCCCCCGGTTGGAGTGCTACCGAGCCTGGAGCGCAGACTGGTCAACAATTCAGTGATCTGCCAGCATCTTCGAAAGTGACGCCGTCTCCTTGATGATCGTCGCGGCGGTGTCTGCGCTTAATCTCCCCTCCCATGCGGCTCGGCCAAGCTTTTCAACCGGCGTCGTGGGTGACCGGTAAGGGATCGGTCGCGCACGCTCGCGGGCGAGAAAGTCGAGAGGCTCGTGTGCTGCATCGACGTTGATGTGATTTTCGATTTTACGGAAAATCGCATCGCCTTTTTCGGTGACCAGGTCTTCGTATCGAATTTCCAGCACGCGATGCGCCCCAAGCGACTGGCGTAGCTCGATCATGCTCTTGGTGTGGCGGCTCCAGATATTGATGCACCGGTCCAGCTCGTTGGAATACACTGGAATATCCAGATAGGACGCCACGCAGGCGCGCGGGTCGCGATGGATATGAATGAATTTCGCATCCGGCACCGTCTCCGCGATGAAATTGAGGCAGTCGTTCGCATGAGGGTCGGCATAGCCGGGGTTCTTATCGCCGAATGCTTTGATCTCTCGCTTTACAGAGACGCCGGCTTCAGCCGGGCAACCCAATTCATCTTTGGTCACCTCTTCCTTATAAAACTCATGAAACATGGATTTCATGGCATGAAGGAGACTTTGGCGAAACTTCTCACGTAGGGGATGTTCGGGCAGAAGCTCACTTGGAATTTTTGTGCGCCGATAAACATCATTCAAAAGCATAAAAGGGCGCAGCTCGTTCGTGATCAGAACTTGCGGGTGGCTGTTAAGTAAAGCCGTCAGCAATGTGGTTCCGGACCTGGGTGCTCCGGCGATGAAGACCGGGGTGGCGCCCTTTGCGAACGGGATATGTCCGATTGGCATGAAGTCAGACCTGTTACTAGCGGCGCAGATCCTGGTAGATCGCGACCGCACTGTTGATGTCGCCGAGGTAGCGCACGACACCGTCGTCCAGAACCATCGCTTCGGTGCACTGGCTCCGCATAAGCGGTAGATTGTGAGTGGCGAGAACGAGAATGCTCGCGTCGTCCACCATCTTTTGCATCCGCTGCCTCGCTTTTTCCAGGAAGGCTGCGTCTCCAGCGCCGAGCCATTCATCGAGCAGGATGATGTCGCTCCGGATTGCGGTCGTGATCGAGAACGCCAATCGTAAGGCCATGCCGCTCGAATAGTTTTCGACCGGTTCGTGAATCCACTCGCCCAGTTCGGAAAACTCAAGAATTTCGGGCACCAGCGCTGTAATGGAGCGGAGCGGCATGCCAAGGAGTGCGCACCGCAGGTAGATGTTCTCCAGCCCTGTTGCGGCCTTCTCGAACCCGAGTGAGGCGTTGAAGATGGCGGCGACCTGCCCCTCCACCCGGAGTGAGCCACCGGACGGGGGATATACGCTGGCGAGGGTTTTCAGGAGTGTGCTTTTGCCCGATCCATTGCGGCCGAGCAGGCCGAGGCGCTGCCCAGCCTGGAGTTTGAAGCTTACGCCGTCCAGCGCCGCAAATCTGCCGGCCGCTCCCGGAGTGCGCACCGTCGCGCGCGTTGTCGGAAACTCGACCTTTAAATCACGCGCCTCAATCATGGCGCCGCCAGATTCAGGAAGCTCTCTCATTGCGGCTCCCTCACAGCCAGTAAGTAACGCGACGGCCAAGCGCCTGCAGCGCCAGCACGGCGATGATCGCCGATACTGCAGCCGCGCCGGCCGTCACGGCCCAGTCAAGAAGCCGCGGGGCCTCCCCAATGAGTCCGCTCCGAAAGGTCTGAAGCATGTATGTAAACGGATTCCACTTCATCAAAAACGCCAGTACGCCCTCGCTATCACTCGAGCCGCGCGTTCCGAAAACCCAGATCACAGGTGTGAAGAAAAAGGCGAGCCGCATAACGGATTCTACCAACCGAGCGATGTCCCGGAATCTTGCGCATACGAGTCCGAGCATCAGGCCGGCTGCAAATCCAAATGGCAGATAGAGCGCTACAGCGCCAAGCGCCCAGAAACCATCGAAGGTGGGACGCCATCCTATGACCGCCGAAACAGTACACGCCGTTAGCGCGTGCAGTATCAATAGATATAGATTGCGTATAGTCAAAGATAGTGGGAATACGCTGCGTGCTGTCTTCATCTGTAAAAGATACGGCTTCGCATTCACCATAACGTTACAGCCAGCAATAACCGAATTTTGAATAAAGTTCCACGCAGCGAAACCGAACATCACGTAAGGTACGTGGACCATGAATGACAGGCCCTGAAGCTGGGCCATGATCACGCCAATTCCAGCCGACGTGAGTCCAAAGGCCAGCACGACCCAGGCGGTCCCGATCCATGTACGCCGATTCTCAAGCTGGATGCGTTTGGCGGCGAGATAGCTCCAGCCGCTCAGGTTTCCGAACGCGGCCCGTAGATCGTCAATCGCATACATAGACATTTTGATTCTATCTGATTTAACGCGCATAACGCGGGCCGGCCGGTTTGCGGGTGCATCCTATAGGGCGCGGCGTTAGCTGCAAGGCCGAGAAGCAATGGATTTTCCGGCATATGACAAAGCCCGTTTACTTCACGATATGCTCGAAAAATTATCTGGCTTACGCGCTCACGCTCGGGCGGTCTCTGGCGAAATCAGACGGGGATGCGCGCTTTCTTATCTTCCTCGCCGATGATCCGCTTACGTCTGAAGAGGCGACGCTTGTCGAATTCGAGGTCATAGAGGCCGCCCGGCTGCCGCTGCCGACATTCGACGACATGATCGTGCGCTACTCGGTGATGGAGTTGAACACCGCGATCAAGCCGGCCTGCTTCCTGTATCTGTTCGAGTCGCTCGGCGCGGACTCCGCGGTTTATCTGGACCCGGACATTTATGTCCTGGCGCCGCTTGAGCACGTGGAGGCGCGCCTGGAAGGGGGCGCCGACCTGGTTCTGACGCCGCACTCCACAATGCCCCTTGATGATGGCGGCGACCCTGACGACCTGCGGCTCTTGCGCACCGGGGTGTATAATCTCGGCTTTGCAGCTTTTCAGAACACACCGGCCGCTCGCGCCTTCCTCCACTGGTGGCGAGACCGGCTGGAGCGACACTGCCTTATTGCGCTTGATGACGGGATATTCGTCGATCAAAAGTGGATGGATCTCGCTCCGGCTTATCTTGAGCATGTCTCGTTGCTGCGCGAGCCTGGCTACAATGCGGCGTACTGGAATCTGATGAGCCGGCCGGTTGCGCGCGCCGGTGGGGCGTGGACCGCTGGCGGCGCGCCGCTGCACTTTTTCCACTTCAGCGGCGTGGTCCCTGGCGACGGGACGGTGTTTTCCAAGCACCAGAACCGGTACCAGCCTGACGACATCGGCGAGCTGGTGGATCTGCTCCATGAATATCTGCGCCATCTTGAGGCCAATGGGCACGCGGACTGGCGCCGGACCCCGTACGCCTTCGCGCCAGAAGGCGAGTGGGCCGGAGCCGACGAGATCGTGCGCCGGGTGTATCGCCGCCTCAATCCGGACTCCGGTTCGGCCGGGCTGGATGCGCCCAGCGTTGCGGCGATGTGTAATTCGAGAACCGGCATTGTCGACGCCGATCCGCGCGCTCCGATCACCCATCTCACATACGAAATATGGGCGTCCCGCACGGATCTTCGCCGCACTTTCGATCTTCATACGCAAACGGGGCGGCTCGCGTTCAATGACTGGTTTGCGCAGTCGGGCCCGCGCGAATATGCGCTGCCGGACTCAGCCTACGCCCATCTCCGCGCCGGCGTTCTGGCCCCGGGCGATTTCGGCGTGGCGGGCCGGCTGGCGAACGGCGTTTTGTCCAGAAGACCTCTGATTGGCGCTGCGGCCCGTTTGCCGGCGCCGGTTAAACGTGTTTTGCGCCGAATGGTGTCTGGACGCGCTTTGAGTGCGCCGGCTCAGACTGAGCCTGCGCCCGCTCCGGCCAAACCTACGCCTGAGCTGGAGCGGAGCGTTCGCCATTACGGATATCATCGGGCCGAGACCGGGCTCGGCCAGGCCGCACGTAATGAATACTTGGCGCTTCGCTCGGCCGGCGCGCCGGTCGAGGCGGTCGCCTTGCAGGCGCACTCCTTCGAAAACTCCATCGAGCCCGGGTTCGCGCTGTGTGCGAACCCTTCCAGATCATCAGTGCATCTAGTCCACGTGAACGCTGACCAAACCTGCGCAAGCGAAACCTGGGCGGAGGAAGCGGTGTTCGACGCCGCAAGGTATCGCATCGGATACTGGGCCTGGGAGCTGGAGCGTTTCCCGCAGGCCTGGGACGCGGCGTTTTCAAAGGTGGATGAGGTCTGGACACCGAGCCGTTTTGTGGCCGACGCCGTGCGCGCCCGCGGCTTTGACCGCCCGGTGCACGTCTTTCCCCACTGCCTGCCGTTCCGGGAGCCGGCCGATCAGACCGATCGCGACGAGATGAGGGTCAAGTTCGCCTTGCCGCGCGATCGAGTTTTGTTCCTGACCGCCTTCGACTTCAATTCGTTCGTCGAGCGCAAGAACCCGATGGCCGTGCTGAAGGCCTTTGAGCAAGCGGCCAAGCTGTCGAGCGCGCCCATCGGGCTGGTGATCAAATGCCACGGAGGCGCGCGGCATGCGGCGAGCCGGCGCGAGCTGATGGCCGTGGCGCGCCGGATTCCCGGCGTTTACATCATTGACCGGGTGCTGACCGATAGCGATCTGGACCAGCTGTTTCGCGCGGTGGACGGGCTGGTGTCGCTGCACCGTTCCGAAGGCTTCGGCCTCACCGTGGCCGAAGCGATGTCGTATGGGCTGGCGTGCGTCGCGACAAATTACTCAGGCGTGGTCGACTTCATTGATGAAGATTGCGCCCGTCTGGTCTCGTATGAACTCGTAGAGGTTCCCGAAGGCGCTTATCCCCATTTCGAGGGCTCCCACTGGGCTGAGCCGTCGATCGCGCAGGCGGCGGAGGCCTTGCGAGACCTCGCGGAAGACCGGGAGCTTCGGGCTCGGCTGGGTGACGCGGCGCGCCGCCGCGTGCTCGAACAGCTCTCGATTGATCGGGTCGGCCGGGCGATGGCGGCGCGTCTCGACGAGATCCTCGACGACCCTGCGGTCAGCTCGAGCGCGGCCGCTTCCCCTTGACGAGATCGGCCAGATATACCCCGTAGACTGACTTTTTGAACCGCTCGGCCTGGACAGCGACTTGAGCAATGTCGATCCAGCCCCGATTGAACGCAATCTCTTCAAGGCAAGCGATCTGCAGGCCCTGGCGTTGCTCCAGTGCGCGCACGAACGAGGCCGCCTCGACCAGTGAGCCGGGCGTGCCGGTGTCGAGCCAGGCATAGCCGCGCCCCATGAGTTTGACGCGAAGCTCGCCGCGCCGGAGATATTCCTGGTTCACCGAGGTGATCTCAAGCTCGCCGCGCGCAGACGGCTTAACCGCTTTGGCGATGTCCACGACCTTGTTGTCATAGAAATAGAGCCCGGTGACGGCATAGTTTGATTTCGGCTCGGCGGGTTTTTCTTCCAGCGAGATCACGTTGCCGGCGACATCGAACTCGACAACGCCGTACTGCGCGGGCTCTTGCACGTGATAGCCGAAGACTGACGCGCCTTCTGTGATGGCGGCGGCGTCAGCCAGATGGTCCAGCAAGCCGTGTCCGTAAAAAATATTGTCGCCTAGCACCAGGCAGACAGTGTCCGTGCCGATGAAGTCCTCGCCAAGAATGAAGGCCTGGGCGAGGCCGTCCGGCGACGGCTGGGCAATATACTCGAGCGATACGCCCCATTGCGACCCATCGCCAAGCACGCGTTTGAACGCCTCTTGATCCTGGGGTGTCGTGATAATCAGAATTTCGCGGATTCCCGCCTGCATCAGAACCGAAAGCGGGTAATAAATCATCGGCTTATCGTAAATCGGAAGCAACTGCTTTGAAACCGAAATAGTGATCGGGTGAAGCCGAGTGCCACTGCCTCCGGCGAGAATAATACCCTTCATGGAATGGTCTGCCTCGAGCCGAGCCGGCGCACGAACGACGATCGTTCCCCCAACCTTTACAATCGGCAGTTCTAATGTAACGACCACGCTTGAATCAAGGAGCTAAACATGCAGATCGCGTCGTTTGAGATCCCTGAAGTCAAGCTCGTGACGCCGCGCCGCTTTGGCGATGATCGCGGTTTCTTCGAGGAAACTTACAATGAACGCGGCTATCAGGATGGCGGCGTCGCAGCGCGCTTCATGAAAGATAATCATTCCGCTTCCGGCTCTGCGGGTACTGTGCGGGGCCTGCACTATCAGGCGCCACCTTTCGCGCAGACCAAGCTGGTCCAGGGCCTTCGTGGTCCGATCCTCGACGCCGCCGTGGATGCGCGCCGCGGCTCGTCGACCTGCGGCAAGCACGTTAAGGCCGAACTCAGCGCGGAGAACGATGGGCAGATCTTCGTCGCGGCCGGCTTCCTGCACGGCTTCACAACGCTGGAGCCCGACACCCACGTCACTTATATAGTGGACGGGTATTACTCGGCGGACGCACACGAATCGATCCGCATTGACGATCCCGATCTGGCGATCGATTGGGGCCCGAACGCCGCCAACCCGGTTTTGGCTGACAAGGATGGCAAGGCGCCGGCCTGGGCTTCCTTCGAGACGCCGTTCATTTATTCTCACGCCTGAGGCTCGGAGTGGCGGACGCATGAAAATTCTTGTTACTGGCGGCGCCGGCTTCATCGGCTCGGCGGTTGTGCGTCGCGCCATCACGCAGCGCGGCTATTCCATCGTCAATGTCGACAGCCTGACCTACGCGGCGAACCCGGCCAATCTCGCGGCGGTCGAGCGCGATCCTCGCTACGCCTTCGAGCAGGTGGACATACGCGACGCCGAGGCGCTGGACGCGGTCTTTAAGAAGCACGATCCAGACGTCGTGATGCATCTGGCGGCGGAGTCCCATGTTGATCGCTCGATCGACGGACCGCTGGCCTTTGTGGACACCAATGTCATGGGGACCGTGACCCTGCTTCAGGCGACCCGGCTTCATTATGACCGCCTGGAAGGCGAGCGCCGCGCCGCATTCCGTTTCCACCACGTCTCCACCGATGAAGTGTACGGCGCGCTCGGCCCCGAGGGCGAGTTCACTGAGGAGAGCCGTTACGAACCCAATTCGCCCTACGCGGCGAGCAAGGCCGCGTCGGACATGATGGCGCGCGCCTGGCGCCAGACCTTCAAGCTGCCGGTGGTGATTTCGAACTGCTCGAATAATTACGGGCCCTATCAATTCCCCGAAAAGCTCATCCCGGTCGTGGTGCTTAAGGCGTTGGCCGGTGAGCCGATCCCCGTCTATGGCGACGGTTCGAACGTCCGCGACTGGCTGTTCGTGGAAGACCACGCCGAAGCGCTGCTGATGATTCTGGAAAAGGGGCGTCTTGGCGAGGTTTATAATGTCGGAGGCGATGGTGAGCGGAGCAATCTGGCGCTGGTGAAGGCGATTTGCACCGTGCTCGACGACCTGCGCCCCGCCGGCGCCCCTCACGCAGACCTGATCACATTTGTCGGCGACCGGCTCGGCCATGATTTCCGCTATGCGATCGACGCCTCGAAGATCAAGCGCGAGCTTGGCTGGAGTGCGAGCGTGACGGTGGAGGCGGGCCTCGCCCAGACTGTGCGCTGGTATCTCGACAACGAAGATTGGTGGCGCGCGATTCTCGACGGCGGCTACCGGCCCGACAGGTTGGGCGTGTCCGCGCGGGTCAGCGCCGAATGAGCCATACGCCAATTTTGATGTTCGGAAAGACCGGGCAGGTCGCTCAGGCGCTCACAGAGCGATGCGCCGCGCTCGGCCTGGACCTCGTTTCGCTTGGACGGGAGGACGCCGATTTGACGGATCTGGCGTCCCTGCGCGACACGATAAGCCGGCATGGCGAAGGCCGGGTGGTGGTGAACGCCGCAGCCTACACGGCGGTGGATCAGGCTGAAAGCGGGGAAGAGCTCGCGCACGCCGTAAACGCCGCCGCCCCGACGGCTATGGCGCAGGCTTGCCGGGCCCAGGACCTGGCGTTCATCCACCTGTCCACCGACTACGTCTTCGACGGCTCCAAATCCAGCCCATATCGGGAAGCCGATCCGGTCTCCCCGCAAAGCGCCTACGGGCGCACCAAGCTCGCCGGAGAACAGGGCGTGGGCGCAACAGGCGCGCGCGCCGCGGTCATTCGCACCTCCTGGGTTTACTCTCCATTCGGCAAGAATTTCGTGAAGACCATGCTGCGCGTCGGCGCCCAGCGCGACGAACTCACCGTAGTCGCCGACCAGCATGGCGGGCCGACCAGTGCGCACGACATCGCCGATGCGATTCTCGCCGCAGCGCCGCGCCTTCTGGCGGACAGCTCAAGAGCCGGTTTGTATCACCTCAGCGGGTCAGGCGAGGCGAGCTGGGCGGATTTCGCTGAGGCGATCTTCGAAGAGGCGGCGCCCCATGGCGGGCCATGGCCCGTGGTTCGGCGCATCACGACATCCGAGTACCCGACCCCTGCGCCGCGTCCGGCCAATTCTGTTCTGGAATGTTCGAAAATGGAGGCTGGTTTCGGATATCGCGCCCCCCATTGGCGGGAGTCTCTAAAGACCGTTATCGCCCGGCTATATGAGGCCTGATGATGCGCGCAACGCCGCTCCGACAGTGACAGCCAGGCCCGTGTTTTCCGGCCTGAAGCGGAGCGTGTCGATCGCTATGCGACGGTTCGCGCTCGCAGGCCTTGGCGGGCAGCCTCACCTTGTCGGACGGCCGCTCGTCGCAGGTCTGTTTTCGACCCCCAGCGGGATCGGCGCCGGCGCACGACGCATTTTCGAGGCGCTCGAGGCGGAGGGCTTCGAGCCGTCCGCATTTGACCTGACGGACCTGATCGCGCCCGACCAACAGCGCGCTCCCGCGCCGGCGTCCATGTTTGCGCGCCCCGATGACGGCCTTGGGCCGGTGATCGTGCATGTGAACGCTCCTGAAACGCCATACGCATTGGCCGCCTTGGGCCGGGACCGTCTGAAGGCGCGCCTTCGCGTCGCCTACTGGGCCTGGGAGTTTGAAAGCCTGCCCGCTTCGTGGTCGCGTGAGCTTGAGTATTACCATGAGTGCTGGGCGCCCAGCGGATTCACGGCTGGTGCGATCGCCGGCGCCCGCCCGGGATTACCGGTGCGCGCAGCCGGCTACGCCTTGGCCGCCTTAACGCCCCGCCTCGAAGAGGTGACGGCCTGGCGTGACCATCTGGCGCCGAACGCGGAAACGCTGATTTTAACGGCCTTTGATGTGCGCTCCTCGGTGGAGCGCAAGAACCCCGCAGGCGTCGTGGCGGCTTTCAAACAGGCCTTCGAGGGCCGGCGCGATGTGAGGCTCGTTCTCAAGGTGACGAGCCGGGGATGGCGCACCGATGTCGACGCCTGGCTTGACGGTCTCGCCGACGGGGATCCGCGCATTGCCGTCCTGGACCAAACCCTGAGCGACGCCGAGATGGACGCGCTGTTTTCGGCCGCCGACATATGCCTCTCCCCCCATCGGTCGGAAGGCTTCGGCTTCACGCCGGCGAAAGCGCTCATGGCGGGTGCGGAGGTGGTCATGACCGGCTGGTCCGGCAATCTTGACTACGCGGATCTGTATGGCGTGCACCTGATCAACTCCACGCTCATCACCGCCGTCGATTCCGCAGGGGTCTATGGCGCCGGCCCGGGCCGGTGGGCCGATCCCGACATCAACCACGCAGCACGCCTGTTGCGCGAGGCTGACAAACTGCGCAACAAAGAGGGTCAGGCGCGCCGTGTGCGCATTTCAATGGCGGCTTTCGAACGGTTCTCATCAGCCGCCTTCATCGACCGTCTCGGACCCGTGTTCAGGCGGCATGTTTCCTGCAGGGACTGACCCTGTAGGCATTGTCCACCTCCCTGCGCCGGGCTGGCGCCCCATGACTGAACAGCGCGGCATGACCGAACCCAGGCTGAAATCCCAGACTCCTCCGCTCGCCGGCGCGGCGCGCGCCAAGCGCTGGCTGCTGCAGGACGCCTTGCCATTCTGGGCTGGAGCGGGGGTCGATCCGCGAGGTGGATTTCACGAGCGGCTCGACCCGGACGGCCGCGCCGATCTGACCGCTCCGAAGCGCCTGCGCGTGCAGGCCCGCCAGGTCTTCGTCTACGCGTTCGCCAGCCGCATGGGCTGGTTTGACGGCGTAGCACTGGCCGAGCGCGGCGCCGAATTCATTCTCGACCGCGCCAGGCTGGAGCCCGGCCGGCCCGCCTATGCTTGCCTGTTGACCCCGGACGGGGCGATCGCGGACGCGACCGTGGACACCTATGATCAGGTCTTCGTGGTTTTCGCGCTCGCTTCGCTATTCGCCGCCTCCGGGGACCGGGCGGTGCTGGACGAGGCCACCGCCGCGCTCGCCTATCTCGAGGACCGGCTCAGCGACCCGGTTCACGGCGGGTTTCGCGAAGCTGAGCCTGATCGCGAGCCGCGGCGCCAGAACCCGCACATGCACGCGTTCGAGACCTTTCTCACCTTGTACGAGATCACTCGCAACCGCGACCATCTCAAGCGGGCCGACAAGATCTTCACCCTGTTCGAAGAGCGGTTTTTCAACCGGCGTGAAGGCGCCCTGCAAGAGCATTTCGAATCCGACTGGACGGTGCGGGCCGGGGTGGACGGCCTGGTCTGCGAACCGGGCCATGAAATGGAATGGTGCTGGCTGCTGCACCGCTACTCCGAGGTCTCCGGCGTTGATACGGCTGCTTACGCAGAAGCCTTGTTCCGCCACGCCGATACACACGGGCGTAATCGCGCCACCGGGTTTCTGGCCGATCAGATCACCGTGGATGGCGGCGCTTTGCGCAGCGGGTCCCGCCTCTGGCCGCAAACCGAACACATCAAGGCGCTGTGCGCGCGCAGCCTCACCGGCTGCAAGCGCGCCGGCGACCAGGTCGATTCGGTCTTTGGCGCGCTCTTCGAAGGGTTTCTGGATACGCCCGTACGCGGGGCCTGGATCGACCGGCGTTCCGCCGACGGTGCGATCGCCGACGCCACCGCGCCGGCCAGCACCTTCTACCATCTGATCGGCGCCATCGCCGAAGCAGACCGGGCCGGGTTGACCGGGCCTGCGGGTTAAGCGGATAAATCCGCCATGAGTGTATCCATCGTCCCGGCCATCCTGTCCGGCGGCTCCGGCTCGCGGCTCTGGCCGTTGTCGCGGGCTGCGCGTCCAAAACAGTTTCTTCCCCTTCAGGCGGGCGGATCGCTGCTTCAAGCTGCGCTTGAACGCGCCGCGCCGGGGGCCGACATAGCCTTTTCTCGCCCGGTCCTGATCTGCAATCAGGACCACAGCGATCTCGTCGACGCCGAGCTCAAGGCGGCGGGCATGACCGCCGAGCTGGTCCTGTTTGAACCTGAGGGCCGCAACACCGGGGCCGCGGCGGCCGCGGTGGCTCTGGCCGTGGAGCGCCGCCTGGGCCCTGATGCGCTGGTTCTGCTCGCCCCGGCCGATCACAGCGTCACTGACGTTGCAGCTTTTCGCGCGGCGGTCGCCGCCGGCGCAGAGCTCGCAATGGCGGGACGCGTGGTGACGCTGGGAATCGATCCAGACGGGCCGAAGACTGATTATGGGTACATCCAGCGCGGCGCGTCTCTCGGACCCGGGTTCGAGATCGAGGCGTTCAAGGAGAAGCCGGACGCTGATACTGCGGCTGCCTGGCTCGCCGAGGGGGGCTGGTACTGGAACGCGGGTGTGTTTCTGTTCCGGGCGGGCGATCTCATCGCCGCCATGACAAGGCTGTGCCCGGATATCATCGAGCCGGTGCGCGAGTCGCTCGCCGCCGGGACAGAGGCGGATGGCCGTTTCGCGCTCGAGGCGGCGTCATTTGGCCGGGCGACTTCCGCGCCGATAGACATTGCGGTCATGGAAAAGCTGGGTGCTGCGGCGGTCGTCCCGGTGTCCTGCGGCTGGGATGATCTTGGATCCTATGAGGCGCTCTGGCGAGCTGGCGCGAACGGTCCTGACGCGATCGTCACGGGCGGCGACGGCGAGGTTGTGACCGAGGCCGGGCGCCGTCTCTTCATCCGCGCTGAAGGGGTCACGGTCGCCGCAGCCGGTTTGGAGAACTTCGTCGTTATCGCGACGGGAAACACCGTTCTGATCGCCCCGCTTGGTGATCCCGCGGCGATCCGGACCTTGCGCGAGCGCCTTCGGGAAGCCGGGCGCGAGGACTTGCTCTGAATCCGGCTCCCCGTGCCGGTTGCGCCGGCGCGACAAGGTGTGTTTATGGCCAATTGCGCTGCGGCGGCACGAAATGGGTGGGATCGGAAGTGACAGGGATGCATGAACAGATCACCGCCTACGCGCGGCGGTTCGAGGCTCAGGGGCGGCGCGAGCGAAACCTATCGCCCCACCTCGCAGCGCTTGAGTCCGAAGCGATCCACATCATGCGCGAAGTGGCCGCCGAATTTGAAAACCCGGTCATGCTGTATTCGATCGGCAAAGACTCCACGGTGATGCTGCACCTGGCCATGAAGGCGTTCTGGCCGTCCAAGCCGCCCTTCCCCTTCCTGCACATCGATTCGCTCTGGGAATTCCAGGCCATGGGCGCGTTCCGCGATGAGCTGGCCGAGGCCCTGGGCGTCAATATGATCGTGCACGTGAATGAAGAGGGCCGCGCGCGGAACATCGATCCGTTCGTGCACGGATCGGCGCTTCACACCCAAGTGATGCGCACCGACGGCCTTTTGGAGGCGCTGAACGCGGGCAAGTATGACGCGGCCTTCGGCGGCGGCCGGCGCGACGAGGAGAAGAGCCGCGCCAAGGAGCGCGTCTTCTCGTTTCGCAACGAGGCCCACGCCTGGGACCCGCGCAATCAGCGCCCCGAGCTGTGGCGCATCTTCAACACCCGCATCAGCAAGGGTGAGAGCATCCGGGTCTTCCCGCTGTCGAACTGGACCGAAGTCGACATCTGGCAGTACATCCTGGAGGAAAGCATCCCCATCGTGCCGCTCTACTTCGCCGGCGAGCGCCCGGTGGTGGAACGCGACGGCACGCTCATCATGGTCGATGACGAGCGGATGAAGATGAAGCCGGGCGAAAGCCCGCAGATGAAGAAGGTGCGCTTCCGCACGCTTGGGTGCTACCCGCTTACGGGGGCCGTGGAGAGCCAGGCCGAGACGCTGGAAGACATCGTTCTGGAAATGCTCACCGCCCGCACCTCCGAGCGCGCCGGCCGGCTGATCGATTTCGATGAGGCCGGGTCGATGGAGAAAAAGAAGCGCGAGGGGTATTTTTAATGGCCGAAGGGGACGCACGCACTGAACTCATGGAGCGTCTGACGCGGGCTGGCGAAGGCGGGGTTCTGCGCTTCATCACCTGCGGCTCGGTGGATGACGGCAAGTCCACCCTGATCGGACGCCTGCTCTACGATTCCAAGCTCCTGTTCGAAGATCAGATCGCGATTCTGGAGCGCGATTCCAGGGCGCATGGAACGGCCGGAGAGGATATCGACTTCGCGCTGCTCCTGGACGGGCTGGAGGCCGAGCGCGAGCAGGGCATCACGATCGACGTGGCCTATCGCTTCTTCAACACCGAGAATCGCAAATTCATCGTCGCCGATACGCCCGGCCATGAGCAGTACACCCGCAACATGGCCACCGGCGCCTCCACCGCGGATCTTGCGATCATCCTGGTGGATGCGCGCAAGGGCATGCTCACCCAGACCAAGCGCCACACCTATATCGCGGCCATGATGGGAATCCGCCACGTGGTCGTGGCGGTGAACAAGATGGATCTGGTGAACCATTCGCGCGCGCGGTTCCACGAAATCGTCTCCGACTATCTCGAGATCGCCGAAGATCTCGGCTTCGCCTCCATCACGCCGGTGCCGATCTCGGCGCGCTATGGCGACAATATTTTTCAGCGCACCGACTCCATGAAATGGCATGACGGCCCGACCCTCATGGAGCATCTGGAGCGCGTCGACACCCAGGCCGACAACGAGGCGGATTTTCCTTTCCGCATGCCGGTGCAATGGGTGAATCGTCCCAATCTGGATTTTCGCGGGTTCGCGGGCACGATCGCGGCGGGTTCGGTGAAGCCGGGCCAGGAGATTCTGGTGGCCCATTCGGGCAAGACAGCCCGGGTGAAGCGCATCGTCACCGCCGACCGCGACCTCGACGAGGCTGGCGCTGGCGATGCGGTCACCCTGGTTCTGGACCGCGAGATCGACATCGCCCGCGGCGACATGCTCGCCGACTCCAAGGCGCGCCCCGAGGTCTCCAGCCAGTTCGCCGCCGAGATCCTCTGGATGGCCGAGGACGAAATGCTCCCGGGGCGGTCATACCTGTTAAAGGCGGGCGGTCAGGTCACCCCCGCCTCGATCACGACGCTGAAACACAAGCTGAACGTCAACACCTTCGAGAAAGAGCCGGGCAAGAGCCTGAAGCTCAACGAAATCGGGGTTTGCACCCTCAACAGCTCAAAGCCGATCGCCTTTGATCCGTATAAGGAGCAACGCGAAACCGGCTCCTTTATCCTCATCGACCGCTTCACCAATCAGACGGTTGCGGCGGGCATGATTGAGTTCTCCTTGCGCCGGGCCAGCAATGTCCATACCCACGCCATGGACGTGAACAAGGATCGCCGGGCCGAGCTGAAGGGTCAGAAACCGGCGGTGCTGTGGTTCACCGGCCTCTCCGGGGCCGGCAAGTCGACGATCGCCAATTTGGTGGAGCGCAAGCTCGCAGAGGCGGGCCGGCACACCTATTCGCTCGACGGCGACAATGTGCGCCACGGGCTGAACAAGGATCTGGGCTTTACAGACGCTGACCGCGTGGAGAATATCCGCCGTATCGGCGAGGTGGCGCGCCTGATGGTGGAAGCCGGACTGATCGTCACCTGCTCCTTCATCTCGCCCTTCAGGTCCGAGCGCCAGATGGTGCGCGACCTGGTGGCTGGCGGCGAGTTTATCGAGGTGTTCGTCGACGCACCGATCGAGGTCTGCATAAAGCGTGACCCAAAAGGCCTCTACAAGAAGGCTAAAGCCGGCGAGATCAAGAACTTCACCGGGTTCGACAGTCCCTATGAGGCGCCCGAAACCCCGGAACTCCACATCAAGACTGATGAGACGACCGCCGAGCTCGCTGCGGAAGAAGTTATCGATCAGTTAATCAAGCACGGCCTGATCGGCTGATAGGGAGAGGCCTCCATGACGAAAGTTCGTAAGGCCGTCCTCCCTGTCGCGGGGCTTGGAACGCGCGTCCTGCCGGCCACCAAGGTGGTGCCCAAGGAGATGCTGCCGGTGTTCGACCGGCCGGCGCTTCAATATGTCGTCGACGAAGCGATTGCGGCGGGGATCGAGCATTTCGTGTTCGTCACCGGACGCAACAAGGGCGCGATCGAGGACTATTTCGACAAGGCGTTCGAACTGGACGCGACGCTTGAAGCCAAGGGCAAGACCGACTTGCTCGCGGAGCTGAACGCCTTCCTGCCCGAAGCCGGCGCCTGCAGCTTCGTTCGCCAGCAGGCGCCCTTGGGCCTGGGCCATGCGGTCTGGTGCGCGCGCGACGTGATCGGCGATGAATCCTTTGCGGTCATGCTGCCGGACATGATCATGGTTGACGAAACGCCCTGCCTGAAAAGCATGACCGACGCGCACGCCCGCACCGGCGGCAATATCATCGCCGTGGAGGCGGTCCCCCGGGCCGACGTCTCGAAATACGGCGTCGTCGATATCGGCGAGCGGGCCGGCGACAGGCTTTCCCGACTCAAAGGCATGGTGGAAAAGCCGAAGGCCGAAGACGCCCCGTCCAACCTGATGATTTCCGGGCGGTATATTCTCGAACCGTCGATCTTTGACCGGCTGGCCGATCAGAATCCTGGCGCTGGCGGCGAGATTCAGCTCACCGACGCCATGGTCCGGCTCATGGCGAAACGCGATTTCTATGCCTTCGAGTTTGGCGGCAGGACCTACGACACCGGGTCCAAGCTGGGCTATCTGGAGACGTTCGTGGCGCTGGCGCTGCAGAACGCCGAGCATGGCGAGGCCGCGGCCGCAATGATCAAACGCTTCGCCAGCACGCTCGACTAGCTACGGTCGCCCCACGCGATGAACGGGCCGTTCTTGTAGCCCTCGGACACTTTGGCGTATCCGAACACTGTTCCGTCCGGCTTTGTCACCGCGCCGCCGGCTGCGGCGAGCACGGCATGGCCGGCGCCGGTGTCCCACTCCATGGTGGGCCCAAAACGCGGATAGAGGTCGGCCGCGCCTTCCGCCACCCGGCAGAATTTCAGCGACGAGCCAGCGGCGATCGTCTCCGTCACGCCCTGGCGCTTGGCGAACTCGGTGGTCTGCGCGTCGGCGTGGGAGCGGCTCATCACCGCCGTCTTGCCGTCGGCGGCCGCGGTGCGGATCGAGATCGGCTCAAGGCTCACCGAGCCCAGCGCGTCGCCCGGCGCGGCGTCACCGGCGAAGGCGCTCTCCCCGCCCAGATAGATCCGCTCAAGCGCCGGCGCATAGACGCAGCCCGCTACCGGAACGCCGTTCTCCACCAGCGCGATATTGATGGTGAATTCACCGTTCTTGGCGATGAATTCCTTGGTGCCGTCCACCGGGTCCACCAGCATGAAGCGTGCGCCCAGCTCGGGGCGATCACCCGCCTCGAAGCTTTCTTCGGCGAGCACCGGAACCCCCGGCAGCAGCACTGCGAGGCGCTCCAGGATCACGGCTTCGGCATGCTTGTCGGCTTCGGTCACCGGCGAGCGGTCCGCCTTCTGCTCGGGGGTGAAATCGGTGGCGTAGACCTTCATGACCGGCAAGGCGGCTTGCAGGCAGATCTCGGCGAAGGCGTGCGCGAGCGCGTTGCGGGTGTCGATCAAGGAGGCGTCTCCACAAACAAAAAGGGTGGTGGTCCGGCTTAACGCGGCCGCCGGGCCCGGATTGGCCGGGCTGTCAGCCGGCCCCGCTGTCGGCGATGGCCTTGCACACGGTTTTCACCGCTTTGTCCACGAGCGTTTTTTCGCCTTCACCCATGACGCGGATGACCGGCTCGGTGCCCGACTTGCGCACCAGAAGGCGCCCCTTGCCCTTCAAGGCGTCCTCCGCCTCGGCGATCGCCGCCTTGACCGTTTCGGTCTCCAGCGGCGCGGAGCCGCGGTCATAGCGAACGTTCTTGAGCACTTGGGGTGCAGGCGTGAACACCGACAAAAGCTTGCTGGCCGGCTGGTCGGACTCCACCAGCAAGGCGAGCACCTGCAGCGCCGCGATCAGCGCGTCACCGGTGGTGGCGAAGTCCGACAGCACGATGTGGCCGGACTGCTCGCCGCCCAGATTGGCGATTCCAGCGCGCATGGCCTCGACCACATAGCGGTCGCCGACCTTGGTGCGCTCCATGGTGATGCCGGCTTTGGCCAGGGTCTGCTCCAGGCCCATATTGCTCATCACGGTGGTGACGATGCTGTCGCCGGCGAGCTTGCCGGCGGCTTTCCAGGACAGGGCGATAAGGCCGATCAGCTGGTCGCCGTCCACGATCCGGCCGGTTTCATCGCACAGGATCACCCGGTCGGCGTCGCCATCCAGCGCCACGCCCAGATCGGCGCGATACCTCAGGACATGATCGGCCAGCCCCTGGGGTGAAACCGCGCCGCAGTCTTCATTGATATTGTAGCCGTTGGGCTGGTCGTTGATCGGGATCACGTCCGCGCCCAGCTCCCACAGCACGCGCGGGGCGACCTTGTAGGCCGCGCCATTGGCGCAATCGACCACGATGCGAAGCCCGGCCAGGCGCATCTGGCGCGGGAAGGTGGCCTTGACGATCTCCACATAGCGCGCCTGGGCGTCGTCGACGCGCTTGGCGCGTCCAAGCTCGGCCGGCGCGGCGAGCGCCTGGGAGGAATCGGCGTCCATCAACGCCTCGATTTCAAGCTCGGCCTTGTCGTTCAGCTTGAAGCCGTCCGGGCCGAACAGCTTGATGCCGTTATCCTCGTAGGGGTTGTGCGAGGCGGTGATCATCACGCCCAGATCGGCCCGCAGCGAGCGGGTCAGCGTGGCCACCGCCGGGGTCGGCACCGGGCCGAACAGATTGACGTCCATGCCAGCGCTGGTGAAGCCGGCGGTGAGGGCGTTCTCGATCATATAGCCGGACAGGCGGGTGTCCTTGCCGATCACGACGGTGTGGCGGCGCTCGCCGCCATTGCGAAAATAGCAGGCCGCCGCCATGCCCAGCCGCAGCACGATCTCCGGCGTCATCGGTTCGCTGTTGGTCGTCCCGCGAATGCCGTCCGTGCCGAAATACCGCTTGTTCATGCCGCCGTCCGTAATGTGTGTGCGTCTGGGCACTCGCTCGATCGCAAGCCTGCCAGATCGATCCTTAGGACGGCTTAACGCTGCAGCCAAGCGGTTGAACCAAGAGCCTCAGCGGCAAAAACCGGCGCCGCAGCGGTTTCGCCCTGCCGCATCACTTGAACTTTGCCGCGTAAAGGCGGAATTTAGGAACGATGACCGGTTCCGACCCCGCTTCTGGAGACGTTTTCCTGTGAGCAGGTGCGCATCGCCCTGCCGTGCCGTGACTGGCCCGGATTTGCCGCTGGTGTTTCGCAGCTGGACGCCGGGCGACCTCGTTGGGGGACTGAGCACCAAGCGGCGCGTCATTGTGGACGAACATGGCCTGCCGATCCGCTTGGCCTTGTCGCAAGGTCAGGCCTCCGACAAAGGCGTCGGCGCCCAGCTCATCGCCAGGCTGACACGGCCCCGCCATGTCGTGACCGATCGCGGCTATGACGCGCGCACCCTGGTCGAGCGCATCGAAGCGCGTGGCGTGAGGGCCCACATTCCCACCCAGAAAGACCGCACGGTCCAGAGATGCGTCGCCCGCCTTATCTATCGCCCGAGCAATCTCGTCGAACGCTACTTCTGCAAACTCAAGCACTTCAGGCGATGCGCCACCCGCTTCGACAAGCTGGCCAGAAACTTCCTCGCAGCCATCGCGCTCGCATCAACAACGCTTTGGACCAGAGCTTGTGTGTCCGGCGCCCTAGCGCGAGGCGGTGACCGCGGGTGCAGGCTCCGGCTCGGGCAGTTCGAGCGCCTGAACGGCCAGCGCCGCATTGAACATTCCGACCTCAAACCACAGCGTATCCAGGATCTGACCGCGCCCGTCGATCAGCTCGATGCGGACTCCTTCTCGCGGCGCAAGGGCGCGCAGCGCCAGAATGGCGTGGTCGGGAAAGGCGAACCCGTAGGCGCCCGCGCCGCCGGCCGGCGCCAGGCGCGCGGCCATGTCCGCGTCCAGCCGGGCGCTCGCCGAGAGGCGCCGGTGGGCGCCGGACGCGCCTCCCCAGGCGCTCAGTGCGTTTTCAAACGGGGTGGGGAGCAGTCCTCCAGCGGTGAAATCCAGCGGCGCGGCCTGGCGCGCCGGGGCGCGCACAATGATGACGGCGAACGCCGGCGCGGTGGCGCTGCGCAGGGCCAGCGCCATCACATCGCCGTCCTCGCCGGCATGGATGCCCAGCACCGCCGTGCGGTCACGATCGGATTGGCGGACCCGCCATAGCGGCGCGCCGCGGTCGCGGCGTTCGCTGACCCAGTCCTGATAGACACCGGGAAAGGCGATCTCGTGGGTCTGGGCGAGGGCGTCGGCGTGCGCGCGATGGCGCCCGGCCGCGGTGGTGATCGCTTCGTCCATGCAGGAGGCGGGGGGCGCGGCGTGGCCGGCCTCGAACCGGTCAAGCACGGCCGCGGGGTCGCCGGCGCGCGCCGCATCGTCCCGGCTGCGCGCGGTGAGCGCGTCCAGCAGGGCGCGTTCAGGCCGCGAGAACAGGGCGCATTCATCGTCGGCGGCCGCCAGCGCAATGCGATGGGCATAGAGCTGCGTGCCCGTGGCGGGCTCGCCGGAGGTCAGCGTCGCGGCGGTGAGAAGGGCGATCAGAGCAAGCGTCATGCCCGACTGCTTACACCTTGCGTCTTGCTGTCCGGTTTACGCCGCGGCCCAGAAGCAAAAGAAAAACGGCGAGCGAAAATGCGCCCAGCGCCAGCCATTCGTCATTGGCCCGCATCAGGCTGGACGCCCATTCGGCTGAAAAGCGCGGCGCCTGGCTGGGTCCGAACGGCGTGACCGAGGCGGAATCCCACAGCGAGGCGCGCCCCTGCAGGCCTGACCACAGGTCCGAGCGGGCGAGCCGCCTGGCGGCCCGGGCGTAATCGGCGCCGTCAGGCGCGGTGATCAAGGCCACCCGGCGCCCGTCGCCATAATCGAACAGGGCTGCGACCCCGGTGATCTGGGCGCTGCGCTCGTTGGCGTCCGCGGCGTAGGCGGTGGAGCCATAGAAGCGGCGCTGGCGCGGCGCGCGGTTGGCCGCCGCGTTCGCCGCAGCGCGCACCTCGGGCGGCGCCGCGGCCATCAGGCGCGGATCAAGCCCGTTCTGGGGGCCGAGCACGAGCAGGTCGTGGTTCAGCGGCGCATCGGCGAGGTCGTCGCCATACCAGGCGTAAAGCCAGGCCGAGCCCGAGGCGAGGGCGGCGCGGGCAACGACGGCCAGCGAAGCGGCGCGCGCCTCTTCATCGCCCGCAGCGATCACCACGGCTGCGCGGCCGCCCTGGTCGGCCCCGAAGGGCGCTCCGCCGGCGGCCAGGGCTTCCAGCGCGCCATTGATCCTTGCAGCCTTGCGCGGACGATCAAGCCGGCGCGCCGACAGGGCGCTGGTCATATCAAAGCGTACGGTGTGGGCGTCCATGGAGCGCGCCGCGAAAAGGCGGGCCGCGGCGATGAGCGATCCCGAGCCGCCGGCGGACAGGCGCAGTTCGGACGGTCCGGTGAGGTCGATGGCCGGCGCCGCGGCGCCCGGGCGCAGTTCGGCGAAGATCGTCAGCTCGGCCACGGACGGGTCGCGCACCAGGATCGGCGCCTCGCCCATGCGCAGCGCCAGGCCCTGGGCGATGAGGGCGGAGACCGCCAGATCATCGCCGCTGGCCGCCGAGGTTTCCAGATAGACGCGGCGCGGCGCGGCGAAATCGGCGCGCAGGGCGGATTCAATCTCGTCCAGCGCCGCATAGCCGGCCGCCGGCGCCGCCGCCACGCGAAGCCGCGAGGCGTCCGCGTCGAGGATCCAGCCGGCGCCGGATTCCCCGGTCAGGCGCAGCACCAGAACATTGTCGCCGGCGCGCAGATCATCGGAATGAAGCGAGAAGCGGGCTTCGAACGGCTCGTTGCGGGGCTGAAGCTCGACCGCGCGCGCACGGTTCACGAACGCCTCTATGCGCCCTGACGCCTGCGGACCCGCCGGGCGGGCGGACAGTAACAACTCCACGCTCTCCGGGCGCGAATTGGGCGCGATGGAGAAGGCGATGCGAATTTCGCTGTTTTCAGCGTCGAGATGAAGCTCCGCAGCATCGACGAAGCGTGAAATCAGCGCCTCTTCTGATCGGGCCGGACGCGGGGCTGACCCGTCGTCAGATGAAATGACATCAGCCGCCATGGCTGCGCCGGCCACAGCCAGCCCATGAAATACGGCAACGAATAAACCGATGAGGCCTCGTTGTATCGACATGGCACGTTCCCCTCGCTTAAGACATTATTAAGCAATTGATCGGCCATCAAGTAATATGAGCGAATTGAAAGCGCGTTTCTGGATCGACGCCCTTCGATGGCGGGCCGAATCCGCTGGCGCGTCGGTCTATGTTACCAGGCGCGGCGATCCGGATGCGGGCGCGGTCCTGGTCAAGGTGCTGCTGGCGCAGCGCACGGCCCGCCTGTTCGCGCCGGTACGCAATTTTGAAGGCGAGCGGGTGTGGGCGCAGCCGTTGGGCGCCGACCCTGTCCCGGAGCAGGACGCCGACGGGTATGCGAAACGCCGCGCCGAGCGCGATCCCGATTTGTGGGTGGTCGAGATCGACGACACCAAGGGGCGGCATTTTCTGCAGGAGCCGATAGAGGCGGCTTAACACCCGCGTCTCAGCGCGTTGAGCCGGTGTCGGCGCGCGCGAATCCGGTTTCGCCGCGGTTCTTCAGCGTATGGTCTCCACCACCTTAACGGCGCGATTGAGAAGTCTTAACGGCTGTATGGCCATACTTGCATCGTCTCTTTCGGCCCAGTCAGGCGGACGTCATGCTGTTTCTTTTCAACGATGCGGTTTTTGATCTCGGTTATTCGCGCGAGACGGCTCTGGAAGCCGGAACAGCCAACGGGTACCCGCCGGAGGCGTTGATCTCCATGCGTGTCGCCCAGGTGGTGAAAATGGTGCGCGAAGCGGTGTTCGAGGAGCCTCAGATCGCGCGTACGAACCCGGAGGTCGCCAGCTTTCTGGCCGCGATGATCGCCTGGAAGACCGATGAAGCCAACGCCATGCTGGCTGTTTCGCCGCGCCATATTCAGCTGACGAGCCAGGTGCAGCTGCGCCTCGCCTCGGTCTCACTCGTCACCGTCCAGCAATTGGGGGAGCTGCAGTCGGCCGGCAAGCTGTCGAGCCACGTCGCCAACCTCTCCGTCTGGTCCCAGGCGCCGCAAAGACTGGGCGCTTAGCCCGGCGTTCGCCGCACCGGCGCGGCGTTTCACCGAATACGCCATGCGGGCCAGCCAGGGCGGGGCCAATGTGGAGCCCGTCGATCATTCCCCCGAGTGATCGATCTGGACGATGGGGGCGGCGGCTCGCAGCAAGGCTTCCGCCCCCGCTTCCCACTCAGCTGCGCGCCAGCGCCTCGGCGACCGCCTTTTCGTAGGCGCGTCCGACCCGCACTTCCTTTCCGCCTTCAAGCCTTAGCCGCTTGGCGCTGTTGGCGTCGGAGGTCAGGCGTTCGATCCGCCGCAGATTGACGGCGGCCGATCGGTGCACTCTGACGAACAGTCGGTCGTCCAGCGTCTCAAGAAGCCCCGACAGCGTGGCGCGATGCAGCCAGGACTGCGGACCCACGTGCAGGCGCACGTAATCGCCTTCGGCCTCCAGACAGTCCAGCCTGGCCGGATCAATCCGCACCCGTCCGCCCCGGTCTTTCACCCACAGGGCGGCGTCGTCGCCGCGCAAGGTGTGCACAAGCGCTTCAAGCTCGTCGGCGCGCGCCTGAGCGTCGCGCGCGGCCAGGCTTTGCCGGGCCCGTCCCAGCGCCTGATCCAGGCGTTCGGTCTCCACCGGTTTAAGCAGATAGTCCGCTGCGTTCGCCTCGAACGCGCGCACGGCGAAGGCGTCATAGGCGGTCACGAAAACCACCGCGATGGGAGATCCGCGCCGCGCGATCGCCTCCGCCAGATCCAGCCCGTCCAGGCCGGGCATCTGAATATCAAGAAGCACCGTGTCCGGCGCCAGGGTTTCGATGGCTTCAAGCGCGGAGCGGCCGTCGCGGGCGCTGCCCACCACCTCGATCCAGGCCCGCCGCGAGAGAAGAATCTCCAGGCGGCGGCAGGCGAGCGGCTCGTCGTCGGCGATCAGGACGCGCATGGTTAGCGCTCCTTGCTTTGCAAAGCGGATACGAACGGCAGGACCAGACGCACCGCAAAGCCGTCGTCCACGGTGGGCCCGTAATCCAGCGTCGCCTCCGCGCCGTATAGCGCGCGCAGGCGCGCCGCCACGTTCGCCAAACCCACACCCCCGCCCGAGGCGCCCGAATGGGGCGCGCCGCCGCCGTCGTCGGTCACGCTGAGCGAAAGACGATCGTTCGCGATACGACTGGCAGACACCGTCACGTGCACAGGATGGCTCGAGCGTGAGACACCATACTTCACCGCGTTTTCGAGCAGCGGCTGAAGGATCAGGGTCGGCACCAGGGCGCCAGCGCAGTCGGGATCGACTCTGAACTCGGCCTTTAGCCTCTCCTCGAAGCGGATCTGCTCGATTTCCAGATACAGGCGCTGAGCGGCGATTTCGTCCTCAAGCGACGTCTGATCGTCCGGAGAGACTTCCAGGGCGAACCGCAAGAACCGGGCGAGCCGTCCGAGCATCGCGTCAGCGTCCTCGGCCCGCTTGTCCAGCAAAAGGCTGGAGATCGCGTTGAGCGTATTGAACAGGAAATGGGGATTGAGCTGGAAGCGCAGCATCTTCACCTGCGCGTCCTTGGCCAGCATCATCGACTCATAGAGCCGCTTCTCCTGAGCCCGCAGCCGGTGGGCGCCGTCGAGGGCCAGGTAAAATCCCGACCAGCCGACAAAGACCGGGAAATTCAGGAACATCCACCGCGGAGCGGCGAGCAGGAATAATTGCAGCTCGGTGATTTCGCCATTGGCCAGGCGGGGCGGCGCCTCGATCGGAGCCACCACGTAGTAGGCGACGAAAATGCCGAAAATATGGACCGCCGCCGTCAGCACCGAGATCGCCAGTGCGAGCGCCGCGCGCTTGTGTAGCGCCCAGAACCGGGTTGGGCGTAGCAGGAGGAAATGAGCCATGCATGTCACTGCAAAGCCGCCGCTTTCGGCGATGAGAATCCGCCATGCGTCGGTTGGGCTCTCGCCCGCATTCACTGAACTGGCGATGGAAAACAGCGCCAGCGCCGACCAGAACACCGCCTGGAACGACCAGAACCAGCGCGCCTCCAAGCCGGAATAGTCTTCCTCCGGCATCCAGGACGCTCGTGCCTTGAAGCCTCGCGAGCCCTTATCGCCGCCTTGCGGCGCCTCCTGGTCGAGCAGAAGAAAGAATCCTGCATAGGCGGCGAAAACCCAGATGTGCAGCGAGGCCATGCGGACCAGCTGCGCCGAAAATCCGTCCGCCAGGTAATTCGGCCCCGCGAGCGGGGCGATCAACCCGATCGCGACGAATGAGAAAATGGCCGCGGCGACAAGGCTCGCCGCGACCGCCGCGACCGCGCGGGCCAGAATCGAATACCGGCGCAATCCAGAGAGCCCGAACGCGGTCGCCGCGCTCAGGGCCGCGCCGAAGAGATCTGAGAAAATCGGCCGCCAGATCATGGTGGTCGCAAGGTCCAGCGCCCGGATTGCATGCAGCGAGCCGAGCACAGACAGCGTCATCATGGCGCCCCAGACCACGGCGGTGAGCACCGCGATCGTGCGCCATCGCGCAGCCACGCCCGACGATAGGGCGCCGGCGGCGGGAGCGTATGAAAAGGCGGGTGTTGTCATCTCGACACTATAACCGGGCAAGGGCGCTGCTTGGGAAGTGAAGACCTTGTCATTCGACGCGCCAGCGGCGCGTTTCACCGCAAGAAACCGTCCGGATCCAGACAACACCCCCGTTCGTCGCACCCGCCACGCCGTCCGCCGAATGGCCCGCGCGGTTCGCGACATTCCCGTGACACGTTCGGTGCAAGGACGGCGCGCGCCGTCCCGCGGCGCAATCGCGCCGCGTCCAACATCGAAAAAACGGGGGACCGAATACGATGCAACGCCTTTTTGAAAAACGCGGCTTCAGAGCCGTCCTGCTGGGAGGCGCCGCCGCAGCGAGCCTCGCCGCCGGCCAGGTGCAGGCGCAAGAGGCCGAAGCCGAGGCCGCAACCGAACAGACGCGCGACCGCGTGATGGTGACAGGGTCGCGCATCGTGCGTCAGGACTTCGTCGCCGACAGCCCGGTCGTCACCATTCAGGGCGACGCCCTGACCGCAAACGCCGACATTACGGTGGACACGTTTCTGAACACGCTGCCGCAGGTGAACCCGGCCGGTACGACCACGTCCAACAATCCCGGCAATGGCGGTCAGGCCAATGTCGACCTGCGCGGTTTCGGGGCTAACCGGAACATCGTGCTGCTCAACGGACGGCGCATGATGCCGTCGGCCTCCAACCTGACGGTCGACCTCAACGTCATCCCGGCCGCCCTGATCGACCGGATCGAGATCGCCACCGGCGGCGCTGGCGCGGTGAACATCATCCTTAAGGATGACTTTGAAGGCATCGATCTGCGTGTCAATTACCAGAACTCCACCGAGTACTGGGACGCCCAGGAATATTCGGTCTCCGGCGTCGTCGGCGGTAATTTCGACAATGATCGCGGCAACGCCGTGCTCGCCATCGAACGCTCCGTGCGCGAGGGCATGATCAAGAGCCAGCGTCCCTTCGCCGAACAGGCGACGGCGACGACCAGCTTCTTCCCGGAAGGCTCGCTTCTGTTCGGCGCAGCCAACAGCCCCACAGAAGCCTCGGTCGACGCGGTCTTCGCCGGCTATGGCGTGAACGCGGGCGACGTATCGGCGGGCAACCGGTTCGGGTTCAACCTGGACGGCACGCTGTTTTCCGCCGGCGTGTTCAACAACCCGTCTGACGTGGAGAATTTCCGCTATGATGTCGACGGCAATGTGAACCAGAACATCTTCCCGGACGCCTACTCCTACAATTTCGACTTCGTGAACCTGCTGACCCTGCCGCTGGAGCGCGACACCTTCATGGGCCAGTCCGAATATCGCTTCGACAACGGGGTCGAGGTGTTCGGCAATGTCACCTATAGCCAGTACAGCTCTGCGCAGGCGCTGGCGCCGACTCCGATCCCCACGGTGACGATCCGCCCGTCTGGTGAAAACTCTTCGATCGAGGCGGTTTCGGGGCTGATCGAGCCGGGACGCTCGGTCGCGTTCCAGCTCATCATTCCGACCACCAACCCGTTCATTCCCGCCGACCTCGCCGCGATTCTGGCCAGCCGGACCGGTGATGATCCCAACCTGGTGGGCGCCGGCGCCACGGAACCCTTCCTGATGCGCCAGCGCACGCTGGCGGCGGGCCTGCGCCAGTCAAACTTCGAAAACACTGTGACCAACATCACCTTTGGGGCCAGCGGCCCGATCGGTGACTCCAGCTGGCGCTGGAACGCCTATGTGTCTGAGGGCGACACCGAGATTGACCGGACGCAGCAGGGAAATATCAACACCGACCGGCTGCAGATCCTTCTGGAAGCGGCCGATGGCGGCGCCTCGATCTGCGCGGGCGGTTTCAATCCGTTCGGCCGTCAGCCCCTGTCGCAGCAATGCATTGATTATCTCGAGGTCAGCTCCACCGCGTCCACCGAGTTCTCCCAAACGGTCGTGCAGGGCTATGTCACCGGGGATGTGTTCGAGCTTCCCGCGGGACCGGTCTCGGTGGTTCTCGGCGCTGAATATCGCGGGTTCGACTTTGC
>Ga0307930_1000384_pt1 | contig 35374 bp, 29 predicted proteins | sample OrgLakmetageno46_FD_203161 | JGI IMG/M metagenome (GOLD analysis project Ga0307930, IMG submission 203161) | Saline water microbial communities from Organic Lake, Antarctica - #46 | ecosystem: Environmental > Aquatic > Non-marine Saline and Alkaline > Saline | place: Antarctica: Organic Lake...
ATCGATTACTTCGATTGTTTCTTTGCGGTTTAGTCGTTGGTCGTTGGCTGTTGTCGTCAGCTAAGCTGCAGTGCTGCAGTTCATACTTATCATTGTTGCCCGTCCATACTATGCCCGCCCGTCGCCCGTGCTGTCTGTGCATGTGCAGGATGTGCATGGTGTCCGAGCTGAGCTGGGTACAGTAAGTAGTAGCCCGAGCTTCCCTCAAGCTCTCAAGCTATAGCTACTGCAGTAGCTAGAAAGATAGTCTAGCTTACTAATAAAAGTGGCCAGTGAGCCAGTCTTAGTGGTTCACTTCTATATAGCTTTAGTCGAGAGGAGCTATTCTGTAGCTAAGGGTTTCGTCAAGTAGCCAGCGAGGCATGAGTGACGATGAAGAAAAAGGTGGCGCACCAGGCGCTGGTATGACGGCGAAGCTCTCAGCTCGCTTAAAGAAATTTGAGGACCGGCTGCTCAAGCTCGCAAGCAATCCGGTGCGTTACCTCAGGATATTTGTTTTCAAAAATAGCATGGAGGATTTGATTGAAGGCGACGATTGTGTATATATATATGTGCTTGTGAATGCTGTGGGCTTTCTGTGTAGGTGGCTGCTGCTCCAGCAGCTGAAAAGCTTGCAAATCTCTTGGCGAAACGCCCGGAAGCTGCGCCACATGTAAGCGCAGCAGCACGAGCAGCGCTCAAGCAAGTGCAGAGAGAAGCAGCCAGTGTGATGCAAGGGGCAAGTCAAGCAACCATTCACGCCGCCACTGTGGCGAGCAGTAGCGGGGTTGCTGCGTCTGCTGGGCCTACGTCCCTGCAAGCTAGTCCTACTTCAACACCTAAACGTAAAGCCGGTGGCATTACTGCGGACGTTTCTGCTGGCGTTGTGTCGCTGGGCTCTCTAGCTGGGCTCCCCAAACCTCCGAAGGCCGCTGGAAGGAGTGCTTCAAAGCCTGCGAGTGGAGGTAGTGGAGGCATTCTGTCTCTGGGGCCAGAAACCCCCGCAGAAGCGATGCGACGGCAGGAGCGCGCTGGCCGTTTTGAAGCCGAAGAATTGGCCCGCCACCAAGGGCCAGAATTCGTGGCACCGCCACCAGTACCAGCTCAGCAGCAGCAGCCTTCTCGCTGTAAAAACATCAATTCAGCAACTACCAATCGGAAGCGATCCCTGAACCCTCTGCAGTACCCAGCGACAGGTGTCAAAAGAGGGCGCAACCACCACGCCACTTCGACGACGAGCGGTATTCCTGCTTCAGCCAACGAAACTCAAACTGGTGACGGCGCTGATGGCGGCGAAGATGAAGGAGGAGATGAAGAAGAAGAGGCCAAATGGGCCAAGACTGCGGTGGTAGGCACGTGTGTGCGACTGGAGAAGTCCTACTTGCGGCTCACCTCTGCGCCCCGGCCTGAGCTCGTGAGGCCGGAACCGGTGCTCGAGCAAGCGTTAGCGCACGTGCAGAGCCGGTGGCGCCAAGCGGAAGAGCAGTACCACCATAACAACAGCAGCAGCCAGGGCGCGAGTTACAGGGAGGAGGAGCCTAGCGACGGAGAGGGCGACGAGGAGAGCCGAGGGCGTGAGCGCAGCAAAGCGGCTGCGTGGTGCGACGACCAGTTGAAAGCCATCCGACAAGACATGGTACGAATGTATATATATATATGGTTTTCTCTCGTGGCGGCAATTTTTTGCGCTTGTGTGCCGGTATGGCCACGTCTTCTTCTTCTTCTTCTTTTCGAATACTCGAGAGGGAAGAGGGGATGAGGTTATGAAATTTTCTTTATCCTTTTGAACTTCATGTTTCTTTCTGGCTTTGCACAATCACTGCGCTGTGTATGCCACTTTAAGTCTATCGTCATCATTATCATCATCGTCATCGTCGTCTCTATTTTTTGTGCGTGGCCGACGCCGAGCTCTCGATGACGCACCACATCTTATCACAATTTTATGTGATGTTTTGATACGTTATTTTTTTGTTTTTTTATCGTCAGGTGGTGCAGCATTTGAAGAGCCCCCTAGTGGTGAAAGTCTACGAAACGCACGCGCGGATCAGCCTCGAGTCCGGAGACTTGACTTCGTTTGGAGCTTGTTTGGCGAGGTTAAGCGTGCTCCACTCAACCACGCTCGGCCGGCAGGTCCATACATGTAGAGAGGGTGGGGTGATGCTGTAGCGATGATAGCGCCCTTTGAACTATTCTCTTTCTATCTGTTTTCGGTGGCCCCAATGTTTGACCCCCCCCCCTCTGACACGAATATAGTGCATCCACAAGATCGAGGAGGAGGGCTGGAAGACAAGAGAAGGAACGAAGGGAGAAAGAGTTCTTTTTCTTTTTTTTAAAACAATTCTGAATGAAACGCCCCTCTTCTTTCTCTTTTCGTCACTCTTTTCTTCGTCTGTATGGTAGGTGGGTTCCTGTGACGAGTTTTTCGCCTACCGTATTTTGCACGCGTTGGTGCGGGGCACGCCTGGAGAAGTCCTTAGCGCGGATTTGCGTCGTCTTGTCGAAGGGAAAGGGAAAGCACAAACGAAGAGCTCTTCTGAAGGAAGTGCCAATGCTGGTGGCAGTCTAGCAGGCGTGGTTTGTGACAACAGCGCAGCCTCGTTCATAGCGAAAGTGTCACTTGGCCCTATTCTGATTGGCGAACGCGACGGCAGTCCAACTAGCGGCACTGGCAACGGCGGAGGCGGTGGCGATGAGAAGAGCGGGAAGAAGAAAAACGCCAAGAAGAAGCAGAAAAAGAAGGGGAAAGAGAAACCTATGGAAGTAGGAATTCAGCCGGGCATCACGACAACCACGTCTACATCTCTCAGCACCAGCAGCACCAGCACCAGCACCAGCACCAGCAGCAGCAAAAAATGGACCAAGAGCAGCAGTAGTGAGAAGAGGAAGAGCGCTGTGCACGATAACGATGCCAAGGTGGAGAGGAAGAGCTGTTGGTCGAAATGGGCAGGGCCTGCTACGGTGCACGCGATTGAAGTAACTTTTGCGTACCGGGCAGGGCTGTACACGGCTTTCTTTGACCTCTATCGGCAAGGTAGAAGAAGACCAAATTACACTCACTTCGCTGATGAAATAAATCAGCGGCTTTTGATCTCCTTCCACGCCCTTTGTTTCATTCCGTATTTTCTCCCTCGTTTTTTCTCTTTTACCTCACTTCCACATTTAACTTTACCTTCTATCGTTTCTCTTTCTTTCTCTCTCTCTCTCTTTCCCTCTTCTACCTCCTCTTTTCTTATTCTCTTTCGCATTCTCTTTCTTTAAATCAAGCTCCCTTCATGTCGGGCTATTTGATGGATGCTTTGCTGCCTCAAGCAAGGCTCCGAGCTCTCCACACTCTCGCCAAAGCCTACGCCCCCATGCCCCTGCCCGTGCTACATGTGCACCGCGCGCTCGGCTTCGACGGAGGTGCGTGTCCTTGGCGTTGGTTTATTTGCGCGCGCGCAATTATTTTCAACCAATTTGTTCAGGGCCAGAGTGCGCTGCGATTATGTTTCATGAGGGGATTTGGAAGAGGATCTAAGATTGGAAATAGTTCTGAGCGGGTGAAACACGCGCTTTCATAAGAAAAATTAGCTCTGTCGTACTCATCTTGGATTCTCTGTCTTTCTTTTGGTGTACACAATGGCTGATTGAGCATCTTTCCATGTGCAGGTATCGATGCTGCCGCGCCGATAGGCTATGAAGGCGCAGAAGATATCAGTGGCACTATGGAATTTTTGCGTAGCCATGGCACCGTTGTCGTAGAGGCACCTGTCGCTGCTAATGGAGGCACCGCACTTATGATGGACACCAAGGCCACGAAGCAATTGCTCTTCTCTTGAGTTCTGGTTGACAATGATTCATTAGGAACCTAAAGTTTGAGGGATCGAGATGTATTGATCGTTCAACTAGCCGCAGGTAATATGGAATTCTTACTGTATGAATAAGAATAAGGCAGAAAATATCTTGAACTTGAAGTGTATTGTAGTTCACCAGGAGTAGAAGTAAAGGTGGGAGGTACAGCTTGTAAGGAATTAAGTTCGCCTCCACAACTGTGCTTGAGGCGCATAAGTAGGAAGTGTTAATACAACCACGGCCTTGGCGTAATGCCTTACCCCATTGTTCTTGGTCTTGATGTTTCGCGAATGGCAGAAAGTCCGTGCAGCACTGCAGCACTCGCTGCGTTCTGTGCTTTGTGCTTTTAGTCTTTTTAGTGTTATCTGTACACTGCGCATCCGCAGCCCGCAGGGATACACATACGACGGCAAATGACAAGGACCTATTTTCCCTCTTCATTTGCATCACCGTAGACCGAATTCGTGTTACAATCAAGACTAAGATTTCACTGGTTTGTTGACTTGCCGCGGGGTGCATATTTCCGTGAAATCGGTGCCCTGCAGCAGTAGCTACTCAATGAACCCGAACGCTTTTAAGGAATTACTAGAACTCGGCTGCGTAATAAGAGGTTTGAAGAGCATTGCAAATTAGAAAGCCTGGTTGAAAACGGCGCATCAAATGGATTTTTCCCTTCGTGAAAGTTCTAAATTTCCTTGGATTCAAGTGTATATGAATAATTTCGAAGTCTTGAACGCGACACGGAGGTGGCGCCATATAGAAAGCAAAGTGTATCATTTGGTAGTCGGTTCTGGTGGTAAAGAAAACCGAATTGTTGCCTCTCTATCTTCAATCTAGTTGTAGCGATGAAAGTATAACTTCGCCTTATCAACGATAATTTGCTACTGCAGAATCTTCATCCTGCATTTTTCGACAGATTGCGCGCAGAATTCACGTCGACGATGATTGATGTGTCATGACGCATGCAAAAATCATTGTCCACGTTTTCACGACGACATGTAATGAAATACGTGCAAGCCGGGGCTATTATCGCATGCCTGTATGCATCGTGCTCGAGCGCATTCGTTGCATTGTCTGGACGAAACCTTTGCTGGAGACCAAGCATCATTTCATCCCGGCCAGCTAAGAAGATTGATAACAAGAAAGCAACTGCTAATGACTCTAGTGAAACCAGGAGCAAAATGAAAGGTCGAAAAGGTCGGTTGATGAAACAAAGTTCTGAACATTCAAAAAGTGTTAATGCAGATGAAAGTATTCCGTCGTCGCAAAACATTTCAACACAATCTGATGCCAGTGATAATGCAATGAAACAACAAGATGGCCAAGGACTGTCCATTGAAGAAATTGGCGTCAATGCATCCACCAAGGATATGAGTGGCAATCTTCAAATGAACAAGAGATTGGGACTATCTCTAATGCAAACAGCCATAACAACAGAAGTTACAGCAGCTGTCACAAGAGAATTGAACGATAAAATGGCAGCCCTTTTCGAGGCAAAGTCGGGTCAAAGTGGCGATACGATTGAAACAGTGGTCTCGCCAGGACGCTCAGGCGGCGAAGAACATCATCTGCGCCACTTGCAACGCGCCGCAGACAAGAGTTTTCGTACCATTGACAACATGGTCTTGCATTCACAAGCGTACGAACAAGCTTGTTTCTCGGCCAGGGAACAAGCTTCTGCCCTTGGTGTTATTAAAGATCTTCTTGATTACACCGCATCTACATCAGACGGAATGGAACCTCAGGATGCAGTCTCTTACACTCGTCAGGCCCTCTCGTTAATCTCCAGTAAAATTGAAACCATCTCTGCTGAGGTTGATTTCCAGGCAGCCATTACAGCGAAAACTTACACCTACGGCCCTGAATTTGGCTCCATCGCGAAGCGTGAACTTGCCACGAGGTATGATGGCGACTACGCCAAAGTTGACGCAGCAATTGCTGCAGCCGCCAGAGCTTCGAATGCTTTGGAGCGCACATCCCCTGGCTACACCCGCCAAATTCAACGGCTACGCAAAGCCAAAAGTAGCAACAAACAACGAAGTGCAGCCCCCGCCGAAAAGAAAGCAGCTTCGACTTCGCCACGTCGGCGTTCTCGCTGACTGAGAATCCATATGGCGATTATCTTCTAATATTTTTCGCCCTGAGACGCGGAGGAGTGTCTAATCGTGACATATAGCAACAGTATGGTGCAACCTTCAGAACAAGTCTGACTGAGCTGAGTGTCCTTTTTGCATAAAGCAAGTGTAATCATTTACCCTTGAAGTGTCCCTCGACCATCAAGCATCAGGAAGTTAGGGTATGGAGTGAATCAGCTGTCTCCACTTCGGCCTGTCCTTGGAAATGGCTACCTACCCATCGAGCTCCTCTGAAATGCCATTACTTTTGAGCGCATTCTCCAACGCCCTGCCCCAAGTTAGTCTAGTCTAGTTAATATTCTCCCAAAGACAAAGAAAGGCAAGTACACAGCAGTCACAGAGGCACATAAAGAATTCACTTGAGCTGCATATACGCTAGCGAATTCGCTCCATAAGGCCAATTTAGGCTTCAAGTCATCTGTGGATAATTACTAGTAATGTGCCACAATAAACTTTTGCACTTTTGCGATGAGGTTGCCGCTCTTGTCTCTGTTTGTTGTATTACTACTTGAGAGGCCTCTTGAATAAATTAATTTTCTGAGCCCCCCCCCCTTCCCCCCGGCGCACCCGGGTGCCATCTAGCCGGCATTTGTAGAGTCTCGCAGGCCCGACTTAGAGCCTGGCTCCTCGGGGAATGTTCGCACTGCCATCGCTCTCCCCTCCTTGTAGCAGCCGGGATTTCTGCATATTGCAATGGCGTTCTGAATTAAAAGTATTCCGCTATTGCCATATTTCTACTGCCCTTTATCCTCGTTGGCCTACTCCGCCTTGTGTGGCCGAACTTTTTCTATCGAACTTGAACTTAAGCCACAATACATACCCAAGTGGCTGAAGTTTACACGCAAAAGTGGCACTGCAATCGCACTTGGGTCTGCGGTTCTAATTCTGAATCGCCTGAGGGACTTCGTGGTATATGCCTTCTCAGCGGGAAGAATATCTTGTGCCACGGGCCTCGGGTTTATGTCACAGGCCCCGAGGGGCCGGAATTAGAAGCCTCGGGTTAATGGGCTGAAAGCTGGAAGTGAAAGGGCTAGGGCGATACCGTAGTAGTTACTATGCTCTAATATAACGGCGATGACCAAATAATTCTTGGAGCAACCGTCTTTCTGCTGCAACCAGATCTCGTAGCTTCTGAGATAGTAGATAGTGGACAGACGTTGACGTTTGCGGAAAGTATTCGGAGTCCGCCAGCATGATACATTTACGAGCCGGGGCAATTGTCTTATGCTCGTATGTGTCATGGTCGACGGCTTTCGTGGCGTTGCCAGTCGCTCGAAGCCCCTGGCGGTCCAGCTCGATGCTACCCCAAACCGCGATGCCCTTAAACGACGGTGGCGGTGGTAGTGAAGGTGCTTTCGATGGAGCAAACGAGGAGGCGAGGAGACATCAAAGCGAAGGAGCTCCTGATGAAGCGTCTCAAGGTGCTTCCCCGTTGTCTGGGCCTGATGATAGTCCATCGGGCGGTACTGACGCTGAAGCTAGCAGTAAGGCCCCTGATGAAGATGAAGATAGTGCTGCAGCTGCTGGAACAGGGACCACTCCTGAAGCCTCCTCCCCTTCTACTCCTACTTATGCGGTGGAGAAATCAACTTCCGCAGAGATAGTCTCCTCAGTAGACAATACCAACAACGAGGGAGAGCAGCAGCAACCAGACGAGGACGAGTTTGTGACCCTCCGGTACCGTGCCCAGGCAGACGTCGGTGGCCCGTCTGCTTCGGAAGCCGTGCTAGCACCACTGGTAGGGCGCGCGAAGCGACGAGCGGCAGAGCAAGCAGCCCGAGAAGCCAAAGCGAAGGCCATGGTGCTGCAAGGTGGCGCCCCCAGCGGGAAGTGGGAAGGCGCGCAGAGCCGCCAAGAAGAAGACGTCCTGGACGCAGCGGTGCGGGCGCACGCCGAGTAAGTTGGGGGGTAGTTAGGCGAGTAGAATAGGAACAAAGAGGTGGCGGTGGGTGCAGAGTTTTTGTGTGTGTGTGTGCATGTGAGTGCCTTTGAGGGAATTATGTGAATTAGTGCGTATAGGGAGAAAGTTCAATATGAAGTGGAAGTCTTGATTATGGGCTAGTGCAGCTCTCAAGAATCAGACATCTCTTCGCTTTCGTTCTTAGTTCCTCTTGTGTTGAGATCAAATTTACTTCTTGGGTGCATACCATTCGACTTGTTATCTCACGTCGTGTTCCATTTCCGCTTCTGTTGCACACGGGCATCTTTCTTCTTTCTTCTGTTTCCTTTCCCTTTTTTTTCTATTCTAGGTTCTACAAGGCCTTGAACCAGCGGGACTTGGGAGGCATGCGGCGGGTGTGGCTGGAAGGAAGCGACTGCGAAGTGCAGTGCACCCACCCCCTGTTTGAGGTGCGGGAAGAACAAAGCGCAAAAGCGAAATAGAAAGCAGAGCAGAACAAAAATTTAAGGAATTAAAGGAATCGAAAAGAAATGAAAGGAAGTGAAGTAACTTTGCATGAGGAGTATTGTGTTCCTTCTGGATTTACAAGTGTCCTCGCTTGTGTAGTACGTGTAGAAAGTACATGAATCCTAGGGGCGTGTGCTATTTTTTGTTTTCATATCGCTTAGCGAGCTCCTTTACTAGACCTCTTTTCGCCTCGATTTCTGCCTCGTGCTTTCTCTCTTCTTTACTTTACTGTGTACCAACTCGGTAATTGACATTGTTTTGTTTTCTCTCTCGTTCTCGTGGTCCTTTCTTCCTATTGCACACACGCACACCCACTCATAACCACATGTATACACCCGTTTACACGTAGGAGTTTGCGAGCCCCGAAAGCACTCGGGACGGGGGCGTGAGCGGGAAAGGAGAGTACGCAGGGCGGGGCCTCTTTGTAGGGGGCTACAAGCCCATCACCGAAGCCTTTGGGAAAGCGTTCAAGTACTCGAACGCGAACAAGGACGATAGGATCAAGCGCTCAAAAACGGTACGAGAAAAAGTACCCACCCGCCTGCCTCAAGCTTTCTTTCCTACACAACTGTTGCACCATAGCGCGTATGTTTCAGTCACTTTTTTTTTCGTCAACTTTTTCAGCCTGAGCATGTTCCAATGGTGTTCTAACGTGCGTGTGAGCACTCCAGTCATTGCAGATTTAAATGTTATACATTCTCTTCCTACTTTAATGCCTTTGCATGTTTACATGTGCGCAACAACAATAACAATTATGCGTGTCATGACGTCATCATCAAGGTGCCCATCAACCTGCGCGCGCGTCTCCTGGGACCCCATTCGGTGCTCATCTTGTGCACCGACGACATCACTGGCCCAGCAGCGGTTGGTGACAACTCGAGGGCGCCAATTAAAGTCACGGGCACCACTACTGCCCTCCTGCGGAAGGTGGGGGGGGAGGGGGAGAATAGAAAGGAAATTACGAGAGAAGTAGTCGAGGACGGAGCAGTGGATGGAGTGGAAAAATGGGGACATGGAATACGCAGGGGTGATGTGTGTTGTAAGATCATCTGAATACCGCTTTGATTCAATCATGCAATTTCTTGTGTGTGTGTGTGTGCCTGCGCGCACTCACTGTACGTATATTTCATTCATGTGTGAATATTAGGACATGGTTCGCAACGAGTGGCGCGTTGCGCATTTGCACGCCGCCCTCTGTACCGCTTCCGGCTCCTTCAACGACGCCCAAAAAGGCTCTTCTTCCTCGGGCAGCAGTGGCCCTAGGGTGATTCGCATCAGCAGTGATGGGAGCGGCGCCATCAGCAGCAGCAGTGGTGGTTCGTCGTCGTCGTCACAGGCAGCCGAAGATTTGGGGATGCAAATTGGGGAATTGATTGCGAAGGAAATGGCGGGCAACAACAAAGGAGGCAGCGATTCGACCGAAAGCATCATCGAGCAGGTGCGTGAGAGAGATCTTTGACAGATTGAAGTGGAAGAGGTCGAAAGGAGGGGGGGGAGGCATAGAACAACAACATGGGTGGATTGCACTGGTGTATGCATTAGTGTGGGTGGACGGTACTTAGTTTTGGCTCACTCTCGAGGGTTGATCTGCATGCGCTGTTGTGCTACTGTGTGGCGATGTACTTAGCTGGGTTGGTAAAAAGGAGATAGTTTCGTTCTCGTGATTTGTTTTTGACTGCATTTGTGCCCCTCTGTTGTGTGCCCTGACTGTCGCCATCGTTCTTCGTCTCATGCACAGGTGCTCGGCGGCCTCATGGACGACGACGATGACGACGACGACGAAGACGACGACATTTCGGGGCCTCGGATTGTAGTGGTGCGCCGGGGAAGCTCCTCTGGCAACAACGATGACGACGACGACGACGACGACGATGAGGATGATGAACCTCGGAGCCGCCTGCGCTCGGCGCTCGGCGACGCCATCGCTGCAGCGTCCGGCAGTACCTCTTCTTCATCTTCTTCTTCTTCCTCAGGAGGGCAGGTGCTTCCAGGCGGCAGAGGGTTCGGCGACAAGAGCAGCAGCTCATCCCGTCGGGACCGCAGTAATGGCAGCGGCAGCAACAGCAACCAGCTCGACCGCATCGCAGCGTCGCTCGATCAGCTCGTGGCGCTGCAGCAGGCCAAGGCAGCTGTAGAAGGTGCCTCTGCCGCCTCGACCGCTACCACAAACAACTACAACAACAACGGAAATAGCAACGACGCTCTTCGGCAGCAGGTGCAAACCGCCGCCCGGGCATTGGAAGTGGCGTCCCGGCGGCAGCGGGCGGTGGCGGCCGTGCGGGTCCTGGCGCGCCAAGGGGCCCTGTCTCCGGCGCAGAAGCAGGCGCTGCTCAAGGACGTGGTGGCGCACGCGCACGAGTCCAAAATGGCCCAGACTGAGTGGCACCGGGCAGTGAGCGCGGGCAACAGTGCGGGCAACGGTGCGAGCAACAGTGCTGGCCGGAGCGCAACTTTTGAGACGGTGTCACTGGTGGAAGCGGCGCTAGAAATGTTGCTGCCGGACGACGACGACGACGAAACCAAAGAAGCCGTTGACTTTCAAGCCCTCCTTGCATCAAGTGGCAATCAAGCGGAGTCCTCTACTTATGATGCTTCTGCTGCTGTTGCCACTGCGGCGACCGACGCTACCGATTCACAGCGTGAAGATCTGAGCCTAGCCGCCCAGCTCGAAAACGTGCGACGAGATGCACTCACCAACCATCACCACAACGATGAAAATGGCGCCTTTTCCACGGACAATGAATTGGTGGAATTTGCGGAACAAGCGAGAGCCGTTGCGGACATGCTTTTAGAAGAATGGTCAACTTTCCAGCGACGAAAGTAAACAGGGGACTCCCATTTCCCATGTGATGAAATCGAGTGCCTGCGTGTGGATGCATTCCCTTGTCTTTCTTCTCTTAATATGAGCATATGAGCACCGAAGCAGCGTAAAGTTTTCTTTTGTTTGAGTATGTATTCTATGATACTAGCTCAGAACTCAGAGAATTACCGAACTAAAAAAACAATTAACAGAAGGCAATACATTTAAAAACAAGCGAGAATTAACAGTTATCGTAGAACGTAGAGCGCAGCTAGTCCGTAATTCGCGTAATGTAATGCGAGCTGCTGACATCAAATAATTTACAAGACTGCTATAAATTATGGGTTCGATTCGATTATACTCCTCCCCAATTTCAAAGAAGCGCCATAAGTATGCTTTAGGGATGTTTTATCAAAAAGTCGGTTAAACCCCCATTCAAAGTGCACTCAATTCGGTTACTCGAGGCCCAATATTCATACTTCACGGGCTGCTCACATTGCACCACAGGCCGTGCTTTTGTAAGAATTCTTCTTTCTTTGCGCGGCCTGTCATGAAATTGGCGTGAAGAAGCCCCGAGAGCCCTCGAAGCTTCCCGAAATCGAACATCGTATTCCCGGTTTGGTACACCACTGGTGGCAGAAGCGAGTACCTGAACAACAAAGAAAAAAACGGAAACAATCATCATCAGAAGGTTGACGGATGAGAAAGGTTGAATTTCAAAAGAATCGCGGGATGAATTGTTAGGTACTACTGAGAAGGATTGCAAAGATTTACAATGTAGGCATAGAAAAAAACTGTTTTGAAAGAGGGGAGATTTGGTCTTACGTGAAATTCCAATCGGAGCACTGGGAAATATAGCGCCGCGCCTCAACGAAAGTGCGGACTTCATCCAAGTTACGGAGCCCTTGGTGCCGGAGAATAGCCTTCTTGGTGCCACCATCTTTCTCGTGGGAATCGTTTGGACGCCCACACGTTGCGATATGGTTCATAGCACTCTGAACATTTCGAACCCCGGGGAAAAGAAGAAATAAGCACATAGAATGATGAGGCAGGAAAAAATCAAACAGGAAAATGCTCAAGGCATCCTTCGTACACAAGTTATAGCGCAAGAGGGATTAATGCCAAGCCATTTTGTCCAACAACAGCCAAGAGAAATTATTTTACCTGATCGCCGTGGCTGTGGTCTGCGCTGACGCGCTTTGCGCCTGGTCTGCTGTCTTCGTCTTCCCATTTCTCTTCCAACAGGAGCATTCTGGACAAGAGCGTTTGAGTGGCCGGCCGGCTCCGGAACAGCGTGCAGCCAGGGTTCATTTCCAGCATCGGCCAATTTTGCTGCACCAAAATGTCGCAGTCAGGGCACATTCTCACTAAGTCGTTTCGGACATCTACGCGCACAGAAATGTCCACGTCCAAATAAAACGCGTCAAATCCCAGTTTCAACACGGCAAGCTGTTGCTTGGTCTTCAAGTGCACTACGCTGTTGTAAGAAGTAGAACCCCACAACCCAATCGCGTCATCGGAAGACTTGGCAAGCGCAGGCGCGTAGAACGAGTTCACTTTGTGCTGCCGCAGAGACTCGGCGATTTTATGGTCGATGGCAAAAAGCACAAAATTTTGCACCCCAAGTTCTCGAAGTTTACACGCCCAATTCCAAGCCAGTTTTCTGTATCCAATGTCTGCTGTAGAGAGAATTATCATCTTCGAGAGTTGCCCTGCGGGCGGCTGAACAGAGGCTTCCTTGTCGCTATCGATGGCAGCCTGTACCGTTGACCGCAAATCTGTGAAAGACACCATGGTACCGTCAGCTCCTAAAACATGGCCCAATTCGCCTTCGATCGTGGGCGCGGTGCCGTTGTAGCCAACATCGTCGGTTTCAACAGGAGCTGCGTCTAAAACAGATTTTTTGGGAACGGCTGCGGTGCCAGAGTGAACCGAAGTTGACTTTTCAGCGCCACGAGATTCTGGCACATTTCCACGGTCGCTCTTGCTGTACTTCTCGCGCCAACGCTTCATCGCAGGGTCTTCTGCGTCGAGTGGCGACCGCGACTTTTTCTCTTTCTTTGCTGTAGGCTTTGCTGCGGCCTTGGGTGCTTCAAGCTTTATCGCCGCAGCTGTAGCGTTGCCCTTCCAAGTCTTGAGAACTTGATCCATTTCGTAGAGAATAATAGGCAAGGCCCCTAAACGGGGGTTCAGTTCGTAAATGAATGCTTCTCGGGCTGCCAGAGCATTCTTGCGAAGTTCTGCGTATTTGCCAGAGTCGACCAAGTCCTCAAGAGTCACTTCAAGGTCGTCAATAGCGTCTTCAGTGTGCGGCAAGAGTACCGCCATGCGCTCCCAGTCAAACGTGCGTTGAAAGGGTGGCACCATCAAGTTGCTCACAATGACGGGCACGCAACCTAGCACCAAGTATTCCACCAGTCGAGGGCTCCACGGCTGGTTCCCGTCTGCTTCGATGCAAAATTTGGACGTCAGCATCTGCTCAATGGCCACCTTGTGCGGTTCGAGCGCGATGATGCGCATATTTTCACTGTCCACGTGCGCGTCCAAAATTTCAATGCGTTTTTTGTGCTCAAGAGTTTTTGCACCAGTGACAAAATACGCCAATTGAGGCCTTTGTCTTGTGGAAGCTTCTACGCCCGCCTCGAGCAACTGCTTGCTGTCGCCAAAACGCTCGAACATTGGACCATGCCTCAGCGACTCCGCGTAGGGTCGGTGCGCGTTGCCCGTTGGAATGATAATGTCTTTTGCTGGGTCGTAACAAGGCGTGTCCTTGTGGCCGTTTTGGGTCAAGAGTGGAGACGCCTGAAACGCTACGTCTTTGTACCCCTTTCTGTTATTCGGTAGCCGGGGGCCGCACGGGCCATAATCAAAGGTAAAAATGAAGAAAACTTTTCGCAGTTGCTCTGCCAGCTGTGCAGGAGTTTTGAAGCCTGCGCTGCGTAGCTCACTGTGCACGGCAGCCATGCAATCGATTGCCGGCAACGCTTGCCTCCGACAAGTCGTGAGTTGAAGCATGAGGCGTGGGCCCATATCCTCGAGTGCGCGCGAAGACGGCAAATTGGTGGCACCAGGACGAAGCCACGGGCTGTCCATAATCGAGTTAGGGATGATCTCCTCGGCAGAAAACTTCATGTGGTAATCGGCGCTATGGCCAACACATACGTTTTTCTCTCCCGAGCACGTGCGATCAACGGCGATGTTGAAATTCCCTTGCATGAACTCAACGAGACGGTCGAACACACCTTCCTTCAAGGCAGGTTTAAGCCGGTCAATATATGCCAGGCTAGTGTGCACCGTGTCGTTTGCCGTGGCTACGTAGCGCGGAAATTCGTGTGAATCAGGTGGGGGGCCTTGCTGCTTAGAGTCTTGAGCCTCAGCACCACGGGGGGTGTTAGAGTCGCCACGGTTGCGGTGCTTCTCACGGGAGCGATCGATAACCTTACGCTTCGCCGTTGGCGGTGGCATGTCAAACATGGAGTGCACGTCACTGACATCTTCGCGCTTGTCCCACCCTTGAAGCTCAGACTCGCACTGGTCACGAACTCCTGCCACGTGTGCAGCAGTTTTAACTCCTCTCAGCTGTTTCCACGACGTGGAGTTGCTATGAAAGACAAAGTGGTAAATCCATTGAGGGTCGTTGTTCACGAGTAAACACCACGGAATGCCAGGACCTATTTTGCCAGGGAGAATTGGATAATGCACTTCTCCATTGCCGAGGTAAGCAGCCCACCATGAAAATGTACTCGGAGACAGGGCTAACGTTGAAGCTTCCATCATAAAGTTGAAATCACACATCGCACTTAACTCGGATTCGTCACACCCGTCAAAAATTCGAACACCGGCTTCACTAACAAGCCTTTCCGCAATAGTGTGCGACCGCGTTTTTCTTTCCGCAACCAACCACACCACACCGCGCGGATGACTAGCCCGGTGATCGTCGATGACTTTCTTGTAGAAACGAAACGGCGCCGCTTGGAAACTGTCCATCCGAAACCCTGTGAATTTAATTCGGCCTGCTAAAAGCCTCCTGCGCCCGTAGTCGTAGCTTCTGAAATGGATTACGAGGTCATCTGGTCCTGGACTCTGAAATTCGTCATCTGCATCTGGAGCAGGTCGTGCTATTTGAAAAGCGGCCTTTAAGAGGGTCTTGCGGCCTGTGATATTCAAGCCCCATAAAGTCGGGAGTTCTTGGCAGAATGCATGCTCAGCACAACCTGGTAGCTGAACTGGGTTGAGAGCCTGGCTTATATCCTCCAGACCTTTGCTGCTGCGAGCGCATGGAAACGAAACCTCACCGCTGCCAGAGTGGCCTACGATATTTTCGTGGTTTTGTACTTGTAAAGGCAGCCCATGGTCGACGGCGTAAATTGCACGCGCGGCGAAGGCGAACATTTTGTTGCCCATACCGTCCTGACGATGTGGTTGATTTCGGAAGTCAAATTTCACAACTTTGGAAGTAGAGCGATTCCATGAATCCCACGGTAGCACTTCAGGACAAGGCCCACTAGATGGTGCCAAACTACTTTGGGGGAGAGGCTCTCCCGGTACTTCACCCTCAGACTCCTCCACGTTCGAGACCGGGTCTACTGAGACTGAGATGGAGGGTGGAGGTTCGAAATTGGTAGATTGAGGCGGCTCTGATTCAAAGCTCGAGGGCTGCGAAACTACGGCTGCTGTTCTTTGAGCCCATCTGAGTGGTGGGCCCAAAAAGCCTGAGTATAGGTCTTGATCGTCGACGGCATTTAATATAATGAAAGACGAAGGCACGGCCAAGGCGATGAGCCATGCAAGGCAATTTCTCAGCTTCAGCGACATGCTTAGATTGCACAGTCACTGCGGCAAAGGTGCCTACGAGAAAGTAAGATAAGTGAATTGCGTGCAATCTCGGCTACTCATCATTATTTTCCATCCTTGCATCGTTCAGCTGTTGCAGAAATGGAGGATTGAGGTTGAGGTACAGCACAGGACAGGTACCATATTAGTATTGTGCTGTGCGTACGTATACGTTCATCGTTTCGTTTTCTGCACAACATCATCTCTCCAGTCGTCGTGTCATAATCAAGGATTGTCATTATATTGCCGGTTGTCCGGTTGTTTCATCAAGAAAGGATAATTAGTTCTAATTACCCTTGAAGTCATTGCCGGTCGGTGCTGAACGCATTCCGTTAATGAAATGGCAGTAGTGGCAGCTCTCTAACATAGGCTTATCTCACAGAACCTCATGTAAAACCTGAATAGCGTTGATACCCTAGTAGAAGAGTTTGGTCGCATAGGAGTAGCTTTCGCCTCAGTACATCCCATATGGCGCAATGGAAGATCAAATTCTTCCTCTTCACAGTAGCATTCAGGATTTTTATATGCGCATCTACTCCTAGTAATAATTATGCGCAAGGCTTCAATCCAGTATGTGTTCCTCTGCTGGAATCTGAAAAGCTTTCGCTCTTACATGAGATCAAGGAATATGAAAAAAGTTATCGCTTTCAAGAGAAGCTTGATGAGACCAGAGGTTTGAGGGCTCCGGATCCTCGTCAAGGATCAATCGCAAAATATTTGGCACGAAATGCTCTCCGCAAGAATATGTCCATACTCGATTTAGGCTGTGCAGCTGGCAACCTTCTGAAGCTTGTGTCGAAAGAACTCGAGCGGCTCGGCGGCCAAGGCAATCTCACTGGCATTGAGCTCGTTCCTGGCTGGGTCACAGGTGGAAACCAAGCCTTGAACGGCACAGCACACATAATCGAGGGAGACGTTACAGACTTTAAACTTGGGAGCCCGCCACCCCAGTATGACCTCCTTATGATGAATGACGCCTTGGAGCACGTTCTCACAACCCGCTATGCATGCCTTTTCAAGGCTATTTCGGAGCACACGACAAAACCGGGGTCATTTGTGTACTTTCACATCCCCGCTCCAGCGACACAACTGCTCGATCACGAGCAATATTTTGAAAACGTTGTGCCACCTCACGTTCTAATATCTGGACTAGCCGCTTATGGGTACGAGCTTTACAATTTTGAACAGGATACTGGAACACGATCACGGTTCAATTTTAAAACTATCATGAACGGGTACGGTACTGCGAAGTATCTCCATATTTTATTTCGTAAACCCGCAACAAAAAAGGTATTCAAGTCGTCGCAGAATCAGCATTATAATGTTACCACCGAGGTGAAATTTTCGAACTCGTTCAATAAACGTACAATGAGGCGCCCGGCCAGATCACCCGCCGGGGTCAAGGATTTTCCTGGTTAATTTGCGTCCGCTTCCTTGATTTAGATTGTTGGTGGCTGCCGCTTAGAATTAATGCCTATTATTTTTACTCGGCGCTCACTTCTATGAACTAAAGTACGATTTTTTTAGTAGAACCGAGAAAGCAGAAAAGGAATACTCATCACAGGAAATTCCCTTGACACAAAACACACGCCTGGAGATGGAGTGGCAAAGCACAACGAATATCGGTGACTACTTCGCGAGCATGAAAGAAAGGGGCTAGGCAAAATCCTCTATATCCGACATGAACTGTTATCTTCTGCAAATTTACTTGAATAAGTTTGACCCGGAAATTTCAGGTGAAACTGCCACAGTAAGAGTAAAGGGAGGGAGGGAGGGGGGGGGGGGCAACAACAAAAAAGGGGGGGTAAGCAACAAAAGCGCCACTTGTACAGCGACATAACATGCGGCACTTGCCAAATGGAAATGCGTAGAGCTCTGGTAAGTAATTCGCGCTATATGCATTTGCATTACAGTACTCTGTAGGTAATCTAACTTTCTTTTGTACAGTAGTTAGTATCGTCGTTTTTATTGACATATTGGGGTCATTTGAGTGACGTATATTTGGGTCGATACAAACATCGATTTCATCGATTACCGATGATCCTAGATATTATATGATACACGACTATGACAATGTGAAGTAATGCTTTACGATAGTTATGAAGGCTAGCACCTCGGGGTGAGTGGTCGTAACACCACCTCTTCAGAATCGAGATGTTAAAACCTTCTGGGCGAAGATACGGCAACGTTCAGAAGCTATGGAGTTTGCTTTTGAACCGAATGCTGCTCTTTATGGTGGTAGGGTGGCCAGGCGCGCGTGGGAACAAGGCTAACTTCTGCCAGCATGGATGGTGCTTGCAACACGGTGAACCAGGTTCAGCGCGGGGTGATCTGTGCCGGCGGTGAGCAGTAGTCGGCTCACCACCTCGCCTTAGCTAGCAAGCTAGCTTTTACTAGCTTACGCGATTGCAATCTTTTGAAAGATACATGCTTCGTCAAGATCGATAACTCGGTAGCTTTCTTATTCGCGTGGTTGTTGCTCTCTTGTGTCAAGAATACTAACAAGTTTGCCTTCTCGGTGCTTTGTTCTACCTGATCTTAAAGATGTGACCGTGTCGACCCACAAACGCATCCTAGTGCTGTGCGTCACGTCAATGCAGAGATTCGCGATGACAACGGGCCTTGGCGCTGCCCTGCTCACTGCGCGGCAAACCCTAGTGGCCTGCCCTTCTGTGGTAAACTTCAGTACATATTCAAACTCTAGGTGCATTACTACTGTAGGCAATAGTCAGGTACTTTATGCCTACTAGGCAACTACAGATCAATCCACCTGAGTACTTCCAAACAAACTACCTATATATTATCTACTGAAGGCATCTAAGTAGAGATATGCTTGAAATAGACATGATGGCAAGAGATACTAAAACAAGGTGGTTCTGTTACTTTTATTCGGTTGCCACTCGCTTGCAGGTGTGATTGGTGCTCTTGACCGCCCTTGCAAGACGGCTGCGCAAACGCATCGCGACCACTCGGCACCTGCACACGTGACACCTGACACTTGGAAGGTAAAAGCGTTCATAGTGTATGCATTGCCCTATCATAAAATATCTGTTTCGTTTGATGGGTTTTCGAGGCTACTGATATTTGTGTTTGGTTGTACTTGGGTTTGTCGGAGGAAAGGCTCAAGAAGTTGCGGAGTCCCCCTATCGTCATAAGATTGACCAGCGGCAGCGCGGGCGTCATGGAAACAGTCGGCGAAAGCGCGGCGGCAGAGACAGAGGCAGTGGTATCAGCGACAGTTTCAGCCCTGAAGAGGAACTGCAGTCGCCTCTAGATGAACTGTCAGTAGGCATGCAGACTAGCCATGCAACTGAAGCAGCCAGCAACAGCGGTAGCAGCAGCAGCAGCAGCAGCAGTGAGGATAGCAGCCCCAGCAGTATCAACAGTTTCAGCAACCGTGATGCTGCAGGCAAATCCCAAGAGGAAAATGAGGGCATGAACATGACCGGAGCTAGGGTTGAATCGAGTGACGAGCTGGCGGATCATATGCAGAGGAGACGAAGTTTGTTGTTTCAAGTGCGGAATGCTAATACAGGATCAATAGGTAAGGTGCCAAGGTCAACGTCAGCTCGGGGGCGCCTTCTCAGTGACGAACAAAGAGACACTCAACGCTTGAGGAATGCAAGCAATGCGGCAACATCAACCAATATGCGCGAAATTACCCGAAGTATTAAGCGTCGATTGTCAGAATTCCTCCAATGGCCAGCCATGTCAATTCCTCAAAGTTTTGATTCTCGCCTTGCAACGAATCCCTTTCTCGATGGACAGCCGCAAAACGATGCCAGCTTATCTTATCGTCATACTGGAAGTGAGAGTCGTCCAGGACGCGAAAGCAACAACTTTGATAGCGTTGGAGGAGGGCTTCCATTCACTTCTTGGCCGAGCAACGGAGTTGCCTTTAGTGTAGACAGTGAAATTGTCAATAAGGATACCTACAATGGCAATGCCATCGACGGCAATGGTGCCAGCGCAGATGCATCGTCCTCGTCGTCTACCACTGCTGCTGCGGCGTGGGTGCTGAATGCGGCGATGAAAGAAAGCAATGCGGAGCAAATATGGGCAAAACAAAGTCAACGAGGACCTAACAGTGGCGACAGTGGTGGTAGTCCGCGAAATAATGGTCGTGGTGGCGGTGGGAATACAAATCGCAGAAGTGGTAACAGGGGTTCTCCTAACAAGCCAGCGTTGTCTCGTCCAATGAGCTGCTCCGAAGCGGTTGTCTTTTTGGACCGGAACGCGCCACCGGTAAGATGGAAAGAGGCAGATAAGCAGAGATGAGAATAAGATCTTAGGTGGATTTAGCATAAAGACGAAGACTGCGCAGAAAAAGAAAAGAATATTGCTGAACGGAGCTGCTCACTCGATTCCTGAAATTTGAGTCACTGTATTACTTCAAGATATTTCCTATCGTATGCCATGTCCACAGGTGAAGTGCGTGCCGTACATCAATCCACGTCTCGATGCGACTGTGTATGGCAGCACTGTCTTGGATGGTACTGCTCCCACAACGATTGCCACCACGACCACAGCAACAGGAGCAGATGCAGCGGCGGCGAAGGCAAGAGACCGTAGCAGCAGCAGCAGGAGGCACTCTTCATATGCCTCCACTAAGCGTGCTGAGAGAAACTCTGGCGCCCCTGCTGGCTCACCTGCGATCACAGCATCAGCGGCAGTAGCCCCTGTAGCAAGGCCTTACGCAGGTGTGCCGGTCACAGCCCATGGCACTCATGCCGCGGTTGCGGCGTTGCATGCGTCAGCGACGGCGGAAGCACGGGTATGCATGCATATAAGGAGTGTGGCGAACGTTGTTCATCTTTTGTACTTATTTATCTCTCTTTTGTTGTTTTCATACTTCGAAAACCATTTCTATCGTTGGTCAAAAAAAAACGATGCGTGCAAGGGTTCCAGTGTGTTTAATGTACCCCACTTTGTTTTTTCTCTATTAATTTCAGGCAGCTGCCATGGCGAAAGCGATTGCAGGCAGCGGTGCGGCTGCCTTGGACAATCTGGGATCACAGGGAAGGGTGTGGCGACGGAGAAGAAGAAGGAGAAGAAGAAGGCTGAGCGAAGAGGCAACCAGTGATGGCGGGAGCACTTTTGGCAGCAACCATACTGCTAGTAACCTCGACGGTAATCATGTTAGAACTATTAACAGCAGAAGAGACCGCACGAGCTCCGAAAGGAGAAAGCTCGAAGTGAGAACCAAGCAGCAGTGGCAGCAGCGGCGGCGGCAACTGCTAGCAGGAAGAGACGACTCCTGGGGCATGTCTGTAGTTTCGACGAGTCCACCTCGTTCTCAGCAGGTTTTCACAGAACTTCGCAGTGGCACCGAAGACGGTGGAAGTGGCAGCAGTATTAGTAGCCGGGGCGACGGCAGCAGTAGCAGCGGTAGCGCCAGTTTTCAACGAAGCAACAAGAAAGGGCGTCACAATATCCACCGCAGAAGCAACGGCGGAAACCATGGAGGAGCCGCGGTAGAGGAAGGGTGGGCTTTAGAAGAGCACGACCGCGGCGGGCGAGGCAGCCATCGGCCGATGCCAATGGTGCTCGGCGACGACGACGACGCCGGCGGCGCGCACAGCATGCACGCAGGAGGCGGAGGGCTGCGAGGGCACGTGGAGAGGTATGTTTGGGTCATTGTAAAAAAGCAGGGGAGTTGTACAGGAAAATGAAAAGTGAGAGTAGTACAGTACAGAGTAATATATTGAAGAGTCAAAGACTTGGCATGATTGTGCTATTAAACTCATTGTCTTTTCTGGCGTTCCTTTTCTCTCGTTTCGTGTCTTACCCGTCATCTCTCGTCTCCGGCACTCATTTTTTTCTGTGGCGTGTGGCGTGCAGACTTCAAGACTTGGAAACCGAAGGGCATGCCAATACAGGGAGCGTCCGCGGCACTGGCAGCAGCAGCAGCAAAGGCAGCAAGATTCAACCTCACGTGTTTGGCGCGCCTTACAGGGCGGGGTGGCTCAATGCCAGCGCGCCTCATTTGGCGATTTGCGTCTCCGGCACCCCCAAGCTACTGACGTTGCCCAAGTGAGAGACATGTTGCAATTTTAGAGGAGCGTTACTTCCTGACTTTGTACCTGCTATCTATGCCTATTGAAGTGTTTTGATTTGTGGCTACGGTGCATGAAACTCTTTACTTTTGTTTTGCGAGAAGCTTCCGATAGATTTTCATTTATCATGTTTACCATTACGACGCTTATTTGACGACTGTTTCTTTTCGCTCCTTTTCTTTTTCTCTCTATTATCAGGTACCGAGAGCATTTCTCAGCGGTGTTTTTGGAGCCGTTGCAACGACCGTTGCGGGACATTGGCGGGTCTTTAGACGTGTTTCTCCACTTGGATGGCCAACAGGTATCTTTAGAATTGAATGGGAATATTGTTATCTTCTATTACCGATAGGTGGTCGATGAACACTGCAATAATTATAGTGAAGGGTCACATTTAAGTATATCATTTGGGCATTGGTTTATCTCTTTGCAAAGCCTATGCAACCAATTTTCGTGCTTTATTCGTTTGGGTTTGCTCTCTTTTTTTTCGATGATACAATACTTGGTTTGAACAGCACAAGCGAAGCGACCTCGAGCTCGCTGTTCGCTTCTTGCGGCCGAAAACCTGCCAGCTGCACACCCAGCCTCCCCCCTACTTGGGGGCCGAATGCCTCGCCAACGGCTACAATGCCGCCCTCCAGCAGCGTGCGTGTTTGGACGATATTGCCTGGACCGAAGAGCACACGCGCAAGATGAAGTACACTTGGGTGCTGCGCGTGCGGCCAGACCTGGAGTACCGGTGTATATACTCTATATTTGTGCGGTTATTGTTTGTTTATCAATGCTATTACGGTGATGGTAGGGCAGTGTACTGAGGGATTTTTTCGGTGATGGTGGCGAGTGGTAAAAATGAAGAGATGAGAGCGGACTCATGAATTGCTAAAACAATAACCCTTGTTCTCCTTATTGCCCTTTTGACTTTACTGTAGTTTTGCGGTGCCGCCTCTGCACGAATGGCTGGATTTGCGCAAAGATACCGTATTTACGGCCTATGGCCCCAAAAGACCCCGTAAATTGTTGCCGGTAAATATGAAGCCAGCTGTCGATGTCGACTCCAATACCTTCTCCACGCGTGTGCTTGATTCAGTGCTTTCCATCCATTCCCGTTACTTCTTTCTTTCGTGCATCCTTTTCTCTTCTAGACTTTTCGAGCATGTTTGATTTCCGTTTTTCTTCAATTCATCGAATCAAAAGTATTTCTTCACTATTTAATTATGCGCATTGATTCAGGCCAAAGACGATTATGTTGACGATACTTTTGCTCTCGTGCCTCGAGATTTGGCCCACATTTACTTTGAAGAAGTTGCCAATTCCTTTGAAACGTGCTTGCCTCTGGTGCCTCCTCCTCCAAAACCATCGCCACCGCCACCATCCCTGGAAACCAAAGAACCTTTTCGGAGCCCTTTCGTGCCTTCAGCAACACTTCCGGAGAATTCTGACGAGGTAAAAGTTGTGTACTACAGTAGCTGTTAATAAACGCAGTTTTGTGATGAATTTCTTTCGTTTGCGCTCTCAAGTGATAGAGATAGAGAGAGATAGAGAAAGGAGCGGAAGGGGAAACAGAGACCGCGTATAAATGCTATGAAACAGTATACAGTTCGGTGGAAAGTGGTCTTAATCGTTTCCTCTTTGATTAAATTCATGTCAATCAGGCTCTCAAGACTGCTAGCCATCAGACCCTTCGCAGCGGAGAAGGAAGCAAAAGGAGCAGCAGTAACATCGTGAACAGTGTTAAGAGTAGCAGCAGCACCACCACCACCACCACCATCATGGAGGAGGGCCACAACACTTATTCAAAGGACGCATCATCTGCATCTTCTCTTTCCTTGCTCAAAAAGCAGCCACCACCTATTTCCAGCAAGTCCTTGCAAGCGCCACCCTGGACCTGGGGAGTGCACCGTCGTCGATTGGCGTCTGATCTTCTGGCAAAGGAATATGTGCCCTACAAGGCTTCGTCGCCCTCTTCTCTTCGTGTTCGTCAAGACAACAACACATCGGCGAGATTGCCTTTTGTTGTTGAAAAATCAACCTTTTCGCCACGTTTGGACGAAGTGAAATCCACTTCGATACTTCTTTCACGACATCATCCACAGCAGCAGCAGCAGCATAGGCTGCAAGGAATGAAGCGACAACGTAGGTTGCAACTAACTGAATTTCTGCGCCTTGGAAGTAGTGACGGCGGTGTTAGCAGCAGCAGAAGTAGCAGTACTAGTAGCAGGAGCAGTAGTGATACTGGTAGTAGCAGCAGTAGTGATGGTGATTATGACAGTGGTAATGGCAAGCCATCACCTGAAAGATTGGATCATGGCAACCGAAACAACCGCGGAGGCAGCCACGGCAGCAACGGCGCCAAGAAGCACAAGAACAACAACGGTGGTGTTGGGCGTGGGGGTACAGGGAGCGCAGAATCTTGCTTCACGCGGTGGCGATCAAGCGAGTGCCGTGTAGAGCAGGTAAGCGCAATTTTAAAAGGTGAGTTGTATGATCTAGAACCTCGTGTCTGAACGTAAGACAAGAGCAACCACTAATCCTCAATCTAATCTTCTCTCTTCGCATGATTTCTTATTCCAGTTACAGTCACAGTTATTGCTACCGGTATTAATTTACTCATCACTTTGAATACAACCTTGCGCTACCCCACTTCGGCAGGTGCTCCGCGCCGCGCGAAACGGCACCGTAAAAGTGGCTACTTTCCCCTTTGGGGGAGTCAACGTGATTGGCTGCGACAACGCCGCGGACGTCTTCAACGACGCTTCCAGTGCCGCGCCATGCGTGCAGCCTGTGCGGCGGTCCAACAAGTTCAACAACAACGATGTTGCAAAGCGATCCGGGCAACCGCCGCTTCTTGCACCTTGCTTGAACATGGCGACGTGGCCGATCGAAACGAAAATCTTTGTTTGATACCAGCACGTAGTTATTATTTTAGAAAGAGGCAAGAATGCGGTAGGAAATATTGTTGTGGAGTAAATCTCGGGCATTTCGGGAATCGATTTTTTTGTGTCTTGTACGGCCATTTCTAGTGGCAAGCAGCAAACACCACGGAAGTTTATTCGTACTCTTCTTAGTTGGAGTTGAAATTTGGGATGTTGAAATTTGAAATGCGCCTTTACGAATTAGGGATGTAGACGCTGACACTGACAAGTTTACCTATAACATGCTAGACTTTTTCATAAATATGTACGCGAATTCTGAATTCTATTAGAGCACGAAACCGCAAAGGTAATAAGAAATAGCATTCGAGGCTTAGATCGAATTCGAATGGAAAACCCCTGCGGAATACTTTGACAGGGTTGACCAGGTTTTCCTTACGACTCCACCTTTCTGATTTTTTATTCCTCCGCATTTCCGTATTTCCGTGTACTAGATATCTACACCACGCACCACGCAGCACACAACATATCCCATACACATTTGCTTCAAGTACTCGACTTGTGCGCTTGCAAGTGTGTGCACTGTTACTGCCAATCACGACTGCTGACTCTATTCGATTTGAATTCGCCCGAGTACGTGGTTGTATCAATACTGCATGGCGCGCAATCCTGCAGCTGCAGCAAGCCGCAGTTTACAGTATGCAACCCAATTGTTCCTTGAAACTGTATTCTTATTATTTCTGCCTTCGTTTATTTCCTTGAAGCTGCATCAGCCGATTGTAGCCCTCCATGTCTCCTTGGTCAGCAGCTTTCTTGTACCACCGCATCGCTTCATTGTCGCTCTTCGCTACGCCGAGGCCTTGCTCGTATTGGGCCCCAAGGCTCCACTGCGCCATCGAGTTCCCTTGATCTGCTGCCTCACGAAAAAAACGCGTTGACTCTGCGTAATTCTTTAAAACGCCGTAGCCATTTTCATAAAAGATCCCAAGGATGCATTTCGCCTCTGCGTGCCCTTGCTTCGCTGCTTTCTGAAACCACGGCGCCGCTGCGATGTAGCTCTCTTTCAACCCGCAGAGGCCGTACATGTAAAAATGCCCCAACTTGAATTGCGCCTGCTTGTACCCTTGTTCAGCCGACTTGGTAAACCATTCCACGGCCGTCGCGTTGCTTTGCGCCACACCCAGGCCATTCTCGTAAATGGCGCCAAGCGTGCACTGAGCTGGCGGATGCCCTTGCTCAGCTGCCTTCTGGAGCCACCGCCTTGCTTCAGTGTCACTTCGCTTCACGCCACGGCCTTCGCCGAGAAGATTGCCCAAGCATGCTTGCGCATTCGCCTCTCCCTGTTCTGCTGCCTTCCGGTACCACCGTGCCGCTTCCGCGTAACTTTGCTTCACACCATTGCCACCTCCGCACGAGTGCCCTATGGCACATTGCGCCTCAGCGCACCCCTGATCAGCTGACTTCTGGTACCAGTGCACAGCCTCTTTGTCGCTCTGCGTTACGCCGCGGCCTTTTGCGTAAAGAAGGCCGAGGCAATACTGCGCCTCTGCATGCCCCTTGTCAGCTGACTTTTGGTACCAGTGCGCAGCCTCTTTGTCGCTCTGCGTTACACCGCGCCCATTTGCGTAAAGAAGACCCAGATAATACTGCGCCTCTGCGTGCCCCTTGTCAGCTGCCATTTTGTAGGACTTCGCCGCCTCCACGTCACTTTTTGCTACTCCACGGCCCGTCTCGTAGAGATACCCCAGCCGAAACTGCGAATCCACGGATCCTTGCTCAAGCGCCTTCGTGTATCGCTGAACCGACTCACCGTAGTTTTGAAGGACGGCAAGACCTTGCTCATGAAGCAGTCCCAAATTGTGGTGCGCGTCTGCACACCCTTGGTCGGCAGCAGCTTGCCATCCGGCGATCGCCGCATCGACGTCAAGTTGTGCCTCGGCCGAAAGCGCAGACCAAGACGCTTTGCCTCGCCTCACCAGTTGGTGCACTGCCATGTAGCGCAAGAAAGCTTCGTCGTTGAGCTTTTGAGAACCCGCCGGCAGCGGGGTACGGCACAGAGGGCACATTTCCTTTACGCCAAACTTTCTCAAATCTGCTACGCAGGCAGCGTGAAATTTATGAGAGCATGGAAGGGTGCAGGACGATGCTTCGGTCATTGAATCCAGGCAGATGCTGCACTCCCCCACGGCATCCAAGGACCCGGGTGAAGTGACCCTGGAGGAGTCCGAGGAGCCTTGCGTTGGCGCTCGGTCAGCTTTGGCAATGCAGCGCTGCTTATGGCCGGCCTTCCAATGAGCCCGCTGACAATCTCTGCTGCAGTAGACTACAAGACCACAACGGGCGCAGGCAGAAAGCTTGGGGGCGCCGTCACTACCTTCGGACGAAGAGCAATTATCGCATACCTTGGCGTTAGGGGCGGGACCTTTTTTCTTGCCATTGATCTCTGTCGCCATGGAGCCTGCAGAAAGAGGCGCAAAAAAATAAGCACGAATACAAGTGAGCTTCAAAGCGCATAAACTCTATAACGCAGTACCAGATAAATGAATTCAATACAATGAACTTAATTCACATATTCAACATTCAACAGCGGAGCCTATTCCTGGCTCAACACCTCTTTTTGGCTGCTTGGCTGCCTCGTCTTCTTATGGTCGATGGTGGATGTGTGTGGTGGAGTGGTTGGTGGATGTGCGGATTGTGGTGGATACGTACAGTGTACACCCAACAAAGCCGGTAAAAAAAAATTTTACTTATAGAAATAATATTGAATTCACATCTGATTCACATTCTACATTGATCGAGCTGTCTCCGCTCCACTGGCCTAGCTAGTTAGGACGATCGAAAGGAGTTCTAGGAATACTTGAAGAGGTATCGAATCGATATCGAAAGGAATTTTTGCATCTTATGTTCTGTGGACACAATGAGCAAAGTCTAGAGTGATATGCCGCTGGTGATTCACCTCTAGCTACTAGCTACAGTCGAATTCCTACAGTAGCCAATGATCATCCTATCCCATAATCTGCATCGTCCTCTCCTTTCTCATTACCTACCTAGGGAATTTCGGGAGATTTGGAGTCATTTGATTCTGGCATTTGTCTATTGAGAAGGCACATTGTTACAGTGTAGTAGGTGCTTGAAGTCACTGCAAAGTCGAAAAAGCATGGGCCAAGTGGTGAATTCGATGATATGCGACTTGTTCGTCGGGCTTTTTGCCGTTTCACTTTTCGCTCGAGCCCACGCCAAAGACATCACCAACATTAATTTCTTTGACGTCATTGCTCTATACGAAGACTACGACTCAGAGCTGTTGAGCAAATTTGGGCCTATTGAGGGTGAGTTTGATGATATTATGAGTTGTAGAGGCGTGCTTTTCGTTCTCTCAATTTTTCCCTATTCCACTCTCGTTTTCGTAGGTCGGTTGCTCGCGTAAATTTCCTGATTTAAGATTTCTTACGTGGCAACTTCTCAGCCTACTGTCTGGCTTTGCTATTTTCCTTTTCGTTGCTTGCGTGGCGGGGGGGGGGGGGTTCCTTTGTTTTGTTTTGCACGTCTTTCGGTCTCATCTGGGCGTGCACACTCTCGAACTGATCATTGCCACCTACTCCTGCGCTAGAATGGGACATGTCGGACGTTACAGACATGAGCTACATGCTGTGGAACGACGCTACTGGCCGGAATTACTATTACCACCCAACAAAGGTGCTTTACGACAGCTCCTTTCTTCTTTTGGTGCCTGCGAAAGAATAGGCCCATCATCTGTCATATGGATGGAGAAGCTCATTTTGCTTGGATATTAATCCCACCCAATTTAAAAAAAAAAATAGCCGGATTTCTTTTCTCTCATTCAATTCATTTCAAACTCTTGCTCTTGCACCTAATGAATTGATGACTCCCACCACCTCATGTTTATTATGAGCCAGGCTGGACCTGAAGACTTCAATGTGGATTTGAGCGCCTGGGACGTGTCCAGCGTGACGAAAATGAGTGGCGTTTTCTACAAAGCTGCAGCTTTTGACCAGGACTTGGGAGGTGCACTAGTACTTTAATGCTTATAGCATTACTCTCCGAATATCCTTCATCGTGAACTTTCAATTTCTCTCTGTCGCGCACACCCACGCGCGCACGGATACCTACGCACACTTAAAGCCATGCACACACATGTGCATACTTTCCGAACCTCCGTCTCTTTTTCTTCCCTTTCAACCCATCATCTCCCTCTATTGCTCTTTTTTTTTTTAATCAAATGATTCCAACAGCGTGGGACGTGTCACGCGTGGGGTGTTTCCACGGCGCCTTCCATTCGGCGAAGGCGTTTCAGGGGCTCGGGCTCCAACGATGGGACGTCCACAGTGCCACCACCATGAGCGAAATGTTTTACGACGCGGCGCACGTGAACGCTGATTTGAGCCAATGGCAGGTGAGAAGGAAGCGGGAAGAAAGTGGAAAAGAGAATTGTAGAAAAGTAGGAGAATAATCCTAGCCCTCAGCTCTAATTCTTTTCCGGTGTGAAGCGATGATACGTTGGTGAAGTTTTCAGAGGTTAGAAAGAAGGGCCAAAGTAGCCAACCTGATGGAATTTGTGTTGAAGTTGTTGGTTGTGATCAATTGTATATAGACTGCAATTCGTGCTTTCTGGAAATACCTCTTGCTCTCTAACCACCTAACATTCTTTTTCTCGTCTACTTTTCACCTCCAGGTAAACCGCGTCACGAGTTTTCAGTACAGTTTCAACGGCGCGCGGCGGTTTGCCAGTGACCTCAGCCAATGGGACGTGAGCAGCGCAACGGATTTGTTGGGCGTGTTTTCGGGCGCGCATGCCTTCAATTCCAACCTCGAAAAGTGGGCCGTGGGGAAGGTGATAATTCCAATGGAAAATATGATATTGTTGTAGTCGTACTGAGGAACGGGGTGAAGTCTTGAGACAAAGAAGAAATCGCATTCGTAGATTACATACAAAGTTACCCGCATATAAAGCGTGAGTGCTCTAAAAGATCCTTCTGGTGATGCATGGAACAAATGATAGCACGAAATCTTATGAGTTCCTTCTTCCTCAATATATTCAGGTGACCATCATGGAGATGACGTTTGCGTACGCAGTTGCTTTCAATCAGGTACGATACACGTTCCATATCCTATCCCATACCTTTTGAATCTATTCCACTTACAACCATTTCTTATGTTGCAACACGTTCGTTCTCCCTGGCATATTTTATACCTCTCAATTCGAATCGACATCTTTTCACCCCTTTCCGCTTCTTCAATATTTCATCTCCTGCTTCTTGTACTCCAATCAGCCACTGAACACCTGGGATGTCTCCAGCGTGACGCAAGCCACTGCGATGTTCGACCGCGCCTCCCTGTTCAACCAACCGCTGTCCAACTGGCAAACCTCGAAAATCACGTCTATGGTTGAAATGTTTGACGAAGCCAGTGCCTTCAACCAAGGTATGAGTATTTGCGTGCTGGTTTGCTTCTACTCTCAGCATTCAAATGCGGTAGGAATGACACTAGAAAGCATTGAAATGGACCGAATTTGGTGCACGCTATTTCTGTTTTACTGGGCGCTGCCACCAAATACTGTAGCGTGCATTTACTATTTTCTCCTTACCTACCCTTCAAATGGTTCTTTCCATTTTGGGCTCTCTGTCTCTCTCATTACCCCCTCCTCTCTCATACAAATACTCTCGCGCGCGCGCTTTCTCTCGCTCTTTCACTCTCATTCTCCGCCACTATGCAGATTTGAGCGCTTGGGACGTGACCAGCGTCACGGACGCCTCGTACATGTTTCGCAGCGCAACTTCGTTTGCTCAACCTCTGTGCTGGGACACCAAACTCCCGCAGGACGCACGCACTGTGGGCATGTTCATTGAGGCCAACGCCAGTGCTGGCCTCGGCGGCGGCGCCGGTGCTAGCAGCCGTCGCTTCCTGCTGCGGCGGCGGTGATGGTTTAGATTGGGCTAGACCTTTCGCTCATATGTGTACTGTTTAGTAACTCTACTTGTGGCAGTTCTTGTTTATGCCGTCCTTATTCGCCAATTTTGATTCCACTCGAAATAAGTCATGATGGACCAAGGGAAGTATCCGTGTAACACGCAGTTATAGTTCTCAAGTAGCTCTATGTTCGAGGGGTGTTCGATACTTCTTTTGTAATACTTGGGGAGTATTAGCTAGACTAAATACTGAGTGGCATGTACTGAGCGCTGCCTTATGCCTTACTGCCCCCCTGGGATTTGAGCACTCACTGTAATGTCTTGGTTTTAGGTCACATCCCCACAGGGATGCATACTTTCTTCAGAACCAAATACAAAGAGCGGCACGGCCGCTATCTGCCATGCCGCAGTGTGCATGGAACACTGCACACCACAAATGTACATATTAGATGTCTTTCTGGTGAAGCCCTTGAAGCCCCTCGAAAGCCGGAACGCAGCTGGTAGTACCTCAAAATGATCATAGGATGGAAATCATGCATGAGCAATGGGTTATTATTTAAGCTATTTGAATCATATGATTAGTTTATACTCCTCAATTGCACAGAAGTACCAGCGAACAGTATAGCCCATAGAGCTACGAATTGGTGAGTCCTTCAGAACGACTCTGATTAGATTGAGTGCCATTGTTATCTACAAGTGAGTAATAACTTAACGAGATTTTACCTAATTCTTTTTTTTTCGATATCTCTGTCATCTTTTTCATAAGAGTGCATCTCGATTCTCGGTGGCTCAGCTATCTTGCGTTCTCCCTCGATTTCGAAGGCTTTTTCGACCTCAAGAGCGCTTCATTGCTCTGTTTTACATGCCACGACCAGCCTCCAACATAATCGCTAGGTTACGCTGCGCTATCGTGTGCCCCTGGTCAGCTGCCTTCCTTAACCATCGCACAGCCTCCGCATCGTTTTGTGCCACACCTTGGCCATTCTTAAACATTATTGCTAAATTCCGCTGCGCCTCCGCATGCCCTCTTTGAGCAGCCTTTAAGAAGTACTGCGCCGCCTGTGCATAACTTTGTGCCACACCGCAACCAAAGAAGAAGCGACTCCCCTGGCTGAATTGCGCATCTGGATCCTCTGGCTCAGCAGGCTCTTGCTGAACACCTTTGATATCCTTTTTGCGAGGCATGTAAATAGAAAAAATAGATAGGTTACAATTTAGTTCGAAGTGGATTCGCCCTGAGATTTTATGAAATCAATGCGCGTTGGAATGAAACTTATTGCCACCCCATAATGTTAGTTGCAATGACCACTTCAACACATGTACTGTAATACTATTTGGATAACTAAATCAGTGCATCAGTTTACACTTATTATAAAAGGACTTTATCGACTTGGAAATCGCGAAGTGCTGATGAAAAAAGACTACTACCGATAATCGATGCATCTAGTAGTATCGAGTCCGCGAGGTAATACTTTGGACGACAGCGCAATACTCCATTCATCATGTACACTGACAACACCGCACTTGCCGAGAACTGCAAGACTAGAAAGTGCACTTTGAATTAAACATGTATTCAAAAATTGGCGACTTTTTCGAACAAGACACGTTGTCTTCTCTCATATGCATTTAGCTTAGCATAAGCCTAAAATCGATGATACGTGGGTGAGTCTCAATGACCTGTAGCTGTTTACCCACTTAGATCGCTTCTTAGCTACAACAAATGGAATAGTCTATGCTGGAATAATATTCGCAATTGAAAGCACGCAGAGTGATTTTGCATTTTATAATTAGTTCAAGTTATGAAGAAATCTATTTTCAGTAGCCGAGTTCAGTAAATCTTTTCAGTAAGAATTTTCTAAAGTCGAACACTGTTCGTCCAGCCACAACTGGGCATGCGAAGACCATACAGATAAGCCGAGTTCGCATTAAAAGCCCTCTTGTCAATAATTCAATCGAAATCTCGTAAATATTACCAAGTAATAGGAGATCATTAGAGAAATCAACTACTATGGCCCTGTAATCTGTAATTGCCTATCGTAAATATACAGTTAGCTCATACTAACTTTTCACTTAAGATTCCAAATCCCTCAAGCCTGAAACTCCACGTGCTCGAAACTTGCCCGAGTCGTGTCTTGTCTAGTTATTACTCCCCAAATACAAAGAAACACCTCCGTGATATGTAGCGACAGAAAAGTGTAGCCTTCAGAACATGGTTGACTGGGCTGAGTGTCCTTTTGCGTAAAGAAGTTGTAATCATTTGCTTTTGTTGAGTTGTCCTTCAGCCGAAAAGGCATCAAGAGGTTCGGGAATTACCTGCGAACAACAGATGACCTACGTCCTATATCCATATATACTACTGCGAACGAGAACGAGCGGAAATACAAAAACGATGGATAATTGCTTAACCTTAACCTTCATGCGTGGGCCTAGGCAAAGAGTTGAACGCACATCTTGAAAATTAGGACTGCCAATTCCGGTCTTGTCACTCCGAAAGAAGCGCCAACTACTGGCTACAGGCCCATGGCCCACTACTTATTCCGCGGTTGTCCTACGGGCCAAAGGGAAGGGTACGGTTATTGCCTATTGCCATTGCCGTTGCCGTTACCGAAATCGTTACGGCATATGACCACATAATTGACATGCCTGAGCCCCCATGGAGTTGCTCCCTATCGCAATCGCGATTGCCTCAATTCGATGACTAAACTCAGCAAAGCCTTAACTCTGCATTGTGCCGCTAAAACGCTAGTGGCATATGCAGCTCCTATCAGGTATCAGCCTGCCGTCTGCAAGCACTTCTCTATCTCATTGGCTTCCTCTTATATGCATTGAGGAAGCACCGTGCTTCTGCTGCCATTGATCAGCGGGTTCTCATCGTCTTTTGACAGCTCCTCGGCCACTTTGAAGTAGCTCTTCCAAAGAATCCTGTGCTGGCTCAAATCCTTGGTCAGCTGCCAGTTTGTACCATCGTAAGGCTTCTTGCTTATTTCGAGCAACACCGCCAAGTCCGTACCGTGAATAATCCCCGAGACAAAACTGTGCCATCTCGTTCTCTTGTTCAGCACCTTTTTGAAACCATGGCAGAGCTTCCTCATCGCTCTGTGCAAAGCCGCCGGTGCCGCTAAAAATGTGCACACCCAAACAAGTTTGTCCCTCGGGATTCCCTTGATCGGCGGCCTTTATGAACCATCGCACCGCTTCCTCGTCACTCTGTGCCACGCCGTGGCCGTCTTCAAAAATGTGCGCCAAGCTTATTTGTGCTGCTACCTCCCCTTGCTCAGCTGCTTTTTTGTACCAGAGCGCTGCCTCAGTGTAGCTTTGCGCCACGCCTTGTCCCCCTTCGTAGAGGAGCCCCAAGTTATGCTGCGCGTCCGCATACCCTTGATCAGCCGCAGTTTGCCATCCGGTCACCACCGCCGCCATTTCTATCTGTAGCGCTGGCGGAAGGGTTGTCCAAGACGCTTTCCCTTGCGACACCTGTCGATAAACCGCCACGTAGCGCAGGAAGGCGTCGTCGCACAGCTTTTCAGGGCCTGGTGGCAGTGGAGTGCGGCACAAAGGGCAGGTTTGCTTGACTCTAAATTTTCGCAACTCTGCTACGCAGGTCGCGTGGAATGTGTGAGTGCATTCTAGAGTGCAGGACGTTGTTTCGTCGAGCGGGTCCAAACAGATGCTGCACTCCTCCCCCTTGGTAGTCTTACTGACTTCTTCATTGTATGTAGCACCCAAAGGAGCCTCCTGTTGTAACGCTCGATCAGCTTTGGCAATGCAGCGCTGCTTGTGACCAGCCTTCCAATGAGCTCGCTGGCAGTCCTTGCTGCAGTACACCACGAGACTACATCGGGCGCAAGCTGAAAGTTTAGGAACACCGTCGCTTCCTTCAGGCGCAGAACAGTTATCGCATACCTTATTGTAGGGGATTGTGCCCTTCTTACTTTTCTTCTCGGTGGTCATAGTAGAAAATGCCTAGTTACACCACAAACGCACATGCCCTCGCTTTAGATAATAGGAAACCGCCCGAGCTGTCCAGCGTCGCCGAAGTCGATCGTGAAAGCAAAAAAATGTTCTAAATCATCTCATCTCTTCCATGTCGTACGATGCTACTGCATAAGTAGGTTACCTCTGGCGTACGCTCATCAATGGTCTTTTCAGCAGACATGGCTCACTAAAATGGGCGAGGGATTGCCGGGTCATCTCGCTAGCTGAAAATAGGCGAGAGATTATTGGGTCTTCTCGCTGTAGCTTCTGTCGTCTCTGTAGTAAATTGAGAGCTTGAGGCTTGAGACTTGAGACTCCGAGGGTCCTGAGTCCTGAGTCCTAGTCTCTTGAGACAGACTTGAGAGGTTGAGGCTTGAAGGATTTGAAGGCAGGCAGGCTAGGCTTGCTGCTGAAGGCCCACAAACATACGTTACTCAAACAAGTTCAGGTGCCCGCGCGATGCGCGGCTTCGGAGCAATGTGTTTGCTGCGGAGGAGTAGGTGCATGTTCTTAGCACCTCAGTGCACGGCCTTGAGATGCCCGTGGGTGAGTGCCCTTGTAGTG
>Ga0307930_1000385_pt1 | contig 35345 bp, 36 predicted proteins | sample OrgLakmetageno46_FD_203161 | JGI IMG/M metagenome (GOLD analysis project Ga0307930, IMG submission 203161) | Saline water microbial communities from Organic Lake, Antarctica - #46 | ecosystem: Environmental > Aquatic > Non-marine Saline and Alkaline > Saline | place: Antarctica: Organic Lake...
ACTTTAGAGCCTTCTTCAATGTCCGACCCCATGTCATCTCAGGGCATCCATTCGGCCTTGAGTGTGCTACCCAGCCAGTAAGCAACTGCCGCGGCGCCCGAGTCATAGGCATCCGAGCGACGTGGCACGACGGGTCGTAAACGACCGGCGATGCTCTAAACACCTCACCTCACGAAGTTTGAGACCCCCCGGTTGCACTCGAAGCGTTTATAGCTTCGAAGGAGGTGCTGGTCCGCCGCCCAGCACCTCCCGGCATTCGCCCATTTTTGGAAATAAACGGTCAGTACAGGGGCGCTTCTTTGTCCCCCTTCCCCTTCTATGCTTAATGCTTTGTTTGAATTACATGAAGCAAGCTAATCGAAATATACGTCCCGAAAGCACCGGGCGAAAGCGGCCGTAAGCGACCTCTCGGCACATTGCATTTGAGACAGGCCCCGAGGGGGCGGAATTAGAAGGCAAACACGGAGAGATAAAAAGCAAAGGAGCGCAAACTAAACCTGAGATTCAATTCAGGCGCACATGCCCGAGTGGCCACGGAAGTGATTGTAACGGCCCAAAATGGCACGCTCCTCCGTGCTCAGAGGGTTCTGCTCAAAAGAAGAATTTCCGCCCGCAGAGGAGGGGACAGACTCCGTACAACGAAGTCACTTAGGCGATCCAGAAGAAGAGTCGCCCATCCCCGAGCATTCATAGCATCGCTGCGGGGTGAGGTCTCGTACCTCTGAAACTTCCTAGACACACCAAGAACAAATGCCTTTCGTCACGAGTAGACTCAAACTAGGTCATGTTGGCGCGGCTCTTGGCGTCCGCGTATCCTTGCGGAGTGGCGCCGAGGGGCGACGCCGCTGCCCAAGCCCGCAACTGGTCGAGCAACGGCGACCTAGATGAGCGAGGGCACCGTACCAAGCAAGAGAGGTTATGGCATGGCAAGAAAGTATACCAGGGATGAGAAGAAGAGGGAAAAGACGTCAAGGGAAAGGGATGGCAAAAAGCAGAAAGGACCGCCACATGAAAAGTTTCAAAAAGGAAAAGAAAAGAAACAAACACGCACCAAAGCACAGGCATGAAATCTCAACGCTATAACGCGCCCATGAGCAAGCCACATAGCGGATATTCTAAAGAGCGTGTGCCGACGAGTTTTCATTTACCGGATTTCCTTCGGTGGGTCTTCTTTGCCGGTGACGCAGTTGTAAATGTCCAGTGTTTCTTGGTTTAAAATGGCTTCGTACTGGTCTAATTCCTCCTTCATTTCGTTCATAGAAAATGATAACGCAAGATGGTTAGAAAGGAGTAAAAACATAGCAGACGAGCCATGGTATACGCCTACATGATCCCTTCTCAATCACATAGTAGAGCTGATGAGTCGGGAAGGATACACGTACTAAGAAGCTTCCCACATGGCTGCAGAACAACAGAAAGGAGCAATCGGTGAAGCAAAGACTTCTTAACAAAAAGTTTATCTTCTATGTTCGGTAAGAACTGTTTCTAACATCAAACCTCGCTCAGTTTCGGGACGTGCTCCACGGCCCAGGTGCCCATCAACAGGTCTACCTCCAGCCAGCCCCGCTGCTTGGACCGGTAAATCAACCGCTTCCGCCGCACCTGCATGCCAAAACGAAATTGGAACCATGCACAAATCAGGCATGGGCTAAGCACAATCTGAGCGCAAGCTAGGCACAAGGTACGGCGCCCTTCAACTGTACATCTCTTATGGTAGTTCGAAGCGTTTTCTTCGTCAAAAGAAAGAGCAGAAAGGAGTTTACTTCGAGGGGGTCTGCGTCGCGACCAGGTGCTTGCGAATTCGCGGGAAACGCCGTGTTGAGCTTGAGGTGGTCCGCTCGAATTTCCTATCGATAGAAACGAAAAGCATGACACAAACGTACGCCGTCATGGTTTTGTAAAGAACGAGCAATGGGGCGATACTCCCTAGCTAGGTGCATGAAAGCATCGGCAACGAACATGCACCAAATCTAGTCGCGGCAGTGAAATCTCGTACCTTGTCGCGCGCTTCCGCAGCAGCCATGCGTTCGGGGTCGTCGCTCTTCCACGTGTCATGGAACGGGACTTCCTTGCGAGGCGTTGGCACAGTGCCGTTTGCGCGAATTGCATTGATGGGGAGCTGTGCTCGCGCTTTGAGCACGCGAGGCACACCCTTCGACAGAGCTGAAATCATAGGTTTAAATCAACTCTGGAATAACTCTGTTATTTCCTCTCGAGTGCAACGCTTCAAAGTATTCGCCAGCACAATGCACACCTAAAACCTCCTCCCGAGTTGTTGTCAAAATCGAAGGAAAATCTATACAAGAAGAAGATGTGAGTCATCATCAAATCAAGAAGAGTTGTCATCAGGTCATCATCCCAGCGAAGGTTGTGTCATCACATCAACACTACGTAGAGGGTCTTGGAGTAGGTCTGTCTGCAGTGCATTACTGGACGACAGAAACAGGAAAAGGAAGGAATATTTTAGGGATAAGCCCAAGCTCAGTACAAATGCACCCTAGTAGCCCCAATAAAATTCGGAGTCAAGCAATTAACCAGCAAGCAACCCCGTACCATGCTAAGAACTTATGTGCTTTTCTTTGAAGAGTTCTCTGCCGCTTTACGTGCCATTTGGAATCAGCTATGCCCTGTGCTCGTGACATATACAACAGAAAATTCACTTGGCTCAATCAGAAGTCCCCGCAGCGGATTCCGCTAAATAAATGGAGAGGTCGTAGACATCGTCGGCGCTGCCCATGAAAGTGGGCACCCGCTGGTGCACCGCCGAAGGCACCACTTCTAAAATGCGCTGTTTACCGGTCGTCGCGGCCCCGCCCGCTTGCTCGATCAAAAATGCCATGGGGTTGGACTCGTACAGAAGCCGCAGTTTCCCGTCCTTGTTCTTCGCGTCCGCTGGGTAACCAAACAAGCCCCCACCCTGGGTCAAGAGAGCGTGCACGTCGCCGACGAAAGCGCCGGAATACTCAAAGGCCCACTTGCGGCCTCCTTCAACCACCTCTTGCTCTTCTTCGTCTGCTTGTCCTCCTGCAATTCCTTCACCTGCTTCTCCTCCTTCAGCTGCAGCTTCTGCTAAGGCCGAGGCCACTTCTGATTCCACCGCTGCCTCTGCTGCTGCTACCCCGATCGCGGCAGCGGCCTCCACCACTGCAATTGTTCTTCCGTCTACTTCGCCATCACCAACCAACGGGGACTCTTCTACGGCTTCGGCCGTCAGGAGCGCCGCCGCAGTGACTTCAGCTGCTGCGGCTTCGGCCATCAAGCGTGCTTGAAACGATTCTGCTCGTACGGCAGTGATGTACCTGTTGCGGAAAATGCAACAAAAGAATGTTGCGCGCGACTTTACATCCATCCATTCGTTGGGATTTTCAACAAACAAATACTATTAAAGTCTCCCAAGAGTGAACAGTACCTTTTCACACCCTCGTCCCAGCTTGCGAAATTGGCCTGATTGAACATCACTGCGCGCCCTCTTCGGGGAATGCGCAAATCGGGGTGGGTCAACACAAATTTTCCTTTGCGATTGTCGAGCGTGAACCCCTGCACGCCGTGGCCTAAGCTGCAGACTAAGGTAGTAGCCGCGCCGTACAGGCAATAGCCTGCAGCAACTAGCTTAGCGCCGCGCTGCAGTAAGGTGGCTGGGCTAGCTCCTGAGAGATGACTGGGTTGCCGCAAGATCGCGAAAATGGTCCCTGTAGCGAGCCCACTCTCCACGTTCGACGAGCCGTCTAAGGGGTCGAACATAGCCACCTACGTAAAATGAGGGTGATAGCGCGAGAAGGAAAAAAAACAGCAGCGTTTTTCTTTTAAGCGATGATTAAATCTAGAACGTTCGAAGAATACGTGACAGGAATTAAATTAAGCGCATGTAATGGTGGGCAGTGAGGAGTCAAGATGTACACAGAAGGCCATGCCCTTCACTTTCGAATCCCCACTTTCGTTACCCTCTGCTATGAAAGCACCCAAGCGGTTACACTCTCGCACAAACCCACCAGATCGCCGTCAAAAGCCGCTAAATTGCCCACTACCGAGGCACACGTGCAGGGGCTATCCTCTTCTTCCGAAGCCACGCAGTACAGGCTGCCTGACGAGCACAGCCACGTTTTCAGCAAGTCGTTGGTCACCACGTCGAGCCGTTTCTGTTCTTCGCCTTGCACGTTGACTTCCACCGCGCCCTCGAGGCCAGACGTCGCGAGCCCCGCCATGCCATCCACGTTGGCGCGCCGCACCAGCCCGCTGATGCGCTGGCACGCAGACGCTATGCTGGCCATCACCGGCTGTGCACATGTGTGTGTGTGTATTCAAATAACAGTATCGGGCACAGTCAAAGGATAATCACACAAGAGCACGGAGGCGTTCAGGAGAACGAGGATTCGAGGCGCAAACTATGATTGATGGACTTGCCTAGCAAAATAAAAATAACACTAGTTGAAAGAATCGAGATTGTCGTAACTATGAAAGCAATGAAAGGAGCATTATCAAAAGATGCGCCAAGCTTCTACGTAGCTTCCTGAATGACTTTAGTAGGATGACACCGGTAGTACCTGAACGTCGCTCAAAGCCGGTTGTCGCCATGCCTCAACTTCAAGCCAGCGGTCGAAAGTTTTCTTTGGTATTGTCTTTTCACTGGATGTGCTTGGTGAGGTGGTGGCAGCGGCGGCGGCGGCGGCAGCGGCTGCTGCAACAGACGCCGCAGTTGCGGAAGATCTTGTTTTTAAGCGGCGAAATACCGTCGATGAGACTCCGTATTGGCACTCTACTGCGGTGTGCCTACTGCGCCTGATGTTTCTCCATTGCAGAGCAGAGAAAGCATTGCAAGCGCGGCTAGTAAGCGTGAGGCAGAGCCAGATTCGCAACCTTCGGCCCATTCTTTTCTGCTTCTCGCAATTTTGCTTCTTCCGCCTTTCACTTTTCGTTCTACTTTCACGACCCAGATAGAAAAACGGAAACAGGGGAGACTGTCGGTGAAGCTTTCTTTCCGACTTCTGTGGTTAAAAGAGTTTCTCCGCCCCGCTATCTCTACCAACAACCTCTGCTACCGCAATGCAGTCTTGAGTCTTGAGCTAGAGTGAACACTTTAGGCTGGCAATGCCGCGAGCATCTCAAATGCGTAATCCTCACCGTGGTGCTTCTCGGCAGCCGTGGGCTAAGACGCCGCCATGGGCACCGCCATGTTCCTTAGAGGACGCGGCTGCAGCAGTTCGCGATCTTCTCGCTAAGCTTCGAGGTCTCCTCGACAGCGGTAGCGTCACTGGCAGCGACCTCGGTTGGAATGAACTCCTTGAAAGAGCTGGCGCAGAACAGAGGCTAAAAGTAACTGTATGGGCGGAGGCTTTAGTCGCGCGTGATGTAGCGGTGCCGTTACTGGGCTTAGTGCAGGTTGGTCCAGATAATAGCTAGAGTATAGTCTTAGCCTGGCTATTGAAGTTAGACAAGAATAGTTTCTAATTCTACGTATCACACTATTCCGTGGATATGTTACCTCAAGGGTATGCACTTGAGCATCTGAGCACACCGCCTTCCGTGGCAGCCTCAATGCCATGGTAAATTTTAAAAACCGAGAAGTAATCTATACTCTCGTATTGATACGAATTGATACGAGCTTATTTGGTCATACTTAATGCTATTTGACATTTCTTTTTGATATTTGCTCTCGTTATGTGGATTGTTATACGACAATGGCAGGCTGTTGAGCGTGACCCTTCTTCACTCCAGCCTTTTCCGCCACCGCGCAATTCTTCCGAGTCCCTTCTTGCGTGCCGCTTTGCGCGAGAACTGCTGCATGCGCTTTACAGAGTGCGCGCAGGTATAGTCGCATAGTGGAATATACATTTTTATTTGTGTAATGTTTTTATCTTCCGTGTGTGAGGCGGTCTTGAGGGTGGTGACATATCAATCAAGCTCCTTATTTTCAACGCTATGCGTGTGCTCAGCAAATTTGGCAGCTGCAGGTTGGCGTGCGACAGCTTTACCGGCGAGCTCAGCTGGTAAACGGTTTTGTTACTTTTATGTGTGTATGCGTGCGCGTGCACAATCTTCACAGCAAGGCGCACATTCTTCACAGCGAGGCTCTCCTCAATAATCCGCCTAGTTCTTGCCCAATCTCACAATCTTCATCCCTATCCTCCACCACCTCTCATATTACCTACGTATTTATCTCTGTTTCTCTTTTGTATTTTTGAGGTGCCATAATGTACCGCCACGCCACCTCTGGTGAAGTTACCGAAACGCCTCGACTTGCGGGCACTCCTTGGACGGGTTCTTTGATGCAAAGCTTACCCATGCTTGCAGCACCTGGCTTGGTGAAAGGAGAAGTGGTGTGGGCAGCCAAATTAGTGCATTGGAGCCCTAGTATTCCAACGGATGATCGAAATAATGACGGGCCAAGAAATGACAGTGACCGCAATAGTGGCAGATCTGATAAAAGGAGCAAAAAGGGAAACCCCTTGCTGGCAGGTAAGTCCGGTTCTGCCCTTGACACGATGGATAATGCCAGAACGACGCCGATAGAAGAGGATGCGACAGCAGCAAGTGTAGAGGCAGTAGATTGCTCCGATACTACCACGGTGTTTGACGTGTTGACGTCCGCCGAACCTGATGACGGTCAAGTTTCCTCCTCCAGCGAGGAGTTTGTGGCGTTGCGGCAGGTGAAGAAAAACTTGCTTGATATTTGTTTTTGGCGTATGAATTCAAGGTGCTTTCCTTTAAACAATGAATTCACACGTGAACTACCTATTTTTGTTTTTTTCATGAAGTAGCTGACGCTTGGGAGTTGGCGTGGGGTGAACCAATTCGTGGAAACTGAAGCAGACGTTAGCCGCCCCGTTGGCGATGCACTCGATGCCTGGTAGGTGTGTAAAAGTGTAAGTGTGGACGAGGTCTTAAAGTGCACAGACAGGCTGTTCATTCTTTGACACGTCCAGTATACTTTATTCTTGCTCTTTTGACTTCATTGCACTTCTTGAGTCAACCCCTTACTTGATTGGTGTTGAATATTGAAGTTACTTCGGATGCTCTCATGGTATTCTTTCTTGTAGGTACGCCGTCACGCTCGTTGGTGCAGCACTTGCAAGTTTTAAATGGCAAGAGGAGCGCAAATCACCAGGTCCTGAAACAGAAGCAGGGCCAAGCACTGGAAATCAGAAAAGTGGGGACCCACACCCACCAAGGGGAGCTGACGCTGCAGGCGCAGAAGAACAAGACAATTTAGGGGCAGGGAGAGAATCACCGCCGTGCGTTCTGGTTTTAGGGCTCGGAGGTGGTGCCATAACTTCATTTCTTAACCGCTATGCTCCCACGGTCAGTCGAAGAAGCACCATGAAGTCGATCAAACTAAGAATAATTTTTCGCGCATCAATCATATGAATTTGTGAAAGTATTATGCTGCTCCCTTTTTCATTTCATAAACGTTGCCATTCGATCTTTTTCATGCAACGAAGGTGCACGTAGAAGTGGTGGAGTTGCGAGAATCGGTTACCTCCACGGCACTGCGCTACTTTGGCCTCAATGGGCAACTTGCTTGTGATGCCAAGCGGACACCATCAAGTGATTGTTCTGGAGAACAGGGTGAAGGAACCGAAGGGAAGAATGGAACGAAGGAAGCCAGGGAAGCTTCAAAAAGCACCGATTCGGATTCTGCTGCACGTCCTTGTGTGCTTTACGTGACGGACGCATGCACTTTTGTGAACGATGCTTTAGCCGCAGGTCGACGGTTTGACGCAATCCTGATAGACGTGTACTCCTTTGAGCGGTTCCCACGGGACCTCTGCAATGAAACCTTTTTCGTAAAATGCAAGGAACTCGTGGCGCCTTCCCAGGGTATTGTAGCTGTGAACGCAGGCTGTGCGGACGACCCGCTTCACCAACACGTGCTGCAAAGCATGCAAAATGCTTTTCAGGCTACTACTCCTGAAAGTGAGCGGACTAATCAAAACAGCAGCAGTGAAAGTAATGAAATCAGCGGTGAAAGTTGTTCAAAGAAGTTTTCTCCGCCGGCAGGATCTCTTGCTTCTTCTGTGGTAGCCATCAATGAGCTTGCGGTGGAGATGAACAATGACGAAGACCGTGCTTTTGCTCAAACGAGCTCCAGCAGCAACAGCAGCAGCAGCAACATCAACAGCGACCCCGAGAGTAGTAGTGCAGATGACGCGCGCGCGTACGAGTCTGCGGTGCTGATTGGTCGCTGTGGCAGCGCCAGTGCTGATGCTCTGTTGTCACCTGGGGCGTGGGCGACTGACAACAATTCCGACCTTGAGCCTCGCAACATCAATTGTTCAACGCATAAGGAGGGGAACATGTGCTCAGCACAAAGCACGGATGCACTGTTTCAAAGATTACCTTTCACGCTAGGCGATGTCCGGAGTCGTTGTGGGAAACTTCAAACCGACCTATCGTCATCAAGAAAGCCGACACAGAACGCCGATAAGAACAGACCTACTCCTGAAATGTGCACTGCTGAGCCGCCAGGCGTCCACCATTCTGCACCCGCTGTGCCATCGGTTAGTGAAGACAGCAGCGGAGGCAGTAGAAGTGGTGCTTTGTTGTGGCAGGAAGTCGAATGGAAGCCGGCCAAGCAGCCTTCGAGGAGAACGGGCCCTGTTATTGACCCTCAGGATTCTGCTTGGGATGCGTTCGGTGGTGCTGGCAGTGACAGTGACAGTGACAGTTGAACTACTAAGGCGCCAGTAACGTTCAGTGAATGAGCCACATCAACCTACCTAAAACCCTTTCCTTGTTGACGAGAACTGGAACTTTTATTGACCTAGTACAATTGATATTTGAGCAGCACGAGAATAACGCTTCGTGACCGGGGCCAATTAAGTTATGATCCTCATAGATACAGAAGTCCGATTGAGACATAAGATTGGCGCCTATGAAGTTTTCTACGACTGTTTGAGCCATTTCGAGTTTATGTTTATCCCCCTTTCTTATGGCAGATGGCCGTTTATCTTAATCGTTTAACTCATTTAAGCCGGCCTTTCAATTAATATAAGAAACATTCTTTTATTCATGTCCATATGTTTATCGCTATTATCGTTGATCGTTGCTGCTTCGCTGTTGCGGCCATTTAATTCATTTTTCGAATTCAAGAGGTAGCCGTAACAAGTAGACAACTAGAAGAAAGAAGTTCAAGGAGGCCGAGAAATAATGTTTCTAAGCCCCCGTCAAATTATTTGCACTTCATGGAGCCAACTCGCAGGCGCTTGTAGTTCTTGATGTTCACTGCAGTAAGAACAAAAGCGTAACATACAAAATAATTGCACGTAAAAGCATACATTTAATCACAAAACATGTCAACATTCATACACAAAGCGCACACATGCACGACACGGTTTGCTTTCATTAAATACTTGTGATGTATATACACATTCTTCTCTTCACCGGTTTAAGGTTGGCGTTTTTGCTGTGCACGTCGTAGTCTTTGCCGTGCTCGTTGAGCAAGCTCTGGAAATCCACGTGCAGCCTCTGCAGCTTCCCAACCTTGCAAATTTAAAAATAAATACAGTCAGAGAGAAGATGAAACGGCAGGATTTCCGCGGCGGCGCTTATGACGTTTTTCGAGAAGCGCGTATTCATCTACGTAGTTTCTGCTCATAATGAGCAAAAAAAGAAAGACACGCATGTGCACACACGCTTACCGAAGGGTCAAACACCATGGCGTGAATGCGCGGCACCGTGAAGGGGAAGTCGGGGTTCAAGTGGGTGTCGACGCGGCGCTTTTGCACGGTGGGGGTCTTGAACAAGTTGAGGCAGGACTCCACCACGTTGAGCTCTACCAGTCGCCGCTCGCGGGCTATTCCTGCTGGCAGCGCAGCCATTTCCTGAGAGAGAAATTAAAAAAAAGGGAAAGACTCACACATTCAAGTCACATTCAGAAAACCCTCACGAATGTAAAAGGAAAGGGAAAGAAAGAAGGTATATTTGAGTTATAAAAGTAGGCGGGAAAATGCGGTGGTGCTTGTCAGCATCTCGTTGGTGCACATAGATGACATCAGCTACTAGTATGTACTAGGTAAGTGCGTGCCTTTTTTCATAACTTTCACCGTTCACACGACAGAACTAAGCAGTACCAATGGATTACCTGCCCGTGCAAGCGCTTCACGTCCCGCAGATTCATCAGCCAGTTGTCGAGAGGGGACCCGAAGCTCATGTTGCTGCTGGCCGCCTTCACCGCGCCGCAGTCGTAGTGCCCGCACACGATGATGTGTGGAATCTGCACAAATGAAGCTAAAAAATGAATGAGGAGTGATGATGGTGCAGGTACAAATTACGTTAGTGCTATCCAATGTTTCTCTATCAAATACATGCATATACAATGGCAAGTAAAATTTAGACCAGGGGCCATTTCATGATAAGAAGCGTGTTCTTTCGCTGTTGCTGTCCTTACATGGAGGTAATCCACGGCATACTGCAGCGTTGACATGAGACTCATGTCCGTGTTCAAAACCTGCGAAGCCGCGTGACAGTTTAAACACAAGTTTGAAGATATATAATAAAATTTAGAGTAATCTAATTCAGCACGAGGTCTGCACAGTGCTCACTAGCAACTACGTTGTCATAGCTTCACTACTCCCAAAGAACAGCGCTTCATGAGCCATTTCAAGGTGGAGTGGAAAAGAACAAGGCCATTATAATAACCTGGTTGCCGACGTTGCGGTGCACAAACACGGTGCCTGCCCCCTCGCCCATCAACTCATTGGCCGGCACGCGGGCATCCGCGCAACCGATCCACATGTACCTGCGCGCCAGAAGATGCGGCCAAGCAGTGAGATTCACAGCCGAATCATTGCGACGCAAAATGATGCTTTTATAGCATCATTAACACGTACCTTGGACTGTGGCCCGAGCCAAGCTTTTTGAAGTATTCTGGATCTTCCTTGAGCTTCCCATCCTGCCACTCAGCGTTTTGCGAAAACACGGCTTCGAGGTGCTTGTTGTGAATGGGATCCGCCGGGGAGTCATCTCCTGGAGGAGTTGTAGCAAAGCTCCGGTTCCCCGATACGATCCACGGATTCCCAGTTCGAAGGGCTCCCAAACGTTTCGAAGCCCGAAGAGTTTGGGCTAGGAGATGGTGAGGCAGCATGCTGATCGACGCAAGTGACGCTATAAAGGGCAAATGGCTAGCAAGTGTTTTGTCAACGACGAGGGAAGGTTCGCCATTTCCCGCTGGGACTGCTGCCGTATCCTATCGTGTCATCACGAGAAAAAGTCGTTGTTGACATCATTTCGTTGGAAGTTCGGTATAACGGTATACGCGCATTGTTCACTTTTGTGACTTTTTGGACACTGTCACTGCAGCAAGTCCAAGCCCTAGGTGCCTACTTTCTGTTACGTACTTATAACTTATTTCTAGATTAATAGCACAGTATAACAACTGCGAGGGATTCTAATTAACTACGTGCCCTTCTTTGATATACTGGATTTACGTAGATCGGGACCTCACCGAGATAAGTGAAATCAAAAGCGAGCAGGAAAAAAGGACGAGGCGCTAAAATTACATGAGCTGGAACATCTGTAGCTCGGCACGCAGAGGAAGTTATCAAGTGTGCGAAGAAGTCTCCACGGCAGCGTTGTTTCGAAACCCAAAGGGCGCATCAATCGACCACCTTGGCAGTTTCCGAATCCCCACCGTGGCATTTTTGGAAAACTGCAAGGGCAGCCAAATATAGCCTGCGTCTCTCAAGCCTCGCGTGCCAGCGTACAACCTGAGAGATCGCCACGTTACCGAGTAGGGGAGTAATTAAAGTGGAAGAGTGATCTCAGGGGTCATTCGTTAACATACAAAAGCACACTCCAGTGCGCACAAACTTGCGCAGCCACAGCTAAAGACTGGGACAGACACACCGGAAAGATCCACGACTCACCAGTTGTCGCTCATGAGCATGAGGAACGGTTTCTGGTGCTTGTCCACCAGCGTGGTGACAAAAGTGGGCTGCGCGTTGAAGCTCTTGGGGTGATGGGTCGGGTTGCCGAGTTGCACCCACACTAGGTCTTTGTCCCCCAATCCGCAGGACCCACGGCATTTTTCACCCACTCCACCGCCAATGCTGCCGCCACTGCCAATGCTGGTACTGCTACTGCCAGGTAAAGCGCGATGAGCTCTTAAGAGCACTAGTGGGTTTGGCTCCCAGCCCTGTATGCGTGTGCGCGCGGTTGGGATGAGCAAAAGGGTGTCGAAATCGAGCAAACAATACAAGGTTGCCATGTGGAGGATACAGCACTGCATTGCATATGGGGCAAGTGTTCCAAACGAGCGCTGAATTGACCTCCAAATCAAGATGACACGACACATGATGCAGTCAAGTCCATAGCATGATGAGCTTTTTTTCAAAAATCTTTCACCGTCAAATGGCTCATGAGGCCGTACAGCGTTTCGTCGCCCGGGTTGCGAAAAATCGCCATCCCTTCCAGGCAAGGCTTCACCGTGGATATCTGTTTTGATTAACGGTGGTTATCATTCAAGGACGCACGCAGTGAAGGAGAATAAGCGCCTTGAAGGCAAATGGTTGCTTGAGAGAGAAGTCGCGCCTGTCATGTCAGATTTGCAGAAGTCAAGCAAACCGAAGGGGTGCTACGCTTGTTCTTGATGCTATACTACGTCGTAAAGCGACGTTCAAGAAACGAACCACCAACAGTATTCAACAAAAACAAGTCACTGCTCACCACGCCGCCCACGGTGCTCAAATAGTCGGGTGCTAGCTTGGACATCCCCACGTACCTGTTTGTGCAACAATCAAACACGGGTTACAATGAGACATTGCAGTAGAACTTTCAGTGAAATCAGAATCGAAAAATAGCACAACTTAGGAGTTTTTTTCATTGACATCCTCCTTCCTCAACCTGTATGTCGTGTAAGCGCTTGCCTCGGAACACCAATTCTCTCGAGGCTCTTTCTCCAGCTCTTTCCGTGCTCTTTCTCTCTCTGATGTGTTCCCCTGTTGCATTTCCAAACACAGGCACGCACACTCACTCACTTGTTGTCGACGGAACGAATCAAGAACGCGCCCCGGGCCTGGTCCGGCTCTTGAAACAGTTGCAAGTCCAGCGAGGGCAGCCCGTCAGGCTGCAGCGCATGCACGAACCGAAAGGGGCCAATCGGCGAATCGGACATGGCGACGCCCGCCCGCCGGAAAAAATACCGAAAATGGTGCTTGTTGCCGCGCCGCCCCCCACTGCCCAGGCGAGGGCCACGCGGATCGAAGGAGTCTTCGTCGAGCAGCTCCCGGCGATGTTGGCGATGGCCGTGGTGGTTCGATGCGTTCAATTGCCCGACCTCAAATTCGATCTTTCGGCCGTTGAGTGATTCACTAGATCTATGAGAAGTGAGAGAATTAACAGTACCGTTGTGTGCCCCGGAATCGCATCCTTCGTCTATGCCTGCCTCCAGCCGCCGCTTCCTCCTTCTTCTTTTGGTCCGACGCCACCCGTTGCCTGCTACAAGTTCCGTGGCGTCCAAGTGAAACCACATGACGTACTTGTTGGTGGCGCCGTTGTAGAGCACCTTGGGCCGCTCAATGATAAAAGGGCGGTCTTTGTCCTGGAGCTCTTTCACCCAAATCGACTGCTGCGTGAGCACCATGCCCTCTAGCTTCCAAGGCCCTGTTGTGGCAGCAGCAGAAGAAGAAGAAGAAGAAGAAGAAACGTCAATATTTGTTTAGACTTAAAACACGGTGCAGGCAGATAGGAAGAGATGTAGGAGATAGAAAACGGTGCGATAAACAACAATATCTATTTTCATTATTGAATGAAGGAAAGAAGGGCAGAGTCAGATAATATGCGTACACAATCTCTCTCGCGCTTTCTCTCTCTCTTCCATCCTGCTATGATACAGGGTGATAATAAAAACACACCCATCCTGCTCATACCTCCTAGGCCTTTCGCAGAGTAGCAATTCACGCCCATACTGTAACCGTTGCCCTTGCTTTTGTCCGTTAGTTTTTCCGACTCACCGTACCTGCGCGAGTGTGCGAGTGCCGAGAATTAAAAAAAAGCGCCGATGTGTTGACAATGGTAGTACAGTCATACTAATGCTCTGTCACAACCCTTGTGCTCCTATCCTTTTAGCTTACCAGTAGTAAGTCCCATTGGCTTGGAGCATGCCGCCGCCGTGAGCCTCGATGCGGCGCCCCATGGTGTCCTTCCAGGACTCCCTGTAGAGATTTGCATGATGATGCACGAAGAAGGTGCCATTTATACATTTATAACACTCCACGCAACACAAAACCTCATGCATGCAACAACATAAATAGGTCTCGGAAAGGTCATAGTAGCGTGCATTGAACGAGTCGTGAATAAGTACAATGGTCAGAAGGTTTGTTAGCGCACCTGCAAGATCGATCGAAGCACGATTCTACCCATGGAGAGCTCTTTTCTTCTGCTACTGCTGCTGAATATGTGGCGGTGACTTTGCTTCGACCGAGGGACAGCCGAGAGCTAGCACTGCTACTGGGGCTAGCTTCGCTATTGCTACTGCTGATGCCCGAAATGCTCGATCTTTTGGAGCCTTTCGATTTGGCTAGAATTGATTGGCGTGTTTCTCGTGCCATAGAGAGGGCCACTGCTGCGCGTTCAATCGGGCGCTTACGCTCTCGAGAAGACGATAATGAACCTGTTGCTGATGAGGCTAGGGCTGACGTGGTGCTTCCCGAGGCATCCACTACTTGCTTTCCGGACGTCCATACTGAGCCATCGTGGTGAGTGCACTGCGCAGCGAAAGGTGTCAGGCAAGCAGAGAACAATTCGAAAGAGTTCAAGACAGCACAAGGCGCACAAATTGAGAGAACTAGGGATCAGGGACTTCCAAGCATTCCTTTCTAGCCTTATTGTTGCAAGTCTCTGTTCATTGTTAGTGTGACCCACCTGAGTCCGCGAAAGCCGGTAATCGTAGTGGCACTCAGTGAGCTTCCGCCCTTGCCGGTGCAACACAGGTGGATTCTCATCATCTAGTGATGAAGCAAGGGTGGGCTCAACAGTAGGCGTGCACGGCTTCAGTGCTGCAATCAAGAGGAGCATGCCGAGGTAGCTGCTACGATTGAGGGAACGGTTCGTCCTCTCATTAATTTGCTCTTGACCGAATGATGGTGCAGTGATTCCTATATCACGTAGCCTCGACAGAAATCTAGTCGTACTGCAATGCATCTTCGCTAGATGTTTCGTAGAAGAATTTCCTTTATAAGGCTAGGTAAGAGTAGGATTGATTGTTATTGAGGGTGAAAACTGCCATTTTGTTGCCTTGGGCTTGCTTGCTCGGGATGGGATTTTTACAGATCGTACCGCTGCTGTTCTGCTGTTCTGTTGTTCTGATGAGCGCAAAAACGAATAATGTACCCCTGTAACCAAGGATAAAGGATATAACGGCACAACTTCTCTCAAAAACAAGTACCTGCGACAGCACGACAGCACAGGGCACGCGGCATGCGGCAGCCGACCAGCGACCAGCCTATGAGCCAATCCTTTATTTACTTGATTTGAAATCCTTGGTCTTTAGATCACTGCCTTTAAGTGCAAGAGACTATGGTTATGCAAATTCAAATCCCGGGTGGCTTGCAGCCAGGCGACCTGATGACAGTGAAGTACGTGTTTTCTTTCTCAATAATTGTCAACTATGCAACCTTGTCTAAAGTTCCGGGCTCTGACAGTTGTTGTGCGCATGCATGTTTGCGGGGCGGGGATATTGAATCGTACTAAAGCCTAGTGGACGGTCGCCAAGTTCAAATGCAAGTTCCAGCAGGGGCAGGACCTGGAAGCGTGGTTCAGTTCGAGCCGCCGCCGGTTGTTGTGCCTGGGCGTGCAGTACTCCAGTCCGAAGGATCCACAATTCCCTCAAGCAATCCCCTCGCGAGTTCGATCGAAATGCCTTCTAGCCAGCCCGAGGTGCGACTGAATTCTAACCAAGAGCATGACATGAAGACTCCACTTGCACATGCGGTGGGATCAGCGCCAAGTAGTCAAGTCGTCGATGAATCGGTATTTTTTTTGTTCAATCGTCCATTTGCTCTTTTCTTCTGGCTAGGACAAGGTGCTCTCGTCTATACTTTCATGCAATCTGCATATTTGCGATGGGGCTACTTTGTCCAAACCTGATATGACTTCTCTTGGCTGTATCATTCACCCCCCCCCATTCACTCCACTAACGACCCTCGCCCTCTTTCACTGCGGACCGTGGTAACTGTCCGCGGCTTTTCAAAACGCATTTACTTTAGGAGTACCCGAACGGCGACAAGGACGTCGTAGAGTACAGCCTTCGTAAGTTTCTCACGCTGAATAGATTCCCCGAGATTCTTTCGGAGCGTTGTCCCCTTGTCTATTTTTCTATTTCTCTCTCTGCTGTGACGAGTTCCTGGAATCATTTACTTATTCAGCAAGATAGGTCAAGCAAGTTACAGACGTACAATGATCTTGAATGCTATATCTTTTCCTCTGCACGCTAGACAAGGCTAAGTCGACATGCCTTTTCGATGCACTCTCTGTGCATCATTTATCGTTTGCTTTTGCCCATTCCTTTGTGTAACGTCTGACTCTCGCTCTCTCTCTCTCTGATCCTAGGTGCGGGGCTGCACTTTCACGACCTTGTGGTTACGGTGTGGCGCACGAAGGACACTGTTTTTAGCTGCGCGATGCAAACGATTGGACCGACTCTATGGAAGCTTATTGATGCGGACGGTGCGAATATTGGCGTGCGGAGTGTTCAAAAGAGACAGAATGAATCGTTTACGTCGTGTACTCCTTAAAAATATATTCCGCGTTCCGCCCCTTTGCACAAAGAGCACTGTCACCAATGCCAGTAAACTAATTTATGGATGAAACATACAAGCTCTAATCATTTCGCTTAATCAGCCGCTTTTTAGTTCCGAATATTCCAGGCGATCTTGATGTAAATTCTTTTCTAAATCCATTCAACGAAGATGTATTGGGGTGTCTTCAATGCAAATTCTCTTGTCTGTCCTTTTTTTTCTGGGCGCGTTTGCTGCAATCAATCGTTGGCATGCATAATAGGCGACGGTCTCCTGACTTTTGACGAAATTGAACACGCAATGAACGGAGAAAATTCCGAAACGGAAGTACAAAAGTACTTGCGCTCCGTGCAGTGCCCCGTCTTGAACGCGCTCGCGTCGCGGGACCAGAAAAAGACCCGCCAAGCTTTCAACAAAATGGACACGGGAAAAAAGTACATGGGCTTCAGATAAAACGAAAAGCCGAGAGTGTTTTGTGTGTCACCTTTGTCGTATCACCCTCCATTCAAAAACTTCACCTTATCTCGTTTCTATTTTCATTGATAATTTCATCCATTTCTAGCGGCACTGTGGACCTCAACGAATGGAACGATTTTTTGGCCAACGTGCAGAAAGATCGCATGAATTTCTACAAGACTTCTTTCTTGCTCCAGGTGCAGCTTTTGAAAATTGCACGAAACGAAGAATTGTTCTTGAGAAGTGAAGCGTCCATAGTTTGATGTATCATCGGTCCATTTTCTTCTTCTCCTTTCCTCAAATTTGTCTCATGAGATTATTTCCACCTTTTCTTTATTTCGTGTATTTTTTTTCTTCCAAGTGTTCGGCTATGGTGCCGTGCTTATTTTGTATTTATTTTGTGCGCCATAATGATACGCGCCCAGGACCACGTGTACGCTGGTTTAGGAATGGAACCAGGAACACCATCCGAGGCTTGTTTCTACAAAGAGGGTCGTTGCTTTTGGCGTGGCTGGTGCGTAATCATTTATTTCACTTCAACAAGAGAACTCGCGACTAACTATATTCCTCTTTCTTCTTTTCATTCTCATCTTAAATTCGACTGTTGCTTGAACTTGTTTACAACCTTTTCACAAATTCATTCCTTGACTTCTTCTTTTGTAAAGTTTTCGAGACTATTTCTATTTCATGGATTGAAATCCAAAATTTTGCTGTTTTCCATTTCGCCCTTTTCTAAAAACCCATCCTGCCTGCATTCAACTTACTTATGCTTAAGGTGGGAAGACTTCAAGTACTATACTTGCAACAGCCACCCGTTGTTTGTGATCTGTTTTGAAGACAAACTGCATCCGTACTCGCGCACTCAGGTGCGTTACTGCTGGCCTCGTTTTTTTTTTTTTCGTGTGCACTTGTCAGTCTAGCACCAGAGCACAAGTTTCATGTTATATATTGTATGTTAATGCTCTCTAAAACCAAATTTCCAGTCTTTAAAATTCTAATCATACTTTCTTTGTTCTTAATTCTATCCGTCGCTACAGCGCTCGATTGAATTTTTCGGCGCGTTCATCACCACATTTTTTGGCGGTGGAATAATGCTGTATTTCGAGGAATTGGATTTCTTGAGCAAAATGATGTTGACTATCATTTTGATCAATATTCCAACTACGGTGTGTGAAGTCAGCGTATTGCAGTGTCAAAGAATACGTCACTTTTTTTTCTTTTGTGCTACTACTGTACCTTCTTCTATCTATTGTGGAGTCGAACTTCGATATACGATAGTTTTGTGTCCTTCGTGGCTCTCGTCGTTTTATTTTTTTCTTTCTTTAATCCTTCTACTGTTCCTTACGCTGGGATCTTCTTTATCGTCTTTTCAATGGGCCTTCTCGGTTCTAATAGATCTACCGCAAAATTGTTTACCTCTTTCTCGCCGCACCATGCCTCTTGCACGACGAAGCTGCACACACCGAGTCCTACAACCGGTTTTGCTGTTGCTGCGACTTCCTTCTTGACACCTGCGGTTCCATCTTTGCTTGTGTTTGGTAAAATTTATATCAGATTTGTAACATTTATTTTCGCAATGTCTCTTCCGGGGGATTCATTTTCTAGAAAACAAGTTTCATATGCCGATACACTGTGTATCCTTCTACTACGTTTATATCACACATTATTTTCAACTCTAGAGTACTGCAGACGGCAGCACCTCTCGAGTTCTCAGCGATCGCATTCTTAATTTCACAAGTATGACGTTTTCGCGATCTCTCATTTCTTGTTTTGACTTTCCTTTATCTGGTGCCCATTTCTAAACCTCCTGGTCTAGGGTGATTGTGTTTCTAATTACTGGCATTCTAGTTTGGACTTCGGACGGCAACGATGCTGGCCTCTCTGTGTGGCTGATTGGGATTGCGCAGTACTGGGTGATCTGGTGCGTTTGGGAAGTGCGGTTGTGTACATATTCCATAGCGTCGAGCACTTGGTGCCGAGTTAGGAACTGGCACCTTTCAAATCTCATGAAAGAGCCCGTTAAAAGTTATCGAGAAGTTGACGTGCGCTCCTTTAGTTTTTGTTTTTTTCGAGTCAGTTTCAATTTTCTTTTAAACGTAAGTATATATATATGTATATGTAAGTATGCATTGCTTGTGGTTTGTTTGCCTTGGTTTTGTGTTTGAATGCCGCTTTCAACCCCAGGTTCGTGGTGGCGCTCTTGATCGACTTCAATCCTTCGGCCACCATTTCCAAGCTGTTTACGCCCTGCAATTGCGCCGTGGCTTGCCTGTCGTGTGGCCTCGTGAATACGCGCGTAGGCCGCTGGCACCTCGAGCGCGAATACGTGCATGACCTTATCCGCGCGAAGGTTAGCCAGTAATAGTACTAGTACGTATACACACTGTAGACTAATGTGGTGATGGGAGACAATCGCTGGTAAAACACAACGCGCGTGGTTCTTTTTTATGATCGCACACCATTCCTCAACTGTAGATGGGAACAATTTTGTTTAAGGTGAATAGATGTAGAGACGAAGTTGTTTGAAGGCTTCAGCATGCAAGTGACATTGTCTCGTGTACGTTCCCTAATGTGTATATGCTGTGGCTTTGTATTCGTTGTGAAATGTCATGGACTATATCGTTTAAGGTGGAAGAACGCGGCGTCGACAAGTTTTATTTGCCGAGCGGCATGCGAGATAGCCAAGCTGTTTAAGTCCCTTGAGGTAGAAGACAACGGTGGCTCATCAATTAATTCCGTCAGATGAAGAAAAAACAAAAACGACTCTCCTTATCTGTCTGTGGAGCAGCATGCTGGTTGATAGTGTGACGCGCTTGCACAGGAAGTCAGATTGGACAATTACCCAAACCCCAAACGGAGATCGGAGAAAGTGGATATCAAAAACATGGGCAGTGCAGTGCATGTGCGTAATGGTCGACATTGTAACGCGCTCTATCTCACGTCAGTAGGAGCAAACGGATTTCATTGTTTTCTGAGCCCCGTATGAGTCTATGCCCCCTCCTCCCCCACCCTCTCGAATGATTTATCATTTATGAACTAACTGGCAGGGATGTGTCGGATTCCCAACTGTTTTTTATGTTTCTGAGTTTCAGAAGCAGATGTAATAGAGAGAGGGGAAATGGAAGATGGCATGCATATTTTGATTTTTTGGATATTTTGAGTTACTATCAATACCGTTACTATTTATACATTACACATTTATTTTTGTTTTATGCCTCTAACACTTACACTTACAGCGCATACCTAGAAACAGAATTTTGACCTAGACATAGCGAGGCCGAGAACGCGTTTAAATGTATGCAAAAAGACAACAGATGGCATTTCACTTTCGAGTTCGGTGTTGGGTTCTCTGAGCTGCGTTCATCGAAGATTCATTGCTGCTCTCCGCGCGGCCTTTTCGTTTCAAAGACGCACTTTTCTCGTCTGCTCCCTTGCCTCTCGCACTGGCGCCTGTATGCGTGCGAGGCACTGGGGGCGGCATGTCTCTTCGGCCCCGCTGCTTGGCTTCTTGGGCCTGTGTTGCAGCTGCACGGTCGATGGCGTCATCGCTGCCGTCATCTCCATCATCTTCATCGTCGTCATCGTCATCTTCGTCGCACCCCGCTTCGCTCTGCTGTCGCAACCGCTCCTCTTCTTCGCGCTGCTTCTGTTGTGCCTTGAACTCGTTCGCTTCTACTCGAAGTTCCATGTCCAAAATGCGCTTTTCGACTTCTTCGGAGACTAGTTCAGCTTTCAACGCAAGCTGCACAGAGACAAAATACGCACGAATGAGGAGATAATTAATACTCTTCGGAGTCAAATGAAATGCATAAGCCCAATAGGAATTAGCTCTACTTACATAGTCAAGTATTAAAAAATAAGAAAAATGCATGCAAATAAAAATACTCTTTTAAGAACATCAATAATAAAGCAGCGACAGCACACACGCAATCAAGCGCAATCTCACCGCTTTCGCAGCTTCATAGTTGCCTTGGCTTCTGTATGCGCCAATCAGTTCCTGAAGAGCACCTAACCGCTCCTCTAAGAGCGCCTGCAACTTCGGCTCATGCTCGTACAAGTATACCTAAAACGAGAGCACCATGCTTATAAGCTAAAGCTAATACAAGAGCACAATGCTTAAAAACTATAGCTAATACAAGAGCACAATGCTTATAAGCTAAAGAATCACACAAGATCCAAATGCAATTGCGACTGCCAAGAAACCAAACAAACAAAAAACTTGACTCATACTAATAATGCTACAGATTTTAATTGGCATGCGAGAGAGGGTGATAGTGGCGTTCGCATCAAAAACCTGCCGCTCGAGGAGCGATGTCGCAAAAGCTTCCTTGCCCGTTTGCTCGAGGCAGCTACGGGCGAGATGACCAAGCAATGAAGCAGTAACAGGGTGGCCTTCGCCTAAGTGCTGAGCAGCAAGAGCTACTGCTGCTGCATATGACTCTTCAGCCATACCTGGCTCACCGGCCTCTAGAAAAGAGAGCGCCTCGCGCATCAAGGAATTCACTTCATCCATGCGTCAAAGGCTGCAGAACGTAGAAACTTTGAAGGTAAAAACGTAGACAACCTAGAAGCAAACTGCGCCGATGTATAAGGGCGGCTTTTGCGCTGAAGTGAAAATTTCGTCTCTTGCAATCCACACAAATTAATTCTAAACTCACTCCATCGCGGCAGTTACCATTTTTTATCACCGTGGGATTCAGTGCAGTTGTTCACTCACACCCGCTTGAGGGGGATTTTTGTCTTTTTAGCATGACGTTCACTTCACATTATTCGTATTCTTCAAAAATGGAAGTAGCCTCTACTCCCGGTGCACCAGGAGACCTCTACACTGCCGGGTGTATTGACATTACTTCAAGCCCTCGTGCGGCCTCTGATGATACTACGGACTCTGATGTTGACGATGAAGGTAGTAGCGCCGAAGTCATGCCATGCACCTGCAAACACAGTCAGGGACCTCGTCATGGCTCCCGCCAAAGCTTCGACACAGTTGAAATTGCTCGTGCCACGCCTTCCCAGAAAGCCACATACAACCAAGCTCCTTTGGATTCACTCCAACTGCTTTGGCAACCAGGTCAGCTAGTCTACATCGCAACTAAAGCGTCTCAATTACTTCGTTATCCCAATACATTGCTGTGCTGTCTGTGGGGTAACGTGACCAATTTCAGGTTTTAGACGGAAAACTCGCGGAGTGGGCGACAGAGAAAAGGTGAAGCCAGGATTTTACAGTACACATGACGATCAACTCTGCGAGTCATGTGGACTTCGAGTTCAACCAGTTCCACGCTCATCTGCGCCAGAGTTGTCATTTTCAACTGCTACGTCTCCCATGTCATCGTCATCGACATTATCGTCATCTGCTGCAACGGAAATTCCAGCAGCAGAAAGCATAAGCGAGTCTTCTACTTTCTTTACGGCAAGGGAACCGAGCCATTTGTCGTCGTATTCGTCCTCCTCTGCATCTCCCACCTCGTCTTTCTACTCTTTACCGCAAATGCCTCCATTGATTTCTGGGCTTCCTAGTAGCGAGCAGCAGCTGGTTTTACCCCAGGAGCGAGCATCGTCTGACAAAAAAAATGGAAATGTACCAAGCCGGTCCGTCAACAGTCTTCACGTGAAATGCAACGGGGGCAGCACCAGCGGCAGCGACAGGAGCAGCAGTGGCAGCAGCAGTTCTGAGACCTACAACACGAGTAGCGATGAGAACCAAAGTGTCGACTTGGCGATAAGCAGCAATGAAAACGACAAAGAACGAAGCTTCAGCACCAGCAAATACCACAGCAGCAGTAAGGATGATGAAGATGGTGGACAGGATGCTGATCTTTTCGAAATCGATGCATCCGAAAGCACGCCTAAATCGATTACTCCATCTAAACGGTTTCGATTTCCTGCCAAGCGTCAATCGATAGAAGATGCTGGTGTCATGGAGAGCTCCGAAAGAGATGCCGGAACGGATTTCAGATCAGAGAGCGAAAAAGCACAGACAATCATTTCCCTCGAGAGGTCAGCTCATAGCTCCAAGGAGGTCCTCGCGACAAGTTCTGATTGCTCAAATTATCCTCCAGAAGTCGGCTCAAGTTTGTCCTGCGAAGCTGAAGTTATCAACGCACCACAACGCTCTGAAGAAGATTCAGAGGAGGTTTCAGACAAGCTTGAGGTTGAAACCATCAAGCGAAAGCGTGAACACTCGCGTTCCAGTAATGTCCGAGCTCGATCAAGCAGGAGGCTTCCCATGGATGGAAACGATGATCAGTCTGGCCCCTCCGTACCTACTTCTAGTAACCAGCTTTTACCCCTCGACACTATATCTTCTGGATCTTGCCCAGCCGCTGTTGCCATGCGCCGCCGATCTTTGCACCCGGTGCAGGAAGGATCCAACGCAAGTGCATTCAGCTCGAGCCATGACAGTAGTAATTTTAATGGCGGTGCCATTGGCAGTAAACATAGCGTTAGCAATAGCAGCAACACAAGCAGCAGTACCGTGGGGAGTAGTAGCACTAGCAGCAACAATACTAGTCGAGGCAGAAGCAAAATGCACCACAATAGCACCAAACGTACTGGGAGCGCATTGCGTGAGTCTATGGTAGCCACAGCTCAGCGCAATCGTTCATTTTTAAGCAGCAGCAGGAGCAGCAAAACCACTAACAACAACGACAGCGGCGACGACATCGACGGCAACGGCAGCATCGGCAGCAGCGAGACCTGTAAACTGGGCGTCAATTCGAGCATACACCCGGAAGCATGCTTGGGCGAACGGGTGTCTTCAGGCGATCGATCTGGGGTTGTTGTGGGCAGCCGCGACGCTGGTGGCTGGCTGAGCGTGCTTCTTGATGGCGAGACAGAGCCTCGGCGAGTGCGCTTAAAGAAACTTACTTTTAATCGACGAAACCCAGGGTGGTTTGTGGTTTCACCCAACGGGCAACATCAACAAGAAAAACAACAAGAAGAAGAAACAGATGGACCGCTTGGCAACATCGGAAGCAACGAGAGCGTTTCGGCAGCAGCAGCAGCAGCCCCAACAGGAAGTTCGAGTAGCATAGCGAGTTCAGAAAGTGATGGTGCGCTGGTGTGGGCGCAAGGGCGCGTGGCGTGGGTACGTGCCGCGGCAACGAACAACGCGTTGTGTTGGTGGCCAGCGCGTGTGCAACGAAGTGAACCGTGGCAAGGCGGGTTACGTTTACACTTGCGGAAATTGGCATGGAAGGAGAACGAAAGCAGTAGCAGCAAGAGTGGCAAGAAGAGCACCACAAAGGACAGTAGCAAGAGAACTGTTGACGACGTCGACGCCGCCATGATAGACGATTGTGGCGAGAGTAAAGAAGAAGAAGAGGAGGACATCGAAGATGAAGACGATGAGGAAGATGCAGAGGAAGAGAGCAGCGGCGACGGTGAGTTTGAAGAAGACGTGGGTGAAAAGGTGTCGGATACAGACATTCCTCCGACAATTGAGCATGCAGGGGTCACATACCAGGAAGGCAACTACGTACAGGTGGGAATAGATTCTTGCAACAATGTTGCTTTTAATTCCACCTCGATGTTGTATTCCTTGTTGGTTTGGGCTAATGCGCTGGTTTGACCACTTTTTCCTCCTCAATACCCTCTCTGAACTTGTGAGCATCTTTTTCTTTTCGGCACCCTCTCATAACTCACGCGCATAACTTCCTTTACAATGCCCTCTCATGTCTGGTCCACGTCTGTCTTGCGTTTTTTATGTGCTTTTCCAGGTCGCGAGCCGCACCTGGCCCGGCATCAACAAACCCGGCGGGATTGGCCGAATCACCAACGTGTGGCCCTGGGGTTTAGACGTGATGTACGTGCTGGGCGGCCTCGAGAAAGGCGTGGGGTTTGAATGGGCCCGTCTTTACGAGACCGGCATTGAGAGCACTTCAGATGTGGGTATGGGTGCCTCAAGCCCTGCAAATCCCGGTGGTGGGAGCATTAATTGCAGTGGTGGTGGCGGCGGTGGTAGCCGAGGCAGTCATCAACCAGGCAGCCAGGGCCGCAGCACAGGCAGCAGAACCCGACAAAGTACTAGCAGTACCGGGAGCAGAAGCCGGGGAAGCTGCAGTGGCAGCAGGCATTGGGATATGGACGGGGGGGCATCAATGACGCCTCACGATAGCAGTTTCCGCAATTGCAGAGATCCTCTCCTTTTACAAGAAGAAGTAATAGATAACCCAGCAGGCAGTTCAGTAGGTAAACAGAGCTCGAGAGGCACGAGCAGTAGCAGTAAGAATTTAGTTGTTCCAAGCAAAGATAAACGCAAAGAAGAAGTACTTGTAGACGATGGCAACGATGTGAACGCATGCGACAGTGACACATGCTCAGTGTACGAAGCGCGAGACGTTGTGCTCTTGCTGAGGTGCGTGTGAATACTTAGTTCTTTTTTATTGAATTGTGTAAGTTATCCTGCGGCGATATCGGGTTAGGAAGTGGTCGACTTTATGTTTGCCCACATGGGAAAGATTGCGAGGCCGTGAAGAGTGTAGTGGCACTGCTCTTTTGCCGAACAATGACATCCTAAATTGATTTGGCGTCTGTATATTTTTTTTTTCGTGTTTTTGCTGTTTGCAGGGGCCACGATGCTACTTGGAGCATTTCGACTATAAATAGTGCAAACGAGTCGAACATCGAGGAGTGGCAACCGGCAATGCAGGTGCAGAATTTACTTCGATTTTTTTTTGAAGTAATGGGCTACACTGGGATTTTGCATTCTTTCCAATTTCCATTGTTTTTTTTGTCTTTCTCTGCCTATGAGCCCTTGGCTTTGTGCCTTTTTCGCCTTTTTCTTTATCTTCTTCAAATGCATCCACAATCCAACATCATCCGCATAGCCTCGTTGCTTCGCAAGATTTACGACATCTTACTTTTGCCTTTTATGGCACGTACTTGCACAGGTCATATTGCCATGGAGTTGTGCCGCTGCAGATCGATTAGCGATGGGGCAGCGGTCCGTTGTGTGCTCGGGTCGCTTTCAAAATGCTCTGTTGCAAGCAGAGTCTTCTCCTTATTCTGAAGGCGTAGTTGAGAACGGTAATAAGAGCCAAAGTCAGAAGAACAAGGCTAAGAGCAACAGCAGCAGCAGCAGCAGCAAAGACCTAGGCACAGGTGAGGGTATTTCTGCCGGCGAAACAACGTCGCAGCATTTAAGTGCAAGCGAGGCCAGGCAGTTAGAAGTGGCCGCAGCCGTATTGGCACGGCTCGTGCACCAGCCGCCTCTGCTCAAAGATGGCTCTGCGTTCTTGGTGTAGGACTTACAATGCGTTTAGTTGCCGAAGATGCGGATATGCCGGATACCGGGCATGTCCCTTTTACAGTTACAAACCAGTGACATACCCCCGTATCACCCATTCGCCATTTAGTCCTCGTTTAAGAAAAGGGCGCCCTTGTTGGTTTTCTATTTTCTATTAGTATTCCTATTGAAATGTTATACATCGCTGGGGCTATGTTTGATGTTTTGCTAAGTCTAAGTCTAAGTCCGGCGTATACCCAACACAGCACATAAGGACGTCGGATGTCGACCATAGAACGCGGCCCTGATCTCTCCAGGAGCCAGTAGCTTTTAATGGCCTCGTGCTTCCAAGGCCGGCAAAAAGAGGTCTATTCTTATTCATGTCATTCCCATATGAAATCGAAAAGGAACATGCGCTTGCCACACAAACAGCAAACAGGTGCTAAACTCTCAATTGTCAGCCAATGGTCAATGGCCTATGGCCTGCTCATGTGCTATTCTACTAGCCCACTTCTCAACCACACGCCGCCGGCGTGGTCATCGTCGCCACGTAAGCACAGGTTTCGGGCTCCTGCACTTCCAGGAGCTCGTCCACCGCGCCACATGTAAAGGTGAGCTTGAGCGACCGCTTGGGGCCGTTCCAGCATTTCGCACCTTCGTCAAAAGTCATCGTGACGACCTCTGCAGACGCTGCTGCCTTGGCTGCTGGCTGGCCGGCGTTGCCGTTCGAGGACGCAGAAGGAGGCGCAGGCGTGAAAGCCAAGTCTTTGAATTTGCCCAAATCCACCGAGTCTTGCTTGGCATCCTTGAAAGGGCACACCTTTGGGCGAAAAGGAAAATAAAACATTAATTAAAGATTAAAAGGCAATACGAATAAAATGTACAGAAGAGCATAATCACCAGTGCTTTTCATGTGTGTGTCCACATGCGCGCATGGTTATAATGCACACCACAAGCGTTGTCCTACTTCGTACATTTTGACGCGGCGGTAGTGCCATTTCCATAATCATCGCACTTCCTTCACAACTCCAAAAGATTATCCCAAAAAGAAGATGTGGTCCAGATGATAGACAACATCACCTTATCGGACGTCTCACAATTTCTGCCCCCCTCTCTCTCTCTCTCTTTCTCTTGTCTCTTTCTGTCTTCACCTTGTACTCGAACCCGTCGTTTTGCTTCGCGAAGCACTGGTTCCCCAATGCCGCATATTCTGGCCTCTCCACGGCCACACTGCTCACGGCTGCCGCAGTCGCGTCGTCGACGGCGGTCTTGGCCGATCGTTTCGCGGCGGCCGCAGAGCGCCAGGCGTCTTCCGCCTAGTAGAGGTAGAGTGTGGCCATAGGGAGACGGGGAGATGAGGCATGAGTGAGAAAGAAGAAGAAGAGAGTGTGAGAGAGAGAGAGAGTATTAAGGTACAGAGTAAAAGAGAGAGGAAGAGACAATCAGAATTTACTAGCAGAAGGCGTGCTGAATATTCGGGCGTTACAAACGCAAACTAACAAAAGAAACACGCCCTCATCTTTGTTTCTACCTCTTTGGCAGCAGGCAAGCGCCACGTGTCCCATTCCGACGGTTCCTCCACTTCTTCGACCGTAAACCTAGGGTTTACACACACATGTTACAGCATTTCGCGCAGACGTGCAGGCACAGAAATAAGAGAGAATTAAGTCGACAGAAGTAACTGTTGGCAGAATCAACGCTTCGAGCTTCCTTGTCTTGCTCCTCTGTGCTAATTTTTCAGATAAGTATTGTAAACATCCACTTGGGCATGTATACTCTACACACGCGTAGAGCTTGAGAAATTGGTTCGATATTACCGCGGCTTCGAAGCACTGCCTCCTCTGTGGCTCGCATCTTCTGCTGCTGCTTTGGTCATCTCCCCCAGCATCGCCGTCTTCTTCAACTCTTGCGCCAATTCCGTAGCCATTTCTTCTAGAGCCACCTGGGCAGCGTTGGCCGCTGACGTTGTTGGTGCTGCCTTCGTTGCTTCATCTGCAACAGCTTCGGACGGCGTTTCTTCTGCTGCTGCTGCTGCCTCCGGTGTTGGCGGCTTCAGAGGAAGTTTCTCAATTGCTTGGCTCAAAGTGGCGTCAAATTCGGTGGTTAAGCTTAAACCAAGCGCGTTGCCGAGAGCAGTTAACTTGTCGTTGAAACTAGGGCTGCTGCTGCTGCTGCTTTTGCTGCTGCCATCAGCTTCTACTTGCACTGACGCATCACCCGTGCCAGCAGCAGCATCACCACTGGCAGCTTCAGCAGATGCGCCATCCTCTGCGTTCTGAAGTGGTGGGTACAGAACGTCGCTTGCGGCCAGGCCACACGAAAGAACTTCAACGTCGTCAGTCTTGTCCGTTACCTGTGCGTGCGCGCGCGAGTAAACCATTTTAGAGACACACACAAATGATAGACTGAGAAAAGTTCGGAACAAGAAGGTGAGGCGAAACGCACACAAGAGAAGGTGGCATATTCATGTTAGCTGTGCTACAATTATGCCACGCCAGCTTACATGAACTGAGTATCAATATTTACGGTTACAAATACAAGGCCAACAACAACAACAACAACAGTAGCCCTGCTTCAATCCGTTGTTACCGCTTCGTCCAGTCGATTCGCCGCGATGCGCATCAGAGCTTCCACGCCCGTGTCGTTGTTGGCCGCCGCAAAATGCAACAAGAGCCGCAGCCGGCTCGGCGCACCTGCCGGCAGTTGCGTGAAATCTAGAGCCGACGCTACGGCCGCTTCGGCCGCGGCTTTTTTCGCGTCTCGTTCGGTCTTTTCGGCGGTAAGCAGCGCGTTTTTCATGTTTTCTGCTTCCAATTCTTTGGCTTCGGCGTCCTTCAGTGCTTTCACCGCGTCGTCTTTGATTTTGGCCTTCTCAGCCAAAAAAGCGGCTCCACGCGCCTTGTAGGTCTCCAATTGCGCTCGCCCCGCTGCCCACGCTGCCTCTCGCACTGCGGCAGCTTCAGCTTCAGCCGCTGCCCATTTCGCACACTCGTCGGGGCACAGACCCGCAACTTCGTCGCTGCCGTCGCAGCTGTGTAACGGAGCACAAATTGTTCCAGAGATGGAAATGCACGAACCAACCAGTGGAGCGACCGAATTATAGTTAGCAAGCGAATTAAGATTCAAGTCGGCTTATGGTGAAATGCAGGTATATCTGCGTAATTGTTACTATTCAAAGTATTTTACGCTTGAGTATAGAATATATTCAATTTATTGTTTTGAGGTGTAGAAGGTGGGCTAGAGAACCGAAAGTGGCCATGTGAAAATGCTAGGAGCTAGCTTGCGTTCAGAACAACGCACCAATCGCACACGCCATCGCCGTAGACGCTAGCTGACACATGGAGCGGCAAGTAACCCTTCGTGTCGCGGCACGTAAAGCGCGCACCTGCGTAATCTCCCACGGCTCGCGGCTGAAGGCGAGCGCACGCGTTGGTGGCGGGCTCATCGCTTTGGTCGTTTGGGCAGTCGCTGCCACACACATGAATAAAAAAAAAGGGTGCTCAGTGAGAACAACGGCGCTAGTCATAAAATACATCTCTTAACGTTTATATGGAGCTGGGTGTCTTCAGGGAAAGAGTTCGAGTGCCTTTTAAGGGAGCAACTGTTTCAAATACTCCGATGGCAATAGACAGTGGGCTTCGTTTAGCTTGTCCTTAGCCTACCAGTAGTCGTCGTTCAACCAGGCATCGGGTATCACCCGGCCGTCGCATTCAAATCCTGACGCTAAGCGCCCACTCACAACTAGCAAGGCTACCAGCGGCTGTGCCCACCTCAGGGCTCTCATCGTACCAAGTTGGGAGTCCTGGGCAAATAATAATGCTTCCTTCATTTTTTATCGCAGATTTTAACCCGCCAAAAGGGTGATGACACGTGTACTACAGACTCTTACGGTAGTATTACTGTATTGTTTACGGAGCAGTTCTCACCAGGGGACACCCTAAAACCTGGTTCTCACGGCTTGAATGATGACTTGAATGGCTGTTCGTTGCTGAACCAAGGGCTATTACTACTAGATCTCGTTCAGTTAGTAATAATCGCCCTTGGTTGAACCTTCGCGGCACGGGAAAGCACTCAAAGTCAAACCCAATTGGGTGCGATTGATGGACCGCAAAAACTTACGGACTCTGGAGAAGATCAACTGCGGTACGGACCGGGCCGTAGCCAATTTTCGAGCCGCAATTACGGAAAACCCATCATCCATATACCACATGGTAAATAAGAACGCGCGAGCTGCCAGTCCTGTCCTAATCCTAGGGCCTAGGGCCCTAGTGGCGAGAGTGGCTAGAGTGCCGCGCGAGGCGCGAGAGTTACCTGGTGCCTAATAGCTAATAGGGTTGGCCTGCTTCCTACGTGTAAATTACAGATCACTAGTGCTGAAATATTTCCGGCCCATCGGTCCCTGCCTCAGATATAATAATTTATCCTTATAGAACCCTCTGAGGTTTATCATTCTCAATCTAATACTTGAACTTAAACGCCAAAGCCACGAGACCAGAGACTCGCCTAGGGTAAAGTCCCCCGTGTACGTAAGCACTACAGCGCAGGGATATACCAGGATACCCATAAGTCCGTATTTGTTTTCTCTGTCAGTGAACTCGCAGCAGTAGCTAGTGTGCCATTTGTGTGTGGTCCGCCGTGACATAGTGCTCCAGCCCAAAGATACGTCCACACCTCGTTACTTCAAAAGTGGTGAACCACAATTTGCCAAGCGTAAGGGCTTTTTCGAAGAACCACCCATGAAAAGCTAGATTAAACTACCGAGCTTAATGGCTGAGCAGTTCACTCACATGAGTTGTTGGACTATAGTAGACTTCGAATAGGTTAAATGGCTTCAACAGAGCCCGTCCACAATCAGCTTGAGCCAAAGTATTGCTTGAAGTAGTCAATCGCCGGTTGGTGCACCGCACGCGCGCGTAGCACCGCCTAACAAAAATTGCATATAAAGTATTTCAACCTCAGTCAAATGCAAAGATCAAACAGAACAAAAAAGCATTGGTGTTCCTGTCAAGTTCCCATGAAAATAAATGCCATTTCATCACCTCAGTGTCAGCCTCGTCACCGCAACTCTTGCAGCGACGTGATGGCTTGGCTAAGTACTGCAGTCGCGCCCGATTTTTTTCTAGTGTTCTTGTAGTCACGGGCACATCCACATTTTCGCGAGCCATTATACGCGGAATTGGTGCGGCGCTTATGAGCAGCACGGCTGCCCAAAAGTTTGTCCGCATGGTACTCAACTTGTAGATGTAGAAACAGGAAACCCTTGTCTAAAGAGCTAAAAGCCGGAAACCTTTTTAAAGCTCCTGCACCAAATAAATTCGAGAAGAGTTCTATTGGCTACCCTCTGACCGACTTTAGCCGCACCACTGGATGGCCATCCTATGAAACACACGATAAAGACGACGCGCAGACGATGTGAAAAATGAACAACATACATACATGCGTTCCAAAATTATGCAGGCTACATACTACAGGGTGAATTTGCTAAGCTGATCAAGATCTTGTTTATAACGACTACAGTACTGTACTTGTTGTCTTGTTTGTTGTAATCAGCTCACAGCTGCTCGCTACACAGTCTACTTCGAAAGCGAAAGCGAGTGCACAGTAAAACCGTAATTCTTTGAACGCCACAACAACAACATGTGCCATGAGTTATCCATAGAACTTCCGTAGTTTCCTATTCGAAGTTCGAAGATCAAACTCAAACTATGAGCTGTGATCTGTAAAAAAAAGTTATCGATATCAAAGCACTCATCACCGGGTTCAGTAAGTTAATACAGCGAAATAAAATTTCTACATTTTGACGTATACCCAAAGAAAACTATTCCAATTACGGCGATAATCTCACTATCGCTGAGTTGTGGTGGTGGCTTATCAACCCATACCAACCACCACACCAACCCTTAATTCCCATAAAAACTCCAATAAACCTATGGTACTAGATATGGTATTATATGTGGTGTCTTTTACCATATCCGCCATCTCATTAGTACAGGGAATTGAGCTGATTGCAGATCACCCAACTCAGCTATAACAACACCAAATATTTCATTGAGAAAAAATGCTCCGTAGCACCCGACTATATCCGCTTTTATCCTTTTGGTGCGCTTAGCAGAACAACTTCGTCGTCGCTTTCAGAGTTGCAATTCTTGTCTTCAGTATCTCTTCTTATTCTTGGACCTTGAGACGCCTCCTCGTTCGGCAGAGCCTTGCTTACGTCAAGTTTATCCATGAAACCAAAAGATAATGTGACGAATACTACCCACTTGCTCCAAACCACTTGCTGTAATTTTCTGTCACTATAAAGTACCGCTAGACCGTACCTGCCGGCGCGCGTTGCAACTGTACTGTGGTCCACCCAAGCAGAAAGTGCCGTCGAAACCGTTGCACTTCCTCTACGAGCAGTGGCGCAGCGGCTACACCACCACTGTGCACGGCGACGTCGAGTAGCCGCCAAACTTGCCCAGCGCCGCAACGCCCGATGTAACGTTGCCACACGAAAGCGGGCTCGAATGTCTCCAGCGCGTTCAGTTCGTAGATCTTTGTGAGAGTCGATAGATAGCGACGATGTGCTATGAGTTTCGACCTGCCCTTGAGCCTGCAATTTCTGATCTGTGCGTGCTTGCAAATCCATGGCCTGTCTAACGCGCTGCGAAAGACCTTTTAAGCGGCTAGGTGGTTTAGCCTCAAGAGGTAACGCCACCGAGAGCCTTGCTACAGACCAGCCCAATTCTGCACGCTCCCACGCACTGCCTTTTTCTTTCGAAAGGTATTTGTCATCAAAATTGCTTAACGTAGGTGTGATAACATCAGCGCCATCAGCAGAAGTGGCGTCAATTTCAGCAGAGTGCGGAGCAGCATCAGCACCAGTTTCTGATGCCCCGACTTCAGAAGAACCGCAAACAGATTCCATATCATTGAAACAATCACAGTCTCCTTGGTCTATGGCAGTGTCTTGCGTACGCGGCGGCAAATTGTCCATGTGAGCCACCAAGAAAGGATTGTCGATTACCAACGTGTTGCCTGCCGCCTTCTTGTCGGTGCTAGAAGCCCAACTTCCATCCACACAGGCATCCCTGACCTCGTGTGATGCACGGATATCGTCAGAACCTGCAGTGGTCACCGACCACGCCTCGCTACAAGTACTTCTGTGGCAAGGGTCCAACGAGGTTGGAATCTCGCGGCTATTAGGCTGCTGGTTGAAGGGGTCAAAGCACCTGGCTTGTGTCTCGTTGTCTAGAGCAAAACTTTCGTCAAGAATTAAACACCCAGGCCTTAGCTCTGGATCGGGACTATGCATGGCAGCTGCTCTTGAGTGAATGCTTGGAACAGCACTTTCATCTTTGGGGCTTTTGGGGGCTAGAATCTCGACGGCCATGTTGGAAGCCAGCGCTTCATATTGTTTCAAAGTACAGTGTTGAGGCAGCACAGAGGCACCGGTGCTGTCATTCTTATTTTCGTGAGCGACATTGCCCTGAGACTGCACTCGAGTCGCCGAACTGCTGAGGCATACTTCAGTAAAAACAGCATTTGGCCCCTCAGTGGATGGTGCTGCAGAATTGTTATGTAAATGTTTTTGAGGTGAGGTGCTTGCTTCTGTACTTACAGCTACAGGCTGGGCAGCAGTATGCGGTTGAGAAGCATCTATATATACATGGTGCCGTGGGCTCGTATGACTTGTCTCTGTAGATACAACACTCCTGCCGCTGCGGTGCTGCTTCAGAAGAGGCTGATTTGAGCGCCCGTGCATAGAATTGGAATCATCTTTGCCCCGTCCTGGGCTTTCAAGCGCATGTGATTTAGACGTAATTGCACGCTCGTTTGTTTCAGGAGGGGAAGCTTTTTGCTGCAATGCGAGATCGTGCTGATGCCCAAAAGGGACAGCTTTCTCATAGGGAACCCACGAATCTTGATGCTGTTTCAGGAGAGCTCGGGCACGGATCAAAACTGCATCTTGAATTCCATCATCCATTGGACAACTGGCAACTTTCCTAGGAATCTCGTTGCCTAGCACATCTTCAACTTTGGCTCGTGCGTCCGCAAGTATGGCCTCGGCGCGAGCTGCAATGGCAAGCAGATCAACGCCTCCAGAATAAACGAGGGGCTGAGGAGCCATGCAAGGTGAGGCAACGGAAGCTGAGCAATTTGGAGCATGTTTATTCTTCATTAGCCTAGCGTTGGCCTCCAAAATTTGGTCAGGATAGTAATTGAGAGTGTTGCTGCTAGTAGGGTTGTTGGCATTTGATTGAGCTGGCGATCTCTCATTTAAGCGCTGCTTGAGCTCCCCCAATCTACGGTGACGCTTTAGAGCGAGACTACGCGCCTTGGTGATAGCAGGAAACTCGTCATCCATATTCTGTCAGCTTGCTTGAGGGGCTCAGAACAATCAATTCGTATCACTACCCTACTACTACTTTATGTAAGTATAATGCAATGCCAAACCTACTTCCGTCCATAGCAATACCGCAACAGCACCTTCCTAACCTCATCAACATGTCAAATTCTCTATTGTACCAGCTACAAATGCCTAGCTCTTAGCTCCTCTCGGTCTCTCTCTCTCTCTCTGTACTTGGTGCTGTGCATTTTTAGCCAAGTATCCTACTATAGCCTTTCAAGCAACCAGGAATGCGATGGAACCAGAAGGCCTGAAACGCTCCTGATTGGCTTAGGGGGTCGGTGTTTGTAAAGGTCTACCACATTAGTGTGCTCCAGCAGAACGAATACTGCTTCGAAAGCAAAATCAAAAGCTCAGGTTGCCCCTCGGCTAGGGTTTGCGCCTTCGCATGAAGCTTCTTTTCGTGCTTCCTGGTTCGCTACCATTGAGCATTCCAGATTTTTCTATGCGTAATCTGACAATTAAATGTTACCATGCCTGTTTATCTCAAGGTGTTGTTCTAGGTTAGATCACTTGCACGGAGCACTTGAAAACTACC
>Ga0307930_1000386_pt1 | contig 35264 bp, 37 predicted proteins | sample OrgLakmetageno46_FD_203161 | JGI IMG/M metagenome (GOLD analysis project Ga0307930, IMG submission 203161) | Saline water microbial communities from Organic Lake, Antarctica - #46 | ecosystem: Environmental > Aquatic > Non-marine Saline and Alkaline > Saline | place: Antarctica: Organic Lake...
TGCTTATGATTTGATTTACTTCTATTAATTGACACCCCCTGTCACCGTCCAGTTATGCTATATATACAAAGAAAATTCTTTAAGTAGTTATCCAGAACATTCTGGATAACTACTTTAAGAATTTTCTTTGTATATATAGCATAACTGGACGGTGACAACATACATATTGGCAATAAGTTTTACCGTAGAAACGTCGCTGTCGTCCACTGGTGCGTCTTCAGCCGATAACTTCGCGACCGAAATCAGCACAAGGTTGGATGCACCTTCATTTCAGGCGAATGTTGCGGATGACCTTGGGGTCGAGGTTACGGGCGTCTCGTCGTCGACTGCAGTGACATCAAGCGGTGATTCTTCAAGTGTTAAGGCTGCTGGATTGGCGTGGTGGGCGATCATGCTTATTGTCATTGCCTCCTTGATCCTCGCCATTGGATCAGCAGGAGCCATAATGTACGCGGGGAACGGTGACAAAGCTGGCAAGTTCTTGGACTATCTTCCCTTTGCCATTTTCACGGAAAGGCGCCACTTCAAGAACTCCCCAAAAGACGAACCCAACGAAGTCGAAGTCAGTCCACTTGGCGGAGCTTACCCCGACTCGTTTTCGGGTGGCAGCAGCGTGAAAGTTCGGCACACAAACATGTAGGTCTTCTCGAGAAGCAAACTCGAAGGAGTTGACTTTCAAATTTCCATGGTGCATGCAGATAGCCACGAAGCTGCACCAAAAGGTGTCAAAAAGTGCTTAGACCAAGCTGGAAATAAGCTCCAAAAGGAAAAACCAAAAATAAAAATTGTTCGAGAGCAGCAGAAAGGGGAGCACCTGCAAAATTATTAGCACATGCCCGAAGTAAAAAAAACTCTACCAACAAATCAAAAGCTAGAGTACTCATACACTAACCGCATCGAGATGGCACGTCACAGCAATATCGAGAAGCGAACAATTGCACATAATAGAAAACGGATGGCTTTACTCTTACCTCGCACATTACTAGATTTGATTATACTCCCCAATTACAAAGAAACACCAGCAGGTTCCATAAAGCAACGTATTGATGGGTCCTCCAGGGCAGGTGCAACTGGGCTGGGAGACCTCTTGCGTAATGCAATCCTGACACAAGCCTCGAGGGGCCGGAATTAGATGGCCAACTGGCGGACATTAGAGAATTCAAAGCGACTTATACTAGAAGAATCGCAAAGAAGCTTCGTGTAGAAGGCTGCTCACGATCTTTCTCCGAGACAAAGCTTAGGGATACTAGGAATATTCGAAGGAGAGACAGCCAACTCATTAGGAAAGCTCTTGGGCCCGCTGTTTTCTGGAAATAACTTAGGGGTGTTTCATTCCCGTATCGTAATTCACTCGGCAACTCACGGATAGCGGCTTTCTAGGGAAAACTAAGCGAAAGCGAAAGCGAAAGAGACAGCAGGCATTCGCATGGCTACCCATAGTTAGAACTCTGTCAGCCTGTTATCGAAATGTATATCGACAACAACAACAGGCACAACAATAATTACTCCTTGTTGTAGATTCACCTGTTTGAGTATGGCGATAAACATTTTGAAAAAAGCACGTGTCAACCTCAATGTGGTTTACAACAAGCATATTGTCCTTGATCAGTTTAGTCGGTGCCGAATTCAGATTCAGCATTGGGCCCGTAAACGGTTTCAATAGGTTACTACGTAGCTTGACCTCGTATGGGCCAATTTCACGACATCCAATGGATTCAGTTTCCATTTCGCTGCGCATTGACGTTGGGTCATGATAGGATTTTTGATACACAATTTCAAGCTCATTGATGAAGTAGCCTGATCGTAAATGCTGTCCGTGGCGACAACGCCGCATATACGCATATGCACATGCGTGAAAAATACGCCGCCCGCACAAGCGAAGCTGCTGTGAGCATGCCTCTCCTGTCGCTCCGCCGTCACTTTCAAGCGCATAGCACGCTCGCTGGCGGCAACTGAATCGTACTTGACGACCTTCACAGCACGAGCGGTAAATATACGGCGACTATTTGCAAATAAGGATGTGCCGCATGTGTCTTCTCTAAGTGTGTGTGATGATGGGACGGAGTTTCAAGTAATGCAGTTGATTGTTTTGGAGAAATAGTTGATAGATGATGTTTGCAATGAGCGCCAATGTAGATGTTATTTGTGATTGTGCATATGACGCCTTGTTGAATCATACCGTTTGACAAACTACCTATTATTCCCTGTCTTCTCAGACGATTAAAAGTTTCGTAAGTCAATTCTGCATATTATTGCGTTCATTGGAAAACATCTCATAAATCGCTTCTGTACTCTGTACTATCGTACCATGTCCACAATGGTGGATTTGAGTGATTTCGCAACTCCACGAACTACTTAATTTGCCCTGGAACATCCATAACAAATTATTCTGCCACTCGTTTGACTCGATTTTAAGTCTGTACTGCCCGCTGAGTGTTTTGCACAAGGGTATCTACAAAAGTAGATACCCTTGGTTTTGCATATTGAATCAGTGTTTACATCTACAAGGTATTGTCTAACCTACAAAAAACAGTATTCTTTATCGCGCCTTCTTTTAGTTATAAGCATTCAGTCGATCAATCGGATTCTGCAAGCTCTTCCCAGCTCTCCAAATCGTCGTTGCCTTCGATAACCACATCAGGAGTCGATACAGGCACGGGCGACGGCGCGTGCACTTGCGCTGCTGGATTTTTCATCAGCTGCTGCTCCTTTTTTCTTTGCATTTTTTTGGCAAACCATGCTTGAACTTTGGCTCTGTGATCTAAAATGATTTGTGTTAAGTCTGCCTTGAGAATGGTTTTGTGTGTCTTTTCGCAGATTTTTGGTCCATTGTAGTTATCTTCGCCCGCCAGGAATTGCCCGTAGGCATCCTTCACGATAAGAGCACGTCCAATTCGCCGACACCATTCACGCCGTGCCATGGCCCGAATTTCTTGGTTGTCGTTCCCGCATCTTTCCATTAGCGCGTCCAGATCAAATGAGGGGGTTTTAATGGTCTCGGCGGCAATCCACACCGTCAATGCGCTCTATTGATGAGGGCCAAATATCAACGGGCGTTTGCCTTGGCTGCGTGCATATTCTGCTGGTAACGTGAACGCACCGTCTTGTCGTTTGAAAGGGTTCTTGTTCATCTCAGTAAGTGTGTTGTCGACAGAAGAATGCTCTGATGGTTCCGGGTTCGAGCTTATGTCGTGGCAGTACCAGAGTTACAAGTCTTCCTTTTGATAGTTCTCGACATCCTACAACACATGTACGTATTGGAAATTGACGTACAACGTACGCACCGTGTACACCTGTACTCTCTGTAGTACATACTACAACAGTTGTCGTCAGTCGTCAGTCGTCAGTCATGAAATTAGGAAAATCATAGATTTCTCTCGGTGTCGCAAGGAACATAAGCAAAGCTTGAAGTTTACTTTTGCATTAAGCTTACGTATTTCAAAGGAGGCACTGAGATTGTTTTTTTTAAGCCTAACCCGCTTTATTTTTTTATCCTCGTACCTCTGGCACTCTCTGTTGGAATACGATTCCTAATTGCGGCCGAAATCATCTAGGAACTACTGAACGACAGACTCGAGCAGCGAGTAGCTGGGAGCTCACATCAAAGGAACAAGAGAGAGTTTTGAAAGTTCCGAGAGTATAGATCACTCGGAACGCAGAAAACAACGAACACACAAGCAAGTGTACACTAATATAGTACACACAGAAAGGGAAAATCGGCTGTTTACCGCCAACGGCAACCAACCGAACGCAACGCGCAGAGACCACAGAAAAGACAGGGAGCACCACCAAGGCCAATAGAGGCGCGCGTGCTCCATTAGAATTAATCTCAAACCACCAGCTTAAAGTTTAGTTTCGATACTCTCTAGAATCTTCTACTCCGAAGTTAGATGGCTGATGCACAACTGAAGAGTAAATGAGCGAATTTTTGCTTCAAGCATAAAGATCCTCAGCCCAGTCAGGCTTCTTAGGGGTTGCACTTTCTGCTGCTGTATGGTTCAGGGGTAATTCTTTGTATTTGGGGCTGCTGTATGTTTCAGGGCTAGAACTAAGTACGTATCATTTTTGTATTAGAGCATACCTGCACACTTTTCTGGAAAATGACAACGCCGAGACTCATTTAGAACTAAGCAGCCATGTTGACGTCGTTCAAGTACAGCCTGCATCTTTTGGCGTGTGCCTAGGTTCTGCCGTACCCCATTATTTCGGGAAGTTCACTGCACAGACTACTGTCGTTGGAAGTAAGTACTCATGGGCAAGAAGGGGAAGGGCAAGGGCAAGAAGGTTGTGGACCTGACAGCGCCAGGCAGCATACCGTCCTCAGTTAGTGAAGGCTTCACAAAAGCAGCCGTAGCTCTTGGAATGCCCGACCCTGACTTAACCAAATCGCACGCCGCTCTTTTATTGGGTAAGCCATGTTTGGTCACACGCAACGCACACATGACTTCTTTATACGAAAGTCGCGATTCTGATCTCACCGTGAACCATGCTCTGGCCAAGTATGATCTCGAGCTAGCTCAAGAAGAGTACGGGTTAATGACCGGGAATTTATTCATTTTGGCTTGTGCCTCGCTTCTTTGTCGCACAGAGCTCTTAGAGCCGAAGGAGCCCGCGCCTTACGAAACGAGGCTGGTGTGGGACAACGTGCGGCTCGGGCCCGGGTACGCGCGATGCCTGGTGGCTTCGTTGCTCGGCCATGGGCCCGGCTTCGGTGCCCTCGGCCCCAGCAGCGGTGGCGGCGGGAAAAGTGACAAAAAGAAGGACGGCGCCGCGGAAGTTGAAGTTTTGCCGCCCGTGGGTGAAATGCCGAGTGGAGCGCCGCTGCCGCCGGTTTCCGCACAGTACCAGCCTTTAGAAGAGCTGTTGATGATCGAGTCAGAGGTATGCGCAGTGCATTGGAGATAGAATAGAAGAAATGCCACTACCATTGCTATTCCTTGTTGCGTCTTCTTACCATGTCTTGTTAATTACGTGTTCTTGCTATTTACATTGCCGCCCGCTTCTTTTTTTCTCCGTTGTTTTCGTGCATGTTCACATGCACGCACGCACCCACCCACCCACACACACACGCACACGCATACACGCGCACTAGTTGGGCGACGCAGGAGGCGCTGCGCTGGCTGCCTTAGTGGGGCCTCTGGCAGTAGCGCGCGGGGTGGCTTTGCAGCACGTGACGGTGCGCGGCGATAAGCACTTTGGGAAAGCAGCGGCTGAAGCCTGGGCCGTCGCGCTGGCCTGGTCTCGAGTGGGAGCCACGTTGGTCAGCCCTCTGCTCAAGTTGAGCCTGGACTATTGCCCAGCTCTCGACGACCAGGGCGTGAGCAACCTCTGCTCGGGGCTACTGTACAACGGTGCGCTTTAGGCTACTGTAGATTGGTAGCTTCTTTTTTTTTTCAAGAGGCGTGCCGGGCACTAGTAATTTCGGGGAATCATCCGTCACCGTTTTGTGAATTTGTTTTTGTCACTCCGTGTATTGGCAACGGGTGTATTTTCACTGTGTGTGTGAATTCAATTGTGTTCTTGCACTATATGTGTGTTTGTTTGATGTGCTCATTTTCAGGCACCTTGCAGGAGCTCAGTCTCGCGTATTGTGGCTTTAGTGCAGAAGCGGTCTACGCTTTGTCCAATCTCATCGCCCATCCCCGAAAACTCGCAGGTTTGTAACCGACGAGAGAACGATAGCTACGCATCTTTGTATTTGACTCGATTACGTTGCTACGTGTGCGTACACAACTTCGGAGGGATTATAATTGTAATAGAGTACACAGCGTCTGATTGCCACCTTCAACACAGCATACACTTCTTTCTCTCTCGACAGGCTCACAGCCTCCTAGCGCGTTGACCACTGTGCGCCTGCGTGGCAACTACTTGGGTGCTCGGGGTTTGTCGGCGCTTGCGCCGGGTATCGCTACTAGCCGTTGCTTGTCGCACCTGGACTTGAGCGCCTGCGGCGTGGGACGGCCCATTTTCGTCAAGTCCGCGGCGGCGGCCGACGAGAGGCAGAAAGAGTTTTTAGAAGCCTGGCGGGCGTTCGCGTGGGCACTGGGCGAAAACGTGTACGGAAACGGAATATGGGCGTATGCGCCGGCCTTGTTCGAGGGCGAAGGCGACGACCTGAGCAGCCACAACAATGACGCAGCTTCTTTGAATAGCAGCAGCGGCAACGGTGACGGTGCAGTAGTTCACGCTGAAGATACCGACAGCGCAGCAGCTTCACCCCCGCCAAATGCGTTTGCGGGAACAGTAGCAGTGCCCGAGGGCCCGCGGACACGATTAGCGAAGTTAAATTTGCTCGAAAACAATCTCACTGCAGAGCAGGCCGAGGTAACCTAGCATTTGAATGTTTCTAGCTCGTGAGTAATAATTGGATCGAGGGGCATGAGAGACTGAACGCGCGGTCATTTTACTCACATCACCCCAAGTATTATGATATTGCATGCTTCTCTGACCCTTCTTCTAACGAGCTCGTGCATTCCTATTATATCAAGAAAATTATTTTCTTACTCTGCTTCTCCTGCCGTTAATAATTCTTACAGGTGCTCCACGGCCGTTTAGCCGAACTTGACCCCAAAGGGTGGCCTAGCGCGAAATGGGACCTCAAAGGAGACCCCAAGCCTTGCTGGGTTGCGGTCTCGCCCTCGGGCCCACCTCCTCCAGGCCTCGAGTTCCTCTCCGTAGACGTGACGTTACCCGACGAGTGGTTCGTAGCGCTCTGGCGCGGCGGCGGCGGTGGAGGGAAAAAGGGCGGCAAAAAGGGCAAGAAAAAGAAATAAAAGGGGAATTTGGCTCAAATAGGGGAAACCTTGAATCTGCCCCGGTGCGTATTTTAGTCGATAGCCAATTCAAAGCGGAAGAACCCAGACTCGAAAAAATCTCTTGACGTGTGCTCTTGACGCACGGAATACACGGGCCCCCGAGAATCCTGCTTTGGGAGTTGCTATATCATTATATCCAATTCCGATTCCCCTCTGGGGGGCTCAGATCTTACGGTGCCGGTGTGCCGGTCTTGGGTGTGGCCTGCTGAACCCGTTTTTTTCGTTATAGAACAGGGCGGAATCCCCCCCGGAAATCAACGATCCTCCCACCGCTGGGTCATACGTAAGTTCAGGTTCAGGGAGCTCAAATAAAGATTCCTCTTCCGCGCTAGTTCTTCCTCTACATTTCCCACTTCCCACTTCCCATGCACAGTGCCAGTGCCTAAATCGCAATTTCTGATCTCTGATATGGAAATAACCTCTTCTGACAGGTATTTCCAGCCGTGTTATTAACTCGATCTAGGCGCGTATCAACTAATTGGCCTCGCTCTGGGATGGCCTCGATTAGCTGTGGAGTCAGTGCCTATGAGTAATCCAGATACAAGCACTTCGGTGCGTTCGTTGGTGGCGAGCATTCCTTTCTATCACCAAGCGCCTGCTCAGCAGCTCGAATGACCTAATCTACAATCCAATGTAGTGATCGTGAAATGCAGCATGCAGATAGGTTGCTCCTTTGCCTATTTCAGACAAATCAAGGTAAATGTATAAGAAAAAGCCCATGTAAATTCTCTTCGCACACAGCTGCACTCCGTTTATTTCTTTGCTTCTCTTCCTCGTTCGCACCAACCTGGGTTGCTATTGTTTGAAAGCATTTCGCAAATCAACCCTGAAGAATGGCAACGGCTTCAGTGTAGCCCTTCCTCATGGCGATGTTCAAAGCTGTTTCGTAGCTCTATGCAAGAAGAAAAGGGTCGCAAGATGGACACACACATCGCGACTCAAAATTCATGTTTCATGACAATCACGTGTATTTCCTAGGAATAACATTGGAAGTGTGGAAATGCTTACCGCAATTGCTGCTACATTCACTGCACGCAGCCAATATTGTGCCTTAGGTGAAGAGCAGTGCGTTATGATGCGCGATGACTCTGCGCGAGTCATATCTGATTCAAGATATTGTAATACATCGCCAGCGCAATCATCAAACAACTCAAAAATGGGTTCGGTGCTAGCTCCAAGATGGACAATGAAAGCACTTCGCGCCCACGTAAAGATCAAATTGCGGGCTTTGGAGGGTGCCCAAAAAAAGGATGCATCGAGCTGGTATTCATGTAGAAACAGCGCACTAGCAGGGACGAAGTCCTTGAACCCGGAATGTGTGGCGCAATGCGCGTGTGCAGCAGAATGAGATGGCGGATATGGTAAATGATACCACATATAATACCATATCCTAGTACCATAGAGTTATTGGGGTTATGATGGGAATTCAGTAGTGGTGTGGTAGGTGGTATGGGTTGGTAATATCATCAGTGCCGCCATATCACAGAAACTGCAAGCTCTGGATTCGTCTTGAGAGAATCAATACTAGCTGAATGGTGCTCGAGGATATCTCGGCAAACACTGCCAAAAGATGCAAGGTCAATGGATGTAGCGTAGTTATCATCCATAGCGTTCAAATCTACGCCAGCTGCGATCAGCGCTTGCGTCATCACCGCATCCCCTTGCCTCGCGGATTCATGTAGAGGAGTGCGACCAGAATTGAAAAACAACTCAATGACGACTCAAGAAAAAAAGATAATGTTTGAGTATCTATGATGAGTACCTTGCTATCGTAATCTCCAACTATTTCGAGAGTGTTTGTGCGATCGGGGCCAATCGATGCTCTATGCTTCTTCAGAGCAGCACGGCACGCAACAGCACCTTTAATCAAGGCTAATCGGCATGCTGTCAACACTGCTGTGGCCACTGCAATATTAGATTCAGCCGATCCTTCGCGCTCGGTCAAATTTGTACCGGCTGAACCAGTTGAGTATTGGATTATTGTTCTCGTTTCCTTGACATTCATATCGCCTTTTCCGGGCTCCTTCAGCTCGCGCTTGAGAGCCATGCCAGGGCGAACAAGTAAGCAAATCGAAACCCACAGGCTTCACATGCTCACAGGCTCAGGGGTTCAGTGGTGCAGGATTGCACATCAATTTGATCTTAGGATGTTACTGTAGGATGTTAGGATTGCTGCAAAAAAGAAAAGAACCAAGTGAAAGTAGTACTAGTACAGACGTACAGAGTACAGAGTAGTATAAATCACAAACCGCCGGGAATCGTGCGTGGTGGGGTGTAGAGAACTTCAATAAAAATGCCTTTTCCGCGCTCATTGTTCATCTCCTATGCCCACGCAGCGCTGCTAACACAATGCCTAAGCTTGGTACGTGGAATCTTATCTACTGCATGATTATTTCAAAATAGAAATTGATTGTGGAGATATTGATTGATTGCTTCCTTAGCTTGCTAGCTTCATCAATGCGATATCAATTGCTGGTTAGCTAGAAAGCGGGCTACATCTAGATTTGCGTGGGAGCTACCGAGCGACCTCAGACATTTAACATAATCTCTTCTGACAGGTGTTCCCAAGCATATTGTTGCACCGAGATGGCAGGCAGCTCGACTCTAAGCGTTTATCAACCACTAAGTTTCTCTCTGGAGGGCCTAGGTTAGCGGAGGCGTCATCAGAACCTAGCAATCCAGATGCAAGCCCATGGAGCGGTCAGCGCGTTGTAGTAGTAACCACAGCTTCGTTACCATGGATGACAGGCACTTCGGTGCGTTTGTTTGGCAGCCAGAGGATCATGAACTCTCGATCCTCTGTGCTTCATCTCGCTCCCTAACGACAGAAATTGTGGTTCCTGCTGCTCTCACTCTTGTTCTTTTCGCCACCTTTTAAAAGCAAATTTCTTCTATAGGTGAATCCACTCTTGCGCGCTGTGGAGCTAGCGAAATGTGGCGCTCATGTAAACTTGATGCTGCCATGGCTCAGTCCGGAAACATTAAGAGACGAGTAAGGCTTGAATTCTAGTCTTGCGGGCTGGATGCAAACTGAATAGAAGCGTTTATTCTTTCTTTGTACCAGTGTGAGCACATTGTGCTCTCTTATTTTACGTTTTTCAACATGCATTTGTTCATTCTTTCGTCTCGCTTTTATTTCCTTGCTCGACCAGGGAAGGACAGGCCGCCATATACGGCTCGCACCGATTTGAGACGCCTGCCGAACAGGAGATTTTCCTTCGCGAGTGGGTGCAAGCTCGGCAAGGGCAGTCTTACCATCGGGCTGACGCTTCCTTCGATGCAATTCGATCTCAAAATGAAGGGCATCACCACGGCTTAGACGCAGAAAATGACAGCGTTACAGGAGACATCGACAGCAGTCAGCTCTTACAGGGTGATTCTCCTCACCGTGGCACGTGGGCGGTGCAGTGGTATCCGGGCAGGTATTGCCCTAGCATTGGCAGCATTGTTCACGACGACCGCGACCACGTTGCGCTTCGAACCGCGATTGAAAAGGGCTGTGGTGCCGTGCCTCGTTTACGGAAAGAAAGCATTTTGAACTATTTGCCTGCAGGGAAATGGGACATGGCTTTGTTGGAAGAGCCAGAGCATTTAAGCTGGTAAGATTGAGAAAGGCACACGAGCACAACACCACCATTGCTATCAACATCACCATGCAAATTCCGTTTCTTTTACGCTTTCGAGAGTGTATGAAGAGTGCAAATGCACTTCAGTTATACTTATAGTAAGCATTGAAAGCGCAACCCTTAGCTGTTGCTGTTTGATGCATTTCCACTGTAATGCTTGTGTGCTGCAGGTACCATAACGGTGGGCGGTGGGGTGATTATTTCCCTTTAGTTGTGGGAATTGTGCACACTGACTACCTGCAATACAGCCGAGCGGAGCCTGAATATGCGGAAGCAAAGGCCATGGTAACCCTCTATCTCTTGAGCATCCTTTAGAGGCCGGGTGATGGTTTCGTATCGTACAAGAATTGTTATGGTGCTTCTGCTCATGATGCCGCCTTCTGTTTTGAATGAAGGAATATTTCAAGTGATTTTCTTGGGACCTGCTGTTTTCAACAGGTAACCCTCGCCTTTCAAAACTTGGCCTATCGCGCGCACTGCGACAAAGTGGTGTGTCTGTCGCCAACCTTGCGCGGCAGTGGGGCCCCACTTTCCACCACTACTGTATGCAACGTGCACGGCGTGCGAGATGAGTTCCTCGCCATCGGCCGTTCCAGTCGCAGTGGCCGTCGCAGTAGTCGTTTGCGTCATATTGAAACGCCAATGGCTAATGCTGCTACAAAAGATGCGACTGTCGATGGAGCCAAAGTGGGACCGTTTTACTTTTTGGCCAAAAAGCAATTGGCGAAAGGTTACAGGGAGCTTCTTAAATTAATGGCTGAAAACCCAGACGTTCTCGCCCTACTTGACGAGGTCTAAAATCTTTGAGTTCATTTGTTTTTTCTTGTGCTTTTTTGCTCGCTTGATTAGTCTTTGTTTGTTTGTTTGTTCGTTTGTTTATTTGTTCAATTTATTCAAAAAATGTTCGTAAACCGATTTGTTGCCGTTTTGTTTTTCGTGTCTTCTTTCAAGGTGGGCCCCATCGCGCTCCTCGGGTCAGGTCCAGACGAAGACGCCATTCACGCCTCTGCTTTAGAAAGCCTCGGTGCCAGTCGCGTGCTCCTTTTACCCGCCCACGACCATGCCAAGCTCCACGACCTTTTATCTCCTTATGACCCTAAAAAAACAACCACAACCACAACAACAACGAATGCGGACGACATCGGCATCGAAGCTGGTGATGAAAACACTCCAAGTATCTCTACAAGTAAAGTATCTGAACCTTGGAGCGTGTTTGTGAACCCATCCACATCGGAAGTGCTCTGCACTGCAACCGCTGAAGCGCTGGCTATGGGGAAGACTGTTATTGTGCCAAGGTAAGGGAATGAATGGGTTTGCGAAGCTCTTGCAGTTTCTTAGTGTAATTTGTTGAGAGCATATTTCGCACATGTTGAGAACAAAAGAGGCAAGCTTAGTCTCACATTCACATTAAGGAAATGAACAAGTAGAGCGTGGTATTGAGATACATATTTATGCAAGCGTATTTGAATTTCTGCCCATGCGAATGCCAGGCACCCGTCCAACGAGTTTTTCTACCAGTTTTCCAACTGCCGCGTTTACAGCAATCCAGCGGACTTTGCGCTACACCTCTGCGAAGCGGCCAGGGCGCCGTACAAGGATATGAAAGAAGGGGGCGACCCAGATTTGTTGCTGCAATCGCAGCTCGATGCGGAGCTGCAACTTCTCTCCTGGGGCGCCGCGATGGATAGACTAGCGGATACGATTGCCCTTTCTCCTACGCAATCACCTTCTCCTTCACCAGAAAGCAGGAGCATTAGAAACAGCAAGAGCAACAGCAACACCAAGAGGCGGCCATTGAGAAGACCAACAAGTTCGATGCCAAGTAAATTTGCCCATGAAGTGAACTTGAGCTTCCGCCGGGGATTGGTCGGAAAGGTATAGGGTTGAATGTGCAATCTTTTAAAGCTATTTTCCTTCTCTGTTCTATGCTTGCGTGTTCAGTGATTTCAGTACGCGCTTTATTTAAAATTTTTGGCTGTAAAGGTGATGCATTACGACTGCTACATGGTACTTGAAGAGTGGGACGACAGTACGCCGGAGGCTACGGAACGAAGTTGGCGGCGCGCACGCGAGTACTTGCTGGGAATTTGACTGTCGTTGTAGTAGCCCCCTACGATTCACCTTAAATCTTCTGGGCACGATTTTTCGATTGAGTATCCTCGCATTTTTCAACTGCGTAAGCATTAATTTGTTAAGTTACCTGTTAGCTATAATCCAACGCCACCGAATACTGGATATAGAATCCGCTCGGTTTCGGTTTGAGCTACAGCTAGTTGCGGATGATAGTAACCCCCTAGTGATATGTGATAAGAAAGCAGGAAAACGGCCAGCCCCCTCGTTTCTTAGGCCGTTTTTGGATTCCTGCGTAAGCCCCTCTCCATTACTCAGGCGGCCAGTAGACAGGCAGGGCAGAAAGGCCCTCGTTTCTAGAAACCGGAGCCAACATCCCTCAGTTTCTATTAAACATCACTAAATTTGACCCCTCATTTTCCTAGTGTTTCTTTTCACCCGCAACTGGCTATACATGTGTTTCAGTTCCAGGCGAGCGGCGAGCGGTGGTGTATTTTCGAAATGTACCAAAGCTGAAACTTGAAACCGCCCTATAAATAAAGAACGGCCCATCCTTCGGGAGTGGCGCGAAAACAACACGCACCAGAAACCAGAAACCATGCCACTCGAACTCGCACTCGAACTAATACAAACCCAAATGACACAGAAGCCAATGCTGCGGGCAGAAGTGTACGCGCGTGCGTTGCGCGCAAGTCAAAATCGTAAAGAGGATAGTGTGTAGAGGGCAGGAAGCATAATACTTCCACCCCCGTCTAAAGTGGAAACTGTTCATGAAATAATTTTGAAACCGGACTTAAGTCGTTTCTGCGTCTGTTTCTGCATTGAAGAGAGCGCGCCGTTGTTCAGTCTGCCACCCCACTGCAATAAGCTAATAAGTTATACCTAGTAGCAGTAATTAGTTTTTAAATCCAGCCCCTTCGGGGTGTGGGGCTCAAGAAATTTTAGACGTGTACGGAAGCATTACGAATCGAAAAAAGAAAGGGCCCTCTTTGCGGCCTGGTGGGATTTTCTCCTTAGGGGTGCTTAAGGCACACACTACACACTTGTGGAATTCCTATGTTCTAGCTTTCGAATTTAATTCTAATTCCGGCCCTTGAGGGCCGGTGTGCGGTGTGAAAAAAAGGTAGTCGCTGCGAGTCCTACATAATCCTAGAGTTTTAGAGGGTTGTCCCGGGAATTCCATCACTGCTCAATTTTAGCCCAGCTTCCTCGTCAAAACTGTGCGCCTCACCACGCGTTTGCAATGGGGTATCGTCGACGGGATCATCCCATACAGTCGGTGCCAAACCCGATTCTGAAAACTGGAGGACTATGACTGCAAAGAAGATGATACTAAGAGAAATAATGCAGGGAGCGAAGCTTGGTCCGTAATTCACATGTGCAGTATACACTGTTGAAATTCCTGTAAGTATCCACTGAGCAATTCCGCAGTAATAGGCAATAGCTCCAAGACATGGTTTGCCTGGGCTTTGGATAACCTTAACAACTTCTATCACCGCCCTTTCGGATCCACATTTATTCATAACAGTGATGACCATCACTGACGACACTAATGACACCATCTGAACAAAGATTGATAAACCCCAGAGCATGATATGCGCGGAAATCTGCTTGTCGGTTCCATGACTCGGAGCTCCACTTACAAAAGCAGGAATAGAAATAGTCAAGAATAGCGCAACAACTAGGGAGCTTGTGTTAGCCTCATTCACAACTCGTGCCTTGACTTCATCTCCGCCCAACTTAAAGAGCCGCCCAAATCCATTGTATTCATTCTCGTAGTACTTAGGAGGGGTGTATGCCATTCTCAACAGCCTCTTTTTATTTTTCGATTAAATTCGCGGGATCGAAACGTGGTGACGAAGAGTAATCTTCTCTTGGTTATACTATGCACGCATGTGTGATGGCGTGATGGCGTCAAGGATGGCGTGATGGCGTGGTGATGGCCACACCAAGATTCGTTCAGGTCCAAAACCTTGTTGATTGGATTTTTGAGACAGGCCGGATTTAGAAGATTGGATTTTTACCTTCGTTGATTTGTCAATCAAAATAATTCTGAGAATTCAGTACTACAGTACGAACTGTAAGTACGAACATGAGAGGATTGTGAAGTGTGAAGGCCCCTTCTTGGCTTCTTGTTAAAGGTTTGACGGGTTTTACGTTTCTTTGTTTGTCGAAGGAAGGATACCTTCCTTTTGATTCGCTCATCAGACAAATAAATCAAAATCCAAGGCCCAAGGCCCAAGGCATCAAGGCATCTGGCCCACCACCTACGACAACTGACGCTTTCACCAGGTTTATGCAGAGGCTATGCTTCTGGTGATCATGGCGTGTCTAAATGATTTTGAACTGAAGTTTGTAATCGCTCCTTCTTCCCAGTAAACCTGTGTATATCATTTACGTTATTGGTGACTTATGGTTCGCAAATGTATGCCACAGATCGGTTGAAGTATTCAAATAATGTCCACGAAGCATGAGCTGAAGTCTTTCCAGGCAGAGAACATTGTGCGAGTGGCGGCCGCGGAGTGGGAGCCGTGGATCGCCCGTAAGCTTGAGTTGGGCTCTTTACCTCTGTTCCAAGGACTTGCTGTCGTGGCCGTCGCCCTTGCACCCTCCGTGGCTGTGATTGCAACTGGCACTTATTTCAACGGCGCTTACGATGGCCTATACTATGTCGATGGCTCACGCCGCCTAGATTCGGGCTCGAGTACGGGTACGGGTGATGGTGGCGGTGATGACGATTCAAGCAAGTGCACCACGAATACCATCATTGCCTACGGCGCTGCTGCCGTTGTTTTCGCCATTGCGCTGGCTGTGTTTGGTCGCGTACTGGGAAGTAACCGCGCCCTCGTGGACATGATGAAGTTGAACGCAGATATGGAAAAGGAAAAGTTCCTTGGCCTGGGTAGCGGTGTGGCCAAAGCCGCTCAAGGTGGGGCCCAAGATGCGTTAAAGGACGCAGCCGCCAGCCAGGCCAAAGCCGCGGTAACGGGCCACCTCAGTGAACCCTTGATCGAGGAATCTGCTGAAGAGGCTGCTGGGAGTGTTGAAGACAAGGCCAAGGCTTACCTCGAGAGTCAGCTGAAGTCATCCAAGTTGTATGGGATCTTCGACTTGGGCCGGTTTGTCGTTGCTGAAGTAGCAATTCTTGTTGGCCTTCTGGGACCACTTGTACTAGGATGCGGCAACGCTGATATTTGGAGCGGGGTTCAAATGGGAGTAGGCGTCATTGGTTGCGCGATCTCTCTGGGGATCCCACTGTGGTGCGTGCTTCAAATGTCGCGCGACAAGTACGGCATGTACAAGTTCTTCCCGGGTTCCCAGTCCAACAAGCTTTACGAGCTGTGCACCGGCGTGAAAGTCCGCGCCGTGCTCCCTGATCGGGGCGAAGTGTCTGGAAAAATGCGCATGAACTGGATCACCAAGTACCAGCTCTGCGCGTGCGGCGCGAGCATGGGCCTTGGCCTGATCATCAAGTTCATTGCTGCGATTCTTCTGCTCTTCAATGTTGGCGGCAAGAGCAAATCCGCTCCAATGGCTTTTGCAACATTTGGCGTGTGCTTGATTAGCAAGCTTCCAGAGTGTTACATGTACGTCGGCCTGTGGTTTACTTTTTGCGCTGACTTCTATGCGTTCTTGTTTGGACTGGTGCCGTGCTGCCCGTGCTGCATGCGGAAATATGACGAGGACGACAAGAAAGAGCTCTTTTCATGTGGCGGGTGCCTTTCTTGCTTTTCGACGCGCAGTGACCCTCCAGTCGGAAAGTTTAACTGGCCAGCGGTGTACATTGAAAAGAAGTTTTTCTCTTTTTATCAGTGGTTTTACGTCTTCATCGACAAGCCGCTCGCCGGTTTTACGTGGTGCAAGATTTTGCCATGCATCTGCTGCAGTCTCTACATCATCACGGGATTTAATTGGTCGGCCGTGGCCAAGGAATACGAGGAAGCCGAGGCGTTTGAAGAAAAGCTGCGTGCAGGCATCGGAAGCCCAATCGAGCGCCGAAGCTCAGAAGCGACCATCAACCCTCCTCAAGGGGATGTCCAGAAGGGCGATTCTGGTGCTTTCTTGGCGGGCGGAGCATCGAATCCGATTCCAAACGTAATTGGTAATCGCGTGTGAATTGTTTGACCGGTTCTGCAACACCCGGGTGTTGTCGGCTTCTTAACATCCAACATCCCGCACAGACAGATGCTAACGATGAACATGACGGCAACGAACGAGCGCTCAGTCCCGCCGACTTGTTAGGAGGAAAGGCGCCAGATAGAACCCTAATTGGCCTTCTGGAGCGAATAATCTAGCGCATATGCAGCTCAAGAGCTCAAGTGTATTCTATGTATGCCTCTATGACTGCTTTGTACTTGCCTTTCTTTGTTTTTGGGAGGGTATTAAGCCTGGCTGGGAATTAGAATTACGCAACGTTTTCGATTTCGTCCACGACACGAGACTTCGTTTTGGTTTCGTCAAAGGAGGGCACGTAATTGCGCCGTAATAACGCGAGATCTTACGTTATTTAGCGAAAGAACGAGAAACACGGCAAATATACGAGGCGATATATAGCAGTACACAGCCACAGCCAAGGTATTAAGTAGACGAGGCTAGCGCGGGGGTTTTGCGAGCTATGTATTGTATGTGAATTTGAATCCCATACTCCCATACTGGGCAAAAATCCGGCTCGGGGATCGAGGGAAAGAAAATGCTTGTCAAAAACATCTATTTGGAAGCCCTCTTGGCTGTTAATTGCGCATGTCCAACTACGCAGTTTTATGCTGGCTGTTGCTTATCTAGTCTAGCTAGTTAAAACTCTCCCAAAATCCAAAAACAAATAAAGGCAAGTACACAGCAGTAATAGAGGCACATAAAGAATGCACTTGAGCTGCATATGTGCTAGGAAATTCACTCCATAAGGCCAATTAAGGCTTCAACTGGCGCCTTTCCTCCGAACAAGTCAGCGGGACTTGCTGGTTGCTGGCCGTTGCTGTTGCTGTTACAGGCTTCTGACTTGACTTGTTTTGTTGGTGTTTTCTTTTTCTGGTTGCTACTGCGCACGAAGTATGTAAATTGATGTAAAAGAAAAAGCCCCTCCTCTTGTATAACAGATAGCCGGGTACAACAGCAGCGGATGCTCATCGAATGGAGGGGCGGGGGGCGGGGCGTGAGGTAGGCGGCGTGGAGGTATGCCGGATTTGGGGTTTGAGTTCAAATTTGTATCTCAGTCGCATCTCTTATCCAGCAGGATTCTTGATTCCTAAAGATTCCGTCCCCAGCTACCCCAGGTGAGTATGTGATGATGTGTCATCATGTCGTCATCAATCTGCACTAAGGAGTCACCTGGGCCCTGGGCTACAAAACACGTACACGTACGTACACTATCTACTACTGCACCATATACGTACTACACTGTCCTGTATCCTCTATATTAAATGGAATTTCGTGGTTCGTGGTCGTCGTTTTTTTATGTACCTACAGTACTGTACTGTAGTACAGATCTATCGTACATGTGCAGATATGCAGTAAACATAAACACCAGGCGGACCACGGGCACGAGAAGGGACACGTACCACGGGCAATACAAGGGCACTCATCCACGGGCATATCAAGGCCGCGCACTGAGGTGCTAAGAGAATGCACCTACTTCTCCGCCTCCGCAGCAAACACATTGATCCGAAACCGTGCATCGCGCGGGCACCTAAACTTGTTGTAGATTGATTGCAGAGCAGAAGAGCAAGCACAGAGTAGAGAGTAGAGAGTAGAGCTACTTACAGAAGAAGTTAGCCTCTGCAGCCTCTGCTGCTGCTATCAGAAGCCAAGTTTGCTATCACATATTGTGTCTATTTGCACCAACATCCGCCTCCTAATTTGTTTGATTGACGCCTTTTTTGCCTGACGTCTTTTCGAAATGCCGAGTGTTCGTGTGCCCTCCATTCTCATGAGACTTGCGTCAGTAGCGGTCGCTTCAGGCTTCGTAAACCTGGAAAGGTCTACATTTATTCTAAAGAGGAACATGGCTCTGAAAGCGACTGCTGAAGCATCGATCGAGAAACAGCTTCGGGAAACGTTTCCCGGGTCCAGTGAGGTTACTTTCACGGGAGGTGGTAGCATTCGTGTGGACGATAAGGAGCTCTACTACAAGGTGCGGACACGGACTGATACCAAATTAGCCAGGTCATTGGTCGCTAGAATGCACGATTATCTTGACTAGCTCTGCCTAGTGTGAAAGCAAATCATGCCTATACCTTGTTCATCGTTAATCTGCATGTTTGGAGAACGCTATTGTCTGAACGATTTTCACTACCAGGTGGGTACGGGAGGCTCACCTGCTTCTCCGGATTTGCTGAAGTACGAAGCCGAAGGCTTAAGGCGGCTCGCCGATGCTGCAGGCGATGCTCTCGCAGTGCCCCGGCCACTGCTAGTGGGTACTTGCCCCTATTACAGCAGCGTGTCGGGGTTCATCGTGGCAGACAAGTAACGATAGAAAGAACTTCCCCTTAATCCAAGTACTTCAGGAGTATGTTACAATTGTGGCATTTTCAAGAAAATAAAACTCCGGAAATAGTATTGTTTATGCAACGCTTGTCCTCTAGAGTTTGTGTGCATGGTTTTGCGTAAACTACGCAGCTCCTGCGCGCTGACCTGCTGTATTGTCAAAATTCAACACAGGTTGCACTTTGGAGGAAGGAAGTCTCCTGCCACTCAACGTGCTTTAGGCGCGGGGCTGGCCACGGTCCACAACGCCCCGCCCGCCCCTGATTGGCCAGCGAAAGGCGTGTACGGGTTCCCCTTGGACGGTTGCTGCGGCGCGCTGGCACAGCCCAACAACCCCTCGCAGAAGCCTACCTCGTGGGTCGACTTTTGGGCTGAACACCGGTAAGAAAGGGTGTGGGTGAGAGGAGGGAAGTGGATTTTCTTTCTCCTTCAAATTTAAAATCCATATTCTTTCTGTATTGCTGCGTCTTAGAATCATCGAATCTTCCATTTTTCACGAGTTCGTCCTTTTCCTTCATACTTTGCCATGTATTTGCTAGATTCGTACACTGAACGATTGCTTGAGGTTTTAAAATTTGACATCAAAATTGTGTACGGCTAATTAAACAGATTAGGCTTCCAGCTCAGCCAAAAAGCATGCAAATCGCATCCCACCATTCAGAAGCTCGGCAACGAGCTTTTACCGAAGCTGAGCGTTCTGTTTGAAAGCTTAGCCCAAGACGACCAGCTTTTGCAACCCTCCCTCCTGCACGGCGACTTGTGGAGTGGGAATCACGCCGTGACCACTGGTGGGTGTGCTGTGCCTAGTATATTGATGCTTATTTTTATTATTCTTTTCTTATAAATGATACCGCGTTTATGTTTCATGCCAGTAAATCGTGCCATATCTCTCGTCCTTTCCTCGAGTATCTTCTTATTCCAAAAGAATTATCGCCCGTGGTTCTGGAATAAGTGTACTCCTGCAGTAACCATAATACCCGTCTTTTGTTTTTGCTACTTCTTTTGCTTTTTCGGTGTCATCGTGGTGTTGACGGCGCTTCCCTTTTATGGCACTATCTATCAGACGGCAAGCCCGCCATTTTTGACCCAGCAGTGTATTACGGGCACTCGGAAGCGGATTTTGGCATCATGAGGATGTTCGGCGGCGTGACGTCCGATTTCTACGACGCATACTTCGAGGTGGGTGTGCGTGTGCTATACAAGTTCTATGGTACAATGTGATAGGAGGTCTATTTGGCTCAACTTTGAATGCGTTTTATATACTCTGACCTGCAGCTCTTGGGCGTACTCTCTATGAATTTTGGTGACTTTCATACTAATACTTTGGCTCTCTTGCAGCGCAAAAATATGTTTACTCATAAGCCTCCACAATCTCAACGACGATATGCTGTTCTAGAATTACTTTTGTTATGTCGTCATTTACCTTAATTTTTTTAAGCAATAACTGTGCGGTGGTTCAAGGTGCGGCCGAAGAAAGAAGAAGGCTTCGAACAGCGCGCCTTGCTTTACGAGTTGCACCACCACTTGAACCACTTCAACATCTTTGGTGGAAGCTATTCGAGTGGGGCTGTGTCGCTCATGGACCAGCTCTTGCGGGAATTGTAAAATTGTACCACTTACCCTAACTTCAATGAGTGCAATCATTCCCTGATTTTGGGGGAGGTACTTCTGGGATGCCCCTCGACACGAGTTCTTTGTGGCATGTTTAGACGGATCTTGTGAGCCTATATTGGCAGCGATTTGGTACACTTATTTCCCTAGATACCAGCTACCTGCTAGCTGGCATCAGAAGGTCCGAGGTTGGAATTAGGAAAGTAGGTTTTAGCAGTTTTACTTATTCATACTAATACGAACGCCCTATACGAAATAACCGGAACCGCAGATCCGAAATTAGTATCAGTCAGGGCACCGGGCACCTTCTGTATCCGGGATTTGGGTTTCTCCAAAGGAAACACATATCTTTATTTAGAACAGTAGAAGTCTACGTATAAGCAAAAGGAATTACTTAATTACTTGGCCATGAATTCAAATAGAAATGGGCATACAAACAAGCAAGGATATCGGCTTGTAGAATACTGAACATCTTCGATGGCCCCAGGGGTAAAGCGCTATCTTGCGTGCGAGTGCGGTAGTGTGAGGGGGGGCATTGTGGATGTGGTACTGGCTTCGCGGGCTGCCTTTCTAGGATTTCGCTTCTTCTTTTTGTTCTTCTTCATCTCCTTCTTCGACCTCTTCGAGACCCTCGAGCGCATCCTCTTCGTCTCCTTCTTCTTCTGAACCTTCTTCTTCCGAACCACTTTCGCCATCTTCATTTTCCTCCTCTTCCTCTTCTTCGGCTTCTTCTTCCTTGAGCTCTTCGTGCACCGAAAACTGCTGCTTGTCGTCGGTGCTGCCCTTGGTGTGGCTCCCGCGGCGACCGCTCGCCTTCATGCGGGCTTGAAACTTGTCGCGCTCCGCTGTCAGTAGCGCTGATGCGTCTTCCCGGCCGTTTTTCTTGGCTTTTTCAAAGTCCACCTTGGAGAAGGACTCGCGGTCTTTGTCGATCGCCACTTCGTCGGCGGACTTCACCCGGCGCGAAAAGGCCGACGGATCTCGGTCTTTAGTGGCCGATGAGGGCGACAAACCCATGCGCTCGTTGTACGCGTTGCTCTCCTGGAGAACATGAAAGCGGAGAGTCGCGCGAGGATGTTAATGTCATGCACAGAATTGAAAATCAGAGGCACCAAGAATAAATAGTGGTAAACGTCGAGACGAACTGTAAAAAGAATTGATAATCAATACGATGAGAAATCGATGAGATCTCGTATCTACCTGCTCAAGGATGAGTTCCAGCTCGCGCCGTTGTTGCGCTTCCCGTTTGGCCAGCTGCTCGTTGTTCTCCGCGCGCCCGTCGTAGATGGTGGCCGGGCGCGGCACGTAGGTCGACTGGGTCATGTTGAACTCCTGCACTTCCGTCGGCAGCAAGTAGCCGTCTTCGTCGCGTTGCCGCTGCTCGTAGGCCTGCCTTGCGGCCAACGCGTCGGCGGAGAGCTCGGCCTTGAGGTTGTAGTTGTGCTTTTGCAGGTCGGCCACCCCCACGGTGTCCATCCCCTGGCGCCCCTGGGCGAGGGGGCGGCGGTCGGCGATGCCCCGCTCGTCGGTGGCGAACTTGAACGCGTCTTGTTCGGTGGGAGCCACGTTGCCGTCTGCGTCGCGCGCGCGGGAGTCGTAGGCGGCCCGGGCTTCGGCCAACGTTTGGTGCGTGGACCGACGCATGTTGGCGTAGTACTTGGCCTCGTCTTCCTTGGTGCCACCCACCTATATTATGCAGTATGTGTGTGTTTGAAACGTGACGAAATTATGAGAAAAATAGTGAGAAATCAAAGTAAGCGCGTCCTGATTTTGCGTAGTCCTGCTGTTCTCTTTGTTTTCTCTTGATTTTCTTTCCTTGGGACATCAATCGCAAGCTTGGTGCAAATGCGAATCACGGGGAATCTTCACTTATAGCGCTTCATGAAGAGCCCACCCCCCCATATCAAACCTCCATTGTATTGCATCTTATCTGGTCATTTACCTCGCGAGCGGTGCGGCGTGCCTCGTATTCGGCCCTTTTCTCAGGGTTGGCTTCGAGAGCTTCTTGTTTCTTCTTTGCGCGCTCGTTGGTGTAAAAGAAGTTGAACATGGAACCCGTTGTAGTGCGCGTGCCCTTCTCTTTGCTGCCCATCCGCTCGCCGTAGCTTTCCTTGGCGGCGCTGAGCCCGGCCCAGTCCCGCATTTGCTTGTAGTAACTGTTCACTTCTTCTTTGGAGACCGAATGCTTCTCCTGCGCTTCGACTTTCTTTTTCCTCCTCGAGCGCTCCATCGACCGCCAAAAGGAAAACCCCGACCCTGTAGTGGGCTTGACCTTGCCCGTGTCCGCGTCGCGGGCCCGGGCGTTGTACAGCTCCTTTTCGCGTGTCAATTCCGCGTGCATGCGCCGGCGGCCGGGGTCTAATTCGTGCTTGTCGCGGGCCTCGGCCTGAGTGTTGCCCTTGGAGTCCAACCCGTACACTGAGGCCTCCAGCCCCGCCGGCCGCGCCATGAAGTGCTCCAAAAACATGTCGCGGTCAATTTCCCGGTCGGCGTTTTTCGGCATGCTGTCGTACAATTCCCGGGCGGTGATTTCGTTGATGCCCAGCACGCTGCAGCCGTCCATGAGCTCGCGGAGGGACAGGGTGCCGTTCCCGTCGGTGTCCAGCGCAATGAACTGGTCTACCGCTTTGGCTCTGGCCGCCTCTGCGCGGTGCTCGATGGACGCCTGGGTGTTTTTGAACGCAAACCCGGTGGCTTTGGTGGGGATGGCTTTCCCCGTCTCCGAATCGGTTTTCACTCGCTTTTGGTACGCTTCCTTCCCGGCACTGAGGCCTGCCCAGTCGCGGATGGTTTCGTAGTACGTCTTTTGGTCGTTTTTGTTGACCCGGAACATGCTGTTGGGGTTGGCGGCCGCCTCGGCTTCGGCCTTTTTCTTGCGCTCCACCGCCGCTTCCGTGGACTCGGTCATTTTGGGCGCCACTGGTATCGTGATTTTCGGCCGCAGGCGGTACTGCTCCGCGTTGAGCTCGAGGTCGGCGGAATTCAAGCCCCGGAAATTGAGCCGTTGGGCTTCGATTTGCTCGACTTGCGACTTGTACTGCACCCCGGCCCCGACCGAATCGTTCAACTTCGCATGGCTCTGTTCCGCCCCCAAGGACCGCCCCAGCGGCACCTGCGACGAACCACTACCAACACCACCACCGCCGCTGCTGCTGATCCCGTCGAGGCTGTTGCTCCGGCTTCGCCTCTTTTGAGTGCTCGCGCTGCCTCTCGTGTTCTTCGAGGGAGTATCTCCAGCGCCCTCATCTTCCTTGTTGGTCTTGTCGGAAGGTACGTGCACGATTTGGCCGATTTTCACCAGCCTTTTCGCGTCATTTTTCCCGAACCCTACAGACACGAGATCGGATTGGTCCAACAGACCCAGCCCGTCCAGATCAGTGGCGCCTAACTTTTTGAGGCGAAACAAACTCATTTCGTCGTCTATTCTCCACCTACAAGCAGTCGTCATCAAGAATGGCCATGTGACGACGACGACGACAAGGAAAAAATTACCGTTAGTTACGAATAAAGCCTCAGACATCACAAGAGTGTAGCCTCATTACTGGTAGGATAGCACAAAATGGATTACTACGATTACTCCCAACTCACCGCTTGAGGTAAACGCGAAGCACTTGCTGAGGGGTGTACGAGGCTGGCACGCCCCTGATGGGCACCACTTTGTCCTTTGGGGGGCGCTTGGAGGTGGTTTGAAATTTGGGGCTCTTGGGCTTGGTGGGGCCCCCATTGTTGCGCTCCAAACGAGCTGCCCAATCCTCCTGGGCTTTGGAGAGGGCGCGGTCCTGGCTCAGGGCTATGGTGGTTTGGGTGGAGTTGCCGAGCCCCGACAAAGTGCCCGCTTGCACTTGCTTGTACCTTCACAGTGGAAAAGGAAGGAAGAATGGGTGCACGGAAGACGGAGAGTGGCTTCGGGTGAGAAAGCAGTCAACGAAGAGGAGGACAGGGAGATGGGTAGAGAGAACCGACGAATCACAGGGACACCTGATTAAAGTGGGACGCAATGCTCTGCGAGGATGTTCAATCTTGTTCGAGCGACAAGCGAGGACCAATTCAGAGGAAACCAAACGAAAGCACACACACATGCACGGAAGAATGTCAACTCACGCACAAACGAAAAACTTACAGTTCCACGAATTCAAACATGTCAATATCGCCCGAGTTGTTCAAGTCGGCAATGTAGAAAGCGGCGTCAAGGTCGGCCTCGGAAGGGGGGCTCGCGCGCCCCGCTTCGACGCACATCTTGGCGACAAGCGCCTTGAATGTGGTGGTTGACAAGTCCTGGTAACGGCAAGAAGAGGCAAACGAGAGAGAGGGAAAAAGTTAGCAGCAGCAGCAGCAGCAGGGATAGGGGTAAGAAGAGGTAAAAACGAGCGAGTGTAACATATTCTGGCTGAAAGCAAAAAAAAAAAATTGGGGATGTTTCGAAGCATCAAAAAGTGTTATGAAAATTGCCGCCAATTACCTCCGGCGCGACCCCCGGTGCGTCCAAAAAGTGTTGCCGCATCTCCGCTTCGCTGAAGTACGAGTCAAAGGCCTTGTCCAACAAGCCCGCGCGACAGCGCTGCTTGCCTATTGCCGTTTGCACCGTGACCATTGTCTGGGCGGCAGCAGCGGCGGCGGCCTCTTCTGCTTCGTATCGTACAGGTTTCTTCAGAACCTAAAAAGCCCGAGCGATCGCCAACACAAAATATAAAGTAAAAGGCTCTCATTTCGATCGCTCGAGGGAAAAAGAAGAGAAAAGAATGCAAGATCGGTGATTTACTTGTCTCGAGAATGTCACATTGAAAGACAGGAAGGCGTCAAAGGGTAAATACCGGCGGTAAAGTTTGCTGTTTTCCCACGCCTCCCTCTTCGTCCATGTTCAGCAGAAAGCCCATGGGCGTGCTGGCCGCCACTTCCGTAGCTTTCAGGTAAGCGCACCACTCGTCTAGCAGCACAATCCCGCCGCCGTTGTCGTCCATCGCTTGAAAGAGAGCTTTGGCGTCCTCTACCGACGCAATATCAGTGAGAGCCAGGAACCCGTAGTCGGCCAAACCCGAATATCCCGCTTCGAACTCGGCCCAGTCCACGCGCCTAACACAACAAGCACATGTAACAAGGGAAGCGCACACAAGGAAAATGAGCGCAATCGGGCACGGGCTACAAGAGAAGAAAAAAGAAGCCGAGTTCAACTTCTTGCGTGACTGCACTTCTAAAATTCACACTGATGTTTTCAAGCCCCCAAACCACCACAACCACACTCTTTTTCCTTCTATCTGAAAAATACCGGTCATCGTTGGCATCTCGCCCTGCGCCACCGCCGTCAATCTTGCTGAAGGCGTCGCTCATGGCGGCGTAAATGCACAAGTACGCGCCAAAGAGGCGGAACTCTTCCACGGACACGAAGTCGTCGGCCGTGGCCTTCTTGGCGCCCTTGATCTTGGCGCCCGTGTCGGCCTTGTAGTCTTTTGCGTCGCTAAAAGCCCGAAGGTTGGAAGGGCGAAACGCGGTGAAAATGTCCTTGCCGGGCTCCTTCATTTCTTTGCCCTTACCCGTCTTGGGGTACTTGGTCACCAGGGTCTTGAGCACGAAGGTCTCGAGCTCAGCCAAGGAGCACAAACCGTTGCCGTTGGGGTCTGCAGACTTGAATCCTTCCTTGCGCAGCGCCTCGCCCGCGGGGTTTTCTTCCGCCAGGGGCGCGAAGCAAGCCAAGAAGTCCATCAGTTCTGGCGTCACGCCAGCCCCCACAGTCAACCCAAAATCGTACACTTTGGGCTCGGAATCGCCGAAATTTGCCTCCTCAAAACCTTCGTTGGCATTATCGCCAGATACAGAGGTCGAATCTAGGGAGAGTATTTTGCCCGGTAGCACGATGCCGTCAAAGGAGGTGCCTGCGGGGGCATTGCTGCCTGGCTGGCGAGGCCGCGGCATGGCGGGTAAGACCACTTGATCCCCCGGCCGCAGCACCAGGTTCACCATTCGCCCTCCTGCTCGGCGTTTTTTCACAATCAATTGATCCTTGGCGGCGTCGTGCTTCGCCCACACGGCCGGCAGCACAGTGTCAAGCACCAGAGACGTGCGCACCCATCGCGTTACCGTAGCCTGCTGCATGGCCCGCGCCGCCTCCTGCTCGGCCTTGGTGAGCTGCCGTCCGTTCACGGTAATTGCCGCGACGGACGCGGCCGCAGCCTCTTCTTGGGCCTCTTTGGCAGCAGTGGCGGCCTTTTCTTTGTCGGCATTTTTCTTGACGCGGCCTCCCGACGGCGTTGGTTGGCGCTTCGATGAAACAGCGGCGGCCGCGGAGGAGGCAGTCGCCGCGGCATACCCGCCGCCGACGATGCTCCCACTGTTGCGATCCACGCTGGCGGCCCGCTTCGGGGGCGGTGCAGTTGGAGTCCGAGACGGCGGGCCCGACGAAACCCGGGCTGTGCGCGCGGGCGTCGTTCCAGACCGAGGCCGCGATGCCCCGGCCTTCCGGGACTCGGCGCGCGAGGTTTGGCGGCTTGGGGCGCGGCTGCTACTGCTCGCCGTTGCCCCCTGAGTTGAAGGCCCACTCCGCCGCATAGCACTCCCACTGCGGCCGCTGGCATCGTCCAGAGACGTTGCTCTTCTTGGCTGCACACTCTTTTTGTCGCTGCCTTTGCGCCGCTTTTGCGAAAATGACGATTCTGACCCCTCGGTTGAAGCAGTTTCCTGTGTTGACAGCACAGTGTTGAAAAGTTGTGCTGGATATCTTATTGAGTCTCATGGGCTCAGGAAAGCAGACGCCTACGGGTAATGAGTATATAAATTAGCATTCTACACAATTAAATTCAAGGCAAAGCTTCATTCAAAGGCTTTTAGACGCACCGACGGCCCAGGTGAAGACTTGTCGCTTGCCTCCGCAGATATATCGTCTTTTTCAACGGGTTGAAGTCCGGGCGCCGTCACATCGACCGGAGAAGGTCGGCGAATATCTTGTGAACTCATGATACTCTCAAATTGGTCATCGTTACTCATTAACAATCGCTTCGGGAATAATTCGCTGCCTTGATATGTTCCGCTGTCGGTGTACAGTAAAAATTCTGACAATTCAGCGGTGCAGGATGTGTACTAACAACGGTATTTAAAAGTTGCATTATTGCAGGGCCATATGTAACAGGAAGAATACCCGAACCCGGGGAAATTCGGGATTTTTCAATGGAAAAAGTGTGCACCGAGCAGCTGTCGTCAGCCAAGAGATGATCGGTAAGTACCTGATGGCTGATTGCTGGGTTCTTTATGCAGCTAGTTACTTTCAGAAGGGTAGGTCAATCCGAGGAGAAATCACCTCTGCGCCCAGCTACCGCAGATCGCAGGTCGCTTGCACACAAGCTGATTAGTCTCTGTGGCATGTGCGCGTCAACTGTCAACTGCCCGGGCATGGGCCTCTGTATCATTTGAATTTGCATTAAATATTTCGAGCGAAATGAAGTGTAAACACTTATCATCGGGCCTACTTTGGCTGATACCTTAAAACCGCGTCTTAAAATATTCCAGAATCCTCGAGGTAGACGCGAAGTAGACGGCACACCGCCCTGTTGGCTGTTACTTACTCAATTCAGCACCCACTCGGGGGAGCTCAGAAAACTTAAGACACACTTTATTCCTGCTTGCTCTTTATTCGTTCCGCGCCCACTCCTCTTGCCCTTCAGACGGACTACAGATTCCCAAACACCATGAAGTATCGAGAACCGTTTTCGTTTTGTCGTTGTTGCTGCTTATTGCGGGTGTAGGACTAAGAATAAGAGGCAAATATAGTAATTCATGCCCTGCCGAATTGGAATTCGCAAGTGCCGCTTGGCTTTTATCGAAATAAAACACTGGGTTTATTCACCTCAAACGTTTGATTGTGGCACATAAGCGCATATGCGAGGTAAGTGCATTGATTGGCGATAAGCGATAAGCGGGTATGCCAACGCCTATAATCTATAATGCATAATGCTATAGCCCACATGCCACATGCCCGCATCCCATATTTACAATGCCTCCGAAAATCGGTTCTGGTTCTACATCCACCTCCGCGGTGCTGGAAATTCAGATTCAGTGATAATTCTGAACACCTATGTTTATATTTCGTTTGCCGATTCGCTTATTCTTATTGCGAATGAAGTGTGTTTCTGCTCTTTACCTATTCCTATGCCTATACATAGGCGTGATAAGCCTAATTCGAAATCTCGGTGTATTTATTTCCGCGCTTTCGCCTTAGTCTTTAGCGCCGTGGTTCTCATGTGGCATGTGTGCAATCGTGCATATATATCGAAGTAAAAATCAAAGTGCGCTGGTTGGGTTGGTGACAGGCAATTGCGACGGAGATACTTAAGGCACCAGTGTAGGCGGGTGAGAATAGGTGGGCTTCAGCGAAGGGCTTGGTGAAGGGTGCGCATAGACGTTGGACTCCCAGACACGAATCGTGCGAATCTTATGGTTGGCCTGTAGGTGAAGAAAAAAATAAATGAATTAGAATCCAATGAAGGGTAGAATGCGTGGGAAATTAGTGAATGAAAGAATATACATGGGCAGGGCAACCACCACAGTCGCTAGAAATACTGTTGGCATTATCATACCTGATCCACGGCATAAAGCGTGGTTTTGTCGTACGGATCGAGCGCCAATTGCGTCACAGCTTTCCCAAACGAAGCCGCGGTTCCCACGCCATCTTCGCTGCCGCCTTGACCACTGCCAGCGACGCGCTGCACCGTTGGGGTGGTACCTGGCAGACGAGCACAATGGCATTGTTGAGTTTCATTTGAGCGAGGTCGGATGCCACATGGTACATATTTTGAAGCAGTATGTACGATTAACGCTCGAGAATAACTCAAGTGCTCGTAATCGAGGCAGAGATCGAACGCCTCGTGACTCCAAAACTGTGATTGCAGTCTTTTCTTTTCCTACGGTATCTCGTACCGGTCATATTGACGTAATCCACGACGTAAGCACCGCCCACATAGAGGCCTTTCCCGCTGCTGGTGGCCGCTAGCCCAATGGGCGTGCCGAAAGTCGATGACGTCGACAGCACTCGGCCCCGGTTATCCACCTAATATGGTATTAAAAACACAACACCAAAATATGCGAAAGAATTACAGGGTATCACGAATTTTGACAAGAAAGGTACAGCGTGTGCCACTATCGATACATTCCTGAACCCCCAACGTCCCACCTAACACCACCACTTTTCGTAAATTCGTACTCCTCTCCTCATGCTTACCGTGGTGAAAGTGTTGTTGACTCCGCTGCCAAATGTGCTGACAGTGCCCGACGCAACGTCGACCATGCGCACCTGCCAGAAGTCAGAAGAAGATGGAGAGGCATCATCAGTCAGTCGAATGGTCCGTATACATGCGGAGAGGCATTTGCTTTTCTGCATTACTTTCTCCCTTCTCTGCGTTGAAGAATCCAACTCAAAGAGGAGGCAATCAAAATTGAGAGGTAAGATCGCCAAACGAGAAAAATCCGTGGAGGTGACGATGCTTATCTAATCTTCAATCATGCATCTCTTACTTTGTTGTTGCCGGTGTCAGCGACGTACAAAGTGATGCCATCTGCGCTCATGGCGAGGCCCTGCGATGAAAGATAAAGCGGGTGCATTGGTACATTAGAATTGTGAATCCGCTCGTGTGATGTTCGCGAATGGTTAAGAAGAAAAGCATTGGATGATTATCACATTGGGCCCCTCTATCCACCTTACAAGAAACCAAGGAAGTGCTGATTCAATCCTTGCATGAAGATTCTCTTTTAAAATCGCCTTTGATGTAGGAATGCTGCACCTGAGGCAAGTTGAACTTTGCGCTCGAGCCAACGCCGTCAGCATGGCCCAAATTGTCAGCGGTTACCGACGACCCACAGCAGCCGCACAGGGTGGACACCGTTTCGGCCACCAGGTCCAGCACACGAATGAAGCCGTTGGTGGTGTCCGCAACGTAAGCCGTGTTGCCATCGGGGGACAGGGTGAGCGCAGCGGGAGACCGAAAGCGCGCGTCCACGAATGCGCCGTCTTGGTAGCCGTAACGGTCGCCCGCAGCGGTTTCTCCGGTCAGCGAGCGCACGTTGCCGTCGGTTAAGTTCACCTAGAAGGGTCCAAAAAGAATTTAAAAAAAAAGCACGAGCAACAACATTAGCAACCCATAATACACGCGTGTGTAAACAAGCACGCGTTATACTCGCGCACGTGCGCGTACACCCTCGTCCACTCCGTCGAGAATCAACAAGATGCTACGCATGGAAAAACAGCAAGTACGCTCACACATCAATTCTTTTTCAATGACCATCTACCCCATGCTCCTCAATCGTTTATACTCCTTTCTCAAGGCAAGCCTTACCGTGCGAATGTGGTCGTTGCGGTGCGGCATGTACGCCAGGAAGTGGCCTCCAGCGTGGGCGAGCACGGCCCCTGCTTTCGGGTTGTAAATCGAGGCCTCGGCCCCCACGCCGTCCTTGTTCACGTGGCCACCGTCGCCTGCCAAATGCTTCACTTCTTGAGTAGCCAAATCCAGGGTGCGGACTAAATTGTTGCCCGTGTCGAACACCACTGCGGAAGTGGCCGGGTCGGTAGATGAAGTGCCCGGTCGGAGAGCAAACCCCCAGGGTTGCTTGAAGCTCGCCTCCTCGCCGATCCCGTCGGCGTTTCCGCTCTTGCGTTGGCCCGCCAGGACTGCTGTTTCCCCGTATCGCTGGAGCTGAGTCGGTTGCGGCGTGGGAGCTGACGGTCTAAGCGTCGGCTGTTCGGTAGGGTGAGAAGAAATGCTGGGTGATGCCGTTGGGTCTGACGTTCGGGTGGGCTCCGGAGTGGTGGGAGAGACAGTGGGGCTGTGCGAGGGCAACACCGTGGGAGCCGGGGTTAGCGAGGGCTCAGGGGTAGGGCGCCGAGATAATGTAGGCTGTGTGGTCATCGAAGGCCTTGGCGAAGGTCGATAAGTGCTGGTAGGCTCTGGAGTAGGGAGCATTGACGGCGCCGGGGTGGAGGTCGGCTGCGGCGAAGGTTGAGATGTTGGATTGGGAACGGGCGGTATGGAGGGAGCACCGGTTTCGGTCGGCGAAGGCGTTGGCGCCAGCGATGGCTTCGTAGTCACGGTAGGTGGAGGCGTCACCGTAGGCTCGTTGGATTTGGTGGGCAGCGGCGACGGCCGGAACGAGCCCGTTGGCACGTGCGTTGGTTGCGCGGACGGCAGAGGGCTGGGAAGAAGCGACGACGTTGGAATCAGTGACGAGGGCAAGTGAGTTGGTGCCTCCGATGGTGACGCTTGCAGTTGGCGCAGCTTTGCCCTGAACTCTTCGGCTTCTAGATCGAAGCGATTGCAGACGGCTTTTGCTTGCCGCAGCTGGGACAAGTACGTGGGCATGGGTGTTGGTTTCGAAGACACAGACGGCGCATGCGTGTTTGTAGGGTAAGCTGTAGGCTGGGGCACAGGCGAAGCTGTAGGAGACGGGGTCGGATCCTTAGATACACTCGGGAGCACTGTTGGCGGGAGCGACTCGTATGGAGTCGGCACGAGCTTGGGCGCAGACGACGGCTGAGGAATAGGCGCAGCCGTGGTGATCGTGGTGTTCGTAGTGTTCGCCGCCCAGCATGCTTGTGGAATTAAAATAAAGACCGCAAAAGCTGGAACTCCACGCATAACTATAAGTGAAATTATGCAACAAATATATGCGCAAGCGCGACCCCTGTTATAAGTACGGCGGCTCTGTAGAACGGTGCCGCTGAGAAATACCCTAACCTCCTAAGGCACTCTGTTCCGATGATGTCAAATTTTCCATATTTCGTCTTGGGAGTGCCTTATGTTCTTCACGAGTTCATGAGTGAGAAAACCTCAAATTTCCTGAAAGAAAGCTCGGAATTTTTCAGTTAAGAAATTGCCGAACACTGAATATGCCGGGTTCTTGACTTCGTTTATCCGAAATGACATCATTGCCTTCCGTTCATTGAAGTGTTCACGCGATCACGCATCCAACTTCGAACTGAGTGAGAGCTAAAAGCACAACTGGAAAGATTTGAGTTCTTCCAAAAGCAACACCAAAAGACACCATGACGTCCATGATCAATGATAACTTCCAGGTAAAGAATGCATCGAATCGGCCTCAGCTTAAGAATCTCTCTGTGCACTCTGATTAGAAATCGAGCGCTGCGGCGCTGCGTATCTTTTCTCATGCAACCTTCCTGTTCAATTCAGTTTTCCCTCGGGCCGCCCGACAGCGGCTTCTCGCTTTTCTTGGCCGAACGCACGAAAAAAGTGCACTTCATTCGTCACGCTGAAGGCCATCACAACGTGCTCACTGCAGAAACGGGATCTAACAAATGCTTGCACCGAGGTGCGAAACTTTTGCCCTTGTCGGCTCCGTCTTGAGCCTAGTCCCGACCCACTTGATATTGCAGATTCTTGTGGCAACCATCGTCTCTTCGAGAGGAAATCGACCCGATACCGAAATTATTTTCGAAGGCATTTGAGCCTGCGTATATTTTTGTGTGTCTATTGTTGTTCGTTCTCAGGCGACAAGCCGGCGCCGGACCACCCGCTTTGGGACGCCCGCTTGACCGATAAAGGCATCGAGCAAGCGCGAAAGCTGAAGGAACACCTCGCGCACCGGCCATCAGGCGGCCGCTCTTTTACTGCTTTCGACTTGGTGGTGGTTAGCCCGCTTACTCGTACACTGGAGACTGCGAACCACATTTTTGGTGAGCGCCTTTTTTGTTTGCCCCTTAAGCCACATGCTTGTTTTTCAGCTCTCCTGTTGGCAAAGTTCTGCGCTCTGTCGTCACAGTCAATATTTTTCTCTCCCATCTGCCGAAGACTCATTTGATGCAGATGCTCTGAACTTTTATTTCTGGTTTATTCAAAATTCCATATTTATTTCTTGCTGCCGCTGCTTTAAGTAGGCCCTGCGCGGCCACCTGGTGTGCCCACTTTCCTGGCCGAGGCAAAAGACGGCCAAAAGAACGTGCCACGGCCGCGCATCCTGGTAAGCCCAAACACATTGAATTTAAATGATTCAAGCGATAATTTGTTCTCGCCGTCTGGTGAATGGGTTGTTGTTGTTGTTGTTTGTATCTGCTAATCATCATCCTTCTACAACCGAAGGTGCGCGAGGAATGCCGCGAGCGGTGGGGGGAATACGTCTGCGACGGCCGCCGCCCCATCCGTGAAATCATGCCGGAATGTAAGCCTCCCTATTTCACTTTTTCTTTCTCTTTTTTTTCTTCCGTCGTATCATGCATATAACTTTATGACTCTTTCCACAAGATTCTTAAATGTGCTCCCTTTTCTTTCGTCCCTTGTTTTTTTAGTCCCACACTTCGACTTCGGCGAACTCGAACACGATGAAGACGTCTTCTACACGCCCGATGCCCGGGAGTCGCAAGAGCACACCTGCGCGCGCGCCGTGCTCTTCCTCGAGTGGCTCAACAAGGTATAGCGGTCTGGCGCTTCAACGCTCTGTACTTCATCTGCTAAAGATACCTGAACTTGTTTCTGTTCTCAATTTTTGCGTATTTACCTTCTCTTTTCTTTGTCCTTTCAGCGCCCCGAAAAGTGCATTGCGGTGGTGACTCACAGCAGCTTTTTGAAGCACTTGTTCATGCAATTTGGCGGCGACAAAAGCAGCACTGATAAGGACACCATCCAACGGCTAGCAGGCAACTGCGAGCTCCGGTACACTAGCATCTGAATCGTGCATCGAAGATGAATCAATACCTGGCTTACAAGAGCCACACTGCTTAGTAATTGCTTGCTCATTGCTTGGCCTAAAGCTCTCGATTCACCGTGGTTCCTTTGCCAATCGCTCCGCTGAATTTCACTTCTTCTTTATTCAAAAATAGGTCGGTGGTAATGTGCTCGCACGGAGTCAAGGACAGCCGCTCAGTAGGCTCCATGACCCCCACTGCTCCTGGCGGCCAGAGCCAATTTGCCAGCTCCTCCACCGTCAACACGGGAGAGCTCGACGAACCAACGACGACAAGTCCGTAGGCACCTGTATTTTCAAGCAGCTACCCTCATGGGGGCAAAATTTTGAGCATTTTTTCAAGACACGCAAAAGGCAGTAGAATTCAGTTGGATAAAGGCGTACCATAAAGCTACAGACCTGATGCGCATTCAAGACCCTGTATCATAGCAGATAAAATAAGAACCTCCTCTTCCTTGCCTGATATCTAAGATGAGCAAAAAGCAAGTAAGCTGCCAGTGAGCGCAATAAATTTTACATTGAACTTATTAAACCTTAAAACCTTAGCCTAGGGACCTCGAACGAACTGAGACCTTATTCGGTGTTCGCTGTATTGTGCATTGCGCATTGCAGATTATGAATGAATAGTGCATGAGAGCAGAGGAAGGTGATGTGTTTCTATACGAAGCCAAAGTATCAATTAACGGGTTTAATTCGATTCGGATTAAGCAAATAGCTAACTAAAACGAAATGGTATGTCTTCTGGCTAGAAAACAGAAAAATCCATAGGCCATCGCGCTTGTCTACCGCTACTGCGGACTGCACGCGCCTAAGTCTTCTCGGCTTCCAAGAGATCCAATACTTTCTTCAAAACTTCAGAGGGTCCTTGTGATGTGAGCAGCACAGGCAGCAGCCGAGAGGGCAGCTGCCTCGAAGCCCGGAGGCTGTTGGGACACAAAGTCTCCGCAGTAATAGAGCCGCAGCTGGTCGTCTGCCGCAAAGTCATTGCTGGTTT
>Ga0307930_1000387_pt1 | contig 35252 bp, 32 predicted proteins | sample OrgLakmetageno46_FD_203161 | JGI IMG/M metagenome (GOLD analysis project Ga0307930, IMG submission 203161) | Saline water microbial communities from Organic Lake, Antarctica - #46 | ecosystem: Environmental > Aquatic > Non-marine Saline and Alkaline > Saline | place: Antarctica: Organic Lake...
TTCATGTGGACGCCAAAAAATTCAATGAATTAATTGAAGATCCAAACACAGTTTTAGTAGATATGAGAAATCATTATGAAAGTGAAATTGGCCATTTTAAAAATGCAGTGACTCCAGACGTGGATACCTTTAGACAATCTCTAGATATGGTAGAGAAAGAATTAAAAGATCATAAAGAAGATAAGAATCTTGTCATGTACTGTACTGGTGGTATTCGCTGCGAAAAAGCTAGTGCTTACTACAAGCACAAAGGCTTTAAAAAAGTCTATCAACTAGAAGGGGGAATTATAGAGTATGCAAGGCAAGTAAAAGAGAATAGTCTGGACAATAAATTCTTTGGAAAAAATTTTGTGTTTGATGATCGCCGAAGTGAGAAGATCTCCAACGATGTGATTTCAAAGTGCCATCAATGTGGAAAAACATGTGATATTCACGTAAATTGTGCTAATGATGGTTGCCATCTTCTATTTATTCAATGTGAGGAATGTGCGAAGAAAAAGGATGGATGCTGTTCCCACGCCTGCCAAAATGTTGTTCACTTACCTCATGAAGAGCAAAAGAAATTGAGATCTGGTAGATTCGTTTGGAATAAAGAATTTAAGAAAGGGCGTTCGCCAGTTTTAAAATTTAAATAATGCCAATTTAAACTGGTAATATCTCAATAAATCGTTCCCTTTTTGCTTTCTTCTTATCAAAAATAATTGCCGTAATGTGAGCTGCACTAATTATTTTTAATTCAAATCAAAAAAATCGGGTTGAGTTATGTTGTAGTATAGTTCAATTTTTTTGTGAGATATTAAAAATCTAGTTTGATAAAGAGTTGAAATAAGCTAAGCTTCTACAGATTTGGTTTTGTCTTTTTTTAGCTTTTTCTTGCGATTGGAAATATAGACTCCAAACAAGATAACTACTCCGGCAGCTAACTGATAAAGATTGAATTTTTCTCCATCCAAAAATCCCCAAAACAAAGCAACGATGGGAATAAGATACGTCACTGATGTAGAAAAAACAGGATCTGAAAGCTGAATTAACCTATTGAAAAGTATCTTGGCTAGTGCTGTTCCAAATAAAGCTAATAAAACAATATAACCTAAGGAACTCTGTACAGTCTCCTGAGCTAAAAACTCCACATCAAAAAAACCAGTGAAGACCAGCATCACAAACGCTGGTGGGATCAATACTAAAAAGGATCCAGTTGCTATACCTAATGCAGAAATATCATCTAAGTAAGTCTTTAAAATGTTAGCATTGAAGGCATACATCAAAGAAGCAATCACAGGTAAGACGCCAAACCAGTAATTTTGATTTGGGTTTAAAGAGGCCCCTGCCAAAATAAGAAGAACAGATCCTGCTAAGCCTACTATCACTCCAGTGAATTGTTTTTTAAAAAATTGCTTGCTGAAAAATAAAACACCTGTAATAAGAGCTAGCAAAGGAACTGTAGAATTTAAAATAGAAGCGATAGTACTATCAATCTCAGTTTCAGCATAAGAAAATAATAAGGTTGGAAACATGGTACCTATAAATCCTGAAATAGTTATCCATTTCCATTGACTTTTCTTGATTTGCTTAACCTTTTTAAGCCCTATGATCAAAAGAAATACCCCGGTAATCAAGACCCTTAAAGCTGTTAGCTGAAGTGGAGAAAAACCGTCTAGACCTTTTTTTATAAGTATAAACGAGCTTCCCCAAAGTAAGGCTAAAGAGAAAAGAAATATCCACTTTAAATAATTTGAATTCAAATTTTTTATTTTTTACAAAAGTCTATTTTAAAAATGAATCCAATTAATAAATTCGGGTTAAAAAATTGAGGGTATTCCAAGTGGAAACAAAAAACCAACTTTTTAAAGCTGGTTTTTTGTGAATTTCTAAGGACTATTCATCCATTTGTGGGTACCAGTCCAATAGCTCTACGCTTATAGATGGATTTTTTGCATTGACCAAAGCCTTAAACCTCTCAATATCAGAAAGCCCACCTTGGCTACGATAATGGTAAGGGTAGACTTCTTTAGGCTCAAAAGCTAGTACACCTTCTGAAGCTGACTCTACATCCATAGTGTAAGGTAAATTCATACAAATAAAAGCTTTGTCGATCTCTTTCAAATTGCGCATTTCGTCCACATCTTCAGTATCCCCAGAAAAATAGACTCTAAAGTCATCTTTTTCGACCACGTATCCATTTCCTCTCCCTTTTACATGGCGAACTTCACTTGCATCCCCTCGATTATACATCGCTATTCCTTCAATAGTAAATCCATTCACGTCTATTGACTCTTCATTACCTAAAATAAGCAATCGATCAGAAAGCTGCTCACCAATCCTATCTGCAACTGCTTTTGGAACAACTATTTTTGTTGCTGAAGTTGAGACAGCTTTTAAAGTCTCTATATTAAAGTGGTCCCCGTGAATATCTGTCACCAAAATAATACTGGGCTCTGGCTGATTCTTAAAAGCCTCTTTTCCATCCACGGGGTCTATGTAAAAAACTGTAGAGTTGAGTGTAAATACGGCTGTTGCATGTGAGATTGGCGTAATACTAAAATCAGCTATTCCCTTTTCTATAGAAATAGCTTGCTCTTCTTTCTTAGCAGTATCTTCCTTTTGGGCTGTATCTTCTTTACATCCGATTAGAACTACTAAACCTGATATAACCAGCATTATTGACTTCATCATAAATTTAAATTTTTGTTGTACGCTTAATATAAGTGAATTTATATAAAAGAAGCTTTGTATTTTTTCACTGAATGGAGAAAGCTCAAAAACGGTAAAACTTCTTATTTCCATTTCAAGGTTTCCATTAAACGCCTTATATCTCTTTTAAGATAATCTGCTGCAGGAAGTATAGAGTCATAATTTGGTTTAGCGTCAAAGTATATAGCTCCTGTAAGAAAATGAGATGTACTATCCGTTAAATAAAACTGAGCTTGTGAAGCAGCATCGCCTTCTACTTCATAAAAGTTACCCGAGGTGTTATTTTTCTCATTTTGATAACTACTTGCTTTGATGAGATCTGCCTTTATGGTGTGTGTTTCTGGTAGTTTTTGAGCATCTATGAGTAATTCTCTTAGATTATTATTGACCGTAGAATACGTCAAATAGATTTTCGCATTCATTTTTGGATAACTTAGGTTTATCCAACAAGGCCGGTTTGGATTTTTTATGTCAACTTCTGCTGCTGAATTTTTTTCAAAAGAGAAAGGGCAATCAAATTCTACTTGTTTAAAACTTGAAGTATCGTAGGTTAAGGCTAAAAATCCAGAGGGTTTTGGCTGTGGCGATTCTCCACAAGAGACGATTAAGAGAAGGAGCAAAGCTAAAACTGATTTCCCCATCTTATTTGGTTTCATCAGGGTTAATTTTTACTTTAAGCTGAACAATTCGCTTACTATCTAAAGCTTCTACAGTAAAGTCGAAATTATGGAACTTGATGATCTGTCCTTTCTTTGGAAAACCTTTTGCTGATTCCAGTACAAACCCAGCAAGTGTTTCTGCTTCACCCTTATTGTATTCGAACATATCAATTTTAGGATCGCTTAACTTCATTATTTTATAGAGGTCTTTTAGCGGTATTTTACCTTCAAAAACATAAGTCGAATCGTTTATTTTTGAATAAATAACGTCTTCATCATCAAATTCATCGCTGATATCTCCAACAATCTCCTCTATAATATCTTCTAAAGAAATCAATCCACTGGTCCCACCATATTCGTCCACGACAATGGCTAAATGATTTTTCTGCTCTTGGAAATCTGTTAATAAGTCATCTAGTTTTTTATTTTCTGGCACAAAATAAGGTTCTCTAACTAAGGACTGCCAGTTGAAATCTTTTTGCTGAAGGTGAGGCAACAAATCTTTGATATAAAGTATTCCTGTAATATTATCCACATTGTCCTCATACACTGGAATTCTGGAATAACCATGCTCTATAATTTCAGGAACAATTTCAGAGAAGGGTTGCTCTACATTCAATGCAAAAATATCTAGTCTTGGTTTCATGACTTGCTTTGTATCGGTATTTCCAAAAGAAACGATACCCTGCAAGATTTTCTTTTCATCTTTTGAGGTATCCTCCTCATTTGTCAATTCTAAAGCTTGGGACAATTGATCTACACTCAGATTGGTTCTTTGCTTACCCAACTTGCTTTGTATGGTATTGGTAACCGACCGCATAGGAAGACTGAGCGGGGTAAGTAAGCGGTCTAGGATACTTAGCGGCAAAGCCATAAAATGTGCAAATTGTATGTTATTTCGGTTGGCATATACCTTAGGTAGGATCTCTCCAAACATCAAAATTAGAAAAGTCACTACGCCTACATCAATGATGAATTTGAGGCTAATTCCAAAAAATAGGGTGCTTGATTCTCCATAATATGTATCACTTATAGAGGCATACAGCAAGACTATAGCGATGTTTATAAAGTTATTAGCAATAAGAATCGTAGCCAATAGTTTCTTGGGTCTATCCAACAAATTGATAATAATCTGTTCTTGTTTAGACACATTACCTTCTTTTACATCAAAATCTGAGGGCTTTAATGAAAATAGAGCCACTTCTGAACCAGAAATAAGGGCTGATGCAATGAGGAGGACAAAAAATAGTATGATTTTGACTACATCAATAATTTCTATTGCTGAAAAAAAGATGAGACACGAGGGACCGGGTTCCAAAATTGAATTGATTTTTGTTTAAAAGGGTAGATCATCTTCTTCCTCTTCCATAGCCTGAGGTTTTGGAGATGGTTTTGAAGCAGTTTGTTGTTGAGAAGCTGGGGGTGCTTGAATTGGTGGTTCAGTAGTAGCTGGATCCTTTGGGGTTAAAAATGTAAATTCTAAACATTGTATTTCTGTAGAATATCTATCCATTCCTTTTTCATCCTGCCATTTCTTGGTTTTAATGCGACCTTCAATATAAACTTTATCTCCTTTTTTGAGGTATTTTTCACAGACTTCAGCGGCCTTATTTCTAACAACAATATTATGCCATTCCGTATTGCTTATTTTTTCGTTGGTAGCTTTATTGATGTACTCTTCATTTGTGGCCAAAGGAAAGCGGCCAATACAATTCCCACCTTCAAAATAATGCATCTTCACCTCATCACCAGTATGGCCTATGAGCATAACTTTATTAAGTGTTCCTGCCATGATATTTAATTTAATGTAAATGTAAGAAAAAGAATTATGCTAAAGAAAATTCAGATTCTATAAAATTCTGAATAAGAACAGGAACAGGAAGCTTTTGTAACTCCTTCAAATTACAGGTTTTTATCCCTTTTGAAAACTTTAGCTTAGAGAGGCTATCAACAGAAGAAACACGAATAAACGTCGCCATAATTTTTCGATGAGAAAGCAAATGAACTACGGGAACCTCATTCAATTTTTCAATATGATCTATAGGGAAATCACCTGCATCTAGGAGAGATTTTATGTCTTCCGAAGAAGGAGTTTCTAAAGGCTCTGCAGATTCTAATAATGGAAATTGATAAAGTCCTCTCCATATTCCTGCCCCGCTTCTTTTTTGAACAAGGGTGGTGTTATCTTGATCTACAAAAATCAAATAATTGAAGTAGCGTTTCTTGACGACTGTCTTTTTGATCTTTATGGGAAGTTCTTCGACTTTCCCTAGTTGATAGGCGGCACAATCTTGCTGAAATACGCAAAACATACATTTTGGAGATTTGGGTCGACAATGTAAAGCGCCAAACTCCATAATAGCTTGATTGTAAGTTGCAGGCTGGGAGGTATCCATAAGTTGTTGAGCTTTGGTTTTGAATTCCTTGACGCCTTCCGAAGAATTAATAGGGGTGTGAATTCCCAGAAATCTTGAAACAACGCGTTGTACATTCCCATCGACAACCGCTACAGATTCGTCAAAAGCAAAAGAAGCAATGGCTGCAGCGGTATAATCGCCAACTCCCTTTAAGGTTTTAAGGTCGTTAAAGTTGTCTGGAAACTTCCCTTTTAAGGTTTCACTAACATACTTAGCGGTAAAGTGAAGATTTCTTGCTCTGGAATAATATCCTAAACCCTGCCATAATTTCATCACTTCATCCTCTTCAGCTTTGGCAAGATTGTGAACAGTAGGAAATTGTTCTATAAACTTTTGAAAGTAAGGCAAGCCCTGCTTGACCTGGGTTTGCTGCAAAATAATTTCACTCAGCCATATTGTATAAGGATCTTTTGTATGCCGCCAAGGCAAATCTCTTTTTTCAGTTTCATACCAATTTAGCAAACGCTTAGAGAAATTCATTATTTACTTTTTGCAAGTATAATTCATATCCGCCTACTATTTAGGCCATTGTGTTTAATTATTGCGGATTAATTACTTATATTTGCAAGCTCAAAAAAATCTAAGATTAATCCTGAATAAATAATTTTGAATTATGACGAAAGCAGATATTGTAGCTAACATTTCAGACAAACTCGGTTTGGAAAAAGGTGAGGTCCAAGCTACTGTAGAAACCTTTATGGATGAAGTTAAGAATTCTTTAGAAGGTGGAGATAACGTGTATCTAAGGGGTTTTGGAAGCTTTATTGTAAAGACTAGGGCAGAAAAGACAGGTAGAAATATCTCAAAAAACACAACAATAAAGATTCCTGCGCACAATATTCCAGCATTTAAGCCAGCCAAAATATTTGTAGAAGGAGTCAAACAAAATGTTGAAGTAAAATAAATTTTAATAATCAATAAAAAATTAAGCTTATGCCAAGCGGTAAAAAAAGAAAAAGACATAAGGTAGCTACTCACAAAAGAAAGAAAAGAAGTAGAGCTAACCGTCACAAGAAAAAGTAGTAAAAAACCTACTTTTTTTATTAAAAACGTTCTTTGACTTCGAAATTTATAATTTAAATTTTTGTACCCTAAAATTGTAATCACAGCCTCAAAAAGGTCATGGTTACTTATGTATAATTTTGTCTGTAATAAAAACACAGACTCCTAAATCTAATACGCGTGAACAAGGAATTAATAGTACGATCTAGTTCCGACGCTGTAGATTTTGCCTTATTAAAAGACGGAAGACTCATAGAGCTTCATAAAGAAACAGAAGGATTTGATTTTTCTGTTGGAGATATTTTTTTAGCTAAAATTAGAAAAGCTTTGCCTGGACTCAATGCTGCATTTGTTAATGTTGGCTTTGAGAAAGATGGTTTTTTACATTACCATGACTTAGGACCAAACGTCAAAACCATGTTGAAGTTTGTTAAAAAAGCAACATCCAACCAAATGAAGAATTTCTCATTGAGAGATTATCCATTTGAACAAGAAATAGATAAAAATGGATCCATAGCAGATACGTTGCATTCCAATCAATCCATTCTCGTACAAGTTGTAAAAGAACCCATCTCTACAAAAGGCCCAAGATTGAGCAGTGAGCTCTCTCTTGCAGGCCGCTATATTGTTTTAGTTCCATTTTCAGATAGAGTTTCAGTTTCACAGAAAATTGAAAGTAAAGAAGAAAAAAGCAGGTTAAAACGACTGGTAAAGAGTATTAAACCCAAAGGCTTTAGCGTTATCATCAGAACAGTTGCCGAAGGCAAAAAAGTAGCTGATATCGATAAAGACCTTCAAAATTTGATGAAACGATGGGAAAATATGTGCAAGAAACTCAGTAAAGCACATCAGCCCTCGAAAGTTTTGGGTGAGCTTAACAAAGCTTCATCAATATTAAGAGATATTTTCAACGATTCGTTTACCTCAGTTTGTATAGACGATGATGTTATTTACACACAGATAAAAGATTATGTCGGAAAAATTTCTCCTGATAAAGAATCTATAGTTTCCAATTACGACTCTACTGTTCCAATTTTTGAAAAATACGGCATCGAAAGGCAAATAAAGACGTCTTTCGGGAAAACCGTAACTATGAAAAAAGGAGCTTATCTAGTTATTGAGCATACAGAAGCTATGCACGTTATAGACGTCAACAGTGGAAATAGAAGTAATAAGGCCAAAAATCAAGAAGATACAGCGCTCGAAGTCAATATGATAAGCGCTACAGAAATAGCACGTCAGTTGAGATTAAGAGACATGGGAGGAATCATAGTCGTGGATTTTATCGACATGAACAACCCAGATAATAGAAGAAAACTTTATGAACATCTCAAAGATGAGATGAGCGATGATAGAGCTAAGCATAAAATTTTACCCCCAAGTAAGTTTGGATTAATCCAAATCACAAGGCAACGAGTTCGACCAGAAATGAACATTAAAACTCGAGAAAAAAATCCTAATGCTGATGGTGAAATAGAGGCTCCTATTGTAATTGTAAACAAAATTAATATAGATCTACAAAAGATCTTAAAGAAAGGCACCAAAAAAATTACGCTTACTGCGCATCCCTTTATTGCTGCTTATCTTATGAAAGGCTTCCCTTCGCCGAGAAGCAAGTGGTTTTTTGATTCCAAAAAGTGGGTTAAAATCCAACCACGTGATGTTTACAATTATTTAGAGTATCATTTTTATGATCAGGATGGCACTCTCATCAAAGTTTAGTTATTATCAAAGAATTTTTAAAACCCCATACTCTATAATAGAGCATGGGGTTTTTTGTTTTTATACTTTAGCAGTCTCAATTTCTTTTTCAACTTATGACTAAAAATACCTTTCATTCCAAAAAATCGCTTACGGTAGATGAAGCTTTATTAAAAATGATGAACTATTGTGTGTATCAAGACCGATGCCATCAAGAAGTTGAAGAAAAACTAAAGGCCTTGGACATGTATGAGGATGCCAAAAATCACATCATTATAAAGCTACTTGAAGACGACTTTCTCAATGAAGAACGCTTTGCGAGAAGCTATGCTAGAGGTAAGTTCAGAATAAAAAAATACGGCCGTGTACGAATTACTCGGGAGTTAAAATCTAGAGCTATTTCCGTTTACAATTTAAAAGCTGGACTTTCTGAAATTGATGAGGAGGAGTATATAAATACTCTGCGAGACCTTGCCCAACATAAACTAAATATCACTAAAGAAAGTAACGTCTATAAAAAACGACAAAAAATCTATCAACATCTTGCCTATAAAGGCTACGAAACAGAATTGATTTACGAGGTCATCCATGATCTACTTCCTATGTAATTCTTTTTCTATATACCTGCTTTGTCGCTTATGGGCAAACTCATTTTTATAGTTAATCCACTTATCACCTTTTAATTTACGCATAAGATTTTCGACCCCACGCATGATGGTAAGGTTATAAAGAGCTTTGCTTATATTTTTGGTTCCTCTAGGTAGGGTTCTCAAACTCATAGAAAATCCAGAAGTGAGATACGTCATGTTGTGCCAATATCCTCCTGGCATATACAGAGCCTCACCATGCTCCAAATAAGCCTCATAACCTTTGGCTAGAGTAAGCGCTGGGAATCTATCCAAATCTGGGTTATTAAAATCGATTTCATTGAGACTTATAAGAGCGTTTGGAACTTTATACAAGTATTTCGTTTGTGAGGGAGGGTAGATAATACAGCGTTTTTTGCCTTCAAAATGAACATGAAGAATGTTTGCAAGGTCTATATCGTAATGCATAAACACAGAAGTATTTTGGGCCCCAAAGAATAAAAAGGGGAGTTGGTCTAGAAATTTCAAGCCTAGATCTGGCATTGTAAAATGACGCTTAAGCTCTGGAACTTCTTTTATTAAATTGAAAAGAAAAACTCTAAAGTCTGTCGGCCCTTTTTGTAACAGATTTACATAATCTTTGAGTTTCATTTTAGCATGTGCCTCATTGAATTTATCTTTAGCAGAAGCAGGTCTTTTATCGTATAAAGGGACTTCTAGCTCTGGTGCTATATTACTTAGGTAGTTTAGTGACCACTTGTGGTAGGCTTCCCAGTCGTGAGTAAGTTGTTCTATAACTAATGGCTTTTGAGGTTTAACATAGTTCTCGACAAAGTCTTTTGGTGAAATTGTTTTAGTTCTTTCAACCTGTTCTAAGTTTAGATTTTTAATGGAGTCTTTCATATATATAAGTAAGCTTCATTTTGGAATGTTACCAAAATGAAGCTTATGCTCTGTTATTTTATTAGAAAAAATGTAGTCCTTATGCCTTGGTTTTTGATTTAGCTTTGGCTTCTATGTTACGCTCTATGGTGTGTCCTGGACGAGACCACTTTGGCTTTTCACCTAAGTGTTTGTATTTAGACTCTTCGGCAGAAACAGATTGAGGTTGAGACTTTTTCTCGAAGGCTTTCTGCGGTTTTAAACCCAATAACTTGAACATCTCCATGTCGTCATCTACATTTGGATTGGGAGTAGTTAATAATTTATCTCCTGCAAAAATAGAATTAGCCCCTGCAAAAAAGCACATGGCTTGTCCTTCTCTACTCATGTCTGTTCGTCCAGCAGATAGTCTTACCTGAGTTTCTGGCATCACAATTCTTGTAGTAGCTATCATGCGCAGCATTTCCCAAATGGATATTTTCTGTTGTTCTTCCAGAGGAGTTCCTTCTACGGGTACTAAGGCATTGATAGGTGTGGACTCTGGTTGTGGATTTAACGTTGCTAGAGCTACTAGCATCCCCGCTCTGTCTTCAAGAGATTCTCCCATTCCTATAATTCCGCCACTACATACCGTCACCTTGCTTTTACGAACATTGCTTATGGTGTCTAGTCTGTCTTGGTAACCGCGCGTAGAAATCACCTCTTTATAATATTCTTCAGATGAATCCAGGTTATGGTTATAGGCATAAAGCCCTGCTTCAGCTAAACGTTTGGCTTGGTTTTCTGTAACCATACCTAAAGTACAGCAAACTTCCATATCCAATTTATTGATGGTTCTTACCATTTCTAAAACAGTATCAAACTCTTTTCCATCTTTTACATTCCTCCATGCCGCTCCCATGCAAACTCTTGAGCTTCCTGAAGACTTTGCTCTTAAAGCTTGAGCTTTTACTTGAGAAACACTCATTAAATCGTTTCCCTCAATGTCGGTGTGGTATCTAGCTGCTTGAGGACAATATCCGCAATCTTCAGGACAACCTCCAGTTTTGATAGAAAGCAAAGTAGAAACTTGAACCTTGTTAGGATCGTGATGTATTCTGTGTACAGTTGCTGCCTCATAAAGCAACTCCATTAAAGGTTTATTGTAAATGGCTAATATTTCCTCTTTGGTCCAATCGTTTCTTGTCATGCTCATATGTTTAGTAGCTCAAAAATAGAAAAAACTCTGAGCATATTCTATTTTGAATGAAATTTGAATCAAATTTATTTGTGATGCTTAGGCTTTTCTAACAAAATGCTTACCGCATTGCCACCAAAACCAACAGCGTTTACCAAAACAGATTTAACAGGTCCAGAAGAGTTTTGCTGCTTATAAAACGGATTTTCATAGAATTTTCTTTGGTTAAGCATTTGTAGAGCCATTTCAATACTCAGCATACCAGAAGCACCAAACGTGTGACCTAGCTTCCATTTATTGGTTGTTAATAAAGGTGTTTTAGCAAAACTTTTTTTGATAGCAGCTAATTCTGCTTGGTCACCTTTTACAGTCCCTGGTGCATGAAGAACTATGGCGTCGACCTCTAAACGCTCTGCTTCATTTAAGGCCATTTTCATAGATTTCTGAAAGCATTGGGCATCAGAAGAAATAGAAATATTATGTCTAATCTGTTCAGTAGCATACCCAAATCCGGTGATCTCTGCAATGGCTTTTTCGCTGGATCGAGACATCACAGCGGACGCCGATCCTTCCCCGAGAACCAGAGAGTTTTGGGTTTTATCCATTTTTAAGCTTTCACAAGGCTTTGGCGTGTCCAGTCTGGAGTATAATTTTAAAGCTTGCATTTGGGCAATTGTAAACTCGGTAAGTGGAGCTTCTGCTCCTCCTACAATAAACAGGTCACTCATGCCTGCTTCCAGCCATGCTTTTGCGTTAAGCATCGCATGCAATGCTGTAGAACAGGTAATTGAGTGGCTTATATCTGGACCATCAACACCTAAATCCTGAGCTACCCATGAGGAAATGTTTCCTAAAGTAGTGGTAGGGGAAGACAACGGAGACAAGGGCTCACCTTGAAGAAATGCTTTGTGGTATTTTTCAAATAAGCTTGTTGCTCCTCTTGAAGAGCCAATATTAATTCCTGTAGATTCAGTTTTAAAATCAAGACCAGACAGGGCTTGCCTAGCTGTATATATCGCCATTAATACCGACTTGTCTAAGTCTCTATACTTTGGATTTTCTTGTGATAATTTGGTCAATTCTATAAGTGATTCTGAGGAAAGGCGAGCGGCCATTACCGAAGACGAATTCAATTTCAGTGTTGAAAAATGATTAGATCCATTTTCGTAATTTTTATTAATTGTATGCTGATCGTGGCCTAAAGCAGATATCGCGCCAAAACCATTAATGTATATGGGGTGTCTCAAGTCTATAGTTTTTTGCAAAGATCGAAAAAACTTGAGTTTGGTACTATCAAATCCAATATTATAACTCCAAAGAGTTAATGGAATACCTCTAGTAATTATTTGGTATATTTGTTTACAAATACGAAATTTTAATCTTCAGCGTTCTTACTTAAGAACGCTTCAATATATATAATTTATGGGATGTACCAGTTGCTCGACCGGAAAAGATGGTCAACCTAAAGGCTGCCAAAACAATGGAACCTGCGGAACAGATGGATGTAATAAACTCACCGTTTTCGATTGGTTATCGGACGTAGAACTTCCTAGAGGCCAAGAAGCCTTCGATTGCGCGGAAGTAAGATTTAAAAATAGCAGAAAAGAGTTTTTTAGAAACACTAAAAAACTAACGCTTTCTATAGGGGATATCGTAGCTACTGAATCTTCTCCAGGCCATGATATAGGTATCGTTACCCTTACAGGTGAACTCGTAAGAGTGCAGATGAAAAAGAAAAAAACAGACCCTGAGTCCGACGAAATCCCTAAAATTTATAGAAAAGCATCTCAAAAAGACATCGATGTTTGGCAAATTGCTAGAGAGCGTGAAGAAGCCATGAAGGTAAAAGCTAGGCAGATTGCAATTCGATTGAAGCTTAAAATGAAAATAAGTGATATCGAATTCCAAGGAGATGGCTCAAAAGCTGTCTTTTATTATACAGCAGAGGAACGCGTCGATTTCAGACAACTCATCAAGGAATTTGCTTATGAGTTCAAGACAAGAATAGAAATGCGGCAAATAGGCTTTAGACAAGAAGCTGCTAGGCTTGGAGGTATAGGTTCTTGCGGTCGTGAGTTATGTTGTTCAACTTGGCTAACAGATTTTAGAACTGTAAAGACTTCCGCAGCTAGATATCAACAACTTTCTCTTAATCCATTAAAGCTTGCAGGGCAATGTGGTAAGCTAAAATGTTGTCTTAACTACGAATTGGATACTTATCTCGAAGCCTTAAATGACTTTCCAAGACAAGATCAAAAATTAACTACTCAAAAGGGCGATGCTGTCTGTCAAAAAATTGACATTTTTAAAGGGAAACTTTGGTACGCCTATGAAAAAGAGTACAATAACTGGATAGAGCTAGACACTGATGCGATAAAAATTATTTTAAAAGCTCAACGCGATAAAAATCCGGTAGCTAGCCTAGAAGAATTCACCAGTGAAATTATTCTAGAAAAAACAGCATTTGAAAATACTGTAGGCCAAGATAGCTTAACTCGTTTTGATAAACCAAAACAAAAAAATCCTCACAATAAAAGAAAGTCTAGTAAACATAAGAAGTCCAAAAGAAATAATGCTAACTCGTAGTTTATCACTTGTTTTTATCCTTTGTTTTAGCTTTTTAAGTTGTGATAATCAGCTGGCGTTTTCAGACTATAGGAGTTTTTCTGATGGATGGAAAAACACGGATACTTTGGAATATTCATTTGAAGCGCCAGATACCGTTAATCCTTTCCATTTGTTTTTTAACACGAGGGTAAATCAAGACTATGAATTCGATAATCTATTCCTTATTACCAACATTCAATTTCCTAATGGAATGCAAATTGGTGACACGCTGGAATATAAAATGGCTTATCCAAACGGTGAATTAATGGGTGAGGGGTTTGGAAGTATCAAAGAAAGTAAATTATGGTATAAAGCGGGTGTTACTTTATCAGAGCAAGGAACTTATACTTTAAAGATCAACCAAGTCATGAGAAAATTTGGAAAGATTAAAGCTCTAGACACCCTGAAAGGAGTCATGGATTTTGGAGTCCATATTGAAACCATACCAAAACAGAAACAAGAAAATTAATTCTTTCAAAAGAATATGGGAGAGAACATATCATCAAAAATAAGTTTTAAAAAGTATATTTTAGGATTCTGGATCTTATTTTTATCTGGTGTCTTAGGAATTGCTTTAATTTTTTTATTAGCCAGTTGGGGAGCCTTAGGAACCATGCCCACCTTTGAAGAGTTGGAAAATCCAGAAACCAACTTAGCGACAGAGGTTATCTCCATAGATGGAGAAACTCTAGGAAAATATTTTAAGGAAAATAGGACGCCCATCAATTATGAGGATCTTCCAGATCACCTTATCAACGCTTTAGTCTCTACAGAAGACGAAAGATTCTACAGTCATTCAGGCATAGACGCTAGAGGAACGCTAAGAGCTGCTATTTATCTGGGCTCAAAAGGTGGGGCGAGTACCATTACCCAACAACTTTCCAAACTTTTGTTTACAGATCCTAATAAAAGAGGAACTTTCAATAGAATTATACAAAAGGTAAAGGAATGGGTTATCGCCGTAAGACTGGAAGAGCAGTATGCTAAAAACGAAATTATCACGATGTACCTTAATAAGTTTGATTTTTTATATCAAGCTGTGGGAATTCGTTCAGCTTCTAGAATTTATTTTTCTAAAGAACCAATAGAGTTGACGATTGAAGAGTCCGCTACATTGATAGCTATGCTGAAAAATCCGATTCTCTACAATCCAGTTAAAGATCAGTTTAAAAAGAATTCTATAGAACGGCGAAATCAAGTTCTAAAACAAATGGAGAAAAATGGATTTTTAACCACGATAGTTAAGGACTCTTTGCAAAAACTTCCATTGGGAACATACTTTTCTCCAGAACAGCACGATGACGGGATCGCTACTTATTTTAGGGCTTATGTCCAAGAGTTCATGAAAGACTGGATTGATGACAATCCAAAACCAGACGGAAGTTCTTACAGCATGTATAGAGATGGTCTGAAGATCTATACGACTTTGGATTTTAAAATGCAGGGTTATGCTGAAGGTGCTGTAGAAAAGCACCTTAAGAATCTTCAAAAAGAGTTTGATGCTCAAAATAAAGAGAACAAAACAGCTCCTTTTAGAAGTCTCAGTTCTTCAGAAATAGAGAGTATCCTTAATAAGGGAATCAAAAATTCTGATCGCTATAAAACCATGCGTCGACAAGGAATTGATAAAGACTCTATCACGGCTGCTTTTGATAGGAAACGAGAGATGCGTTTATTTTCATGGGAAGGCCCCATCGATACTATAATGACTCCCAGAGATTCCATAAGATATTATAAATCCTTTTTGAACACGGGTATGATGTCGATGACTCCTCAGACAGGAGAAATAAAAGCCTGGGTAGGAGGCGTCAACTATAAATTTTTTAAATATGAGCACGTTAAACAAGCGAAGCGTCAAGTAGGGTCTACCTTTAAACCTTTTGTCTATGCTACTGCCATAGACCAATTGCACTTATCACCCTGTGATGAATTTCCAAACACACCTTTTACAATACCAAAAGGACGACATGGTGTTACCGAAGATTGGACGCCAGACAACAGCGGTGGCGGTGAATACGGTGGGATGAAAACTCTTAAACAAGCTCTGGCTGAGTCTATCAATACTATTACAGCTCGTGTTATTAATAAAACAGGCCCTGAAAGTGTCATCAACCTCATCGATAAATTAGGTATCGATACCTCAAATATACTTCCTGTAGCAGCTATAGCTTTGGGTACCCCAGATATAAGTGTTTATGATATGGTCTCTGCCTACAGCACTTTTGCCAATAAAGGGGTTCATGTAAAACCTTATGCCATCCAACGTATAGAGGATAAAAATGGAACTATTCTATATCAACATCAGCCACAAAGTAGTGATGTCTTAAGCGAAGAATCTGCTTTTGTGACTATTAAGCTTTTGGAAGGTGTCACTCGGTTTGGTTCTGGACGAAGGTTAAGAACCAATTCAGATTATGCCAAAGGAACCGAAGTTTATAAAAGAGCAGTTACTGGCTATCCCTATGCTCTAGAAAATGATATTGCTGGTAAAACAGGAACGACTCAGAATCAAAGCGATGGTTGGTTTATTGGTATGGTACCAAATCTAGCCACTGGAGTTTGGGTAGGAGGAGAAGATAGGAGTGTAAGGTTTCCAACAATTACCTATGGACAAGGGGCAACTCTAGCTTTACCTATCTGGGGAATGTACATGAAAGACATTTACAAAGATGGCACTTTGAACATCTCTAAAGACGAATTTGAAAGGCCTGACGATTTAAATATCCAGATCGATTGTAATGAAGCTTTCGATGAATTCGAGAACGAAGAGGGAGAAAATAAAGAGGCTATAGAATTTGAAATTGATTTCTAAACATTATCACTGGCAAACCATTCCGCAAATGCCGTCCCTGTCTCTCTAAGTTTTAAAGAGTGTAGTTTAATTTTAGGATCTAATTTACTTTGTATACTGTTAGCAAAATCTATCACCATATTTTCACTTGTAGGTTGATAGTCTACAAGTATAACATCGTGCCCAGAGGATTTTAAAGTTTGTGCTAGCTCTATATGCGGCGTTTCTTTATTAAGAATGATAGCATGGTCCATTTTATCGACCACTTGAGATTTTACAATGTGTTTTAAATCTCCAAAGTCTATGACCATTCCGCATTTTACATTGTCCATATCTGTGATAGGTTCTCCAATAACGGTTACATCCAGTTTATAACTATGACCATGAATATTTCTGCATTTGCCATCATAGCCATATAAAGCATGTGCGGTTTCAAAAGTAAATTGCTTAGTAACTCTAATTTTTGCCATAGTTTAATAAATTACTGCAAATGTAATAGATTTAAGAAATCTAATAGTGGAATCGGCTTTAAAAATATAAACAACAAGTGATCCTGTTTTTTGCTAATTTTATATCCACAGATTAATACCAATTTAAACCTATAATGTCGCAATAAATCGTTTCTTATTCGCTTGCTTTTTATCAAAAATAATTACCATAACTAAGGCTATGCTAATTATTTTTAACTTCAATCAACCAAAAAATAATTCAATTTATTTATACGACATTATAAATTTATATAACTCCTTTTTAATGGCTCAAACACGTCTTATTGAAGATCTTTCTTCTAAAGAAAATCCTCTTTTTGAACAATTAATTTCTGATTTGTTACAGCAAAATTATTCCATATGTGATAATTTCTTTGAGCTTAAACTTATCGATAGCTTAAAAGATCGACTTAAAACTCTGCATAACCAAAGTGAACTAAAAAAAGCAGCTATTGGAAATAAAGTAAATGAATCTATCAGTAAAGCTATTCGAGGAGATTATATTCAATGGATCGATGAGCCAGAGGCCAATCCTGTAGAGCGTCTTTTTTTTGAAGCCATCAATACCTTCAAGGACTATTTAAATAGGACCTGTTTTATGGGGATCTTGCACCAAGAGTTTCATTACGCGGTATACTCTGAAGGCACTTTTTATAAAAGGCATTTGGACACATTTCAAAACGATGATAGACGAAAACTATCTATGGTTTGTTACCTCAATGATGACTCATGGAATAAGACTAACGGTGGAGAGCTTGTCATTTATCCAGAGAATTCTAATGAGGTGATTATTCATGCTCTACCAGGGCGAGTGGTTATTTTTGAAAGTCAACTTTTAGAGCATGAAGTAAGACCCATATTGAAGGATCACCGCTTAAGTATTACTGGATGGTTTAAAACAAGATAATATCACATTAATATCCTAGTAAAGGATTCTCATTTTAATGGTGTTGTCTATTCTTTTAAATTCTTTTAAGGTGTCCAGAGAGTTGTTTTTGGAAATATCAAGAACCACATAGCCAACTTCAAGATTAGTGCTTAAATACTGTCCTAAAATGTTGACGTCTAGTTTAGAAATAATAGAGTTTATTTCCGAAAGAACACCAGAGACATTTTTATGAATATGCAAAATCCTATGTGTATCTTCTATTTTTGGTAATGATAATTCTGGGATAGACTTGCTACCAAGACTTGCTCCACTTTCTATATACTTTATCAATTTGGATGAAACGTCTAAGCCAATATTCCATTGCGCTTCTTCTGTAGATCCACCAATATGGGGCGTTAAAATGACATTAGAGACATTTTGTAAGGGGGAAGTGAATTCTTCACTTTTATTCTTAGGTTCTTTAGGAAACACGTCTACTGCTGCACCGCCAATGCGTTTTTCCTCCAAAGCTTCTTTAAAAGCTGAAATGTCAACAACATCGCCGCGACTCATGTTGACTAATAATTGCCCTTTTTGAAACCAATTGAGTACCTGCTTATCAAATAAATTTTTAGTCTGTTTTGTTCCAGGAACATGGAGAGTGATGATATCGCAATGTTCTATTAGAGACTTCAAGTCGCTTATTTCTTCAGCATTTCCAAGTGGCAACTTGTTTTCAACATCATAATAAAATACGCGTAATCCCATAGCTTCTGCCAAAATAGAAACCTGAGACCCAATATGGCCATAGCCCACAACCCCCAAGCGTTTTCCCCTAATTTCATGCGCATTGGTAGAATCTTTGTCCCATTCTCCTGCATGAGCGGCCCTGTTTTTATCTGGAATCCTTCTAATAAGCATAATAGCAGATGCAATTACCAATTCTGCTACAGAGCGTGTATTACTAAACGGAGCATTAAAGACACACACCCCAGCTTTATTGGCTGCTTCAAGATCCACTTGGTTAGTGCCTATACAAAAACAACCTATTGCCACGAGTTTTTCAGCTTTTGTAATCACCTCTTCGGTCAATTGAGTTTTGGATCTCACACAAACCACTTTAGCATCTTTTAAAACAGTGTCTAGTTCTTCTCCAGATAAAGCGCCTGTATGCTGTTCTATTTGAGTATAACCTGCCCTTTTAAAACTGTCTACAGCAGACTGACTGATATTTTCTAAAAGGACTATTTTCATTTTGCCCTTTGGAAACGATGTTTTGAGTGGTGACATATTCTGGCTTTAAAAAAATTAAGCTCCAAAAGTATGAAAATTACACTGAAGAGGGGTAAAAATGTATTTGATTTATCTGTTGTAATTAAAGTCGATCATCCTTAAATTAATTCAATTCCATCTGCAACTGAATCAGTTTACGGTAGAGCCCGTTTTCGTTTTCAATCAAATCCAAATGTGCTCCTTTTTCAATGATTTCTCCGTTTTCTAGCACCAAGATTTGATCAGCATTTTTGATGGTAGAAAGTCGATGGGCGATAACAAACGAGGTTCTACCCACCATAAGTTTTTCTAAAGCATCTTGTACTAGTCTTTCTGACTCAGAATCCAAAGAACTCGTCGCCTCGTCTAAAATCAAAATGACGGGGTTTTTAAGGACTGCCCTAGCTATAGCTACCCGTTGACGCTGTCCGCCCGAAAGCTGAACACCTCTTTCTCCAACAATAGTTTCATACTGTTCAGGAAAAGACATTATAAAATCATGTGCATTTGCTTTTTTAGCAGCTTCCATAATTTCTTCGTGAGTAGCCTTTGGCTTTCCGTAAGCTATATTTTCCTTTATACTTCCTCCAAATAGTAAAATATCTTGTGGAACAATTGCCATTTGACTTCGTAAATCGTGCAGTGTAAAGTTGGAAGCTGGAATACCGTCTAATAGCATTTGACCTTCTTGGGGTTCGTAGAATCTCAAAATAAGAGAAGCAATAGTTGATTTTCCTGCACCACTAGGCCCCACAATAGCAATGGACTCTCCCTGTTGGGCTTTAAAATTGATGCCTTTTAAAACTGTTATTTTTTGACGTGTAGGGTAGGAGAACTTAAGATTTTCAAAACTCAATTCACCTTTAATAAGCATTGGTGATTGGTCTTCTTCAATTACTTCTGGTTCTTCATCTATAATATCAAATACGCGTTCTGTAGCGCCAATTGCTTTTTGGATTTGAGCATACTGTATAGGTAAACCCCCTATAGATGCTCCCACAAAAATAGTATAAAGTATAAAAGTGATCAATTCGGATTGGGTGAGCTCTCCAATGTTTTGAAGCTTGACGGCATACCAGACCAAAAGAACGATAGCTCCAAAAATGCAAAAAATAATAAACGAGGAGAATGCTCCGCGAGCAAGACCTCCTTTTATAGCGATTTTCTTGATATCGTTGACAGCAAATTTATACCTCAACATCTCAAAAGCTTCGTTAGTAAATGCTTTCACATTCGCAATTCCTTGTAAGCTTTCTCCAACAATAGTATTGGAGTCTGCTACTTTATCTTGCGCTTCTTTAGATAGCTTTTTTATAAATTTTCCAAAAATCACAGCTACGATTGCGAAAATAGGAATGGTAGCTAACATTAATAAAGAGAGTTTTACAGAGGTGAAAAACAAGGCTGAAATGCCCCCAATCACAATAATCATTTGCCTTAAAAATTCTGCGATTCCTGTAGTAAACGTGTCTTGTATTTGGGAAATATCTGCAGCTACTCGGCTATTGAGCTCGCTAACACGTCTAGAAGAAAAAAACTGCATCGGCATTTTGACTAAGGTGTTGTAGGTGTCTTGGCGTATGGCAGAAAGCATATTCTCGGTCACATCTACGAAAAGAACAACACGAAAGAAAGAAAAAATAGCCTGAGCGGTAAACAGCCCTAAGAGTATTAGCCCCATTCTATTGATATCCTCTGAAGTGAAATCTGCAGTCTCAATCAAATCTCCCATCAACTTAGGAAATAGCAATGCCGTAACCCCAGTAAAACCTAAAAAAATTATTCCTATAATCAACTTCCACTTGTGTGGACCGACGTAAGAGAATAAACGGAGAGATTTTTTTAGATTTTGTTTATTGAGTTTTACCTTAGGAAGGTCAGATTCTTTTTTTCTTTTCGCCATTCGTTTTTATTCTTCTTTTCGATACGCAGCAAAGTTAACTTTAAGCCTCAACTTAACCTCTTAACTTAACTTAAAAATCATAAAACTTGTCTTAAAACAAAAAATGGGGCAGATACAAATCCAATAGAAAACACACAGGGTAAACTAAAGAACAAGATTATTGAAAGTTGAGTCCTTCTTAACAAACTTTCTTACCTTACATTTTTTAGAAAATTAAAATTATGAAAAAGCTATTATTGTCTGCTTTTGTTGTGTGTATTCAGCTCACAGCTTGGGCACAAATTGAAAGTGCTCCAGAAAGAACAGAGGGCGAAGGACCCTGGTCGCAATTGATTATTCGAGGAGTCACCTTAATCAATGGAAATGGGGCGCCTCCATTAGGGCCCGTAGATATTGTTGTGGAGGAGAATAAAATTGTGGAAATTAAAACAGTGGGATATCCTGGTGTAGAGATACAGGATAGCAATAGACCAAAGCTTAAACCTGGCGGAAAGGAATTGGAGGCCTTTGGAATGTATCTCATGCCTGGCTTTATAGATATGCACGGGCATATTGGAGGAGAAGCTCAGGGCGTTACTGCAGAATATGTTTTCAAATTATGGATGGGCCATGGGGTGACGACTATAAGAGATCCTTCCGCTGGTAACGGGTTGGACTGGGTATTGGAACACAAAGCAAAATCTGCTAAAAATAAAATTACAGCTCCAAGAATTTTGGCATATACCGCTTTTGGTCAAGGCCGTAAATCAAAAATAAGTTCTGTAGATGAAGCTAAGAAATGGGTTCAGGAGAATGCTAAAAAGGGTGCAGATGGCATTAAATTTTTTGGAGCGAAGCCAGAAATTATGCAGGCCGCTTTAGAGGAAAATAAAAACTTGGGCTTGCGTTCTGCTATGCATCATGCTCAAATGGACGTCGCCAGATGGAATGTAATAAGTTCTGCCAGAGCAGGGTTAACAAGTATGGAACATTGGTACGGACTGCCAGAAGCCCTATTTACGGATAGAACCGTTCAGCATTACAAGTTAGACTACAATTATAACAATGAGCAGGATCGATTTTCTGAAGCTGGAAAATTATGGGAACAGGCAGCACCACCTTATTCTGAGAGGTGGAATGAAGTGATGAACGAATTGATTGAGCTTGATTTTACAATAGATCCTACCTTCAATATTTATGAAGCGAGTCGTGATCTAATGCGAACTAGACGGGCAGAATGGCACGAAGACTATACCATGCCATCGCTTTGGGAATTTTACCAACCTAGTAAAATATCGCATGGGTCTTACTGGCATTCTTGGGGAACAGAACAAGAAACAAACTGGAGAAAAAACTATCAATTATGGATGACTTTTGTGAATGAATATAAAAACAGGGGAGGAAGAGTGACCGCTGGATCCGATTCTGGGTTTATTTTCCAACTTTATGGATTCGCTTATATCCGCGAATTGGAATTACTTAGAGAAGCTGGTTTTCATCCACTGGAAATCATGATGTCTGCTACACTAAACGGGGCTGAAGCCTTGGGTATGGAAGATAAGATTGGATCTGTTGAAATTGGTAAACTAGCCGATTTTGTCATTGTAGAAGAAAACCCGTTGGAAAATTTGAAGGTCCTCTATGGAACTGGTGCCATCAAGTTGACTGAAAATAACGAAGTGACCAGAGTGGGAGGTGTAAAATACACCATTAAGGATGGAATCATTTATGATGCCCAACAATTGCTTGAAGATGTCAAGAAAATGGTGAAACAAAACAAGGACAAAACAGGTTATGAAATTAAACAACCCGGTATGAAATAATATTTTCACTTGAAAGTCTTAGAAAACGCCTGCATAATTGAAGCCAGTAAGTTAAATTCATAATAAAAACAGTATTTATTTAACAGGATGTTATTTTTTAACCTTTTAAATTGCTGTATTATCATGTTTATGAGTAGTTTAATTTTAAATTATATATTATGGGCATTAAAAATTTTCAAGGCCAGCAAGTTGGAGAGGCCAATATACAAGCAGAAAAAATAACGGTTAGAGACTGTATGTCAAAAAACATGATTCTTTTTAACAAAGCTCAAAGCGTTATTGAAGTGGTAGAAATACTCATAAAGTTTAGAATTTCTGGTGGACCCGTCGTTGATGAACAAAAGCGCGTCATAGGAATTATCTCTGAAGGAGATTGCATTAAGCAAATTTCTGAAAGTCGATATTACAATATGCCTATGGAAGATGTGAGTGTCGAAAAATACATGTCTAAAGATGTGAATACCATTTCTCCAGATGTCAATCTGTTTGATGCTGCACACCTCTTCTTAAAATCTAAGATACGCCGTTTCCCTGTGGTAGAAAATGATAGAATTATAGGTATTGTAAGTCAGAAAGACATCTTAAGAACAGCTTTGATGCTGAAGGGTTTTAGTTGGAAGCATAATAAGTGACTTTATTTTTGATATTTATTATGCTTAACGAGCCTATTTTTTTTGATTCCCATCAGGAATCTGAGCATTTTAAAAGGATAAATTAGATGTTGACATATTAAAATTAGGATACCGAATAAAATCAATACCAAAAAAAGTACTTCGGCAAAATATAGGTATTAGGTTTTATATTACAATAGGCTAAAACAACTATTACCATTAGGTGTATCTCATAAATTCAGATAAAGAGACTCGTTGACTTTTTTAAATAGTTTCGTCCTTTTCAATAGTTAAATAGTGAAGAGCTATTTCACCAAGTAAGTTGTAAAACAGAGACAACAGTGATTTTGAAATTGAGTATCCTTAAGCATCTTGAAAGGCTTCCAAAACGCAGATACCGTATTAAATAGAATTCCAGATGTAAAAATATCCATAATATAATGCCGATGAAAAATTAGTAATATCCTTGGAATCATAAGGGTATAATACTAAAGAACATCCATAGAAAATGCAAAAATAGTATCAGGTCACTTTCAATAGTAGACTTTTTTTTGCTCTTTTTTTCACATTATTATTTTCTCCAATTTTTTAACCAATTCAAAATTAGCTGTCCCAAAACAGTTTCATTTAGAGTCTGATTTTAAATGCTTTTAAAAATGATCGAATACTACCAAAAAGAGCCTTGATTTCCGAGGCTCTTTTGATTAACCACACCAATTTAATTTTTTATTTATCGATGTTTTTAATTTCATTACTTCACAGAATATCTGTTTTTGTACATGATTTATTTTAAGTTTTTTGACAGCATTATTTAAAGTTTCACTACCATCTTACCTTTATTTTTCCCTTCGAAAAGATCCAAAAAGGCTTGCGGTATAGTTTCAAATCCTTCTTGAACCGTTTCGATATACTTGAGCTTGCCATCTTGCAACCACTCCGCTAATTGTTTTATTCCAGCAGGATGTTTATCTGCATAATCAAAGATGATAAAGCCTTGCATCAAAGAGCTGTTCTTAATTAGAAAAGGTTGAACGCTTGTGCTTTTGGGCAACTCTGTGTTATTGTAGACAGAGATGGCTCCACAATTAACTGTTCTTGAAAATTTATTAATATTGAAGAGGACTGCCTCCGAAATCTCACCTCCAACGTTATCAAAATATACATCTACACCCTCAGGACAAGCTTCTGCAACGGCTTGAGTCATGTTTTCGGTGGTATTGTAGTTGATGCCTTTATCAAAGCCAAAGTCAGATTTAATGATATTTACCTTTTCATCACTCCCAGCAATTCCTACGACGTGTAAGCCCAGAATTTTTCCGATTTGTCCTACAATGCTTCCAACTGCTCCTGCAGCTCCAGATACGACTAGAGTCTCCCCTTCTTTGGGTTTTCCTATCTCGGTAAGTCCAAGGTAAGCCGTCAGTCCAGTCATTCCCAAAATACCTAAATAAGCAGAAAGTGGAGCTTTGCTAGGATCTACTTTTTTCAAACTATCCTCCTTGGCGACTTGTGTTTCTTTCCACTCTAGAACTCCAGAGACGAAATCACCGATGTTAAAATTATCACTCTTGGAGTCTATAACTTCAGCAATAATTCCAGAGACAATGGGCTTATTAAGCTCAAAAGGTTCAACATAAGACTTAGCATCGCTCATTCTCCCTCTTAAATAAGGATCTACAGAAACATAGGTTGTGCGAAGTAACACCTCTCCTTTCTGGAGTTCTTTTACTTCTGAAATAGCAAAATCGAAATCTGATAATATGGGGGTTCCTTTGGGTCTACTTTTCAGAGTAATCGTTCTAGTCGTATTCATTGTGTTTTAATTTTATAGTTAATCCAAGCTTAGAATATCTTGGCTTGCACATAAAGTTTATGTGCAAGATTTATGGAATGCTCTAAAGTTCAAATTTAGCAAATACATACGGAATGGACTTCCACAGCCTAAATAAATGCATCTGTTTATGCTATTGGCAGTCAATTGATTTAGTGTACGTCTCCTTTTAAAGTGTATCATTCTCCCAATTGATTATAAGTATATTGCTATACTTTTTAATAGCAAAGCCTAAGCATAACAGATTTGCTAATTTTTCAAGCTTTTAGGATTCCATGTAAATTCCCTTTTACCAAAGCGATTACCACACTTTCAATAGCCACACTTGTTTTGTACTTATCACAACGCCAGCACCACTTTTAGCCAATGCTGAAATATCATTTAATACCAAATTATATTTATGATGCCGTATGAATAAATTGAATTATTTTTTGATTGATTGATTGAAATCAAAAATAACTAGCATAGCCTTAGCTACGGTAATTATTTTTGATGAAAAGCAGGCGAAAAAAGCCTGTGCCGATTTCATATCGGTAAAACGATTTATTGCGTTATTATAGGTCTAATTTGGTATGAGCCATCACTTGCCATAGAAATTACTTTCCTTTAGTCATGATACTTCCTATAGAATTGAAGGTAACTGTGCAGATCTTGATTTAGTAGAATTAAACGCATTACTCTACAAATACGAAAAGGATTTTGCCTTTTTAATCAGTCGTCAGTTTAATGATAATTTTGAAACCTCCACAGGGCAAAACTACTCGTCAGATTATTGGACTAAAAAAGCCCAAGACCGACAAAGGCTTTCAGATAAACACCTTTGGAATGAAGACAAGGGCATGTATTTTGACTATAATGTCAAGAACAACAAGCAATCCAATTGCGTTTCTGCTATAACCTTTGTACCGATGTGGTCTGAGATGGCATCTAAAGAGCAGGCAGACCTCTTAGTTAAAAATTGCTTATCACTGTTATTAGAAAAAGGAGGGGTTGCGGCAAGTACAAAAGAAAGCTGTGGGATCATTTCAGATTCACGTCCAGCACGTCAGTGGGATTATCCAAACGGTTGGGCACTTCACCAAATGATGATTTGGAAAGGCCTAAAAAATTATGGTTATGATGCTCAATTACAAGAATTAGTATACCGATGGCTCTACATGATAACAAAAAATGCTGTAGATTACAATAGTACGATTCCTGAAAAATATGATGTGGTGGAAGCCACACATAAGGTGTTTGCCGAATATGGAAATGTTGGTACAGATTTCCAATACATTACGCAAGAAGGATTTGGCTGGATGAATGCTTCTTATCAATATGGGTTAACACTTTTGGATCAAAATCTAATAGATAATCTAAATCAACTTAAGGAACCAAAACTTATTTTTTAATGAATTCACTTAAACTTATCCTATCAGATTTTCGCTACTTTTCGGTGGTTTGGGTGTATTGTTCTTTAAATATCATGATAGGGACTTGGGTATTGTATATACCGCAAGTAAAAGAGAAGTTAGAACTTGATGATTCAGAAATTGGTTTTGCATTGTTCTCTTTGGCTTTAGGACTTCTGTTTTTTATTCCTGCGGTTCCTTACATCACTCATAAAATAGGTTTAGGTAAGAGTGTTTTTTTTGGAATATGTGCTTTTTCAATAGCTTTTATAGGACCATTTATCGCTACCAATTTTATGATGTTATGCGTCTCTTTATTTGTGGTAGGTGTTTTTTCAGCACTTACAGATATTTCCATGAATACGTTGGTTTCAGAAATTGAAAAGAAAGATGAGGTAAACATTATGTCGGCAGCACATGGCTTTTTTAGTTTAGGGGGAGTATTAGGGGCACTTATTGGTACTTTACTTATAGCATTGTTGGACGTGCCATTATACCACGCGCTTTTAGTGATCTTCATTGTTGTTGTGACGAATTTAGTACTATCGAAAAAGTACTTTACCATGACTGAAAATAGAAGCCCTAAAAATAAAAGTAAAGTTCCTTTTAAAGTCTATAAACCACTATTTTTATTAGCTCTTTTGGCCATAGTTGCTATGAGTGGTGAAGGATCTATTGAGCAGTGGAGCTCCATTTATTTAATTGAAATAGTTGAAATTTCTTCACAAAACTTGGCAGGTTTAGGTTTTATTGTATTTTCAATTATGATGACAATGGGACGATTTTTTGGTGATGGAATAAGTGAAAAAATTGGATCTAAAAGAATTATTGTAATAGGATTTGTTCTCGCTTGTATGGGATATTTGTTTGTGCTTTTAAGCCAAGTTTTATTAAGTGTAATAGGGTTTGGTATTATAGGATTAGGCTTGTCTGTTATTATTCCAGAATTGTTTAGAGTCGCAGGAAATACAAAAGGAGTATCGGCTTCAAAAAGTATTTCTTTTGTTTCAGGAATAGGATTTTTTGGATTTTTATTAAGTCCTGTGATTCTTGGTTACATTTCAGATAGTTTTAATCTTAGAATTAGTTTCTTATGTCTTTTAGCCCTCACTTTATTTACCTTAATCGTATCGATTTTTAAATTTGAATCTAATTGACATTCTGAAAAATATACATTTTACTATTTAAATAAGACTGAAAAAGTAGCAGGGTTTGTTAAGGTCACAATTTTGGGTTTATAGTAATTTCAAGCCTTTACAAAAGGAAGATTAGGTAAGAGCACAAAACTTATTTATATTATTGTGTGCTATTAAGCTCGAGATCAATAGTAACATTCTGTGAATTATTATCATCTTGGCAGTAAATGATAAGAATTGAAATAAATGACAATAAAACTGTTTCAAATTTAGATATCACTGCAAAAAAATATTTATTAGCTCTTAATATAGTATTTTTTTAAATAATTGAATTTTATTATCGGGTTTAGAATTACTCTGGAACTTAACCTTAGAGTCTAATGCTTAAGTAGATTTTAATGAATTCGCTATAAACTAAACTTTAATTTTCCTTTACAACTAAAAATGAACTTTCTATTTTTACTTCCAATAATTAAAGCCATTAATCCCTTTATTATGAAGAAAACACTAATTATTTTATTGACTTGTCTAGTCAATTTCGGAATAACCTAAGCTCAAAATGACTCGTTTAAAGGAGGTGCGCTTAAGCTCACAAAATTATCGAATGATGCTGTGGATGCTCCTTTTAGTCGACTTTACACTATGATTTCTACAGAAAATTTGGACAGCTTTAAAAAAGACTTGGAGCCTGTTATGGATACTTATTATTCGAAAGTTGCTGAAATGTCAATGGAATATTATTCCCATGAAGATGCAAAACAATTATTGAAATTTTACGAGTCTGAACTTGGAGAAAAAAGGCTAGAAACTCAATCGAAACTAGCTGTAAAAAGTATGAAAATGGGCCAGGGGCTTAGTATGAAATTAATGCCTTTGGTGCAAAAATATTCTAAGTAACTGGTTTGAAAAATGCCAGTACCAGTTTTACAATTCGCGTTGGCTTTTTCAATTTACACGTTATCTATTCCCTTGCGACATCCCCAAAAAACAGCTTGACTTTTGGTTAATTATGATTTCCCCCAGCTTATTAAAATCGGTGATGGTTTCTAGGTACAGTATTTCGTTTACTCTATAATTTCATAGTCAATATCCAGTTTTCGCAAAGCCCTTAAAGCAGAACCAGAGTTTTTATCTTCTAGCTCAATATCCACAGCATCTCCATCTAAAAGTATATCTGTGAGTTCGCTTGACAAAGGTTCTCCGATATCAGGTGAAATCTCTGTAATACATTTAGCTATCGCTCTTTTATCTGGCCTTTGAGCATCACAGGACAATAAGTTCAATTTCATATGAGGAATTTTGAACGCAATATACCAGAGTTAAGATGAGTATGGATTATACTTCCGTCATTATTCGGTTTATTTACTCGATAATCAATATTAAAATGCTCCAAGGCTTGCCTTGCACCATAAACTTTTTCTTGTATGATGTCTCATGGGCTTGCCCCCTGGCAATTTACTCAAAATGAAAGGTTGGTACATAGAGCCGAAGTGAAAAGCATGAAGTGTGATACTAAAATTGGATACCTTCGTTTTAAAAACCTTAGCGGGGCCTGATGAAGGAAAAAGAAAATAAATCAAAGAGCATAAAGAAACCTTGGCCAACAAAAGACGCTATGGAACAGGTTTATGAAATGAAACTCTGGGGAGGTAGGTCTTTCGATTTCTATTCGGGCATAGGCTCACACCATGTTGAAGTGGTCAACCCATACTTAGAGGTTGTCATCTCATTCTTGAATTCATTTCATAATGAACTCACTCTCTGCGATTTAGGCTGTGGCGATTTCAACATAGGAAAAGAATTGGTAAACTACACCAGAAAGTACCATGCTATCGATATAGTTGCAGGCCTTATAAAGAGGAATACAGAAAAATATAAGGAAGACCATTTAGAATTCCATTGTTTGGACATCGCGGTCGATGATTTGCCTTCTGGAGATTGTGCTTTACTAAGACACGTATTACAACATTTATCGAATACAGAAATTCAACGTATAGTGAGCAAATTATCCAATTTTGAATACATTATCATAACCGAACATGTCCCTGAAGGGGATTTTATACCCAATAAAGACATTGTTTCAGGACAAGGAATTAGACTAAAAAAGAAAAGTGGTGTCAACTTAACAGCAGCCCCATTTAACTTAAAGGTCAAGGAAGAAACACAGTTATTATCTGTTATTTTAAATGACCAAAAAGGAATTATAGTGACTACACTTTATAAAATTTAGCGGCTAGTTGGCTAGAATACCATAAGTACATTTAAGTCACTGCTTATTGGAATCTCCTATAATTTCAATCGTTTGTTTGCTATTATCTGAGTTTTTAATTCGGACATTGATTCTTTTAAAGACCCACTGGCCATCTATTCGATCTGCGGAAATATCCATTTTGGCTTTTCCTTTTGTGCCTTGTATCCGGAGGGTAGAATTTATAGTTTGGTTTCCATTTGTGTAATTAACCTCCCCCTCTAAAATTGCAAATTTGTCAATCAGTTCTATTTCACCGAGCAGTTCTTTAACTTTTTGGTCAGATTTGACTTTTTTTATAGCATCTTGATAAAGCTCGGTATCTGAATAAGCCTGAGCGAAATCAGTACCAATCCCTATTATTTCTGAAGAAATGAATACAGGACATATAAGGAGTAAGAATCCGCTGACAGGTATAAACCACGTCCAGTTTTTCTTCCACCAGCTTTTTTGCTCAATGAGTTCGTTACTCATATGTTATGTTTTAAGTGTTACTCTCATTAGTTTTTAAAATTTTCTGATAAGATTTAGGTGACCAAACCAAAGTGGGGAAGTAACTAAGTTCCCCTTTTTATAGGCTTTGTCTTCTGGGAACGATTGTTTTCACTCTGCTATTTTTACCTCTGAGTAAATAGAAGGATAATCGGTTAACTTTCTTCTCTTTACAACATCCGCAGAGATTGAAATTTGAATGTCATGTCCATTAGGTCTTGGTTTAATCCTAAATATTCTCGAGCTCTTCCTTTTGCAATGACCAAGCCATCATAATCTCCAACTTTTATTTGAGCAAAACTCACGTTGCCTTTTTTGGATTTAGATTTCCAAAAATCACAGGGTTTAAATAAATAAAATCCTAGCCACTTATTGAAATAATTTGGTCTGAATTCTTCTGCAATAGTGATTGTTTTGTAATGCAAATTCAAAACCTAGATCCCACCATTTTTTCATTTTTTTAGGTTCAAAAATAAGAGAGTTTTTGGTGAGCATTTCTGGAGGATTATAAAAATTGAGCGTGATCTCATCATGTTTACTTCTCAGTTTTCCAATTGTAATGTCATTGGTAATAATTTGCTCCAGAAGGAAATCAAATATCCGAGTTGTCAATTCTAAAACATTTTTTACTGGTTTTTTTTGAAATGGTTTTTCAGTTTTTAATAGGATGATATCGACTTCTTTAGCACCTCTGTTAATGGCCTCTGCAATAGGAACAACGTTACCTAATCCTCCATCCCCATACTCGTAACCATTCTTTCTAACTAAGCTCATAAAAGGAACTAAGTTAGCAGAAGCCCATATCCAATCACAAAAATCCTCCCGATTAAAATCCTTGACAGACTTGTACTCGACCTTGCCCAAACTTATGTTGGAAACGGTGACGACCACATCTACGAGCTGATTCTTCATTTTTTCAAAAAAATAGGGAGTGACTGTTCTTAAAATTAATTTTTTTAAGGATTTACTTTCTCCAAAGGTTTTCGAACCTTTTAAAAACCCTATCAGGATGTTGAGGTGATTGATCCTAATTTCAAATTCGCCATCTCTTTCTTTGATGATAAAAGGATTTCTATTAAAAATAGAATTTTGATTTACAGAGGTATACACCTCCTTTAACTTAGAAATTTCACCTATAGAAAGCAACGGAATAAGTAGGCTTCCTGTGGAGGTACCTACAAAAAGGTCATAGTCGTTTTTGCAAACGGTGATAAGATATTCTGCAATGCCTCCTGCAAACGCTCCTTTGCTTCCTCCACCTGAAATGACCATTGCTCTCATAGTTTTATTTTTGAATATAAATCTAGTATTGAAGTTACACTAATTTTCACTCTAAACACACAAGTCCATTTCTAGGTATAGAAATGGACTTGTGTGATGGATAGGAATACCTATTTTACATTTGATCGCTAAAAAAGATTGAGTTTAAAAATAACTTGAAGGTTCCAAGCCAAAAGGCTCTAAAGTTGGTATTATCAGTAAAGATCATAACGTTTCCTCTTCCATACCTATCTTGTTTGAAGGGGACAGTGCCTTTGATCAATTCTAAATTTTCAGCATTTATATATCCGCTTAATAAAGGTGACTTGGTATATTGGATGGGATTATTAAAGCTCAAAGTATCCGCCTCTAGCATTAAGTTGGAGTTTCTAAAAAGGGCTATCTCGTCATTAGTATACCCATAAACTATAGGATGGGATCTGTCGATCTTAGCTTTAAAAATGCTTCCTCCAATTTGCTTAGCTCCATAAAATTCTGATCGCTCTATAAAACGGATGTCATTGGCGATGACACTATCTTTTTTTGTTTTAAAGTCAATCATCTTTTCATCTTTAAGCCAATTCATGGTACCTTTGTAAGCGACGAGATTTCCGCCTTCTCTCACCCAGTCTTTTAATTTTTCTTTTTCTGAAGGGGTTAAGACATTAGAATTCGAATTTGGAATAACCAAGTGGGTATATTCTTCTAAGCTAGTTCTATTAAAATCTTTAGCATCCAGCTTAGTGACTGGAATTTCAAATCTAAAATCTAGCATGTGCCATATTTCTCCAGCATCATAAGATGTTATTCCTTCGCCAACAAGCAGTGCGATTTTAGGCATTTCTAGAGGACTCATATTCGGACTTCCAAGACTAATTCCTTGGGTTAATCCAGTTTTTAATGGTGAAATTTTTACATGGTTGACTTTTTGTAATCCATCAAGTAGAGTGTAGATTTCGGCACTGGTTTTCTTTTGATTTTGTGCAGGAATTACAATAGTTCCATAATCAAAAGTTTCGGTTTTAGATTGAAGTGGTTTTTGAGCCACTTTTACACGGATGCCTTCATCCATGATTTTGTATAACACCTTTGCAGCATTAAAATCATTCCAGCGCAGAGCATAAGCATACTCAGATTTTTGAAGATCATTGGGGATGTCCAATTGTACTGAAGTTAGTTTTTCACCCATATCTATAGATTTCACTTCAGCAAAATCTACATCAAAAGCATGTCTGAAACTCCAAGCAGATACGTCGTAAAAAATACTATCGTTAAAATTAGTACGCTCCTCAAACATGGCTTCTACGAGCCTGTGTTGTAATTGGTTTTTAGGAATGATATACGATGAAGTTTGATCAAAATCCTTACCGTCAAATTGTTCATTTTTATCAAGTTTATATAACTCTACCTGATGTTGCTCTAAGACTTTTGCCAATTCGTTGGCTAAGACAGGATCGTTTTTCCTACCAAACACATAAGCTCCCTTTTCAGCATTCTTCTCGGCGTTTCTATAAAACGTATACTGTAGCTTAAGAATGTCAGTTTTCAGTTCTAAGGAAGCTTTCAAAGTGGAGAGTGCTGTGGTAAACTGATTTTTAATAGTGAAGGGGAATGTCAATAATCCATTAGCGGTCATTTGTCCAGAACCTCTAGAGCTTGCTTGTTCAAACAGGATACCTATAGAACCATTAATGTCTGGAAAGGTAGACCCTTTACCGTAGTAAAAGTCATCAAAACTTTCTTTCGAATAATATAAAGAACCAATACTGTCTAGAGCTTTAGCATGGTAGTTGCCGATTTGTTCAGTAAGATCTTGGTTGAGTTGAGGGGTAAGGGGATTTGTTCTTTCTGGGACACCAGGTTGAAAAAAGAAGGTAGAATTGGAGCCCATTTCGTGATGGTCGGTTAAGACATTAGGTCTCCAATCGTAAAATGTTTTTACTCTAGCTTGGCTTTCCAAAAGTTGCAAGGGAAGCCAATCTCTATTGAGGTCGAACCAATAATGATTTGTTCTGCCTCCTGGCCAAATTTCAGAGAATTCACGGTCTTGTGCGTCAGGATTCAAATGTGTGCTTCTATTGGTATTGGTCCAATAGGCAAATCGCTGTAAACCGTCTGGATTGAAACTCGGGTCGAGGAGTATAACCGTATTTTCCAACATCTGGTCTATAGAAGGTCCTTCTGCAGCAGCAAGATAATACGCTAAAACTAGAGAAGCATTGGTACCGCTAGGTTCATTACCATGAACAGAAAACCCTTGATTCACTACAATAGGCATTGATTCCAATTGAGATTCCGAGACCTCTCCAGATATAATCTTAAGGTGATTTTCTTGAATTTCATCTAGATTTTTATGATTCTCAGGTGAGGTAATAGTAAGTAAAATAAGAGGTCTTCTTTCATAAGTAAACCCTCTACTTTCAATACTAACCCTATCTGAGGATTCTGCTATAGCTCTCATATACAGAACCAGTTTGTCATGAGAAACATGCCAATCTCCAGGAACAAACCCAATGATTTCTGAGGGTGTAGGAATGTTTTGATTATAGGTTACATCTTGAGGTAAGTAGTCTTTTAGGCTCACTCCTTGTGCTTGAGCACATAAAGCAAAAAGAAAGGTGGTAATAAATAGAATTTTTTTCATAGTGATTTATTAAATTAGAGTTTTACATGTAAATAAGACTTGAGTTTGAGTGAAAAGTTAAAATTTTAAAGAATACTCTTGCATATTTACTATACACAGCGTTTTTTAGGTTGAAATATACTAAAGTTATGACTGCTTTTATGAACTAACTCTCTTTTAAATAATTGATGTCATAGAAGCCTTTGTACCAAATTAGACTTATAATGACGCAATAAATCGTTTTACCGATACGAATTCGGCACAGGCTTTTTTCGCCTGCTTTTCATCAAAAATAGTTACCGTAGCTAAGGCTATGTTAGTTATTTTTGATTTCAATCAATCAATCAAAAAATAATTCAATTTATTCATACGGCATTATAAATATAATTTGGTATTAGAGCTTATTAAAACTTTAATCTAAACACCAAATTTGGTGTAAAATTTAAACCTCGCTGTTTAAAAGTTTGGATGTTTTGGTCGTCATCCAATCCATAAAATTGATCGTATATATTTGAGTTTCCAAATACATTCCAGAAGGATAAACCCGCAAGAGCATTTATGGTTTTAAAAATGGCAAAGTCATAGGTTGTTGAAAAATCCAACCTAAAGTAATCTGGTAATCGCTCTGCGTTTGGTCCTTGAAATAGAATTTGTTGAGGGTTTATGCCTTGATTTTCTATGGGAAGTGTAATAGGAGCTCCAGAATGCCAGTTAAATCCAGTAGATAATTTTAAGCCCTTTTTCTCGTAGCTCAAGCCAAAAGAAATCACATGTTGTATATCCAGTTTGTTCTGAAAACGAGAGGGGTCTAAA